>Ga0207773_100574_pt1 | contig 13358 bp, 7 predicted proteins | sample TtaePargueraPR_2_FD_187281 | JGI IMG/M metagenome (GOLD analysis project Ga0207773, IMG submission 187281) | Aerobic enrichment media microbial communities from Bioluminiscent Bay, La Parguera, Puerto Rico - Tt and M1 (3) (SPAdes) | ecosystem: Environmental > Aquatic > Marine > Unclassified ...
GACGACGACGACGACGACGAGGGTCCCGGCGACGACGACGATGACGACGACGACGACGAGGGTCCCGGCGACGACGATGATGACGATGACGACGACGACGACGGCGGCCTAGGCGACGACGATGACGACGATGACGACGACGACGGCGGCCTAGGCGACGACGACGATGATGATGATGACGACGACGACGACGACGGCGGCCTAGGCGACGACGACGATGATGACGATGATGATGATGACGACGATGACGACGATGACGACGATGACGACGACGACGACGATGACGACGATGACGACGACGACGGCGGCCTAGGCGATGACGACGATGACGACGACGACGATGACGATGACGATGACGACGATGACGACGGGCCGGGTGGACCCAATGGCAACAACGGTCACGGCAACAACGAAGACGGCGTAGACGTCAGCAATCCGGGACAGGGCGGTGGCGGTCCAAATGGCCGCGATGACCCGAGCGGGGATGTGGACGACGAGACCAGGCCGTAAGCGACCGGCCGGCTTCTGAGGCAAGGGGCGGTTCCTCGATGAACCGCCCCTTTGTCATGCGCGGTCGACACGCCAATGGCGAAGTGGCTGGTGTAGACTGCCTTTCGGTAGAGCAGCGATTCGCACGGTCATGACATCATCGAGCACGATCACACGTGAGCAGGCCCGGGCGGTCGCGGAAGCGGGCGCGCACCGTCTGTCACGGATGGTCAAGCCCGACGGCACTTTCGTCTATCGCCTGCACAACGCCGCAGTGCTGCCGGGATACAACCTCTTCCGGCACTGCGGCGCGGCCTGGGCGATCGCCGAAACGGCCCGCCGGCTCGGCGACATGGCCGACGAGGCGGCGGCGGCCGACAGGGCGATGCGCCATATCGTCGGCAAGCGGCTGAAGCCGAAGAATGGCGGACAGTGCATCAGCGCCGGTCGGACCACCCGGCTTGGCGGCACGGGGCGCGCGGTTCTGGCGCTGCTGGCACTGGACGCGGTGGCACCCGACCGTGTGCTGCGTGACCGCGCCGAGGCGCTTGGCACGTTCATCCTCTCCTGCCGCCGGCCGGACGGCGAATTCGATCAGAAGATGGAGGTTCGCACCCGGACGGTCACCGAGCTGCGCGCCGACGACCATACCGGCGAGGCGCTGTTCGCGCTGGCCCGCCTGCACGAGGCCACGGGCGCGCGCCCCCCCCTGACCGCGGCGCTGGACAGCCTCGGCAAGCTCAAGGCGCGCCGGTTCGGCATCGCCGATCAGAATCACTGGGCGGTGCTGGCGCTGGCGACCCTGCACCGGGCGACAGGCGACGTGGCGCTGGCGGCATATGCAGGGGAGATCTGCCGGGCGATCCTCGAGCGGCCGCGCTATCGCGACAAGGGTGAGACCCTGCCGCTGGCCGGTCGGACCCAGGCGCTGACCGCCTATGCGGCAATGCTCGACACGGCCTCCGCGCCGGCCGGCGCGCCGAGTGTCGGCGAGGCGATGACGGCGGCCGCTGAGAACCTCGAGCGGCTGCTCGCCTATCGGCTGGACGACGGCAGCTTCGTCGCCGGCCGCGCCCTGCCGGAGATCCGCATCGACTACATCCAGAGCGCCACCCTGGCGTTCCTGGGATACTTCGCGGTACTCGACCGCTGATCGCGCGGACGGACAGGAGGCCGGTTCGCCAAGGTGACCGGTCCTGGTCAACGTCGCCGTGCGGACAGGGTGGACGGCAAGGGGCGGACGACCCGGGGGACGGACGACCGGGGGCGGACGACAGGGGAGGGAAGGGATGCAGCGCCGCATAGGAATGACCAGCGGATGGGATACCCCGTGACAGTCGGTCATCCGATCTCGCGGGAGGAGGCCCGGCGGGTGGCCGAAAGCGGCGCCAGGGCGGCGGCCGCGCTGGTCAAGCCCGACGGCCGCTTCGCCTATCGCACGCATGACGGCGCGGAGCTCTCCGGCTACAACCTGCTGAGGCACTGCGGAACGGCCTGGGCGATCGCGGACATCGCCAATGCGCTGGGCGGGCTGGACGACGCCCGGTCGGACGCCGCGCGGGCCATGGCCTACATCGCCGATCACCGTATCCGGATGCTTGGCGGGCATGCCTGCGTCTCCAGCGGGCGCGCGACCAAGCTGGGCGGCGCCGGGCTGGCGATCCTCGCCCTTGCCGCCCTCGATGGCGAGGGGCAGGGAGGACGCTTCCGCGACCTCGCCGGCTCGCTGGCCGATTTCATCCTCGCCTGCCGGCGCGACGACGGCGACTTCCACCACAAGCTGGAGGTGAAGACCGGGCGCGTCCTCAACTTCCGCTCGGAATACTATACCGGCGAGGCCCTTTTCGGTCTCCTGGCGCTGCATCGGCTGACCGGCCGCCGGGACCTGCTCGACATGGCGGCCGACTCCATCGCCAGGCTGCAGGCCCAGGACTACGGCGTCACCCAGCAGAGCCACTGGATGGTCTACGCCATCGCCAGCCTGCACGCGCTGACAGGGGAGCGCCGCCTGCTGGACTATGCCGGGGCGATCTGCGCCCACATCATCGACTTCCCGGCCTATCGCGAGCGCAACCGCTCCACGCCCATCGCCTGCCGGACCGAGGCCTTCATGGCCTATGCCGACATGCTGGTGCGCGCCGGCGGCCCCGGGAAGGGGCCCGACGCAGGGGCGCTCATGGCGGCGGCGGACGAGAACATCTGGCTGATGCTGCGCCACCGGCAGAACGACGGCGCCTTCATCGGCGGCGATGACCGACCGGAGGTGCAGATCGACTATATCCAGCATGCCTCCTCGGCCTTTTTGGGCTACTACCGGAACCATGACCTGCACTGACCGGACCCCGGGCCCGATGTTCGAGACCCTCGCCGACCGCCGGCCGCCGCATGGCGCCCTGGCTGAACAGGCGCTCTCGGCGCTGGTGGACGACCACCTGTTCGGACGGGACGATGGCTCGGTGCCGGACGAGGCGCACCTGGCAGCCCTGCGCGCCTACCTGCCTGTCGACCTGCAGGACGGGGTGGCGATCGTGCTCTACCAGCCGGGCGAGAGGCGCCTGCTGGTCGTCCGCTCGACCCGGGGCTTCGAGGAGAACCTGGTCTCGGCCCTGGCGGCGGTGCGCCGGCATCCGCGCTTCGGCGATTTCAACCCGGCCCGCGGCGCGCGCGTGCAGGTCGACTTCTTCCGCTTTGCCGAGACCGATATCGCGCTCGACCGTCTCTCGGATTCGGCGCTCGACGACAGCCGCTTCGAATACGGCGTCGACGGGTTGCGCCTCAGGGCCGGCGGCAAGTCGTTCTACTTCCTGCCGGGCGACGGCTATGTCCGTTCCGTACAGACCGTCGCGGATGTGCGGGCGCATCTGCGGCGTCTCGCCGGCGCGGACGCGAAGGCCGTGGAGGGCGTCGACCGGATCCGCTCGGAGAGCGTCGTCAGCTTCGGCCGGCGCTGGCTGCCGCTCTACCGCGGCCACCCGGCGATCGGGGCGATCGCCGACACGGATGTGGAGGCGATCTGCGCCCTGTCTATCGGCCACATCGTCGGCCAGTTCCGCGACGACGATCGCTTCCTCTACTATTACGACGCCGCCAAGGACTCCGCCCGCGACCACCAGCATCCCAGGCGCGATCCGGAGAAGGATCCGTACTACAACGAGTTGCGGCACTGCGGCGGGATCATCGCCCTGCTGCTCTGGCAGGCCCTGCACCCCGACCCGGCCCATATCCGCGTCGCCCACCGGGCCATCGACTTCATCGAGCGGATCTCGGTCGCCTACACGACGCCGGAGGGACGGCCGGCCCGCTATCTCCACTACAACCGCAAGGCCAAGCTCGGCGGCACCGGCCTCGCGCTCTACAGCCTGGCCATGTTCGAGCATGTCACCGGCGACAGCCGCTACCGGGCCTTGGCGCACGAGTTCGCCGAGCACCTGATCGGCGAGGTCTCCGAGACCGGCGAGTTCCGCTACTACTCGATCTATCTCGACAAGCCGATCGACTGGTCGGAGAACGTCAACTATTTCTCCTTCTACTATCCCGGCGAGGCGCTGATCGGCCTGGCGACCTATCTGAAGTGGGTCGGCGTGCCCGGAGACCGGCAGGCGGTGTTCGCCGCCCGGATCAACGCGGCGCTGCGCTACCTGATCTTCGTGCGGCCGGAGGAGCGTGCCTCGGAATATTCCAGCCTGCCGTCCGACGCCTGGCTGATGGCGGCGATCAACGAGCTCCACGATCTGCCCGATTTCCGCGACCCGGCCTATGCCGATTTCGTCTTCACAGACGCGCGCACGATGATCGCGCAGATGTATGACGACGGCGACGCCATCTGCCCGGACTATGTGGGCGCCTTCTTCTACGAGTACGGCGACAAGCCCTACCCGGACGGCGCCCGCTGCGAGGGCATGGTCGCGGCCCTGGCGCTGGCGGAGAAGCTGGGGCGGGATGACCTTGTCGACGAGATCGGCTCGGCCCTGGTGCGCTCGATCCAGGCGACAATCCGCCTCGCCAACACGCCGGAATCGCTCTACTTCGCACCCAATCCGGACAAGGCCGTCGGCGGCATTCGCTTCAAGATGACGCGGCAGTGGTTCCGCATCGACACCATCCAGCACGTCATCTGCTACTACATGCGCTTCCTGGACGTGTACCGCCGGCAGAAGGCGCAGGGGCGCCGGTTCTCGCGGGAGCTGGCCGACAGGACGGCAGCCCCGCCAGCGCGCGCTCAGGGCTGAGGTCGGTCCTCGCCCCCGCGGTTGCGGGTGGTTGCGGATACGGACGGCGGCAGGACAACGGCCTTAACCGCCGCGAATGGCGGTCGGTCTTCCGGATTCAGACCGGCGACACCGGGGCCCGCCCTGTCGCTGACGTCGATCGTGCCGAGCCGCGCCCAGAGCCGCTTGGCATCGTCCGTCTCGAGCGGCCAGCGCATGACGGCCCCCGAGGCGTCACGGCTCCACAGGGACCAGTACAGGGCGTAGCGCCCCGGTCCGATGCTGGGTGGCGTGCGGACCACCAGGCGGTCGGACAGCCAGGCGGACGACCCGGCACGGTTGTGCCAGAAGCCGCCCGACACGGGATAGCGGAACGAAGTCGCCTTGCCGGTTCGCGCCACGAAGCGCAGTTCCGCCCGCCAGCGCCGGTCCAGCGGCAGCGTGCAGCGAAAAATGACCTCGAGAAGGAAACCGTAATGCGGGGCCACGGCCGACGGCAGGCGCACGCCCGCGATCTGAAGTCCGGCACCGAGATCCGTCGGCGCCAGGTCGGCCGGCAGGTCGTGGGCGACGAATGTCGAGCTATCGTCGAGGGGCAGCGAGAGGCTCGCGGAGACGTCGGATGCGGGAGGGGGCTTCGACCGCGCGGCGGTGGGGGTGGGGCGCTGTCCCCGGCGGGACGTCGGAATCGGGCGTGGCGCCGGATCGGGCACCAGCTCGAAACAGACCTGGCCACTGTCGTCGATCCGGGGGGACGAGGCGGGATCGAGGGCGCGACTGAGCGCGACGATGCGATCGGCGATACGCGGCGTGGCGGCGACGGCGAGCCGCACGCTGGAACGCCTGAGAAAGACCGGCTGCAGGCGCAGCCTGTGGATGCCGTGCGCGCTGATGTCGAGCAGGAACAGGGCCGACTCGCTCATCTGCGTCCGATGCACGCGGTCGAAGAGGAGCGTTCCCATGTCGTAGACGATCGCCCTGCCGCCGCGGATCTCCACGCCCTGCAGCATGTGCGCCGAATGGCCGAGCACGGCATCGGCACCGGCGTCGATGAGGCGATGGGCGAGGGCTCGAATCTCCGGGCCGGGAGCGTCCTGCCAGTTTGCCCCCCAATGCGGGCTGACGATCACCACCTGCGCGGCGCGCCGCGCCTCGGCAACGAGGGCCACCAGCGCCTCCGCGGCCGATTTCATCGGCAGGTGAAAGATACCGGCCTGCTCGGCCGTCGCCGCGGCATAGGGGGCGGTCAGATCGACACCGATCAACGCCACGGACACGCCGGCGCAGTCCAGCACCCGCCAGCGGCGGGCAGCCGTCTCGTCGACGCCGCAGCCGACGGACACGATGCCGTTGGCGGTGAGGATGTCGTCTTGCTGACGCAGCGCCTCCGGACCGAAATCCATTGCGTGGTTGTTGGCGGTCGTCACCGCGCGGATTCCGGCCTGGGTCAGCAAGGCCGCCATCGCGGGCGGGGTGTTGTAGTGGTAGGGACGACGCTCGCGCCCCTTCGGCCACAAATCGCCGCGATCGCTGATCACGCATTCCAGGTTCACGAAGGCGCCGTCGGTCTCCCGCAACAGATCGGCGACATCGCCGAAGACGGAGCGGTCGCCGCGTTCCACCACCATGCCCGGAAGGTCTCGCGCCAGGCAGACATCGCCACCGGCCGCCAGCACCGCCGTCGCCTGCGAGGGCTCGCCCCTGGCGAGTTTCCTCGCGTGGGCTCTCCGCAGCGTCGGGTGCAAGCCACCACTTGGCACGCGCTCCCCGCTCAACTCCTGGACAAGGTGCTCGAGCCAGACCCGGTGATGCCCTTGCACGAACACGACGTCGCCGGACCGGAGCGCATCGAAGAAGGGGCGGCGAATATCCGCTGTCGTATCGCCGTGTTCCGCGAGGAACGGCGCTTCGCCCAGTTCCTGGCGCGCAATCTTCATGCCGTCGCCGACGGTGAACAACAGGGCCGTCCGCTCGGGTTGGATGAACCGCGTGAGCTCCCGGTGCACGCGATCGTGGTCCGCTGGCGCGAGGTCGCGGGATTCGCCCAGCGCCATGACAATGCGCGCCTCTGGTGGAGCCAGTCTGTAGAGATCGGCGAGCGCACTGCGGAAGGCGGCTATCGAGCCGCGCTGGCTGTAATCGAACAACGTGATGTGGCCATCGCCGAAGCGAATCTGGCGGACAAGTCCGGCCGTTTCGCCGGCGCGAAAGTCGATTAAGCGAGCGGCGGCTGCCGCTACATCGAGACCGAGGCAATGTACCGTCAGGAGTGCGCCGAGGCTGTGAACCGGAGCAAAGCTGTGGTGGATTCCAATCGCATAGTCGACTCTTCGACCGGCTATTCGGCCCCGGACAATCCAGCGCGCCTGAGAAATCTCATAGTGCGCTTCCTCGAGGACGGCATCGCACCAGGGCTCGCGGCCCCATGTGAGAATCGGTCCCTTGTGAAGTGCCTCCACCGCATGGCGCAGTGTCTGATAGTGGGCGTGTTCGGTGCCCAGCAGGACGACGCCGTCTGACATCAACGACGTCACTACTTCTGCCTTCGCCTGGATCAGGTTGGCCAACGAACCGTGGAACGCGGTGTGATCCTCGTTGATGTGGGTGAGCACGCAGACATGCGGCCGGATGAAGGCGCTGCGTTCGCGCCCGCGGTCGGGATTGGCGACCGATACCTCGACAATCGCGATGTCGTCCGAGGTGCCGATGGAGGCGAGACTTTCCCAGATTGGGGCGTTGAGGTTGGCACTGTCCATCGTGGCGCAGACTCGCGCCTGGCCTGCTAGAATGTGGGCGGTCATGCCCTTGTAAGTCGTCTTGCCGACAGAACCCGTGACGAGGATGCGCCGTGCGGTTGAAGCGTCCCGGTTCACCTCGGCGATCCGGGCAAGCGCCTCCCAGGTATCGGAGACCGACAGCACCGGCCGGTCGAGCGCCTGCGGCTTCGCCTCGCCTCCGACCAGGAAAGCGGCGACACCGGCGTCCGCCGCTTCCTTGAACTCCTGTGCCGTCGACGGCTTGCCCTCGCGACCCGCCCACCGTGACGAACCGTCGAAGGCGAGACCGATTTCGCCTGCATGCGCGCGCTCCAGGCGCCGGAGCCCCGCGAACTTGCGTCCCGGATCATCGAGGCCCTGCCAAATCCCCCCGGTGATGCGCGCGAGATCCGCCGCCGACAGGAGCATCACGTCGGTCCTCACGGCCGACCTGTCGTCATCGGCAGCACCTGCCGGAAGACTCTCGATCTTGAAACCTTCCGCCGCGAGGACCTTCGCGGATGCTACCCTGACATTGCCACCGGGGGGCGCGTCTCCCTCGGTGGCGATGGCAAAGAGAAATGCCTCCAATCGTCTCGCATCTCCTTCGAGGCCAAGGCGGAATGCGCCGTTCGGCAGGATGGCCAGCGAGCCGCCAAAACCGCGTCTGCGTACACCTTGGACGATGGCTGGCCTCAGCCCCTGAGTGCTGCCTCCTGCCGGAATGTCGACCGAGACTGCGAGCCGTGCCCCGCTGCCAATTGCCAAGTCGGCAAGTCCGGGCGCCGAGAAGCCCAGGTCGACCGCTCCGAAGTCATCGAGGAACGCGCTCCACAGGCGCGCGCCGCATTCCGGATCGACCCGCGCGTGAAGCGAGGCCATCCACATGGTGTTGGCCTCCAGCACCACGGGCCCGTCCGGGCCGATGGCGACATCCCAGCCGATGGTCTTGGGACGGCCCAGCGTCTGGTGGCCACGGATGCAGGCGTCGAAAATGGCGCCGAGGGAGGGCAGTTCCGTGCCGTCGAAGATCCAACCGCTGGTCGGGTGCCGGGCGAAGACCTTGCCCGACTTGTCGTAGGCCCGCGCCATCAACCGGCCCGTGGCGAGGTCGATGCCACAGAACAGGCCACCGGCCGACGCGTTGTCGACGATGGCGCCGGCGACGCCCATGCGCAGCGTGGCGCCGACCAGCCTGGCGGTGCCCCGCCGGTCGATATAGGTCAGGCAGCGTACAGTGTTGACGGATCCGGCGTGAATCCGGTCGAGCACCGGATGCTGCGCGACCACTGTCTGGAGCAGCATCGTGCCCGCCACCCGGAAGCGCTCCGCCAGCGCCTCAGCGTCGATCGGACCCGCCTTGCTGCGGCCGTCGCGCAGCTGACCTGCATCGATGATAAAGGTTCCCTGTCCACTCTCCCCGGAACGGGGCTTGCAGAAGTGGCGCCCGGTCAGCAGGCGGCCGAGGACCGCGCCCAACGGATGTTCCCGGTGGGTTTCGTGATCGAAGGCTCGGCTGCCGTCGATAGTCCAGCGCGTATCCGCGACTGGTAGTCCCTGGGCACGCAGCAGCCCTTCGATGATTAGCTTGTCGTCGAACAGCCAGTGGCTGAAGGTGTGCGGGTCGTGATAATTGTAGTTGAGTTCCCGGAAGAAGCGGCCGAAATGCTTCTCGACCGCATGCTCGGGCTGATTCACGAGAGGCGCGAAGGTCGGAAAGCAGGCCTGGACGAAGCGCCGGACGCATTCCGGAAGGGCCGTGTCGGCATCGACCGGCGTCATCTCCACTGACCGCTCCTTGCCGATATTGGCCATTGATCTTCGATCCGTCGTTCTTTCAGGCAATCACGATAAAGCAGATCGCCACGGCTTCGCGACAACATTGAGTTGCAGCCTGTCCCGACGTCGAATGCCCGAGAGGGCCATCAATGGTTGCCATCATTCCGCGAAAAACGGGAGCGAGACTGCCCGGAACCATCAACTTTCGTCAGGTCGCCGCCCGCAGGCTTTGCCGTCGTCAGGTGCGTCTGATTCAATGCGCGCCAAGATGCACGTTCCGTGATCCGCCGTATTCTGGAGCAAGAGATGGTTTCGATAGGTCGCCTGGTCCGTCCACTGGCGCTGCTGGCGCTGGTCGGTGTTGCCGCCTGCCAGAGCGACCGCCCCTTCACCGGGCGATTCCGCGATCTCGAGCGCGACTGCCGCGGGTCGGGCGATATCGGCCAGTTCCCGATGGGCAGCGTGCGCGCCTGTGACGAGCTGGTGCAGCGCAGCCTGGCCATCGGCGCCCCCGGCGAGGAGATCGCGGACATCTATATCGAGCGGGCGGAGGCGTTCGAGGACCTCGGCCGGCCGGATGATGCGCTGGCCAGCATCGACCTCGCGCTGGAGGCCGCACCCGACTACGCACCGGCCTATTACCGGCAGATGCGCATTCTGCGCGATGCGGATCGGTATGACGAGGCGCTGACGGCGATCAACAATGCGATCGCCGCCGATCCGGAAGACACGCGGCTGCTCTACTGGCGGGCCCGGGTGCACAGCGAGATGGACAATCCGGAACTCGCCCTGGAGGATTTCAACGCCTATATCGAGGCCAATCCGGACGACGACACGGCCCTGCGCCGTCGGGCCAATACCTACGAGGATCTCGACGACATCGAGGGCGCGGTGGCGGATCTCAGCGAGGCGATCGCCATCGATCCGACGCGCGAGGACCAGCTCTTCGACCGGGCGGAGTACTACGAGGATCTGGAGGAATGGGATCTGGCGCTGGCCGACTACGACCGGCTGATCGCGCTCGATCCGGAGGAGGAATACTACTACTACCAGAAGGGGCGGCTGCTGCATTACCTGGAGCGCTACGACGAGGCGATCGTCGCCTTCCAGCAGGCGATCGCGGCGACGCCGGAATACGAATGGCCGCACCGCTGGCTGGTGCGCACCTATCTCGAACAGGAAGATATCCGACGCGCGGCGCATGCCTCGCGCGCCGCGCTGCCGCTGATCGACGACGCCGACCGTGTCGAGGTGATCGAGACCTATCTGCGGGCCTTCTCGCTGTCCGGCGACATCGAGGACGGTATCAGGGCCTATGAGCGCGGCGCCGAACTGGCCGGCCAGCCCTTCATCCAGGAGGTACAGGAGGAACTGGCCGAGGACGATTACTACGACGGTCCGTTCACCGGGGAGGACAGCGAGGCGACCCGCGAGGCCCTGCGTGCCTGCCTGCGCTCCGACGAGTGCATCCTGGGGCTTTAGGTTTCCTGCGGGAGAACGATCTCAGGCACTGCCCTCAGGAGGACGGCAGCAGGCCGACGGCGCGTGGATCAGCGCGGGCCGGCGGTGGCGACGCAGTCGTTCATGTGCGCCATCAGGTCGCCAGCGGGCGGGTTGAAGTCGAAATCGTAGGTTCGGCTGCCGAGACGCAACGCGAAGCCGTCGCCGGTCAGCAGGTCGCGATAGTCGAGCGCCGCACGGCTGACGGCGAAGCTGACCATGTCGGACTGGTCGGAGACCGAGAGCGTGCTGGGCATGCTGCCGCCGGCGCTGTCGACGACGATGGTGTGCTCTCCCGCCAGCAGCCGGTCGAACAGGTTCTTGGCGAAGGCCACCCGGTACTGCTCGGGATCCTCGGAGCTGATCACGAAGACCACCTCCTGGCCCTCGACCAGGCGGATCATCTGGCACATCACCAGCGAGCGCAGGCGGGTCTCGATGTCGAGCACGCGGACGCGCCAGCCATCGCCGTCGAAGATCTCCTCCACCACGCCCTGGGCTGTGGCGTGCACCGGCACGGTCGCCGACGCGAAGAGACAGGCCGCCGCGCCGAGAAGGCCGAAACGGGCGAGCGGTCCACGGCGCGTGCGGGCGATGGTCGGCAAGACGGATCCCTCCAGGGCTGAGCGTAGGGCTGGCGCGGCCGTCAATCCGGTCGGTCTCCGGCAGATGGATCGCGGATGCCGGGTGGCGGGCCGATGCCGCCGCCGATCACCGATTCGAGTCGTCCAGCACGTGCGGAAGGGTAGGGGATTGACCTGGTGGGCGCGACAAGATTCGAACTTGTGACCTCCGCCGTGTGAAGACGGCGCTCTAACCAACTGAGCTACGCGCCCGCGCCCCAGATGCGGCGGGTTTGTACGGGGCGCCGCCGATACTGTCAAGCGGCTGGGAACGCCGGCGCCGGAGGTTCGGTCCGCCGCTTTAATACCACGAAACAAAGATTGATTTCTGTCCGACTCAGCCGCTGTGGCATCAGCGGACCTGCCGGTGGCGGAAAGGGCGCCGCCGCCCCTGACGCCACTACCCCTGTCGCCATCCGAGCCGCGGCGACGCGTCCGCACGACCAAGCGAGAAGTGAGGCCATGCCCCCGCTCATCTGTCTGATCCTGGCCGCCGGCAAGGGCACCCGCATGCGCTCGCGTCTGCCCAAGGTGCTGCACCGGCTGGCCGGCGTGCCGATGATCGCCCACGTGCTGGACAAGGCCCGCCGCCTGGACGCCGACCGCGTCGCCGTGGTCGTCGGGCCGGACATGGACGATCTGGTGGCCGCTGTGGCGCCGTGCCCGACGGTCGTCCAGACCGAGCAGCGCGGTACCGGCGACGCCGTGCGCGCCGCGCTGGAGGCGGGGCTGCTCGATGGCGCGGGCGACGTGCTCGTGCTGTTCGGCGACGCGCCGTTGAGCCCGCAGGACGCCATGGCGTCGCTGGTCGAACGGCGCCGGGCGGCAGACGATCCGGCCGTCGTGGTGTTGGGTATCGACCTCGCCGACCCTGGCCGTTTCGGGCGGCTGCGCCTGGGGCCGTCGGGCGAGCTCGAGGCGATCGTCGAGGCGGCGGATGCCGACGCCGACACGCTGGCCATCACCCTGTGCAATGCCGGCATGATGGCCATCGACGCGGCCCGGCTGGCGCCGCTGCTCGACGACATCGAGCCGCGCAACGCCCAGGGCGAGTATTACCTGACGGACCTGGTCGCGGCGGCCAGGGCCCGCGGCTGGTCGGCGGCGGCGGTGACGGTGGCGGGGGACAACGCGCTGCTCGGCATCAACAGCCGGGCCGAACTGGCGGCGGCCGAGCGTCTGTTGCAGGACGCCCTGCGCGTGAAGGCCATGGACGAGGGCGTCACGCTGGTGGCGCCCGAGACGGTCTTCCTCGCCGCAGACACGCGCTTCGGCCGCGACGTGACGGTGGAGCCGAACGTGGTTTTCGGCCCCGGCGTGACGGTCGAGGACGGGGCGACGATCCGCGCCTTCAGCCATCTTGAGGGGGCGACGGTGCGCCAGGGCGCGGTGGTCGGGCCCTTCGCCAGGCTGCGCCCGGGGGCGGAGATCGGCGCCGATGCCCGTGTCGGCAACTTCGTGGAGGTGAAGAACACGGTGCTGGGCGCCGGTGCCAAGGCCAACCACCTGAGCTATCTCGGCGACGCCGATATCGGGCCGGGTGCGAATATCGGCGCCGGGACGATCACCTGCAACTATGACGGCTATCTGAAGCACCGCACGGCGATCGGCGCGGATGCCTTCATCGGTTCGAACACCGCCCTGGTGGCGCCGGTCACGGTCGGCGAGCGGGCCAATATCGCCGCCGGCAGCACGATCACCGGCGACGTGCCGGCCGATGCCCTGGCCGTGGCGCGCGGCCGGCAGGAGGTGCGCGAAGGCTGGGCGGCGAAGTACCGCGCCCGGCTGGCCAAGGACAAGGCGGCGAAGAAGGCGCGGTAGCGGAGCCATGTGCGGCATCATCGGGATCATCAGCGCGGCGCCGGTCGCCGGTCGCCTGCTCGACGGGCTGAAGCGCCTGGAATATCGCGGCTACGATTCGGCCGGGATCGCCACGCTGGTCAACGGGCACATCCGGCGCCGCCGGGCGGAGGGCAAGCTCGTCAACCTGGAGCGGCGGCTCG
>Ga0207773_100575_pt1 | contig 13354 bp, 9 predicted proteins | sample TtaePargueraPR_2_FD_187281 | JGI IMG/M metagenome (GOLD analysis project Ga0207773, IMG submission 187281) | Aerobic enrichment media microbial communities from Bioluminiscent Bay, La Parguera, Puerto Rico - Tt and M1 (3) (SPAdes) | ecosystem: Environmental > Aquatic > Marine > Unclassified ...
CATCGCCCGCTCCTCGACCACGTCCCACCACTGGGCGACGTTCTTCTCGATCTGCTGCCGCCAGGAACGGTCTTCCTTGCGCTTCAGCAGCGGATTCAGCGCCCGCAGCGTCTCGGCGGAATCGCCCTCCAGGTGCACCTCCATGGGATAGCGCAGGCCCAGCATGCGTCCGTCGATGTCGATCTGGACGCCGCGTGCCTGTCCCTCCTTGGGCAGCCATTCGGCGTAGGGGAAGCCGGAGCCGATCATGAGGAAGGTGTCGCAGTCCATCATGAGCTCATAGCTGGGCGTAGTGCCGAGCAGACCGATGGCGCCGGTGACGAAGGGCAGGTCGTCCGGCAGGGCTGCGCAGCCCAGCAGCGCCTTGGCGACGCCGGCGCCGAGGATCTCGGCGATCTCGATCACCTCGTCGGTCGCATGGAGGGCGCCGGCGCCTGCCAGGATCGCGACCTTTTTGCCCTCGTTCAACACCTCGGCCGCGCGCTTCAGGTCTTCGTCGTGCGGCACCACCCGGGCGTGGCTGTAGCCGACGCTGGAGAACACGGCGCCATGCTTGCGCGGTGGCGACGGCTCCGCATCCATCTCCTGGACGTCTCCAGGCACGATGACGCAGGTCACGGTGCGCTCGGCCTTGGCGATACGCAGAGCGCGGTCGATGAGGTGGCGCGCCTGCGCGGGATCCATGCAATAGTGCACGAACTCGCCGGCCACGTCCTTGAACAGGGTGAGGAGATCGACCTCCTGCTGATAGTGACTGCCGAGGGAGAGGCGCTTCTGTTGCCCGACGATAGCAACCACCGGCTGGTGGTCCAGCCTGGCGTCGTAGAGTCCGTTCAACAGGTGGATGGCGCCAGGCCCGGAGGTGGCCATGCAGACGCCGGGCTCGTCGCTGTACTTGGCGTGGGCGCAGGCCATGAAGGCGGCGACTTCCTCGTGGGCGACCTGCGCGAACTCCAGGCCGTTCTCGTGTCGCTCGAATGCCCCGAGCAGGCCGTTGATGCCGTCGCCGGGATAGCCGTAGATGCGCTTGACGCCCCATTCGGACAGGCGCTCGAGCATGTAGTCAGCCACAGTCGCCATCTGTTTTCTCCTGAACCGCGCTGCCGGAGACTCCGGCCCGCTTTTCGGGCAACGTGGGCTACTTAAGAGAGTTCCGTGAAGGCGTCGGACTTGGTCCGGTCAGCGGACGCTTTCCCGCGGCACGCGATGCACGCCGCGTTCCGCTGTCTCCAGCGGTGCGGCGACGGAGGCGCTGTCGTTCTCGAAGGCCGGGAGCGGGCGGCTGCGACCGCGCGACTCCCTGATGGCCGCCAGTTCGGCTTCCAAGGCAGATATACGCGCCTCCAGGGCGGCGATGCGGCGTGGCATTCCGCCGGCGGCCCTGATCGAGCGGGCGAGGGCGGCCGCTCCGGCGAAAGCGCGCTCCGTTGAGACCGCAAAGCCGTCTCCGAGGGCCGCCGTCACAGTCTTCGTCCAGGCGCGCAAGTGCGTGGCCTGTGCCGGGGAGAGCGCCGCCACGCCCCAGCCGGCGACGCTGAGCGCGCCCAGCCAGACGATGAAGCCGGCGCCGTTGGCAAACGCCAGGAGCAGCACGCCCGGCAGAAAGACTGCGGCCAGCGCGGGGCCGACGAGCCGGCGGCCGGCGAAGGGCGCGACACGGAAAACGCGGCGCCGCTTCGGGTCGGTCGCAGCGAGGTAGGCGAGGGCGGCAAGCGATACGACCGTTGCGACGATGGCCGCGAGAGCGGTCACTCGGCCGCCTCCGACAGCGGCCGGAAGGCGGCATTACGCGCCCGCGGACTCTCCTGGACACGCCACAGCAGCAGCGCGGCGCCGAGCAGCGCCAGGACGAGGTCGATCGCGAGAACCGTGCCGAGGCCGTGGCCGAGGGCTTCGGCCCAGCTCGTTCCGCCGGCGGCCATGCGCAAGAGCGGCAGCGCCAGGCAGCCGACGGCGAGGCTGCGCCGGAAGCCCAGCGTCAGGCGCCGTTCGTCCTGCACCGCGCAGCCGAAGACGATGGCCAGCGCCGCGGCGATGAGGAAGCCGGCCGGCGTCCACCAGAAGGGATCGGCCGACGGCAGCGACAGGAAGAAGGCGTAGGCCGAGGCGAGCATCGCGAGCGGCAGGCCGTAGCCGACCACCGAGACGGCGCGCGCGAAGCCGCGCCACAGCCGCTCCTCCTCGCGCCGCCGCGTCCAGAGCTGCATGCCCGAGAGGATGACGAAGCACATCGCTGCGCCGAGGCCGACCCAGACCGATTTCGAGAGAATGCCCGCGAAGTTGCCGAAGTGCAGCGGCCCCATCAGGCTGTAGACGAAGCTGGCCGTGGATGGCTCATTGCCGATCGCCGGCCGCTTCTCGAGAAACCGGCCCGTGCCGTCGAACAGGTTGTGGACGTAGTACAGGCTGCCCGCCGGCGGCTCGTGCCAGATGCTGACGCGCGAGTCGGCACGGCCGAAGTTGCCGATGCTGACGAAGATCGGCGCGGCGCCGGCACGGCCGGTCGACTCGGCGATCATGGCATCGAGGTTGGCGAGCGGCTGCGGTCGCGGGTCGGTCTGCACCGCCGGCTCGTAGAGGGTCTCGACCAGAGCCTCCTGGTCGCCGCCGAAGGCGATGGTGGCGAGCAGGGGGAGGGCGACCGTCCCGGCGAAGCTGAAGAATGCCCCGGTGAAGCCGAGCAGAAACGCGAACGGCAGGCCCCAGCTCGCCGCCAGCACGTGGCGGTCGCGCGCCGAGACCAGCCGTTTTCCCGGACGCTCGGCGACGAAGAGATCGCGCAGCAGGTGGCGGTGCATGATGAAGCCGGTGACGCCCGCCGCCATCATGGCAAGGCCGAGGATGCCGGTGAGAATCAGCCCCCAGGGCTCCGGCACGGAGAGCTGGACATGGAGATCGACCAGGAAGTGGCGCAGCGCGCTTGGGTCGTACCAGTCGGCGCGCTGCCAGACGAAGCCGTCGTTCCGGCTCAGCACTTCACCGCTTTCGGCGTCGACCCGGATCAGCGGACCGATATCATCCATCTGGCCGGTGTCCGGATTGCGCGCGTGGGCGTGGGCGAAGATCAGCACCTCGCCGCGTGCGTTCGACCAGACGTCGATGGCTTCGCGGTAGCCTTTCGTCACGCTTTCGGCCGCCGCATGGACTTTGCTGTCGAGTTCGCTCGTGAGCGGTGCGGTGGCGCGATTGCCGCCGACCGACCACACCGCGATCTCCTCGGCGAAGACGACGACGGTGCCCGTGATCACCACGGCATACAGCAGAAGGCCCAGCAGCATGCCGGACCAGCCGTGCACCGCGGTCAGACGCTTCATCTGGGATTGGGAGAGGGATTTCATGGCTCGCTTTCGCTCAACCGGTGCCGGGGACCTTGCTCATGCGCCGCCGCCGACCAGGGCGGCGGCGACCATGAGGCCCTGGAGCAGGATGGCTGCCGAGACCACCGCGGCGCCGCGCGGCAGATTCTCCTCCAGGCAGGTGTAGATGAAGGCGATCGCCCAGAAGAGCGGCGCCAGGATGACGGGGTAGACGATGTTGTCGATGCCGGCGCTGCCGCCCGGCAGCCAGACCGGCACCGACGCCATGAAGAGGACGGCCGCGAGCAGGGCGCCGGGGCCGGCCAGCAGCCAGCGCGTGGCGATGGGATGGGCGAGCACGAGGGCCCGCATCCGTTGCAGCCGGACGGGCATCAGCGGCCCCTCGGCCGGCATCCGACGGTACGCTTTGGACTTCCGGCCATCGCTCCTTCCACCCAGATCTTTCCCGCTCGCCGTATCCGGTCGTTTCCCCGCAGGCGGGTACGACCCCGGAGACACTAATGCGAACGGGAATCATTCGCAATATCAGAGCTGAAGGCCACGCAGCCGCCTGCAAGTTTGCCGCAGAAGCGCCGGCCATGCCGGACCATGGCTTCAGAGCCATGTCCCGCTGAAGTTCGCTGGGTGAATGGCGTCCCCTAGGGGAGTCGAACCCCTGTTTTCGCCGTGAGAGGGCGACGTCCTAGGCCACTAGACGAAGGGGACCAGGGCCAAGAGGTCGGTTGTGTAGCTTAAGAGCCGGGCCCATGCAAGCGGCTTCGCCGCCGGTGGGCCGGCTGGGCCGGACCGGCCGCCGGCGCCGGGAGGCGGAGCTATGGGAGGCTCACGAAAGCGGCTGGCTCGGGGGCCCGCCACCGGCTCCGAAAGGCCTCTGTCACTGCGCCGCCGGGGTGTAGGCGGAGGCGAGCTGGCGGGAGACGAGCTGGGCGTAGAGCCCGCCGCGGGCCAGCAGGCTCTCGTGCGTGCCGGTCTCGACCAGGCGGCCTTCCTCCAGCACCACGATCATGTCGGCGTTGCGGATGGTGGAGAGGCGGTGCGCGATCACCACCGTTGTGCGCTCGGCCTGCAGCTGGTCGAGAGCGCGCCGCAGCGCCTGCTCGTTCACGGCATCGAGCTGCGAGGTCGCCTCGTCGAGGACCAGGACCGGTGCGTCCTTCAGGAAGGCCCGGGCGATGGCGACGCGCTGGCGCTGGCCGCCAGAGAGGCTGGTGCCGCGCTCGCCGACCTGGGTGTCGAGGCCGTCCGGCAGGCTCGCCACCAGGTCGTCGAGCGAGGCGTGGGCAATAGCCGCCGCCAGCTCGGCATCGCCGGCATCGGGCCGGCCGATCGTGATGTTGCTGCGCAGCGTGTCGTTGAAGAGGTAGGTGTCCTGTGCGACCAGCGCGATGTGCCGGCGCAGGCCGTCGAGCCGATAGCGCCGGAGGTCGTCGCCATTCATGGTCACACGGCCCTCGTCCGGATCCCAGAAGCGCATCAGAAGCTGCGCCGCCGTGGTCTTGCCGGCGCCGGAGGGACCCACCAGCGCGACCGTCCTGCCGGCCGGAACCTCGAAGCTGATGTCGCGCAGCGCCGGGCGGTTCTGTCCGGGATAGGCGAAGGTCACCCGCTCCAGCGCGACGGCGACGGCTCCGCCCGTCCGCGGCTCGTCCGGGCCGTCGGTGACCGGCACCGGCTCGCTGGCCAGCGCGTAGATGCGGCGCGTCGCGCCCAGCGTGTCGGCGAGCTGGCGGCCGACCTGGGCGATCTCCGAAACCGGCAGGAAGGCCGCCATGGCGAGCAGGGTGAGCAGGGGCAGCACCGCCGGGTCCACCGCGCCCTGCGCCACCAGCGCCGCGCCGGTCACTACGACGGCGAGACCGCCGAGACCGGTGAAGACCTCGAGCAGGCTCTGCTGCAGCGTCAGCTCGTGAAAGAACGGCACGCGCAGGCGGATGTGACGCTCGGACAGGGCGTCGAGCTGCTCTCCGCGGCGCGCCTCCTGCTGAAACGCGACGATCTCCCCCAGGCCCTGAATGGAATCGACCGCGAAGGCGCCGAGCTCGCCGGCCGCCTCGCGCGCCTCGGAGCCCAGACGGTCGACGCGCTTGCGCAGCAGCAGAGGGCTGAGGCCGACCGCCAGCAGGAACGGCGCCAGCGCCAGGGCGATCCAGGGGCTTGTTGACGCCAGCACCGCCAGCACGACCGCCGGAACCAGGATGGCGACGAAGGCCGGCGCCATGGTATGGGCGAAGAAGTATTCCACCAGCTCGATGTCATGGGTCGCCAGCGCCATCAGGTCGCCGGTGCGCCGCCGCACCAGATAGGCCGGCGCCAGGGCGTCGAGCTTGCGGAAGGCGTCGATCCGCATCTCCGCCAGCAGGCGGAAGGCCATGTCGTGCGCGATCCAGGACTCAAGCCAATGCAGCAGGCCCGTCAGCGGCGCAACGATCGCCAGGGCCCAGAGCCAAGGCTCGTAGGGCTGGCCGTTCTTCAGCGCCAGCACGACCAGCGCGCTCAGCGCGGCGACGCCGATGAAGGCAACGACCCGCAGCACTCCGAAGACGAAGGTGGCGGCGAGCCGGCCCTTCCACGGCAAGGCGAGCTTCATCAGGGCGACCACGAGCCGCATCCAGTTCAGGCCTTCGGCCTTGATGATGCCTTCGGTGACAATCTTGGCGGCGCCGTCCGGGACGGCGCCCATGGCTCCTGGCGCGCGCGCGTTCCCGGGCACTTCCACGGCACCGGGAGCATGCGATTCCCGTACCTGCTCCGCCATCAGGCGGGCGTAGATTCCCTCCTTCCGCATCAGCGCATCGTGCGGCCCGCTCTCAACGACGCTGCCGTTGTCGAGGACGAGAATGCGGTCGCAGTCGATCACGCTGGACAGACGGTGCGCCAGGATCAGCGTGGTGCGACCGCGCATCAGGCGGTCGAGCGCCTGCTGGATGACCGCTTCGTTCTCGGCATCGACCGCCGACAAGGCCTCGTCGAGCACCAGGATCGGCGTGTCGCGCAACAGGGCGCGGGCGATGGCGACGCGCTGGCGCTGTCCGCCGGAAAGCTTGATGCCCTTCTCGCCGATGATGGTGCGGTAGCCGTCTGACAGGCCCATGACGAAGTCGTGGATATTGGCCGCGCGCGCCGCCTCCTGGATTTCCGCATCGCTGGCATCGGGCCGGCCCATGCGGATGTTGTCCTCGATGGTGCCGTGGAACAGGAAGGTATCCTGGTTGACGACGGAGATCATGGCGCGGATCTGGTCGAACGACAGCGTTCGCAAATCGTGGCCGCCGATGCGGACACTGCCCTCATCCGGATCGTAGAAGCGCAGCAGCAGGCGTACGATGGAGGACTTACCGCCGCCCGAGGTGCCGACCAGGCCGACGCGCTCGCCGGCGTCAATCTTGAACGTGAGACCCCGGTGCACGTCGCGCCGCGTTCCGGGGTAGTGGAAGCGCACTGCTTCCAGGGAGATGGTGGGCTCCGGGGCGATGGTGGGGGCCGGCGGCGCGTCGACCACCAGTGGCTTGTCGTCGAAGATCTCGTAAATGCCCTGCGCCGCCGCCATGCCGACCATGCCCTGGTGCAGCACGTTGCGCAGCTCGCGCATGGGCCGGTAGATCTCGAGGCCCAGCATCAGGATGATCAGCAGCGCGCTCAGCTCCATGCCGCCGGCCTGGACGCGCCAAGCACCGAGCGCCAGCGCCGCCGCGGCACCGCAGGCGATGGAGCTGTCGGTGATGCCGCGGCTCAGGACGTTGGTGGCCAGAACCCACATGGTGCGGCGGAACAGGTCCTGCGCCTTGACCTCCAGCGCATCGGCGCGCGCCTTGCTCTGGCCGAAGGCCTTGAGCGTCGCCAGGCCCTGGATGGAATCGAGGAACTCGGCGGCGAAGCTTGCATAGGCCCGCTGCTGGTCGCCCGATTTACGCGCCTCCAGCTTGTGCCAGAGCGCCGGCGCGAAGAGGGCGAGCAGTGCGAAGACCAGCATGACCGCGGCCACCGGCAGGTCGATGAAGGCGACCACCGCGAAGATCAGCAGCGGCGTCAGCAGGGAGACCAGGAACTGCGGCAGGAACTGGCCGAAGTAGACCTCGAGCTGCTCCACGCCGTTGACCAGCGACAGGGTGAGCGCGCCGGAGCGCCGGCGCGCGGCGGTGCCCGGGCCGAGCGCGGCGATGCGGTCGTAGATGGTCCGCCGCAGCTTCTTCTGCACCCGCGCCGCCGTCTCGTGCGCCAGCATGGTGCGCCAATGCTCGAAAGCCCCGCGCAGCACCATGACACCGGCGATCAGCGCGATCGGCAGCGCCAGGGAGGCCAGCTCGCGGCCGGCGAAGATCTCGCCGAGCAGCCAGCCGAGCAGCGCGAGACGCGCCACGCCGAAGCCCACGGCGATCAGCCCGATCAGCACGGCCCCGAGGATGCGCAGCCGTACTCCCTCGGTGAAGGCCCAAAGGCGGGGCTCGAAATGCATCGGCGTTCTCCCTGATGGCCCGGCCGGCGGGCGCCGGGCCGAGGTTGCGAACCACTCTCAACGTGGCCAGGATAGCCTGAACGCAGACGTTCACAACTCGACAACTTCGAGTATCTGCTGTACAGATTTTTACAGAGCGGACGGAGGTGCAGCCATGGAATGGCATTGGGACGACCTGCGGGTTTTCCTCGTTCTGGCGCGCGAGGGGAACCTCACGGCCGCGGCCCGCCAACTGGAGGTCAGCCATCCGACGGTCGCGCGGCGCGTCAAGGCGCTGGAGCAGTCCTTCGGTGCCCGCCTGTTCGACCGCCTGCCGGACCGCTTCGTGCTCACTCCCGCCGGCGAGGAGCTGCTGGCCGACGCCCAGGCCATGGAGCAGGCGGCCGAGACGATCCACCGGCGCAGCGCCGGGCTGAGCGACACCGCGCACGGGACGGTGCGCCTTTCCGCCGGCGAGGCGATGGCAAGCTTCCTCGCCAGCCACCTGCCGCGGCTGCGGCACAACATGCAGTGCATAGAGATCGAGCTGGTGGCGAGCCACATGCTGGCGAACCTGTCGCGCCGGGAGGCCGATCTCATGATCCGTGACCAGGTGCCGGACATCGCCAGCATCGTGGCGCGCAAGCTCGGCCGCGCGGCCTACGCAATCTACGGCAACACCGAGCTGGCGCGCTGCGCGGCTGACCGGGCGCGGCTCAGCCGCCTGCCGTGGCTCGGCTTCGACGACGACCACAGCTATATGCCCGGGCAACGCTGGACGCACGAGCTGCTGGCCGGCGGGCGGCCGCAGGTACGGGTCAACGACTGGCTCGTGCTGCTGGAGGCCGTGCGCGTCGGGGCCGGCCTCGCCGTGCTGCCCTGCTACCTCGGCGATCACGAGCCCGCGCTGCACCGCATCGGCGCGCCGTTGGAGGAGGTCGCGGCCGACCAGTGGCTGCTGGTGCATCGCGACCTGCGCAACCTGCCGCGCGTGCGCGCCGTCATGGACGCGGTGATCGGCCTTTTCCACGACGAACGCGCCGCCCTCGAAGGCCGGCGCGCCAACGCGAAGAAGCGCGCCGTCGCCTGAAGTCGTGCCGGAGCCGTTCCTCCGGTGCCGTCTAGCGGCCGGACAGCGTCGGGTCGAGGCGATCGCGCAGCCAGTCGCCCACGATGCTGATCGACAGCGTGGTCAGGAAGATCAGGCTTCCCGGCAGAATCGCGATCCACCACGCGGTGAGGATATGGGTGCGGCCGGCACCGAGCATCTGGCCCAGGCTGGTAAGCGGCGGGCGGATGCCGAGGCCGAGGAAGCTGAGCGAGGTTTCCAGCAGGATGACCTGCGGAAAGTTGAGGGTGAACTGCACGATCAGCACGCTCAGGATGTTGGGCAGCACGTGGCGCGCATAGATGCGCCAGGGGCTGGCGCCGAGCGAGGAGAGTGCGACGGCATAGCCGTGGGTGTTGGCCGAAATGACCATGCCGCGGGTGAGGCGGGCGAAGACCTCCCAGCCGTAGATGCCCATCAGCAGGATGAAGAGGCCGAAGCCGCCACCGAAGAAAGCGAGCACGGCAAGCGCGATGAGAATGAAGGGCAGCGAGGCCTGCACGTCGACCATCATCATGATGGCCTCCTCGACCAAGCCGCGGAAGTGCGCGGCGACGAAGCCGAGGACGGTGCCGAGGAATGCGCCGATCGCCGTGCCGGCCAGCGCGACAAGCAGGCTGAAGCGGATCGCATAGAGCAGGCGGCTGAGAATGTCGCGGCCGAGTTCGTCGGTGCCGAGGAGGAAGCGGGGGTCGCCGCCGAGCCAGACCGGCGGCTTCAGGCGGTTCAGCAGCGACTGGGTGCGGTAGTCGTAGGGCGCCAGCAGGTCGGCGAAGACGAAGACGACGAAGATCGCACCGAGGAAGCAGAGGGCGACGACGACGATCGGCGGCCAGCGCAGCTCGCGGGCAGGCAGGGCGGTGTCGGGTGCCGGAGTCCGGAGCGGCGCAGCGCGGCGCAGGAAGTTCAGCATCGGCCTATTCCTTGTCGCTTGCCGCGCTGGCGCGGATCCGCGGGTCGATCACGCCGTAGAGCAGGTCGACCGCGAGGTTCACCAGCACCATCGAGCAGGCGACCAGGATAAGGATCGCCTGGACCAGCGCGAGGTCGCGCGAACTGACCGCATTCACCAGCAGGCGGCCGATGCCCGGCCAGGCGAACACCGTCTCCACCACGATGGAGCCGGCGACGAGGTCGCCGAGCTTCAGGCCGACGATGGTAACGATGGGGATCGCCGCGTTGGGCAGCGCGTGCCGGAGGATGCGCCGGCGGCGGGGCACGCCCTTGGCCCGGGCGGCGGTCATGAACTGCTTGTTGAGGAACTCCAGCATCGACGAGCGGGTGAAGCGCGCGAAGGTGCCGGCGAAGTGGGTGCCGAGGGTGATTGCCGGCAGGATGAGGTGCCAGGCGGTCTCGCCGCCGGCGCTGGGCAGCAGGCGCAGATGCAGCGAGAACAGCAGGATCAGCAGGATGCCGAGGAAGAAGTTGGGAATGCTGAAGCCGAACACCGCAAAGCCCATGACGAAGCGGTCGAGCGCGCTGTTGCGGTAGAGCGCCGAGACGATGCCGAGCGGGATGCCGAGCAGCAGGCCGAGGCCGAAGGAAGCGGCGGCGAGCCGCAGGGTGCTCGGCAGCGCGGCGGCAATCAGCTCCAGCGTCGGCGTCCGGTCGGACAGCGAGATGCCGAAATCTCCGCCGGCCAGGCCGCTGAAATAGGTGAGGTACTGTTCCCACAGCGGCCGGTCGAAGCCGAACTTGGCGCGGTAGCGATCGATGACCTCCTGGGACGCCTGGTCGCCGACCAGCGCCTCGATGGGGTCGCCGGAGGCGTGCAGCACGACGAAGGCGAGGGTCACCACCAGCCAGAGCGTGAAGGCCGCGCGCGCAAGCTTGGTGAGCAGCAGGTTGAGATTCATCGGCTCACGCGACCCAGCCGGAGACGACGTAGCCGGTGGTGCCGACCCGGGCGCGGCGCAGCTGCATCGTTCCGTGGCGCGCGGCGAGGCCGACGGTGTCGATCACCGGCTCGTCCGGTTCCGGCGCGCCGGTCAGCGCCTCGGCAAGCACGCGGCCCTGCATGGCGGCAGGCGCCGCGAGACCGAGCAGGGCGAGCACGGTGGGCGCGATGTCGACGATGCCCGCCGGGCTGCGCACCACGCGGGCCTCGCGGACCGCCGGCCCGCCGAGCGCCAAGAGGTTGTTCATTTCGCGCCGGTGCAGGCCGCCATGGATCGAGCCGCCGACCGGCATCTCGCCGTCGAAGTAGCAGGAGCCGTCGATGCCGGCGGCATTCGGGCGGTCGTCGGCGCGCATGATGCAGAAGAGGTGCGGTGAACGATCGTGGTCGTTCAGCAGCAGGCTGCGCGAGAGGGTGCCCGGCACGACGCCTTCGACCTCGTTGCGCGGCGCCGTGAAGATGTGGCCGCACCAGGGCTGCTCCGTCATCCAGTCGACCAGGCGGCGCAGGCTGGCGGCGTCGTGGCGATCGGCATGCAGCGCGGCGACGTAGCCGAAGGTACCGGCCAGCGCGTCGGCGCCGGGACTGTCGGCGAGGGCCAGGCCGCAGCCGGCGAGGGCCTGCTTGGCTGGAATCCGTTCGCGCGCGGTGATGTGGCCGTGGTCGGAACAGAGAAGGAGCTGCACCGCGCGGCCGGGCGCCGGAGAGGCGACCCAGGCGAGCAGGCGCCCGAACTCGCGATCGAGCGCCTCGAGCGCTGCCACCGCGGCCGGTGAGCCGAGCCCCTCGTGGTGGAAGGTGATGTCGGGGTCGTTGTACCACAGGATGGCGACGTGGGGCCGCACACGCGGGTAGACGCCGTCCAGGAACATCGCCGTCTGCTGGGCCATGCGCGCCGAATTGGGCCGGCCGGCGGGCGCGAGGGGGCCGAAGCGCGCCAGCATCTCGGCGGCGAAGTCGGCCGGCGCGGAGGCGTTCCAGTCGCGCAGGCAGAGCGAGACCTGGTCGTGGCGGGCCGCGCGCGGGTTCACCATGTGGGTGGTGCCGGCGCTGCCGGAGCTGACGACCGCGAGGCGCAGGCCGGCGTCGGCGATGACGTCGCCCAGGGTCGGCGCCGTGAGGTAGCGGCCCGCGGCGGCCGCCTCGGCCTTGCGGATGTCGGCGAGGTTGCCGGTGTGGAACAGGTGACCGCCGGCGATCTGCCGGTCGAAGAACTTGTTGGCGACGATGCCGTTGCGCGAGGGAGCGGCGCCCGAGCCCAGCGCCGAGGCGTTCACGCGGGTGGACGAGGGAAACACCGAGCTGCTCTCCGGGAAGTCGCAGCCGGCGCGCAGGAAGCGCAGCAGGTTAGGAGTCACCGCCGCGTCGATGAGATCGCGCCGCATGCCGTCGAGCACCACGACGAGGACGAGATCGCGGGTCTTCATTCCGCCACCTCGCGCCGCGCCCGGGCCAGGGCCGTCGGGTCGTTCAGCAGGATGGCCGCGACCCGGCGCCGCGCGAGCGCGCGCAGACGGTCGAACGGGATGTCGCCGGGTTGATCGTGCGTGCGGCGGCCGCCGGCGGTAACCCACAGCGGCGCAAGAGGGGCGAGACGAGCCTCGATCTCCTCGGAGAACTCGCCCTCCCAGACGCGCAGCGCGTCGGCCCCGGCCGCCAGCCAGTCCTCCGCCTCGCCGTAGTCGTTGAGCAGGGCCACGCAGTGCACTGTCGAACGCCTACGCAGCAGGCGGAGTTGGTCCAGCGCACGCAGGCCGAACCACACCTCCGGCGCGCGCCCGCATTCCGCCAGGTCCGCCAGCACCCGCACGATCACCGCTTCGTCCGGTGTCTTCACGTCGATCAGGATGCCGGCACCATCGCCGACGGCGGCGAGGAAGGCGGGCAGGGTCATCAGGCGACCGCCGCCGGGCAGCACCACCGCGCGCAGGTCGGTGCTGGACGCCTGAGCGACCGGCAGGTCGAGGCCGACGATGCGCGAGAGATCCGGGTCGTGGATGCAGAACACGTCGCCGTCGGCGCTGAGCCGCGCGTCGGTCTCGACCAGGTCGGCGCCGGCCTCGATGGCGGCGAGATGCGCGGCGATGGTGTTCTCGCTGTGGCGCGCCGAGAAGCCGCGATGGGCCACGCTGCGGGGAAGGCTCATGCGGCGGGCTCCAGCTCGTCAATGAAATGGCAGCTCGCGCGCTGGCCGCTCTCGAGCGCGCGCGGCGCCGGCACTTCGCTGCGGCAGCGCGGGCGGGCGAAGGGGCAGCGGGTGTGGAAGCGGCAGCCGGGCGGCGGCGCGAGCGGGCTCGGCAGATCGCCCGATAGCAGCAGGCGCGAGCGCTGCTTGTGGATGTCGGTGTCCGGCACGGCCGCGATCAGCGCCTGAGTGTAGGGGTGGCGCGGGCGGCGGAACACCGCGTCGGTCGGGCCTTCCTCGACGATCTGCCCAAGGTACATGACGGCGATGCGGTGCGACAGGCGCTTCACCACCTTGAGGTCGTGCGAGATGAAGAGATAGGCGACGCCGCTGCGCGCCTGCAGATCGGCCAGCAGTTCGACCACGCGCGCCTGCACCGAGACGTCGAGCGCCGAGACCGGCTCGTCGCACACCA
>Ga0207773_100576_pt1 | contig 13340 bp, 9 predicted proteins | sample TtaePargueraPR_2_FD_187281 | JGI IMG/M metagenome (GOLD analysis project Ga0207773, IMG submission 187281) | Aerobic enrichment media microbial communities from Bioluminiscent Bay, La Parguera, Puerto Rico - Tt and M1 (3) (SPAdes) | ecosystem: Environmental > Aquatic > Marine > Unclassified ...
TATGGCTTGGAATTTTTATGTCTTTAAGCCAATATTTTCCATCCTTTAAAAAAATAAAATGCTTTGACTTGTGGGCTGTTGGAAAATTTAAATTGATACTATGTCTTCTTAATTGTGTACGGACAATGTGTTCTGGGTTTAAAGCTTTAAACCTATATAAATCATCTTCAATAATTCTATTAAACAACTCCTTGGCTCTCAATGGAGTCCCCTCTCTTTTAAGGGCTTCCTCAATTGCCTGATTAATCGTTCTTTTCTTCATTGTTTTATTTTTGCAAGCCGTGATTGATTTTTTGGATTAAAAATTCCACACCTGAAGATGATGACTTTTGAAATTCCTGATCCAATAATTCTAAACCGTCATCAACATGCATTTTTACATAGCGGACTAAATCCTTATCAGATATATGAAGGTTATAGTGAACACACAACATGGCCATATAAAACTCACCATATTCTCCGAAAAGTACTTTATAGCTATATTCCTTACCTTGGGAATCTGACACATCAGCCAAGTCTAATTTTCTTTCGCCCGCAACTGAATAAGCTAAAGCCAATCTCGCTATAATATTTTCCGCACCTAAATTAAGTTTACGGGTTAATAAACTTACCCTTTCCTTATTCACTTTAGACGTTTTGATTGTATTAAACATAAACTTCTTGGTTCATTGTGGTAAACAATTCATTGGTTTTGCATTCTTTAAAAATTGACTGGTCTTTATCAATATTTTTTATTAAAAACGCCTTTGACACCTTCGGAAGAAGCTTATTATATTCTTGCTGAGTCAGTTCCTTCTCTAACAGTGGTAACAAAATAACTTGCTCCGAGATCGAAGGATAAAAGTCCTTTATTATATTGTCTGCATGTTGCTGATCAAATTTTTGAAGGGGACTATCGATAAATATAGGAAATTTTATATTGGATTCTTCAACTAATGCTTTTAAAAGCGCTGTGGCATATAATTGTTGTTCCCCCTTGGATAATCCGTCCTTGTTAATTACGTTTCCTTTCGCATCATAAAACTCTATATCCAACATGTCCTCTTCCAGAACAACCTCTACCCTGTCAATAAAATGTTTTTTATGCATTAAACCCTTTAGTGCTACTAAAATCTTTTGTTCCAACGACTCTTTCTTTTTCTCTTTGAGTCGCTTTAGAAATACGTTTAGTTCTTTTATCAGCCTATCCGATACCTCATCTTTTTTCTGGTCTGTAATAGCCACTTCTACCTTTTTACTTAGTTCCGATTGCCGTTTTTGCAAATTTTTATACTCATTGCGTCTAGTTTCAATCTTTACTTTCAATTCAATTATTTCATCCTCCACTGTCTCTATTTCGGCCTCTAATTTTGACTTTACGCTCCTTATTTCTTTGATCACCAGGTCGCTTTCCTTGGTTTCAGCATTAGATAGCTTATTGACTATTATTGCCAAGGCACTTTGCTTCACTCTCACTTCCTGTACCAATGCCTTAAAACGTTCACTGTAAGAATTGGTAATATTTCCATACAAAGCCCTAAACTTGTTAATTTGTTCTTGAGAAAAATCCATTAAAGGTTTAAAGCTTTTATTACTGGAAACAATTAGTTCTTTAGAAAGAAGCTCTACTAGTTTATTCTTTGCTTCTTCACTTAGTTTTAACTCGTCATTATTAAGGTCTAGTTCCTTCTTGAACGAACTGATTTTCCTTTTTAAATATTCAGAGGAGTGATTAGCCGTTTGGTTTTCTTCTTCGTCAAATAAATGTTGATTGATCTGACTAAGCTTTTTAGATGCAATGGCAAAGGGTGCCAATTCAACAAAATCCTTGAATTTCAGGTTGGCCTTCTTAAATTCTTCAGCAGTGCTGGCTTTTAATAGTTTTAGGTCGTTAAATTCTTCAGAGGAAATAGTAGATCCCTCCCTGATCAACTTTTCCTGTAACCGTCCAGCTTCCTCGCGCTTTCTTGCCAATTCTTCATATTTGATTTCTAAGGTGTCCTTATAATGAACTTGGAGTTTTTCATTATCACAGATTTCCCTATTTAACTTTTCCAGTTGAGTTCTATCCGCACCGGAAGCCTGGCTGCTTCTCAGCCTCATCCGAATATTCTCCAAATTATGTTTTAGGTCCTCATATTTTTTTATCCCCAAAACTTCTGTATAGGCTCTGCTAAGGTCTCTCTTTTCATCAACCGATTTGATTTCTGCTAAGGAAACAATCTTTTCTGCATCAAAGAAGAAAAACTTGGCGATTTCCTTGGGCATAATAAAATCGTGGACAAAAATTTCAGGCCCAACTTCTTTAGTGAGTTCATTTGCCCTTCCATCAATTAAAATATCCAGCTGTTCTTCATCCCTATCTACATTAAAACTTCTGATTATTTCCACCTTATTACAAGGAACCGAAGGAATAAACAAATCAGATAGAACTATACTGACGCTAAAAGAGTTGAGACTATCTATTTCTTTTTGAATCAGATCAAGGTCTCTGCCTCTTGCATGCTGCAATTTTTCTTTCAAGAACTTTTTTTCTGGATTTAACCAGCTGGCCCTATTGATTGTTTTTTGGCAAAAGCGTTTATATCCCCCACTCTCATATATTTCCCTTTTAAATCTGTCATCAACGTCTACCATCAGTTTACCATAGAGACACCAAACCAAAGAAGTCAAAAAAGTAGTCTTACCGAATCCATTATTTCCCGAAATTACCGTTACATTTTTCTCGGAATGATGGTGGAAAGATAATTGATTGATCCCCCTATATATTCTAAAATCTTTTAAAGTGATTTTATCAATTAACATATTAGTCGTTTTTTACAAATTGATCGAGCCTGTTCTCCAAATCATTTTGAAGTCCTCTGGCTTTTACCATGATCGTTTTAGCCTTTTGAAGTTCCAGAAGTTCGTTGATCAATTGATAATCTTCTGGATTTTCTGTACAAGACTCCTTGAGTATCTCTTTCTCAAATATTAGGTGGTCTTCAAAATCCCTGTTGGATAGGTTAGTTCCATAAACTTTATTATAAATATCTGCTACACTGTGATGGAAGTCATTATCCCTGAACCAGGTAACCTGTATAGCTACTAACTCCTGGTAATTGATTAGACTCAGGTCAGGTTCCTGTTCATTTACTTCTTTTTGGGCTTTCAACAATTCTTCCAAAATATAGGCCCTTTTTTCCATTTCATATGGCCCTATACCTTCGGAACCATCTCTTCTAGTAGATTGCCGCCATGTGGGATCATTTCTATATTCTACAAGCATTTCCCTAAGTTCCGCCAAAGGCTCCATCCACTCTTCACCATTTTGGATCAACCCATCCATGGACTTATCCTTATTTACTACTGTACAAACCCAACAGCCAAATCGGCTCTTTCCGCAGGAAGGGGTGGTATCGTCAATAACCAATGGACAATCACCACTATTGGCATTTCGATAAAGTGCATTGAGGTTTTTATTATTTGCACCCCACGGCGAAGGAACCTGATTCAGGTATTGCCATAGCTCTGTCACTTTCACATCTTTAATAGGTGCATACACAAAAGCATTTGGGAGGACATGTTTTCTCAATCTTTGGCCTTCTACCTCATGCTTTTTCATGCTCTTGGCCCTAGAAACACTTTCTTCGCTTCGGGTTCCTAATAGGATGATCGCTTCTCCCACCTCGCTGATTTTATTTTTAATAAATTCAGTAGTAGGAGAAATCTTTAATCTTTCTGTACACCACCTGAAAGCATTGTTGGGAGCGGGATAGCCCTTTCCTATCAAATTAACCCAAAAACTATCTTCTAATTTTGGAGTAGTCCTCACTACAAATACCGGCATGGTCTGCTCAAAAGCAGCCTTATCAATTTTATTCAATACCTCCTCTGTATACCTTAAAATCTTTGGATTTTCCACCAAAGTATTATTGCACACTACATAAACCTGTCGTCTCCTCAGTTCAGCAGGAATTCGTTTGACACAGTACCATACCAACTGCAATAACATGGTAGAGTCTTTCCCCCCACTAAACCCGACAATCCATGGCCTCAAGCCATCTTCCTCCAGATATTGCTCCTCTATTTCTTCAAGGATCTTTTGATGATCAAATGCCATTATAATTCCAATTTTGATTGTTTAGAGTTTTTATTCCTGAGGTATTGGATCTTTTGCTTTGTCAATTCCAATATTCTTTCCGGATCCTTCTTTCCTTTAATGCACATTAATACCTTTTCGCTTATATAATCCAGTTTCAATTCTTCAAATTCCAACTTATAAAACTTGGCAATTTTAGGCAACAAGTTTTCTTTAGGCAAACGTTCTCCTCTTTCTATCTTACTTAGTGTGGATTGATCTAAATCTAGCTCAGCAGCTATCTTTCGCAAAGGTACATCCCTTTTTTCTCTAATTCTCTTCAAAGATTCCCCCAGTCTCATATTTATCTCTAGAAATATTTTTTCTGGACATTTTTTTTCTTGAAGATAAAATTAAACTATACCATATCAAAAAAATTATAGCCCATTTCACAATATTTTTTTATGGCAAAAAAACACATTCAAATCAACATAGAAGTGTAAGTCAGTAAATGATTCCTACATAAATTATTGAACTTTAGTCAACTAGCCTGATTTACATGTATTTTATTACAATTGGATTATTTCTTAGGTTCCGTAGAAAATTCATAATATTTTCTTCACTAACTTTAATTTCACCCAAATCAAGTTTTTTACAGAAATCAAAAATTTCTTTACAATTATAACCTACTTTGTGGTATTTGGAGGCCAGAAAAATCCAATTTGATTTTTTTTCCCGGTACCTAGCTTCTGAATTAGATTGAGATAACTTAATCGTTTCTCCATTAATAACGGCATAGCCATTATTGTATTCATTATCACTTATTACGGTACCATCATTTAAGACTCCTACCTTTTGACTTTTACCACCTACATCGGATTGAATTTCATATGGTTCCAAACCTTCTGATCTAACAAGGATGAATTCATATTGCAATTCATTATTCATTGAGATCCACATATCAGAAATTTTCAATTCCCAATTTAATGATGACATTAACCAATTTCCGGATGGAAGCTTCTCCAATTTTTCGACAAAGTAATCTCCAATAGCGAATTTATACCAGAAATGCTTTAAAAATTTCGCATTACTTAAATTTGTTAAAAGTTTTACCTGTGTGCTCTTATCAGTAATTTGATGAATTCCATCGTTGTATGTGGGAATTATACTTCTTATTATTTCATCCAGTGCGTAAAGATTGTTTGTATAACATTCCGTCCATTCATCAACATCCATTTCAAGATCATCAGTTTGAATATTGGATATTGAAATTGATTTTATAAAATCAATATAGACTTTAATTTGGGTCAAAAATCTTTCAAGGTTAAAGTTGCCATTTAGTTCCTTTTTGCAATCCTGAACAAATTTAACTATACCTTCATGCGTAAATATTTTTAGTCCTATTCGACCTACGTCTAAGAAACCAAGATCGCTGAAATTTACATCTGGTAATAAAAAAGGAATTACGTTTTCTCTAGGAAGAGTTACCCAAGCCGCCCCTAATTCGTTTAAACAAACTTCGCTCTCTTTATAGCTTTTTGAAATAAAAAGTAATGCAAGGTTTGATTTTAAAATTTCATCTCGTAATGAATCTGGAATATACTTTCCACTTTTTATCCCCTGTCCTTCAATACTTGAACAAAAAATTCTATCTGCTGGGATATCCAAACCTAGTTTAAGAATATTTTCAACAAAAGCTTTAACGCATTCGGCATCTGCAGATGAATGGCTAATAAATATTTTATCTTTTAGCATTTAGTAAAAATTATTGGTGAATAAATAGTTTTGGCGGAACATGTTAAAATTTTGGTTCCTAATATTTTTAACATCTACTGTTTTTGTGCTTCTATTAATCGTTTTTGAGTTTGTTTATTTCTCCGTTTATCCCTTAACCTATTGTAGTACTCAATAAACTGTATATCAAAACCTATGTTCCAAAAGCCATCATCAGAATTTATCGACCGATCAGGCATAATGGGAACACCCCATGAAATATTCAAATCCAATCCATTATAGAATGTTAATCCGGAACCTATCCCAATTATAGGCATATTAAATTCCTTTTGGGTTTTCGCATTAACCAGATTGTAAAGAATTCCTGAACCATAAGCCATCAAATGTAAGTTGCTAATTATTGGTTCTTTTGGAGGTTTTTCTTTTATAAAGGTGGATGTATTCCAAAACGGCCAATATTTACTAGTTTTGTATGTTTCACCTGGATTCCTTGTTCTACTGAAAGCCCAGTTGTACAGGGTATATTTTAGACCGATTTTTTCTCCTACGAAACTTAAATTACGATTTACGCTGCTATCTGATAATATTAAGTCTTTGCTATACATTGAATTGTTAACGCCAACAGAAAAGAGAAAGCTTAATCGTTGATTGTGATAAGGCTTTATTGATTGTAGTTTATATAAAAAACTTTCAACATTGAATGAAAGTACTTCCTTATTATCGTTTTTCTCAATGACCGAATAATCCTTAACAAATTTTAGAACGGTACTTAATGCATTTCGAATGTTATCATCAGGAAAAGTAGTACCAATATCGTCCAATAGTTTCATGTATTCCGAGATAGTACTCCCCTTGTCAAATTGATACAATTTAGAAACAAGTTGTAAAAATTGGGGTATTTCTGTATCATGCATTTTTAAAACATCATTCGAACTGATTATATTGGTAAAAAATGATTCATTGAATGAGTTCAAAGAATCAATCAAGTTTAAGTAGTTGGAAGACCTGAATGATTGGGCTTTGAAAATAGGAAGAAAATCACTGTTAAAGGTGTATAATATATCAGCATATATTTTGAATTTAGTTTTGGATGAATCCGTTTTTGTTGCCATTATTTGTTTAATGGCTTTGTCTATATAAAAATATATTTTCACCAAATCTTGAATGTCTTCTTTGAGTAAAGAATCCTGTTTTTGAATAAGTACATTTGCTCCTTGAATAGTTGAGAATTGGCCTAATTGAGCAACTTGTTCCTTCTCTATCTTTTTTATTAAATCTTCTAAACTGGATTTTATTTCTTCTAACTTTTTGGTACTAAATGATATTGTATCCACTACATTAAACTTAGCAACATCGCGATTTTCATACCTAAAGGTTTTCTGTTCAACTAAATAATTTACTACTCCAATATAATCGGTACATTCAGCCAGTTTTTTATTTATGTCTTTGTAAATTGAAACAGCCAAAGGAATTGTATTTTCTTTTACATAGTTATAAGATTTAGTTAATGAATTTATTTGTTCTTTATTTAACTTCTTCTCTTGTTTGGATGTTAGTTTGACTCCATTATAAATTCTTTTAAGTTCTGTACTATCTTTATCATAAATCAATTGATTGTATAAGTTCATGTACTCAAAAGTTTCGGAATAGGCAACCTGCATTAATCCTAGCTTTTTAAGGTTTGGATCTTCTCTTATTGCTTTACTTGACATGTCTAAAAGTAATGCAATGAATTTTACGGCATCTTTATTCTCATAGAACTTTGAAACCCGAAGATTAATCGAAAAATCAGTGATATTTAAATCACTTTTGGAAATGAGCGAACCTTTTTCGGGACTTAACTCTGAATTGTAAATACAAGCTAATTCTATTATATTTTTTCTTGCTGGACTATCTTTTTCTAATGATGCTAAGTAAAAATTCAAGTATGAAGTGGTAAACACCAAATTCACTGTGTTCTCCAAAATTTTCTTTGTCCGAACTCGTTGGTCGGCTTCAAAGACCAATTCTCTTACCACGTTATCCATATAAGTGTAGACTGTCCCCCCAGCATTTTGAACTTTAGTTAAGAACACATTCTGTATTGCCTTTACTTTTAATTCGTTTTGCTTTTCAGCTACAATTTCCATAATAAGTTGTGCATCCAAGGAGCCTTTTGCTAAAGAAAACCCATCAAGTCCAACTTGGAGAGTTGGGGCTTTGGCATCCAAATCACTTTGTCCAAATGATGGTTTAAACGGAAACAGTAGCATTACTAAAAACAGAATTAATAAAATACTTTTCGTTTTCATGACTGATGTCAAAATGGTTAATTATTCGTTGTTTGGTTGATACAGATACTCCCCCCTTCAGAAACTTTTTTATTTACAGATTTGCAAAATCTTATAGTCCACTCAATTTGATGTTTTCTCTTTTCTAGTTTTAGAAATTATCAAAAAGAAGTATTATTTTTTATAGATGACGTACTGTACGATTAAACACTCTATTTACTTTACTTTAGATGGATTGCCTTTCAATTAAAAAGCTAATCCCTAAACCTAGTAAATCCCCTAAAAACAAAAAATACCCCATATAGGGTATTTTTCACCTAAACCTCACAAAAAAAAAGCCCCCCCGGAAAAGGAGAGCTCAGATAACTACTAGGGCTCAAAACAACTTTTATAAGTTCATGATAAAGAGGATTACTTTTCGAAAAGTACCTTACCCTAATATAACCAATTCATTCTTTATTTCACAGGCCCTCCACCTTCTTATACAGAGTCCTGAAAAAACCCTTTGATTTTTCATTTGAGGAGAATTTGGGGTAGGAACGCTTACTGGTGTATTTCTTAATGGCATCTCTAAGGTATTTTGCCTTAAAAGGAGTGCCAAACCTTTCCACTGCCATTTCATATATTTCCCAAGCAGTATGAGGCGTTTCAAAATAGGCAGAGTTAAATAAATGGTCGACCAAGTCTTGTACCTCTTTTTGGGATGCTTTACTTTCTCCTTGATAATCAGGATCTTTTGATTCAGGAATTACAGCATATAATTTCTCCTCAGCCCCTTTCACAACCTGATAAACCGCATAGGCTTCTCCAAATTTGGAATCGTAGACCTTAATGTTCAAAGACAATTCGATAGGTGAAGAGTCAACTCCTTGGTAAATCTTGCTTGGCGAAAATCTAAGTATTCTGCACAATAAAGCCGTGTCATCAATATTATATTTTAAGGTTGTAAAGGGATTTTCTACATCCCTCACATAGGTATTCACCTTACCAAGAAGAAAGGATAAATCTCGGGCTGAAATCCCCAAGGAAATCCTTCGGTCCAAAACGTTTTTAACCTTAAAAATATGTACTGCTGCTATATTAAGTTCAACCGTCTTTGTTGGCATCTCCTTTTCCATCATCAAAATAGGCGATATCTATATACCATACTCGCTCCCTATCATCGATTCTTTTTAATTTATTGTTTTCTTGCTGAGACATCCTGAAGGCAGTCGAAGTAAAATGGCCCTCATTCCACTCTCCATCAAAATGCTCATTGGCAAATGTAGTAATTTCTTTAGTGCTTCGAGGCTTTTGCAAAAAGTCCGAATTATGTAGTATTTCATTTATCACATGTGTTGGACCCAATTTATGAGACAAATCAATAATTTTTTTTGGGACAAGTTCCTCATTGAAAGTGTTTTTAGGATAAAAGTCGGCTGGAGTATAGGTTTTGCCAGAAACTTCTGAAAACAATTTAGCTATGCAATTTAAAGCATCATCTGTGTAGGTTGCCGGATCTGACTCACTTTCAACAATTCTAATTATACTAGAATCCTTGTTTCCATAACAAAACTCTGCAATTGTTTCTCCTGTAATATCAAATTCCATCCGGAGTCTTCTGACTTCATTTATAATATAGAGCCTAGTTCGGGATATTAAAATAGATTTTGCCATTCCCTAATTAATGGCAACCTCTTTGGTATATTTTTGTTAGTAAATATTTTGATTTATAATTAACTAATTTTATATTAGCAACATATAAACAAAGCGTTTGCAAAATCCAGGCATTTGGATGATGGACCTTGTTCTGAGAATGTAGGAAACTTTCAGTAAACACAAGGTGCAGGTTTAAGTGCCCCTCACTATCTTTGTGGTAGTGGTGGGCCTCCTGTATGTGTTTACGACCCTTTCCTACAGGTTTCAGAGCATACAGTGTAGGCTCACTGCTGCTTTTCAGCCTGCCCCCACTAGTTCATATCCAAAGCAGACCCTAATAAATTTTGGATAATGAATACAAACCCAAACTTCATTTTCGAAAAGATCATCAGAAATCCAGAGTGATTTCCTGATAGAAGAACTTTTATCGCAATTCGTTGGCTGCATTCGTTCCACTCCGGAAGGGACGTCTGGTAGGGCAGCCTGGCCTGGGGCTTTATAAGCGCTGGGATTTAATCAATTTCTTATAAATGTAGAAGTGTTGAAAAAGACATTAGACGTCAGACGCTAGAAGGGAGATTTGATTTCGTTTACGAGACCGAATTTCATCTATCAAAGCGGACTAGACTGGAAGGATGTTACTGGAAGAGATGCTTCCTTTCGTCAGCATGACAATCAATAGGAGATTGCCGCGTAAGAGGGCATTTCGATAAACTCAATACCCTCCTTACTCGCAATGACGGAGAATTGGACGTTCTCGCCTCCGTGCTCCAGTCTTTAATCTAGCGTCTTGTGTCTAATATCTATTAAGATTCTAGACTAGGCATTCCAATTTTTCTACAAAGACCTTAATTACTATGAAAGCGTTACCGAAAAACTGCTTCCTGGCATTGCTATGCCTTTTTGGAAGTAAGCTATATGCCCAAGTTGCTTCACCTCCTGCCACGGTGGGGCCGGAAAATGCTCCGGCTCCGGTGGTGGTGTACGGGGAACTGCTGGGCTATGAAGAGGGAGACAGCATTACTGTCAAGTTTCAGGAACACCTTTTCGATGAGACCTCCAAGGTACCCGCCCCCACGGTCATCAAACCCGAATGGGAAGCTGGTGGCGTCTTCAAGGGTGTCCACCCGGGGATCGGTAAGATCTTCAGGCTCTCCACCCCCACATTTCAGTCCCCCGGCTACCTTTCCATAAGAAATGGAAGAACAGGCTATCTGGATAATTACCTCGTGGAACCAGGAGACAGCATCAAGGTCTCCATCAATAAGCTCAATTTTACCCTATCCTTTTCCGGGCCTGCAGCAGAAAAGTTCAACCTCCAGCGGGCATTGGACCAGCAGGTGGCCACCTTCTTTGGTAACGGTTCCAGCAAGGCCAATCTCTTGGTCTCCCAGAAACTGAGACCCGAGCAGGAAGAAACACTCAAGGTCACCCAGGCTTCCTTTGGAAGACAGGTAAAGGCCATCCTTTCCTTTGAGCAGGCCCTTGGTGCCCTGAAGGTGGATGCCAAAAGGCTTGACGGTACCATGATCCGTACTATCACGAGAAGCTACTCCCCTGTTGTTCCTGAACAGTTCCTTGCTCTTGTTGAGACCGAATACCTGTCCCGCATGCGCCTTCCACTGGTCAGCACCTTTTATAGGCACTATTTCAGGGTTATCAAGCAATCAGGGAATTCTCCCCTGGCCAAGGAATATGAAAAGTTCTATGCCGATTACCTTCAGCCCATGGAAGACCTCTCCGCTTATGTCGCCGGAATGGAGCAATCCTTTAGTTATCTGGACCTGATGGCCCAGCTGATGAAGATCAAAGCAAAGATCATGGGAGAAACGGCCCCTGATCTTATTTCGGACATACCTCATGGCGAACTCCGAGAGGCGCTGTTGACCAGGTATTTCCTTGAAAAGCGCAACCTGGTAATTGCCGGCCCAGAGACACTGGGGGATCTCCTTCCAAGTATTGCCCAGGAACCCTATCGTTCCATCCTTACCGAGCTGTATTACCGGCATTCTTCCGGAGAAAAGCTGGAGCCTTTCACCTTCCAAGACCTACAGGGAAAGCCGCGCAGGCTGGAAGAATTCAGCAACAAGGTGATCCTGATGGATTTTTGGTTTTCCGGATGCAAGGCATGTATCAATATGAATACGGACATCCTGCAAAAGCTTGCCGAAAGGTATGCCGGACAGGAGGATTTTGTCATGCTTTCCATATCGAGTGACCGCAAGGAAGAACTTTGGAAAAGAAGCCACCATTCCGGCAAATATGCCCCGGAATCCTCCGTCCACCTGAACACAGGATCCGAAGGGGGGCAACACCCCTTTCTGAAACATTATAATATCCACCTATACCCCCACCTGATGCTGGTCGGCAAAAACGGGCAGCTGATCCAGTCAGGCATGTACAAGCCTACCCATGAATCGGTTGCCGAACTGATCGACCGGGCACTGGACAAACAAGCTAAACTTTAACATTATGCATAAACATCTACTCATCATATCATTCCTATGGTATATGCTTACCAGCCCCAACCTTCTCTATTGCCAGGAGACCCCGGGGCATATCCTTGAAGGAAGGGTTACCGACAACCGGGAAGGCAGCCCGCTTCCCGGATCCCTTGTGAGCCTTGGAGAAAACGGGCCCAGACAGGTGACCGATGAAAACGGCAATTTTACTTTCCGTCTAAAAGCAGGTACCTATACCCTATCGGTGCACTATCTGGGATATACTCCCCTGACCGAAACCGTGGAACTGGCAGGGGACATGCAACTAGCCCTCGGGCTGGAACAGGACGGCCTGCTGATGGAAGGCGTGGAAGTCCTTTCCACAGGATACCAGGAAATCCCCAAGGAGCGGGCCACAGGCTCCTTCGTACAGGTCGACCGGGAGCTGATCAACCGGAGCGTGGGCGTATCGGTCATCGACCGGCTGGAGGATGTCACCAGCGGACTTGCCTTCAACAAGGTGGGCAATGCGGCCGACCCCATCAGCATCCGTGGGCGGAACACGCTCTTTGCCAACACCCGACCGCTGATCATAGTGGACAATTTCCCCTATGACGGACCGATCGAAAACATCAACCCCAACAATGTGGAAAGCATCACCGTACTGCGGGATGCCGCAGCGGCCTCCATCTGGGGGGCACGTGCCGGCAACGGCGTGATCGTGATCACCACCAAACGCGGTACCGAGGGCAAGCCCCGGTTAAGCTTCAATGCCAATGTGAACTTTACCGAAGAACAGGATCCCTTTTACCGGCCCACCATGGCCATGTCTGATTTTATCGATATCGAATCCATGCTGTTCGGACAGGGATTCTACAGCAGGAACGAAAATGCCAGCGACCACCGCTCCCTTCCCCCGGCTGTGGAAACACTGATCAAACTTCGGGACGGACTGATCGATGCCAGTGAGGCAGACAGACAACTGGACCTTTACCGCTCCGGGGACATGCGAAGGGATCTCCAACGGCATTATTACCGTCCACGGGTGGATCAGCAATATGCCCTGAACTTCTCTGGGGGAACCGACAAGCACCGCTATGCCGTTTCCGCAGGCTATGACCAAAACCTTGGGAATATCGAGGGCAATGACCGTGACAGGATCACGCTGAGCCTTAGCAGCCAGTGGACGTTGTTACAGGACCGCATGCAGGTGGATAT
>Ga0207773_100578_pt1 | contig 13329 bp, 11 predicted proteins | sample TtaePargueraPR_2_FD_187281 | JGI IMG/M metagenome (GOLD analysis project Ga0207773, IMG submission 187281) | Aerobic enrichment media microbial communities from Bioluminiscent Bay, La Parguera, Puerto Rico - Tt and M1 (3) (SPAdes) | ecosystem: Environmental > Aquatic > Marine > Unclassified ...
CGCTCTGGCGATCGGCAATGGCCGCCGCGCAGGCGGCGGCATTCGCCTGTGCCCGCGCGCCAAGCTTGACGACGGTTTTCTGGATCTCACCATCCTGTCCGTCCCGGCCTCCGGCAAGGTCATCGATCTCCTGTCGGCCTTGCGGGAAAGTGGCTTCGACGACGAAAATGGCGGTTTCGTCCAGCGCAAGGCGCGGAGCATCACCATCCAGACGTTGATACCTGTCCAGTTTAACCTCGACGGCGAACCGATGACCGGACAGTCCTGGCAGATCGGGATACGGCAGCACCAAATCGAAATGAGGCGGTGAGGCAGGGCGTTCGAATTCGCTCTGCAGCAGCAACCCCGGTACAGCCTATGCCTGGCTCGATCGTGCCCAAGGCGCCGGGAAGGCATGGCTGTCATGTCCGGTGCGGCAATGTGAGCCGGTGCAGCGCAGACTGGATCGGAAAGCCCTTGGTGGACAAAATTGGCTGTTTGGGATAAGGCACCTGGGAATGACGAACGTCGGCGAAACCGCCTGAACGACTCTCACAGTCATCCGGCCAGCTTGAGCCAGCCTTCGGATACGACAAAAACTCTAGGAACTTGTCAAAGTGCTAAGTATTTTTATCGGTTATGATCCTCGCGAAGCAGTCGCCTATCACGTTTGTGCAAACAGCCTGACGCGTCTCTCAAGTGATGTGCTTGCCATTACGCCGCTTTCCCTGCGCAACCTGGCAACTTACGAAGAAACCCATTCGGATGGTTCCAATCACTTCATCTACACCCGGTTTCTGATCCCGCATTTGATGCAATACAAGGGCTGGGCGCTCTTCTTGGATGGCGACATGATTGTGCGTGACGACATCGCGAAGTTGTTTGCCATGCGGGATGAGTCCAAGGCGGTGATGTGCGTCCATCACAACTATCAGACCAAGCAGACGACGAAGTATCTCGGCTCCAAGAACGAAAACTATCCCAGGAAAAACTGGTCCAGTGTCGTGCTGTGGAACTGCGCGCACCCGGCGAACAAGGTTGTGACGCCGGACTTTGTTATGAATGCAACGGGCGCGCAGCTTCACCGGTTTACGTGGCTTGAAGACGAGTTCATCGGCGAGCTGCCGATTGAGTGGAACTGGCTGCCGGATGAACTCGGTCCGAATCCTGACGCCAAGCTGCTTCACTACACTTTGGGAACGCCGTGTTTCCACGAGTACGCGAACACGCCGATGGCCGCCGAATGGCATCGCGAGAAACTGTTGGCGAATTACTCGATGCAGCATGTTATCGATGGTCCCTTTGATCAGTGAAACCGGCGGGAGATTCTGAGGTCTTTAAACGCTTGTCGACGGACTGCCTAGTGTCGCGTGCTGTTTTGAAGATGGATCGGCCGTGCTTGGATGCAGCGCATTAAGTGCGCTGTTCAAATAGAGACGAAGTTCGACGAATGGATGAGTGCCAACTAAGAAACTTCCTGAAATTCGCCCCGTCTCGCTTTGGTTTTGCTCCCAGGAAGCATTTGTTCATCCACATCCCGAAAAACGGCGGTATGGCCATCCGGCAATTGCCGGAAGTTCAGGGCCGTCTCGTGATCGCAAACCGGTGGCGGCTCATAAGCAAGGATTACGCAAACAGCTTGAAGGAGCATATGCTCAGCAAGGGAGGGGCGAGCTCGGCTTACGAGCGCGCACGCTACCGCGATGCTGACCTGACGGTTCGCAAGGCGTCCCGGGCCTTCGCAATTGTTCGCAATCCCTGGGCACGGACGGTATCACGCTTCAAGTTCGCGCTTCAGACCCGAAAAAAGGGTGCCGGTAAAGGCGGTTACGGCAAATCCGCCTTCGAGCGCTTCCTGGAAGAGCGCCATGCCTATGGCAACGAGCCCTATTACTGGCATCGGGCGATCCGCAGCTGGTGTCCGCAGAGCGACTACGTCGTCGATGAAATAGGCCGGATTGCGGTCGACATTCTGCGCCAGGAAGCGCTGGGGCACGAATTGAAAAGCTACCTGGGGCTGTCAGTGACGCCGGAGCGCAGAAATGTCAGCACGACTTCGGCCGCCGACTACCGCGAGCTCTTTACGCCGGAGACCATTCGGATGGTCGCCGACTGGTATGCCGGCGACATAGATACGTTCGGGTTCGACTTCGACACCGGCGCAACCAGAAACGCCTTCTATGACGCCGGCGCGGTTTGAGAGAGGCGCCGGGTTGGCCACGACGATAGAAAACCAGTTGAAGGAGGCCTTCGGTACGGAGGCGGCCAACAACCTTGTCGTCCCGGAAATGGGCGTCGTGGTGGTGATACTTGCCTACAACGAAGCCCTGCGGTTTCCCTATTTTCTGGAGCATTACCGGCGGGCACGAAGTATGCTCGGCAGTAAAAGTCGGGTCATTGGAAGCTACAAACTGGAAAGCGCCGATAGCGCGATATTATGCGTTGGTCGAAGTGGTATCAGAAATGCGCCGAGTTTGATGCAAAATAGACCTTCGGGCTACACGCAGTGCACGAGAACAGATGACTTTGACCTATTGCAAGCATTCGAATATTGAAACGAGTCTTCGAAAGGATAAAAAGAATGCGCCTGTCAGCTGCACTTGAAGCGTTTGTCTTGACTTTTTCGCCTTACATTAGAAATCGTATCGCTCTAAATATTGTTCGCGAGTTCACCAAGTATAGATCTTTTCGATTTTTAGAAAAAGCCTACGATCCAAACGTAATAAGAAAAAAGAAATCTGTAATTCTGAAGGAGCAATTGTACGATTGTGAACTTAGCAATGGTATATTGCGGGTCGATCTCAACGATCATATTGGATTCAGAATATTTATATCAAAAACTTCGTTCGATACAACCTCGATTGAAGTAGCTAAGAAACTCAGAATGACAAAAAATGATATATTCTTAGACATTGGTGCAAATATCGGTAGTGTATGCGTCCCGTTGTGCGGGCTTTTGGATTGTGAATGCTTAGTCGTTGAGGCCTCAAATAGGAATGCGACTTTGCTTCTGCGAAACCTATACCAAAACAATATTCGATCAACTGCCTGGACCAGAGCCCTTGTGTCTCCAGACTACAATGACCAGTACATTGAATTGCACAGCCGAGATGGAAATACTGGCGCTAACTCAATAAAAAAGGGTTGGAATCCGTCAGTGGTTGACAGTGCACCAGAGATTGTGAGAACTGCCAAACTTGATGAGATTGTAACAGAATCTGAATTAAACAGAATAAAATTAGTAAAAATTGATGTTGAAGGTGCTGAAGAGGATGTATTACGCGGTGGGCCGGGTTTTGTCAGTCGCATAAATTGCCCAATCATCCTTGAATACAGAATAGACGCGACGAGGAAATATTTGAACTCTGACTATGACGGATTGCTTGAGGTGCTCACAGACAGGTTTGAAATATATGCGTTGGATCGAAACATCAAACTTGCAAAATTTGATCCGAAGAGATCCTATGAAAACATCATTGCTATTCCAAGAAGTTTTGATAAGTCATCTTTGCGATAGAGAAATTGTACCTTTGGCAGAGTTGTTTATTTAAGAAAAGTCATCGCGACGGCTCTATATGTCCTGCTTTAGTAATTACCTGACAGTTCGGCCATTTTGAGAGACACGCGACCGCCAGAGTCGAGCGCGTCCCTTCGAAGGTGTGGCCATGCCGCTCCGTTGGCGGGTTAGATGAAGTCACTACAACACTCATCAACCTAACGGAGACAGCATGACCTCAAAGGACAAGATAGCACGTCGCAAATGGCAGTCCGGCACCAAGTTTTCCGGCGGTGTCCACGGCATAGACCGGAATGTTAGTGTGCCGCCAGACTGGGCGCGCTGCTTCACTTCAAATATCTGGACGATTTCTCCAGCAAGGTGGCTGAAGCGCTGGATCGCCAGCAGCACACCGACAATTCCGGCCACTACCGCGACTACAATTCGCAGCTCGATACGCTATCAAGCAACGGCCTGCATTATTCCGGCAGCGCGCGGTTCGAAAACAACTACTCGCTTCAAAAGGCGGACTTGTCAGGGAAAGCAGGCAGCTAATATCCTGTCGCGGCCGAGACTCGGCTGCCTGACGGGATACCGGACGTCAGGCCTTGAAGGCCTTGTTCCTGAACAGGGCGCAGATCCTCTTGTGGCCGACGTCCACCATCTCGAAATCTCGGGACATAAGGTAGTTCGCCACCGGAACGAAGGTGCTTTCCGCCTTCAGGCCGCGCTCGAAGCCAAGATCCGCGGAGACATATTCGATCTCTGAAAGCCGGTCGCCGAGACCTTCCAGAATTTCCGGTTCGGCACCTTCGGCTTCGAGTTTTAGCAACTTGATCCGGCGGTCGACGAAGGCCGCAAGTTTCCTGGTCGCAACCGTGATCTTCTCGTCGAACTCGGGTGGTTCGATAAGGCTGGAATCCGCACCCTGTGAACTGACGTAGAACGTCATTTCACCATCGTCGTTCCAAAGCCCGACATTGTGTACCGTAGCAGGCGCGACGTTCTTTTTCAGGCAGGAAAATTCTATTGGGCTCGGTTCAAACCCGACATATTCGACAGCGAGACCATTGACTTCGAACCAGAGTTTGAGATCGCCCGTGTTGGCACCGCAATCGAAGACGACATCGCCATCCTTGAAATCGATCCCGGACAGAAAATAGGCGTTGCCAAGGCTTTGGGCACGCGTCCGGAAACCGTTCAAGTAGGCCAGATGGCCCTGGCGCTCGTGCCGGAACTGATACTCACGGCCCGGAATGTCCTTGTCATGGACAGTGTAGACCTTGCCATCCCAGCTCACGGTCACCGGTGTCCCGAGAAGGGAAGACTTCCTGTTGAAGAGGTCCACATAGGTTTGCCCTTCGGATTTCAGGAGTTTTTTTGTAAGGCGTTTGAAGAAGCGGGTCTTTAATTTCTTGAATAGTTTCACGTCTGACGTTCCATTTGACGGAGTTTGTCCGGTATGGGGCAAGGCCCCGTGATTTGAAACCGGCACATGGCCTTGCAATGTTGCCACCGCACCTAGCACTTTGAGCGCCGGGACACATCTTTTTTATGCTTCGCTGAGAATGCCTTCCAGGCGCTTGATGAGCGTTCTGTTATGCAGGTTCCGGACCGCGTGTTCCCTGGATTGGCGCGCTATCCGCACCGTATCGATTTCGCCGCGCAAGGACGATCTTATCAGGCCGCGGTATCCTTCCTTGTCGAGCTCATCGACGAGGAAGCCTGTATGGCCTTCGGTGATTAGATCCGGGATCCCTGCATGGCGTGTCGAAAGCACGACGCATCCGCAGGCGAGCGCCTCCTGAATTGCGGTTGGCGCTCCTTCGGTGTCGCCATTGGCACTCGTCACTGAATGCTGAAGGAAGTATTCGGCTTCCTGCAGATGCCTCATGACGACCTCATGCGGCTGTTCACCGACAAGGTGAACCTGGCTTTCCATGCCATATCTGCTGACGATTTCCCGGCATGTTTTCATCATACTACCGCCGCCAAGAACCGTAAGGGTGGCTTGCGGGTGATCGCCGGCTTCGGCACAAAAGGCCTCAACCGTGATATCGGGGCGTTTCTTTTCGATCAGACTGCCGACGGCGATGTATGTTCCCGGAGACTTTCTTCCGGGCTGGAATATGTCGGTATTCACGCCGCTTGGGATAACATGACTGTTCGCGTTGCTTATTCCATGTCTGGCAAGGTTCTCCTTCAGAAAACCGGAGACAAAAACGGCACCGCTGAGTTTGGGGACGGCGCTCGCGAGCAGTCGCCTTTCCTTTGCAGATTTCAGCCGCGCACTGGCGTCATAGCCTCTGAAATAGCTGAAGACTGGAATGCCGGTATTTTGAAGTGCCTCCGTGACAACGGAGCCGATACAGCCGAATTCGCAAAGAACCACGTCGATCTTCTGGTCTTTCAAGAACCTCAGAATGGCGGAGCGTTCAGAGCCGTAGATGCCCCGCTGCGAAAGCCGCCGGAACCTTCTGCCCAACCGGGCCAGTTTGACCTGTACACCGTGCAAAGGTGACAACCTGATTTCGGATCGAACCAGCACCGGGCGCTCGACGATTGCTTTTCCCGTTTCTTTCTCACAGCAGACACACACACTGCCATCGAACAGGTTTTCGATGTGGAAGTTCACGAATGTGTGGTGAGCTTCCCTGTAATAGCCGGTGAAAATGCAGACCTTCGTCAAATCAACTTCTCTAACATGATCCGTTCGGTGACGGATTGCAGGCAGTAGATGCTTTGGAGTGCCTGCCCGCGTCGGCCTTCACGGCAACTACCTCCAAAACCGTAAGAGGGATTTCTTGGAGCGCCGTGAGTGTTGAGACTTGCCGTCTGAAGGCGTTTTCGAGCGGCTGAAGCCGAACCCGATCTTCTCGTTTTCCTTCACCGGAAAGTCCCTTGCCTCGAGATACTCGCGGATGACGGACTTGTACTGCTTGTTCTTGACCTCGGGCGTCAGGTTCAGGAATTCCTGGACCACGGCCCGATCCAGAAACGGATAACGGGCCTCCATGCCGAAGGAACCGGCTACCATCTCTTCTTTCGCGAGATAGGCGGCTTGTGTGCTGCCGTAGAAGGACGCCCAGGGAAAATGACCGAGCAGGTTGTGCGGAAACTTGCCGCCGAAGTTGCTGTGCGCGAAGAATTTCCGGCCGTCGTGCCCGTAGTCCGAAAATATCTCGTCGGCGCCGCTGCCGGAGAGATAAACGAGGGCACCCTCGGCCTTTGCCCGCATGCAGACGCCGGCCAGGATGAGCGCGGCGTTGTCCTTATGAACGCTTTTGCCTGATCCGATCCGCTCCCCGGCGTCGTTGACGATATGATAAGGTTGATCTTCGACGAAATCGTTGAGCCAGGCGCGGAGCTGCTCCACGTCGAGGTCGTTTTCGCCGATGGTCACGGCCTGGTTGCCGGAAGCTTCGACGGCGCCTACCCGGCCCTTGACGACGACGGGATCTTCCCGCCCCTCGACCGTAACGGTCATGAAATTCATCTTTTGGGCCAGCAGTGAGGCGGTGATCGCTCCGCTGTCGTAGCCGCTGGACATGCCGACAAACGGCTTGCCGCGCAGGTGCTTGACGCGTTTGGCAACCGCCCGGTCGAAGGCGTCGAACCAGTCGGTCAGGTCGGTTTTGTACTGGGCGATGTTGAACGAATAGATCTCGCGCTCGACTATGCTGGTTCTGTCAAGGCTGATTTCGACAACATAGTTCGGCTTCAAGGGCCGGATCTCGTCGAAGCCGAGCACAATCAGGGGATCGCGGTAACTGGCAAAAGCAAAATTGCCCTTCCCGGCGCCGAAAAACAGGGGTTTTGTGCCGAAGCAATCACGCGCCACATACAGAACCGAGCGCTTGAAATCCGCCAGGACGATGGCGTATTCGCCGTCCAGCATGCTGAAACAGGAGGCGTCGTGCTTCATGTAGAGGTCGTACAGGTAACGGGCTTCGCTGTCGTAATCTTCCGGGCAGTTATAGATTTCGCCGTTGAACATCACGATGACGTCTTCGTCGGCAGAAATGTAAGGTTGCGCAACATATTCGCCACGCATCGAAAGCAGATTGTGGCAGAAGAAGAAGCCGTTGATGGAATTGGTCTGCGTGTAGTCCGGACCCCGCAGGGCCATGATCCGATTGAATTCGGTGGACGCCGGCTCAAGAGTCGAAAAGATGAAGCTGCACATGTAGGTCCGTTATTTTCTGAAACGCTGCGCGAATGCCGGCGCCGCTGTTCCCGCGAGTAAATCTGCTGCCAGAACTTACGTTTCGACGAGTGCCTGCGAAGGGTTCCGACCTCGGCTTGCCGGGAGCTTTGTCGACGGGCGTATCAATTACACAGGTGATTTGTTGAAGCAAGCATCCTGTCGGGCTGATGAAAGCGGTCGTGACAATTGCTTGCTGCGGCCGACTTCGTCAAAGCCCGGCGCTGCCAGCCGGCGGGCGCGGATGCACAGAAGTCGTGTTGAGGGGGTGGCCTTCGGCCAGTTGGAAAGGTATAGCCAAATTTTGCTGCCGCTCCCTCCAGGACCGGCGCGAAACCGGGCAACGGCTGGATACAATGGCGAACAAAGACGAGATAGCAGTGCTCTGCCACGTGAGGGACGTTGCCCAGGCCCCCGGTCTTCTTCAGCAGGGTTACAGGATTGGCGCGGGAACGGCTCACATCTCGAGCGAGCTGACTGGGAACGGAGTGAAGCATCTTTGCCTCAACGACCAGGTGTCTGATGAGCGGTTGCAGCAGACGCTTGTGTCCGTGGCGGATCTCCTGAAAAACGCCGAAGACGAAATCGACGTGAGCTGGCCGGCCGCCCTCAAGTCCGCGGTCCTTACCAAGCTGGCGAAATCGCTGCTGGCGTTTCACCTGCAGCAGGCTCTGGAAACGCAGCTGGGAGCCGAAGTGCTCTATATCGCAGGGACATCGTTCGAACGGTTTCCCGCTGTCGGAAAACCGGTGCCGCTCAATTCCGCCCCAGTCAATTCCGATCGTCCCGGACAGGTCTCCGGCCTTGCTGAGGGGCTGAAACAAGGCCGGATCTGGGGGCGGACCTACAGACTGGACTTTCGCTCCCTGAGCGGAAAGCAGGCGCGGCAGCCTGGTGATCCTCCCATAAACATCGTCATCAAGCCGGCACCCGGCAAGAAACAGGTTTCGCTGCCGCAACTTGTCTTGAAGGCCGCAGTAAAGTCCCGGGCGCTGCAACCAGATCTTGACGTTGCGCTGGATGTGCCGGCGGTGCCAGCTCCGGAGTGCCTGTCGGACCTGAAACTGAATTCGGCCGAGATTGCACCTGACATACGTGACTTTGCCCTCAGGATCGCCAGGGAAGCCGCCATCGGCTTTTCGTCCTATCGCGCGGCCATGACCGCGTTCTTGAACAGGAACGGACTGCCCGAAGAAGCCGTCTTCAATCACGTGCGGGATGAAGGGCTGGCGGGATTTGCCGCCGCGTTGCATGAGGCAAAGGTAGAGTGCCGCATGCACAGCCATGGCGCTCTGATGGCCTTTGGCGACACGCCGCGGCACAGGATCGTGGAGATCATCGGCGCGGGGCATTTTAACAGCACGCCCGCAATGTCCCACCTGATACCCCGCTCACCCCTGCAGGTGCAGTTGCATTGCGAAAACCAGACGGTCGTGAAAACGGTCCGACTGGCAAGCCCGGCAGTCACGGCCTCGTCGCGGCAGCAACCCTTCAGGATCTACTACGCGCCCAATTTCTTGCCATGGCCGCAGAACCTCTGGGGTATTTCGCCAAGCTGTTTCGACACGGTCGAATGCATCAGGGCCTTGAGTGCGGCGGTTGCCGAAATGCCGGCAACCGAGCTTCTTGTCCGCATCAAGACCACAGCCGCCGACACGGCGACAAAGAACCACTTCTTCGAAAACCGGGCGCTTTATCCTCAGGACGTTGCGCATGTCCTTGATCCCGGCAAGGGGATCATCGATGCCTCACTGGGGTCTCACAAAGTATACCTGGAAAAGGCCGATCTGGTGGTCACCGAAGGGCTCACCTCCGTCATGTTCGATGGGCTGGAGATGCGAAAGCCCTTGCTGTTGCTGAACAGGTCGCCGCTTGTGACACCTTCCATGCCGGCATGGACGGCGGCCGAGCTGTTGGAACGAGATGGTCGAAACGCTGTCTACTCTGCTCATCTCGGCGACCGCCTTCCGTCCGTCATCGACAGGATCCGCGAAAAGCACCAGAAGAGCCTGCTTTCGGACGAAGAGCTGAAGCATCACGTCTGGGTTTAAGCGGCAAAGGCACCGGGACGACTCGGCCCGAAGGACCGGGGCGCCGCCGGCAATGCGAGGGCTTCGCGCAAGTGCCGGATCAGGACCTTAGAAGACGGTCATAGGTCTCGGCAATATCGCGCCATGTCCAGCCGAAAACAAACTCCTGCCCGTTGAGGCCGAGCCGGCTGCGCAGCGCGGTATCCTGAGAGAGGGCATCCATGCGATCCGACAGCCCGCTCACATCGCCCTGTTTCAGAAGATAGCCGGTTTCACCGTCACGAATTGCGTCTTCGTTCCCGCAGGACCTGCTGCCGATCGTCGGAACGGCAAAAAATCCTGCCTCCAGGTGCACGAAGCCGAAGCCTTCGAAGGAACCACCGACATTTTCGGACGGCAGCAGATTGGCGATAGACGTTGCGACGATGGTGTTTTTCTCGATTTCTGAGACAAATCCGGTGAATGAAATCCGGTCTTCCATTCCGGCACGCGCAACCTCCCGCATCACTTCTTGAAAATAGGCGTCGTCGTGGGACTGTTCGCCGATCACGATCAGGCGCACATCCCGGCCTTTTTTCAGGAGGATATCCAGGGCCTTAACCGCATGCAGCGCACCTTTCCTTGGCTTGATGCCGCCAATTACGCAAAAGTGGTTGTCCGCAGGTTGTTGAGCCGGCCGTGCGATGGAATCGGAAACCGCGGATAAGGAAACGGCGCGGATCTTGTCGGCAACCACAGGAAGACGTTCGGCTAGCCTGGCCTTTGTGTAGTTGCTCACGGCGACAATGGCGTCCGCGGCCACGAAGGCTTTCCGGTAGGTATCGGCCTTTTTGCAATCAAGACTGAGGAGGGCGTAGGTGCCGTGAACCACCGTGATCAGGCGCTTGTTGAAGATCCGAGCCGCCAGGGCGCAAAGAGGGGCCGAGAGCTCGTCGGCGGCTATAATCGCGTCGGCAGCGCGCCAGTACCGGGAAAACCGGAGGACATCCCATAAGAGTTCGCGCTTGCGAACGTTTAGTCTTCGATTGGAGCGGACCTGAAACGCGCTCAGATCCCTGGATAGTCCTGCTTCTTTTTCGTTTGTCGCCAGTTTCACTTTCGCGCCGGTGGAAGAAGCAAGGGCATTCAGAAGAAGCGCACAATACTTGCCCCAGCCGTCGCGGTGGTCTGCGCGTATCCCGACGATCAGAACGTTCACCGAACTGCCTTCACTTCCACGAGCTTCACCGACGCAAACAGAGAAAGCCACATCGTCTTTAAAATGTACTCCTGGCCTACTAGCAGATCGTTGTCTGTCCGTCTAGCTTAAGCTGCTGCAGCCACCACTTCATACAGTAGTAGGTCCAGAACCGGATATGTTCGCTCGAATGGGCGCATCCGCATAGGTAGCGTTCGAGAGGAAATCTCATTAGGTGCGGTAAATATTCTGTATTCGAGACCCTTAACATGAATGTCTTTTGCTTAAGTGCTAATAAGCTCTTCAGAACATCTTCCGGCATTTGGGATGTGTTCAAAATTTCACAAAGGATGACGCGATTAACGAGGCATTGTCTCCGTTGAATTCCGGGCCGGACAGCTCCTTACGTATGCAACTGGCTACGTGTCTGGGGCCTAAGCAAGACATCGGCGCAAAGGCCAAAATGTCAACGGTTCGACCTTAATCACCAAATTGTATAGACCATTGATACGCGATGCAATATCAGTCGGTGAGCGTTCCCGTTTAACCTACTGATGTTCACAACAAGAGAAATAAATCGAATGTATATCAAGAGTAAGCGTATTAGAAAAATAGTAAAAGCCTTCGGAAGATCTATTCCGGAGCCGGAGGTCCGTTATCCGAAAGACTACACGTCAGATGATATTCAGATCATCAAAGCAGTCATCCCTTTTACAATGGTAAACCATGAAAGGTTGCATGCTGTCATCAATGCAGCTCGATACGTGGTTCGAAATCAAATTCCTGGCTCCATTATCGAATGCGGCGTTTGGAAAGGTGGCTGTATTGCAGCTGCGGGGCTCGCGCTGAAGCTTATGGGGGAAAGCAGAGACTTCTGGCTTTTTGACACATTTGAGGGGATGTCGAAACCTTCGGAAAAGGATAGAAATTTCTCGGGAAAACAGGCTGGTCACCTGTTTCAACAGGCGCAGCTCACCGACGACAGTTCAATTTGGTGTCGGTGCGAGATCGACGATGTGAAATACAATCTTATCCAACTAGGCCTCGAGCCAGAGGAAATGAAATTCGTCAAGGGCAAGGTCGAAGAAACCTTGGTGACCGATTGCCCAAAGGCCCCTATTGCTCTGCTTCGACTTGACACGGACTGGTATGAATCAACAAAAGCGGAAATGGAACATCTGTTTCCGCTGTTATCCAGAGGCGGTGTCTTGATTGTCGATGATTACGGTACTTGGCAGGGTGCAAGAGAAGCCGTTGACGAATACATGAATCGGAACCAAATAAACATGCTACTACAAAGGATCGGAGGAGGAAGCGTTGTCGGCATCAAGGGGTAGGTATCTTCTGCAATTCCACGGTTTTAGTTCATGTTGCCGATCAAATATTATTCCTGAAGTCGGGAACTCTATTGGGGAGAGCCGTACTACGATGTTAGGGTTTTGCTTTGCATCAGCGTTAAGCTGCAAGTCCTTAAAGCTTTTTCAAAGACCCGGCCGACGGCTATTGTGCGCATGAGAAAAGGCTTCGTAAAAAAGAAATGAAAAAGATCTGCATTTTTACATATTCGTTCATGCATCGGCACCATACGATGGTGAATTATCATATCGAAAATCTGTTTGGCGGAAATTCTTGTGTATGTTGCAGAAACAGAACGGACTTTCAGACAGTAGAGAGATCCGTCTTGGAGCGATCCGAGATTAAGAGAGGTTACCTCGATCCCCTGCATGGCATGATTAAGAAGTACCGCAATAAGTTAAATGGGCTTCCGTCATTCAGCATCTATGGCGCCGAGCGTGCCCACATAATTGATTTTCTGAAATCCGAGCACGTGGACGTCGTGTTGTGCGAATTCGGAGATATAGGCGCTGACGTTGCCTATGCTCTCGGTGATATTGATATCCCTATATACACCTACTTCAGAGGCTATGATGGGACTATGCGTATGCGGTCCGCGCGGCAACGGAAATTAGTCGCAGCGGCTTTTCGGAATATGAAAGGTGTTTTCTTCGTTTCCGAATATCTGCGGGAAAGTCTTTCAGCGTATGGCATTAACCATCCAAATAGTCATGTCATTCCTAGCGGCGTGAGTACTGATAAGTTTTTTCCCGGCACGAAGATCAAAGGAAAATTCATTGCTGTTGGTCGCCTAATTGAAAAGAAACGCCCCGATCTGACAGTGGAAGCATTCTGCCACGAGGCAAAGTACTATCCGGAAGCGACGCTGGACGTGCTCGGGGGTGGGCAGATGTTCGACGTATGCCAAGAAATCGTCCGGCGCGAAGGTATGGAGCGAAAAGTCAAGCTTCTTGGCGAACAACCTCACGAAGTTGTCCTTCAACATCTCCGAAGCGCACAATACTTTTTGCAGCACTCAGCGACGAGTGCCGCCGGTGACGCAGAAGGTGCGCCGACATCAATTCAGGAAGCTATGGCTTGCGGCTGC
>Ga0207773_100579_pt1 | contig 13313 bp, 9 predicted proteins | sample TtaePargueraPR_2_FD_187281 | JGI IMG/M metagenome (GOLD analysis project Ga0207773, IMG submission 187281) | Aerobic enrichment media microbial communities from Bioluminiscent Bay, La Parguera, Puerto Rico - Tt and M1 (3) (SPAdes) | ecosystem: Environmental > Aquatic > Marine > Unclassified ...
TAACCAATACTGCCTTCTTATCCAGTTCTTTTGCCAATGCTTTCCTTCCATCGAGGACCTTGTACTTATGTGCAAAAACAAGGATGGTACTGGGCAGCGGATTGGAAAGGTAATTAATCAATAGGCTATCCCCTGCCTCTTTTCCTAAGTCAGGTAAGTTTTGTGCCTCCTTTACAATGACTACTTGCCGCTCTGCCATCATGGGAAAACGGCGTGCATTGGTCAACACTGCATTCATGGATGCATCTTTTCCATACATCATGATTTGATTAAAGCCTTTCTCGTGTTCGGCAATGGCATTTTTCTCAATAAACTCGGTAATTTGATCAATGAAGTAAGGTTCCTCTCCCTGCAAAAAATAAACGGGTGAATATTTCCCGCTTTTCAACTCTTTTAAAACTGCTTCAGGTTGGTTTGGCATATCTCAATTTTTCTACTCAAATATAGAAATTATTGGCTTGATAGAAATAGTTGAAGGCAATATTCCTTACATAATCAAGCTTTAAAATTGGAAGGTTCCGGAATCATTTATGGCAGCCTCAATCAGTAACCAAGGTCTATCCATAAATTCAACTGATGACAGTCGACAGTTGACTGTCGAAGTAGAGACCAATAAACTTCTTTTATCCATAGTCTGTTATAGATAATGTTATTAATTTTGAACTGCATAAAAAACAATAGGCGTGAGTGATATCAACCAAGGTATTTCCTTATCCAAAGAAGGTAAGTTTGAAGAAGCATTAAGTATTTTTGATCAGCTGCTTTCAGCAAGCCCCAATGAACCAGTATTGCTGCTTCACAGAGGAAGGGTTTTATCCAGATTGGGAAGGCTGGATGCTGCATTGACAGATTTTGATGCGCTTATTAAATCCGATGCCTACAATGCCGATTTCATCAGTGACCGGGCCGTTGTATTACACTTGCTCAAAAGGCACGAAGAAGCCTTAAGCGAACTTAATCGAGCACTTAATCTGGACCCCAACAATCCCTATAGATACTCTAGTAGAGCCTTTTTAAAAGATCGAATTGGAGATTTGGAAGGCGCAATCAGTGATTACGAAAAAGCTATAGAACTGGATCCCGAAGATGCTGTTTCTTATAATAATAAAGGGTTGGTAGAGGAAAAATTGGGTTATAAAGAGCGTTCAAAGAAAAGCTTTGAAAAAGCAGACAAATTAGTCGGATACCAGCCTAAGGAATATAAAAGCACCACTGCTCCTAAGGTAAAAAAGCAAAGTAAAACCAAAAAACCGGAACAGCTTCAGTATGATGACAAAAGCCCTTCACCAAAGCAACCGCTGTCTTTTAAGAACTATTGGAAAACTGTAGGAAAGGTAATCAGCGACAAAAACACGAGGGCCGAGTTTTTCTCCTTTCTTCAATCAAAATTGGGAAAAAAGTAATATTCAAAATCAAACCTCTTTGATAACCATTAGTGGTTTATTTATGAAATAAGACATCTTTTTCGAAAGGTTCTTGGTAAAAAGCTGGTCAAACCAGCTTTTTTTCTTGCTCAAAGTTACTAATATATCACCTTTGGCGGTTATCAGATAATTTTCTAAACCCAGACCTACTTCATCCCTGTAGGTCTTAAGCACAAAACTGATTTTCTCGTACCGGATAAAAGGTTTGATTTCAGATATCATAGTTTGGTGCAATGCCCTGTCAATAATTTTATTTTTAGTGCCTACATGAACCAAATCAATTTCACTATCAAAAAATTTTGCCATATCCACTATTTTTTGGATGGCAAGCTTATCTTCCTCCAGGTAATCTGTCGCATATACAAATTTTCTAGGTTGTTTAAAAAATACTTTTCTTGGAACAATCAGCACATCTTTCGGCGAATCTTCTATCACCTTACTGGACTTGGTTCCGATGAAATTGGTTTTGATATCATTCACCCCTTCCGTCCCCATAACGATAAGGTCAATATGGTTCTCTTCTGCAAAATCAATAATGGTTTTTACAGTTTTACCCTCCTTGATTACAGCAACACAGGATTTTAGGCCTTTATCTTTGCTTTCCAGCACAACTTCATTCACCAAGTTGTCCATTTTTTTCTTTACAAATCCAAGAGAATCTTCCTTTACTTGGTTAAAAAGCTTTCCATAATCATCCATATCCGGCACATGGAAAAGAATCAATTCAGCACAATACTTTTCCCCTAGTTTTGCTGCATATTCCAAAGCATTAAGAGAACATTCTGAAAAATCTGTCGGGCAAAGAATCTTAAAAGTATTCATGGTAATAGGTTTAATGGTTAATACCCTTTTTTCCGATCTATTTGGTTAATTAATTTTTTCCCTTGTTTCAAATTCCTATAATTTTCAATTATCTGAGGTGCTGCAGCTGCAGGATTGGTAATACTGGCAATATGTGGGGTAATCGTGATTTTATCATGATACCAAAAGGGATGATCCTTGGGCAGAGGCTCCTTGTGGAAAACATCCAACAGGGCACCACTTAAACAACCTTCATCCAAGGCTACTAACAGGTCTTCTTCAACTAAGTGTTTACCTCTAGCCACATTGATCAGATAAGTACCTTTTTTACACTTCCTGAACAAATCGATATTCAGAAACCCCGCCGTTTTTTCAGTCAATGGAAGTAAACATACCAATACATTACATTCGTTTAAAAAGTCATGGAGTTGGTCTCCATAATAATATGAATGCCTAAAATTCCCCTTGGGATTATTACCATACCCACATACTTCAATCCCCATTCCTGCTAATTTATCCAAAACATCTCCCCCGAGCTCACCTACCCCTAAAACACCTACTTTAATGGGAATCTCAGGATTACTCATATCCCAATTACGTTCTTTTTTGTCCTTAATATACCGGTTAATCTGCCTGTGGAAATTTAGAACTCCCATGACCACGTAATTGGTCATCGAAAATGTCAATCGCGGATCTACGATCCGGGTTATGGGAATATGCTCGCCAATGGTCTTATCATTCAGGATATGATCCACCCCTGCTCCCATTGAGCAAATCAGCCGTAGGTTAGGGAACTGCACCAAGGCCCCAGGAGGGTGTTGCCAGACCATAGCTGCCTCTACATCCTCTGGATCCACTATATCAGGATAAATCTCCAGTGGTATTTCTGGGGAATCCTTTTCCAATATCTTCAACCAAGGTTTAATATCTCTATTTGGGGATACAATGGCTAAGCTCATCTATTTTTTACTGATATACGGGTTATCCTTTATATAAAATCTCCAAGGAAGCATTGCATCTTCCTCTGCATAATCCACTCCTATTCTGGTGCTTATATTTATTTCAAAATTAACATTATCTATTTCACTTCCAATGTAAATCAAACCATTTTCTTCATATAAAGTCTCATCATTGTACAAAGTACTTATTCCCAGTGCTTGTGCCACCTTTCCAGGACCATTGGTAAGTTGCCGTAGATTTTCAACCTTTCGCCTTGCCTTCATCAGCTCAATTCCTTTTACAGGTTCTACGGCCCTTATCAAAACTGCTTTGGCACTTCCTTCCTCGTGAGTTACTATATTGAACAGGTGGTGGATGCCATAACACAGATAAACATAACTTCTGCCTCCTTCTTTAAACATTACCTCGGTCCTTCTCGTTAATTTGTTCGGAAATGCATGGCAAGCTTTGTCGGTGGCTCCATCATAGGCTTCCGTTTCCACGATTCTGGCAGAAGTATATCCGCCATCTAATTGAGTTACAACAATTTTACCTAAAAGATCTTTAGCAATTTCTATAACATTCCTCTTCAAAAAGAATTCTTTTGGAAGAATTTTAATATCTTTCATGGTTTTTTATAGAGAATATAGACTATCGAAAATTCCTAAGAACACAAAGTTGATCATTAATACTATTTAAAAGTAAATCTAACCAAATCAAATCTATGAACATTAAAGTAAGTATCTTTCTTTTGCTTTTAACCGCTTTTGTAACGACTTCCATTAAGGCACAGCAAATACAAATGCCTCAAGCAAGTCCATCAGCCTCAGTTAGTCAGAAAATCGGCTTGACTGACGTCAAGGTAGAATACAGCAGGCCAAGTGTCAAAGGTAGAAAGATTTTTGGCAGCTTGGTACCTTATGGTGAGGTATGGAGAACCGGTGCCAATGCCAGCACCAAACTTTCTTTCAGCAGCGATGTCACTTTGTCTGGCCACAAAGTACCTGCCGGAACCTATGCATTGTATACTATCCCTGGCAAAAAGGATTGGACTATTATACTTTCCAAAAACCTTGAGCTTTGGGGAGCAATTGGATACAATAATGAAGATGACGCAGTTAGATTTACCGTACCTGCCCAAAAAAGCAAAGAGGCCTACGAAACCATGGAAATCAGTTTCAATGATCTCACCAATTCAGGAGCATCGCTTAATTTAAACTGGGAGAAAACGGGGATTGCTTTCAGCATTGAAACTGAAGTAGAACCAGTGGTCATGAATCAGATTCAGGAATTGGTTATCGATCAAAACACTGATAATCCAGGTTTGCTCTATCAAGCTGCCTCATTCTACTACTCCATCGACAAAGACCTGGATACAGCACATACATGGATCCAAAAGTCTGTAAGTGCAGATCCAAAATATTGGACCATGCATTTGAAAGCTAAAATCGAAGACAAGTTAGGATTAAAAGAGGAGGCAATCAAAAGCGCTGAACTTTCAAAAGAAATGGCTCAGGAAGCCAAGAACATGGATTATGTTGGTCTTAATGATAGATTGATAAAATCGATTAAATAAACTTAAAGGGGAGTTCTTGCTCCCCATTCCTATTTTTTTACCAACTGGATCAGTGAAGACAAGGCCATTACCAACAAACAGCCAATCGCATTATACCACAAATAACCAATGTCGATAGGTATTCCGAAAAGTTCACTCCCATTTTTCCAATGCACTAAAAGGATGACCATCTCTGCCACCAAAGCGGCAATGAATACTGCCCTGCCTTTTACCCATTTCATATAAAACCCCACTAAGAAAATCCCTAATATGGTACCATAAAATAGGGATCCCAAGAGATTTACTGCTTGGATCAAATTTTCGAACAAAGAAGCATAGGTTGCGAACAAAATGGCAAAAACACCCCATAATGCCGTCAGCAATTTTGAATATAAGGTATAATGCCTCTCTGATTTGTTTTTATTGATCGATCGTTTATAAACATCCATCATGGAGGTGGATCCTAAGGCATTTAATTCAGAGGCTGTACTGGACATGGCAGCGCTGAAAATTACGGCAAATAAAAGCCCTACAACTCCCTTGGGTAAATAATCCATTACAAAACGCATAAAGACATAATCCGTATCCCTGGTTTCCGCATGGGGTTCGTTTTTCAAAATAAGGGATTTCACATCTGATCGTATAGCTTCTTGCTCTTGATGCTTCAACCCTATTCGGTTTTTTAATTCATCTACCGTTTCCTCATCCCCTACTTTTTCCGCCGCTATCAGAGATTTAATGGCAGCATTTTTTTCATCAAAAACACTGCTATAATCCTCTTCCAGTTTATGAAAATCTTCCTTATACTCACTTTTTTCCAACTTTTCGGTCTGAACCTTATTAAAAAAAATGGGGGGCTGATAAAACTGGTAAAATACAAATACCATCACCCCGATAAATAGAATTACAAATTGCATGGGAACTTTCAGGAATCCATTCATAATCAAGCCCATCCTGCTTTCTCTCAAACTGCGACCGTTCAAATAGCGCTGGACCTGTGATTGATCAGTTCCAAAATAGGATAAAAACAAAAACAAAGCCCCCGTAATCCCCGACCAGAAATTATATCGATCACCAAGATCAAAATCAAAGCTTACAATATTCAACTTCCCCATTTTCCCTGCCACATGCATGGCATCATCAAAGGAAACAGGAAGCATATTGATCACTAAAATGCCTGCAAGGATCATCCCTCCCATCATTACAGTCATTTGCTGCTTTTGGGTAATGGAAACGGCCTTGGTACCTCCCGACACAGTATATATAATCACCATTAAGCCAATAAAGATATTGGTAAACGTCAAGTTCCAGTTCAGCAGTGTAGAAAGAATAATGGAAGGCCCATAAATGGTTATTCCTGCTGCAAGCCCTCTTTGCACCAAAAAAAGAAAAGCTGCTAGAGTTCTTGTCTTTAGGTCAAAGCGGGATTCTAAATACTCATATGCGGTATATACTTTTAGCTTATAATAAATCGGAATGAAAGTAATCGACAGGATGATCATTGCCAATGGCAAACCAAAATAAAACTGTACAAAGCGCATCCCATCCTGATAGGCTTGCCCTGGAGTACTTAAAAAAGTAATTGCCGATGCTTGGGTGGCCATAATACTTAAGCCGATGGTACCCCAGCCAAGTTCACTGCCTCCTTTCAAGTACATTTCCATGTCCTTAGGACCATAGGTTTTATAAACACCATATCCTATTATGGCCCCTAAGGTCCCAAAAAGAACTATCCAATCAATATAACTCATGAGTAATAGCAGGTAATGGTGTAAAACACTGCTATCAATCCAGCTAACACCAGTACTAACAATAAATAAAGCCTATTCCAATTTGTATATGGTTCACTCATGAGCTTGCTCAATTAAATTCACAAAAAGTTTAATTGCACCTGGAACTCCTGCTGGTAATAATCTAAACCAAGATATCCCAGAATAAGTATAGGTTCCTTTTCCGTAATCTGCCAATAACAAACTCCCTTTACTTGCTGGTTCTCCCGGATCATGCATGGTCAATGGGGTAACATACCTATCATCCCAATTTTCGGTAAAATAAAGTCCTCGCTCTTGGATCCAATCGTCAAAATCTTCCATTTTTATGGGATTAGGACCTTGGAGCACTGGATGAGCATCAAATTCCACCTCAACCGATGAATCTTCCACTGCAACTCTCTTTCGCGTAATTTCAAAAGGATAAGGCCCCATTGTTTCAGTTTTAAGAGCTGCGGTAGTATTGTATTGGACAATCAAATTTCCACCTTCTTCCACGTACTTCATCAACTGGTCGAACTGATCTACAACATGGTCATTCACATTAAAAGCCCTGATACCAATAATAACAGTAGAGAATTGTTTAAGCTGATTATAATTTAAGTTTCCATTGTCAAATGTGGTCACCGTATATCCTAAATTTCTGAGAACTTCCGGAACATCATCTCCTGCACCTGATACATAACCTAAATTTTGAGCAGTAGTATTCAACTTAAGTTTGATCAGGTCAAATGTTGCCTTCGGAAAATAGGTAAGCTCGGGGATATGCTTATAACTAATGTGTTTTATATCTTGGTCGTATACTTTTCCGTTCGAAGTAACATATTGAGCGGTCACTACGGTTTTGCCGATTTTAGCATCCCCATTAACACTAAGATGATAAACCTTCTCATTTTTGGACTTACTAGTAACCTCTTCCATTACTTTATAGGCACTTTCAGGTAAGCCTTTCAAATGAAGGGCCCCTGGAATCATTTCTCTTCCAAAAATTATGGTGACCTTAAACCTCCCTGGTTTTCCAGAAAGTGCATACACCTGATCATGATCAACAGAAACACTTACAGGAGGTAGTAATACAAAAGGCTGATTTATCTCCCCATCGACGGGGTCATTATATTTGTATTTCAATGGTATTTCCAGCTCAAAAGTCTGATTTTCAAAAGAAAAAAACACCTTTCCAATTACAGTAGGATCATTAAAGGCTTTGCCTATTTTATATTGCTCATTTACCTGATAAAGGTTCCTTTCTGGAGGAAATTCGAGCCAATATGGCTGTGAAACCGGGCTATTTTCCTCAAATTTCAACTTCACTTCCTCCCGCAAAACTTCATTATCAGCTACCTGCTTATTCAGCTTGTGATTTCCATCCTGAACCTCAAATTTATCTACCGTGACTTTAACCGAAGAGGGGTTGTTGAATACCAAGGTTCCTAAAACCTCATCTCCAAGATAGGCCTCCTTTTCATTAGCCAAAAACTCAATGTTTAGGCCAAGTACATTTCCAATGATGGCATTGATCATTGCTTGCTTTTCCTTTACCCATTTGTCCTTAGCGTCCAATTGGTCCAACAACCTTTTCACTTTCAATAGGGCTGGTATATTCTCACTTAGCCTTGCAAAGTTGAAACCAGCAATCGCTTCATCTATCGAAGATCTTATATTATCTCCATTTGGGATCTTGTCCCACCTATTTTCCACACCTTCAAAAGGATCATTTTTAAACGATGTTCCATCCACCAACTCGATATAATCCACCGCTTCCCCAACAGGGGCCGTAGAGCCAAAGCCTTGGGATTTATGCATGGTTCGGCTTTCAGCTGCAATTTGGGCATATGTCGTCCCTAAAAGGTCATCATATTCTCCAGTTTCAAATGCATAATATAATTTACCCTCATCAGGTGTATAGGGACTTCCCCAACTATAAGCATTCCAAAACACCCTTTGAGCTTTCCAGGTATCAACTTTATCCAATTGTTCTGGAAAAGCATTTGGATCCGCAGCAGCTTTGAAGGCCTCTATGGAAAGAATTGCAGAAGTGGTATGGTGGCCATGCGTTACACCCGGAGTTGTGTTAAATCGATTGATGATAATATCTGGCTGGTAATTTCTTATGATCCAGACCACATCAGAGAGCAATTTTTCTTTATTCCAGTTATTTAAAGTTTCATTTGGGTTTTTGCTATAACCAAAATCGATGGCTCGTGAGAAAAATTGCTGGCCTCCATCTATTTCCCGCGCACGAAGCAATTCCTGGGTCCTGATCATTCCCAACTCAGCACCCAGCTCCTTTCCTATAAGGTTTTGCCCCCCATCTCCTCTAGTGAGTGAAAGGTACCCTACTTGCAAATGCTCCTTATTTCCTAGGTATGCTATCAATCGGGTGTTCTCATCATCAGGATGCGCAGCGATATACAATACCCTCTTTGTTTCCGCCAATTTCAAAAGTTGATGGTAAATAACTGATGAGGGGTGATAATCTATATTTTTAGAAAATACTGGAGCTAAAAATGAGGATAATATTATAGTTAAAAGTATACAGGGTCTAAGCTTCATACGATTTGAATTATAAGCGAAATTTAAATTAAGCATTTAATATGATAAAATTATTTTATACCAATGGTATTAGAACGGACAGGAACAAGAGAAGTTTGAATTTATTAATTCCATTAGCCAAAAAATATCAAGGCTTTTTGAATACAATATGTATACGCTAAAATGAGCCGTAACAAAAAAAGCAACCTCTTTGGGTTGCTTTTGAGCCTCCTGTCGGGATCGAACCAACGACCTACTGATTACAAGTCAGTTGCTCTACCATCCCGATAGCCATATCGGGATAAGGAGGCTTCAAATTTCATCCCGGATATTTCAAAAGCAGCTTTTCTACTATACCTGGATATTTCTTCAGGTTTTCTAGATATTTCCTTGATTTATTCCTTTTTATATGTCTCTCTACTTTTTTCGCCTGCTCCTCATTTATACACCGAATCCCAAAGAAAACCGCCCAATCAACTGCCCTAGCTGTAAAGGCATCTTTAAACACATGCTGATTATGCTGATCCAATCTTTTGGGTAGGTCGCTGGTGTAACCTATATAAAAAATATCAAGGCTTTTTGAATACAATATGTATACGCTAAAATGGGCCATAACAAAAAAGCAACCTCTTTGGGTTGCTTTGAGCCTCCTGTCGGGATCGAACCAACGACCTACTGATTACAAGTCAGTTGCTCTACCAGCTGAGCTAAGGAGGCTTTTTTGCTCTACCATCCCGATAACCATCGGGACAAGGAGGCTTTTTTGATTTTCCATCCCAATTACTGTTGGGATAAGGAATTTTATCAATTTTCTATCTCGATTAGTAATCGAAACGACAAACTTTAAATAAATACGAGCCTCCTGTCGGGATCGAACCAACGACCTACTGATTACAAGTCAGTTGCTCTACCAGCTGAGCTAAGGAGGCTTTTTTGCTCTACCATCCCGATAGCTATCGGGACAAGGAGGCTTTTTACTATGGGCTTTTCCCTTATTGCGAGTGCAAATATAGAAGTATCCCCATTTCGACCCAAATGAAATGGTAAAAAAATTAGGGAGTTATTTTTATCTCCCTAATAGCTAGAAACTTAAAATTCTCTTAATATGGAAAGTTTTTTCTTTAATTTCTCGATCTCCTCTTCGGCCTTCTCAATCTTCTGATCAAACTGATCCTTAAGTTTGTCCGCTGTTCTTGAAGAAGCAAAAAATTCGAGGTTATTTTTCCACAAGGTGATATTATTTTCCAGGTCAGTGATCTGTTTTCTAATTCCATGCTCCTTTTTATTGAACACACGATCACTATTCGGGTCACCCTGAATCTTGTTCAAATTAAGCCTAAAGAGAAACTCTTCCCTGTTTTCACCATCAGTATCCAATACATCCACACATGCTTCCACCGCCTTATTAAACTTAGCTGCAATGTCCTTCATACTTTTCCTGGGCACAAAACCTATGGAATTGTATTCCTCTACCAATTTTTCCAAAATCTCCACGGTCAGCTCATCTGAATCAGGTAAAGAGCTTATCTTCTCACACACCGCTTCTTTCAGTTCAAGGTTCTTTTCAAACTCTTTGTTGATTTCCTTATTGGCCTGCCTCCTATTATCAAAGAAGGTATCACATGCCGTCTTGAACCTTTTATAGAGATCATCCCTTACTTTCTCAGGTGTTGGCCCCAATTTTTTCCAATCCTGTTGAAGCTTAATCAGCTCATTGGAAGTATTTTGCCAATCAGTACTATCTTTTAGTTCTTCAGCTACTTTGATTAGTTCCTCTGCTTTTTCCTTATTGATTCTTCTAATCTCGTCGAGCTCTTTAAAGAACAGGTTTTTATTATGAAAAAATTGCTTGAAGTGACCCCAAAAGGCCCGATTAATTTCTCTCCCACACTCTCTTGGAACTGGGCCTACAGCCTCCCATTCCTTTTGGATTTCAAGAATTTCTTTGGTTTTTGTATTCCACTCCTTAATCCTGTTAGCTTTGAAGTCTTTAAAATCAGCAAGTTTGGCAATTAGGGACTCTTTTTTGGTTTGATTCTCCTTAAAAACCTCTTTCTGGCTTTCATAATAAGCCTTTCTTTTTGCATATACAGCATCTGAGGCGGCCTTGAACCTCTGCCAAACTTCTTCCTGCTCTTCTCTGGGTACCGGTCCTATATGCTTAAACTCCTCATGCAGCTCGTTAAGGGACTTAATTGCTCCTCGCAAATCATCTTCCTTGTCCAAGGCCTCTGCTTTTTCGCAAAGCTCCAGCTTACTTTCCAGGTTTTTCTTTCTATCAAGTTCCTTTAATTCAAAATAGATACTTCTATTATCATAGAACCGATCCATCAATGCATTGTAGGAGGCCCACAAGCTCTTGTTGTGTGCTCCTGGTACAGCACCTATCTCCTTCCATTCTTGTTGGATTTCCTTGATAGTACTGATGCTATGAGTAGTTTCTTCACCATCTACCAACTCACGGAGCCGTTCTAAAATCTGGTTCTTAGCATAAAGATTCTTTTCTTTCTCCCGCTCTAGATTTTTTATTTGTTCGGATCTCCTGTTCTTGAAATCCCCGTATAGGGCAAAAAATATTTTATCGTCCTCACTTTGACGGTACTGGAAGTCATCCTCACTTCCTCCATCCTTAATAAAGCTTTTGAGCGCTTCCTCTTTTTCTTTATTATAATGGTCTTCCTCAAAGTGGCTCTTTATCTCATTGACAATATTGTCAGATTTGATGAAGTTTCCTTTCTCTATTTGCTCTTTTAGAGCCCCTATCAACTGTTTTTTAGAGAAATTACCATAATCTATATCATGGTGTTCTTCTTCATGATGGTCATCTTCATGATGGTTATCATCATGTTGTTCTTCATTTTGTTCGACCACCTTATCTGATTCTTGCTGATTACCCAGTTCAGTTTGATCAATTGAATCTTGGGTCACCTTTTTTTCTTCTGACATTTCCTTATCGTTCTTCATAATCCGTATGAATACATCTTACCAAATATGCTATAAGCAAAAGTAATAAATAATTTAATTTAATCTTGGGTCAATAGGATAATTTGCCAATACCTGAAAATCGCCTCCCATATTCCTCAGTGCTACCCTCCATAAATCTTCAGGCGATGCTTCAAATATCGTTTTGGCATCTATTTGTTCACAGATAATCCAAGTATTATCCGTCAATTCACTTTCTAACTGTCCAACAGACCAGCCCGAATAGCCAATAAAAAACCTGAAATCTTCCAGGTCTATCTGCCCGGTTTTATACTTCATCACCAACTCATCAAAATCCCCTCCCCAATAAAGATCTTCAGCTAATTTTACACTTCCTTCTAGCAAAGGCTGTCCTTTATAAATAAAATGTAAGGTGTTTTGTTCTACCGGACCTCCCACATATACCTCAATATCTAAAAAATCCAACTCTTCCAAAAGATCCTTAATCCTTAAAATTGACAATTTATTTAAAACTAAACCAAAAGAGCCGTTCTCATTGCTTTCACAAAGCAACACCACAGACCTTACAAAATTTTCATCTTGTAAAAAGGGCTCTGATATTAATAATTGGCCAGATTTTGGTGTAATTTTATTGTTTTTATCCATTAAATGGTCCTTCACATTGAGACTTTAATATAGGTCAAAATTTCATAAATGCAATTAACAATGGTAATTTTATGGACGGAAAAACCTGTTAATTATATGGACATTGCAGCACTTAGAAATGAATATACTCTGAAATCCTTAGAGGTTAAAAAATTAGAGAAATCACCATTAAAACAATTTAGAATATGGCTAGAGGAGGCTGTGCTTGCCAAAGTAAATGAGCCAAATGCCATGAATCTCTCTACTGTGGGGGCCAATAAAAAACCTAGTGCAAGAATTGTCCTGTTAAAGGGAATAGACTCCGGTTTCATTTTCTATACCAATTATGAGAGTAAAAAGGGCAAGGAATTATTGGAATTCCCTTTCGGTGCAATGACCTTCTTCTGGCCAGAACTCCAGCGACAGGTAAGAATTGAAGGAAAGATCGAAATGGTAGATAATCAACTATCCGACTCTTACTTTTTATCACGGCCTTTGGCCAGTCAAATCGGTGCCTGGGCTTCACCACAAAGCCGGATCATTCCCAACAGGGAATATTTGGTGAAAAAGCAAGCCGAGATGAAAACAAAATTTGAACATGAGGAATTAAAGCGACCTGAATACTGGGGTGGCTACCGGTTAATTCCAGATCTGATTGAATTTTGGCAAGGCAGGGAAAGTCGTCTCCATGACCGAATCCAATATACAGTAAACGATTCAGGAGAT
>Ga0207773_100582_pt1 | contig 13282 bp, 10 predicted proteins | sample TtaePargueraPR_2_FD_187281 | JGI IMG/M metagenome (GOLD analysis project Ga0207773, IMG submission 187281) | Aerobic enrichment media microbial communities from Bioluminiscent Bay, La Parguera, Puerto Rico - Tt and M1 (3) (SPAdes) | ecosystem: Environmental > Aquatic > Marine > Unclassified ...
TCCTTAGGTTTTAGATCAAAATGACTTAAAGTTTCTTGCCTTATGGAAATACATTGAAAGTTCAAAAAACATGATACAAAAAGCAATAAATAATATAATCACCATATAATCAGAATTTTACACAAAAAAGGCCTTGCTTTTTTCTCGTTGGTTTTCCAATTTATGTGTAGCTTTACATTTGGAAAACACCCAACCCCCTAAAATTCAGATTTGCATTGCTACTTTATACCTTGTTATAAAGAAAAAGTCTCTGAATTCAAGAGAATTAAAATTTATCACAAAACTGAAATTTATGGCATAGTTTCAGCTTTATGATATTATTGATATTTAAAACTTATGGCTAAGGAAAACATACTTCTTATTGAGGATGATTTAACCTATTCGAAGATCATTAAAAACTTCTTGGAAAAGCATCAGTACTCAGTTAGTACCTGCACAAAAATAAAAGACGCTACTGCCCTGATGGAAAAAAAAACCTATGATCTGGTAATTACGGATTATAGGTTACCTGATGGAACAGGGATGGAGGTGCTGGAAGGTATCATAGAAGAACAAACGAAGACCAGGGTAATTCTGATCACGAACTACTCTGATATCCGGACTGCCGTAAAGTCGATGAAATTGGGGGCTTTTGAGTACATCACAAAGCCCGTCAACCCAGATGAGCTACTTGCTACCGTCCAAGAGGCCCTGAAATCCCGTCCCAAAACCAGTCTTTTGATGGAAGAACAGGATGAAGAAGCCACTTCTCCCAAATCTTCCTCGTCAAAAAATCAATCTAGATCCGTCGAAAACGATCAATATGTCGTCGGCAAAAGCCCTGAAGCCATACAGCTTGAACAATACATATCACTAGTTGCCCCTACGGAGATGAGCGTCGTAGTATTAGGTGAAAGTGGCACAGGGAAAGAATATATCTCCAAAAGAATACACCAAAAATCCAATAGAAAGGATGGTCCTTTTGTCGCAATAGATTGCGGCGCCCTTTCCAAGGAACTTGCAGGAAGTGAGCTGTTTGGACATGTAAAAGGAGCTTTTACAGGTGCCATGGATAACAAGACCGGGAATTTTGAAATGGCTAATGGTGGGACAATCTTCTTGGACGAAATAGGAAACCTAAGCTATGAGGTCCAAATCAAATTGCTTCGTGCCATTCAAGAGCGAAAAATACGAAAGATCGGTGGGACAAAAGATATTCCGGTAGATGTGAGAATAATCGTCGCCACCAATGAGGACCTTGCCCAAGTTGCTAAATCTGGAGAGTTCCGTGAGGACCTTTATCACCGTCTAAACGAATTCAGTCTAAAATCCAGCCCATTAAGGGAGCGAATAGAAGACCTCTTTCATTATGCGGACATTTTTTTACAAGATGCCAATGAGGCCCTTGATAAAGATATTGAAGGCTTTAGCGAGGAAGTAAAGTCCATCTTCCAGAATTATAACTGGCCGGGCAACCTTAGGGAATTGAAAAATGTCATCAAAAGAGCGGTATTGCTTACCAATGAAGAAAAAATTCAAAAGGAGGCATTGCCAATGGAGCTGCTGCTTCCCCAAGAGGCTTCAATACCACTTGCCAATGGCTCCAAAGACCTGAAATCTTCTTTTGAGATTCAGGAAAAGGCCATGATTATAAAAACGCTTAATGAAGTGAAGCACAATAAATCAAGAGCCGCCAAAATCCTTAATATTGATAGGAAAACGCTATATAATAAAATTGAAAAGTACGGCATAGACTAACTAGGGCTCAACAGTTGCCTAATTCACCTTTTTCAAAAGTTGATAATCTTCAAGGATTTTATCCAAAACCTGAAGGGTATCAACTTTTATCATTTCTACCATCTGTTTTGCTTGGGAAATATTCCCCTCTTTCAGATCGAACTCCAGCCCCCTTGCCATAGTCCCCGTCTTTATTTTAAGCTGCCCTAACCGACTTCCCAACTTATGGGTTATTTCCAAAAGCAGCTCCCAATCTTTTGCTTCAAAGGCAGCACTGAGGTCTACCAAATCCTGGGTTGTAGTGGAACAGAAATCAGTCAGCACATCCTTTAGCATCTCCTCATCATTCATACAAAACTTCCTCAAATCCTGGGTATCATATTCCTCTTCTTTGATTGCAGGCTTTGCATCCGCTAGTTTTCCAACCTTTCTCTCCTTAGCCTCCAATTTCAACACCTTGCCGATTTCTTTAAGCAGTTGTTCCTCCTTAAATGGCTTCAGGACTATAGCATCAAAACCTACCTCAGAAAGTTTATCCGTTTCCTTTGCAAAAACATTGGCAGTAATAGCGATGACAGGCACGTTTTTATAAATTTCTTTTTCCTTCAAGATCCTAAAAACATCAAAGCCACTTACCTCTGGCATTTGAATATCTAACAACATGATATCAAATGGTTTTTCTGAAAACTCATCCCTGACCTTGACTCCTCCAAGGTACTCCGTCACCTCAGCACCATTGCTCTCTAGCAGCAGTTTGGCAAACTTAAGCCCTACAGGATCATCATCTACAAGCAGGATTTTCAAACCGCTTACATCTACATAAGTATCGGTTTCCTCTTCAACTTCCACCCGGCCTTCCACGAGCTCAGTAGGGATTAATATGGTAATACATGTTCCTTCTCCGACCTGGGATTCTATCTTAATTTCTCCATTCTGAAGATCCAACATCCGCTTGACTATTGCCAGCCCCAATCCGGTCCCCCCATACCTTCTATTAATAGAACCATCCCCTTGACTAAACTCCTGGAAAACATTTTCCTTAAACTCATCAGTCATGCCTATCCCTGTGTCTTCCACCGACATGGATAAGAACCCCTTCTGATCGTAACCAATAGTAACCTCCACCTTGCCTTTATCTGTAAATTTCAAGGCATTACTGATCAGGTTATTCAGAATTTGGCTTATCCTCAACTCATCCCCAACTACCCACCTGTCTTTTGGCAAATTGATTTCCCAATTAAAATCAATTTGTTTTTCGGTAGCCTTGAGTTCAAATAAACTTTTGATGGATCCAAACAATTTAAAGGGGTCAAAAGGAGCATATTCTACAGAAATCTTCCCTGCTTCCAATTTGGACAGATCAAGAATGTCGTTTACAATGCCGGAAAGGGTCTCAGCAGCAAACCCGACCATATTTACATAGTCTTCCTGGTCTGGGGTCATTTTTGTCTTTTTTATCGCCGCATTGTACCCTTGAATGGTATGTAGTGGATTTCTGATTTCATGGCTCATATTTGCCAAAAAGTTCTGCTTGGCTTTGGCCAATTTGTCTGATCTTTCCTTGGCACTTTCCAAGTGCTCCCGGTAACTTTCATCCTTGTTGATCTCTGTAAGAATACTATATATAAATGCTGAAGAACCTATTACTCCTACAAAAATCAATACACCAAGAAGAATGGAAACATCAAATGCCAAATCATATAAGGAACTGTTTTTTTGCTGCACTTCCTGCAAGGCATCTTTTTGGAGATTGGAAATCACGACCTGGATTTCTTCTATCAACTCCCTGTTTTTTATGTTCAGTTCTGCTTCAAGGTCTGCCAAATTCGACCTTAGCTTTTGTTCTTGGTAGTTAATATCCAAAAGAAACTGCTTAAAAGCATACAGGACAGAATCTGCATCATTGTTTTTGGCTTTGTTCAAGGTATCATTACTTCCCCCTCTGGGTCTAAACTGCTGAAAGGCATCCTTGAGATTTTCCATCTCTGCTTCCGTAACAAGGTTGGCATTCTGGGAATCTTCATCCGTAATGACCTTTTTAGGGGCAGTAAAATCATTTTTTGGGCGGTTTGTTCTTCTGATTTTATGATCAAATCTGATTCTTCCTAAACTTTGTAACCGGTTGATCTCTTCTTGCCGTTTAATCTTGGTTTCAAGGTTTTTAAGCGCTTCCCTACTAAAATTCCTATTGATCAGGTTTTTCTTAACATCCCTCAATCCATTATATACCACCACAAGTTCATTGATATTAAAATTGATTTGCTTAAGGTGATTCAGCTCGGCCGTATCGTTTGCATACCGCTCCAAGTAATCCAAACGGCCTTCAATCAGGTCCAAGTAATTTTCCGCTACTGAGGAGTCTCCATCGGAATTAAAATTCCCTTTGACTTTATCCAGTTGATAAACATCTGCAAGAAGAGCGTTTAGTTGTTGTATTCGATCACTGGGCTCGGAAAGGCTTTCGACAGTATTGAGCAGCTTGTCCAAACTAAAATAGGTGACGGCACTCACACTGAGCACTAATATTATGGCCAACAAAAAACCTAAAATTACTTTCTTCCTCGCTTTTCTGGTAGTCTCCTGCTTCTTCACAATTATCTGATTTTCAGCAAAGATCGCAACAAAAACAATACCAGCAAAATCACCATCTATTCTTCCTGCAACGCTTCCTTGGTTATCTCTTCAAAAACACAATAAGCAACATAAAATGATAAGGGTATGGTAATCAAAATTCCAACCAAGAAAAACATGCCTACTACATTCATTAATATCAAAAACAGTACAAGTACAAAAAACTTCCACCACTTCAGGGTCACTAATCTCCTACTATATTCCAACGAGTCCCAAAAGTCAAGGCCTGCAAATATGTTCAGTAAAATAGCCAAAGAATAGGCCACCATTAAATAAATCCCTGGAATAACAAAAAGCACTATCCCTATCGAAACCAATATTTGCCCTATTAGCCAGATTAATATGATGGGAATATAATATTGAAACCCTCTAAAAAAATCAGGATAAATAATTTCCTCTCCTGATTTCAATTTGTTGGCTACAAAATAAAATCCCGAAAATAGGGGCCCCGACAAAAAAACACTGTATAGAATAGAATATTCCCTCAAATAAAGGATAAAGAGCAACTGCAAAGAAATGATAAATCCCGTATATCCAATGGAAAGCAATGGTTTTATGGTAAACAACTCCCAGCCATGCTGGAATGCTTCTTTCACATCAAAATCATAACCGCTGGCAATTAGGCGGGTGATACTATTTTTATCCATATTATAATTCAAAATAAAATACACGGTGGGTTACCGTGTATTTATCATTTTCACATTTTTATCTTTGAGGAATTACTTCCAGAACAGTATTATTTGGTTATAGCGCCGAGGATATCATGTTTCGTGATAATATGGATTTGGTGAAGTTCGTCTCTTACCAAAACTGCTTTTTCTTTGTCCACCATAGAAGATAAAACATCCAAAGTACTGTCCATTGCCACAAACTTCATGGATTCCTCCATCACTTCCTCTACTGTAGCATCCTTTAAATCCGGATTCACAATTATCTTGCTTAGGAGTTTATTATCTGTAATGCTCCCTATCACTTGCCCATTTTCCATTACAGGAATTTGTGAGACACTTTTGGCATTCATCAGCTCGATAGCATTTTTGACCTTGTCCCCTTTGTTCGCAACGAGCAATTCATAGCCCCCATTCCTGCTTGCGATGATATCTCTGGCAGTACCAAAAGTGATATCTTCAAGGAAGCCATGGTTTCTCATCCAGTCATCATTATACACCTTGCCCAAATACCGGGTACCATGATCCGGCAAAATGATCACCATGGTATCCTCTTCTTTTAGATGCTCTTTGGCATACTCCAAAGCTCCATGCACGGCGGAGCCACAAGACCAGCCCACAAACAAGCCCTCCTCCCGGGAAAGCCTTCTGGTCATGACAGCCGAATCCTTATCCGTCACTTTTATAAAATGATCTATGACAGAAAAATCAACATTCTTAGGTAAAATATCCTCACCGATCCCTTCTGTTAGATAAGGGTAAATTTCGTTTTCGTCAAATTCCCCTGTTTCCTTATATTTTTTAAAAACGGAGCCATATGTATCGATACCTATGGATACGATTTCAGAATTCTGCTCCTTCAAGTATTTCGCGGTACCGGTCATGGTCCCGCCAGTACCTACCCCTGCTGCCAAATGGGTGACCTTACCCTCTGTATCTTTCCAAATTTCCGGACCCGTGGTTTCATAATGCGCCACCCAGTTGGATAGGTTATCATACTGGTTAGGGTAAAAGGAATTTGGGATATCTTGATTCAGTTTCTTCGCAACGGAATAATATGACCTAGGGTCATCGGGCGCTACATTGGTAGGACATACCACTACCTCAGCTCCCATGGCCATTAACACATCAATCTTTTCCTTGGACTGTTTATCAGCCATGGTAAAAATACATTTATACCCTTTGGCTATTGCCGTAAGTGCAAGCCCCATCCCGGTATTTCCACTGGTTCCTTCTATTATGGTCCCTCCTGGCTTTAGAATACCTTCCTTTTCCGCATCCTCCACCATTTTGATGGCCATTCTGTCCTTCACGGAATTTCCAGGATTGAAGTACTCCACTTTGACATAAATCTGTCCTTTTATACCCCTGTTCAGTTTATTGAGCCTCACCAAAGGTGTATTTCCAATGGTTTCTATAATAGAATTGTATTTCATGACTTATCCGGTTATGTACCGCAATTTACAAATATTTTTCACTCCTGATAATGCACCTTTATCTTACAATAAAGGAACAACTTCCCGCTTTAAATCCTCCCCAAACCTGTAAAAAAACAAAAGGAACGGCCAGCATAACCAACCGTTCCCTTACTGTCTTCTTATTCTTCGGTTACTTTACACCTGCCAAAAGATAGAGAACCGCCATCCTAATAGCCACACCGTTTTCTACTTGGTTAAGGATAATGGAATGCTCACTATCGGCAACATCGGAGTTCAGTTCCACCCCTCGGTTTATTGGCCCCGGGTGCATGATCACAATCTCTTTATCCAGCTGATCCAACAATTTCTTATCTACTCCATAGTAAAGGGAATATTCCCTTAAGGATGGAAAATATTTGATCTGCTGCCTTTCCAATTGGATCCTTAAAATATTCGCCACATCACACCACTGCAAGGCCTTTTTCACATCATATTCTACTTTCACCCCCAAACTGGAAATGTATTTGGGCAAAAGTGTCACTGGCCCGCAGACCATGACTTCTGCCCCCAGCTTTTGAAGGCAGAAAATATTGGACAAGGCTACCCGCGAATGAAGAATATCACCTATAATGGCTACTTTCTTCCCTGCAACATCCCCCAGTTTTTCCCTGATGGAAAACGAGTCCAACAAGGCTTGTGTGGGGTGTTCGTGCGTGCCATCACCTGCATTGACAATATTGGCATTGATATTTTGGGACAGAAAATGCGGTGCCCCCGGACTGCTATGCCTCATCACCACCATATCTACCTTCATGGAAAGGATATTATTTACCGTATCCACCAAGGTCTCCCCCTTTTTCACGGAACTTGTACTGGAAGAAAAATTAACCACATCCGCCGAAAGTCGCTTCTCGGCCAGTTCAAAGGAAAGTTTGGTTCGGGTGGAATTCTCAAAAAAGACATTTGCAATGGTAATATCCCTTAGGGAAGGCACCTTCTTGATAGGGCGATTGATAACATTCTTAAAATTATCCGCAGTTTCGAAAATCAACTGGATATCATCCGCAGTGATTCCTTTGATACCCAATAAATGTTTGGTACTTAATTGTTGCATCCTTAGCTTTTAACTTCTTTTTCTGTTATCCAAATCGCATCCTCTGCAAAACCCTGGTTCTTCCATTCTACCCCTACATATTGACTCTCCAATGTATTCACTTGTCTGCCGTAATAATTAGGTATAATGGGGTAATCTCTTGTATATTTCCTGTCTATAAGTACCATCAGCTCCACCTTTTGGGGCCTCCCAAAGGCTATCATGGCGTCCATGGCGGCTCTCGCCGAACGTCCCTTAAACAGCACGTCATCCACTAGCACCACCTTTTTGTTTTCTATCAAAAAATTGATCTTTGTCTCATTGGCCTTAAGGGGCATATCCCTTCTTCTAAAATCATCCCTGTGAAAGGTCGCATCCAGGTAACCGGACAACACTTCTATCCCACTTATTTCCTTTAGTCTTTTGACTATTCGGTCCAGGACCAAGGTGCCCCTTGGCTGTAAGCCTAATAAAACCGTATCCTTAAAATCATCGTGATTTTCAATCAACTGATGACAAAAACGATCTAATGTGATGGCAATTTGCTTTTGATCTAAGACAAGTCTTTTTTGCATAGCTGTGATTTGAGCACAAATATAAAAATAAATTAGTATCAGCCTTTGAATTGGAGGGATTATAAAACAGAAGTTACTCCCTCCTATTCTTCCTGAGGACATTTACTGACGGTAAGTTTTATGATTATTTATTCCAGAATGGGCAATTCGGATTCATAGGTCTTAATCTTGGTCAGAAAAAAAACATCCCTGGCATCCTGTTTTCCTTCTTCATTTAAGAATCTTATCTTTTGCTTCCCTGAAAGCAAAAAATAATCGTCGTACCACCAGCGCAAGGACAAGCTTTCTTCCTGATTTTCTTTGATCCTTTCTTTCTCATTTATCAAGGCCAATTCAAACTCTTCATTTTCCAATACCACTTCTCCATCCACTATTTGGCATAACTTTAATTTATCTTCCTCCAGATACATATAAAACAAATTATGTCCGTCAAAACTTACTTCTCCAAACTTACCCGAATCCATGGTGGAGATATCATCAAGGGAAAGGGAGTTATCCCAAATCATCTTTCCGTCCCTATCCAATAGAACAAATTGCGCAGCCATAAATTTATATTCATTGGATTGGATAGGGCTCGATAGTCCTGAATAATAATAGGGATAACCACTGGCAATCACCCTATTTCTCATGCTTAGAGGCGCATAACGGTAAAAATCACTGGAGTACATTAAATCTCTGGGACTAAACCTTCCCGAGCTTATCAGGTAATAATCATTATATACCAAAAAGTAATCCTCTCCCGTCACCACTTCCCGTGTCACCAGTGTATTGGGAATAGTTATGTTTTTTTCCTTTTCTACTGCCTTTTCTAGGGACCGGAGCTTTCGGTCCCTTTGTCGGTCTGGGAGGTAATTATAAAAATTTTTAAACTCCTCCAAACCATAGAATGCATTTTCATACTCTCCGAATTCATTGATTTTGGACAAGTATATCCCTTTGTTGGGGTCTCTTTTGCGTTCACCATAAGGTCCTATCAAAACCTGCTTATAATCTTGGATGGGGGTAAGCACTCCTTCAACGATCTCCAATTCCGGTCGTTCTGTGGGTTCCACCTTTACCTCTCTAAGTTTATTCCCCTCAATATCAAAAGTCAGTATGGAAACTGACCTTTGCTTATACCGGTCCCGCTTGCTTAACAAAACATCGAACATTTGCAATTCGGAGTCTTTCCTGATCTGCAAAATGCTTACCTCATTTTGATAAACCCCTTGGACAGTGATAATATTTTTTGTTTCTGTATCAAAAACCTGTATTACCGGACGGTAATCCATTACCCCCATAATCACCGATTTTTTATCCATTACCAAAAACTCCTGTAGCTCCATATCCAGCACATTTTCCATTTTTATGGTTCGAAGCTCCTGGGTCTCTATGTTGATTTCATAGACAATCTTATCGGAAGAAAAGGATTCCCCCTTTTGAAAAAGCAAATACAAATAGCCGTTATCCAAATCAAACCCGGTTAGATTAAAAAAATCCTCTACTGGAAACTCGTAGACTTTTGAGGCATTCAACTGCCTATCTGTGGTAAAGTATTGCATTTGTTGCTGTGCCCCAAAGCCTCTTGCCGATTTTGTCCTGAACGAAATGGTTCCGTCCTTAGTGAGAAGTACAATAAAATCATGATCATCCCATTCAGTGGACACCTCCACTCTTTGGACAAACTGAACCTGAGCTTCCGCCACCGGAAAAGCACCGTAGTAACAAAAAAATAAAACCAGTATATTCTTTATTTGTGACCTCATATTTCTAACTTAATTCTTTCATTTAAGATAAGGTTTATGATTTTATTTTAAAACATTTATTCCGGACATTTGTACAGACCCAAATCTCAAAACAAAAGAAAGCTTTGGACAATAAAAACATCACCAAAATACTTAAGCTGACCTCTCAGCTAATGGAATTACATGAGGAAAATGCTTTTAAAATCCGCAGTTATACCTCTGCAATCTATTCCATTGACCAAGGGAATGCCAGCTTGGAAGGGCTAAGCAAAGAAGAACTTCAAAACATCAATGGCATTGGAAAAAGTATTGCCGAAGTAATCCTTCAACTCCAGGAAACCGGCACCCACCAGTACCTAGATGAGCTTTTGGAAAAAACCCCTAAGGGACTTTTAGAAGTATTAGAGATCAAGGGACTTGGCCCAAAAAAAATCAAGGTCCTTTGGAAGGAACTCAACATAACTTCTGTACATGAATTACAGGAAGCCTGTCAGGCGGGGAAAGTGGCCAACATCAAAGGGTTTGGAGCAAAAACCCAAGAAAGTATTCTTCAAGCGCTTGAATATATGGCTTCCAATAAAGGCAAGTGGCATTATGCAGATGTGGAAGCGGATGTAGAGAACCTCCAGGAAAAGCTTGAATCACTCTTTGGAGCAAAAAATACAGCAATCACGGGAGATTATGCCCGCAAGGTAGAAATTATCGAGAAAGTCTCGTGGATAATCCGTTCTGAAGACCGGAAAGCTGACCTTGCAAAAATCAATCAGCTAGATATTCTCCTTCCCAACCAAAAGGCTTCAAGCCCTTTCACTTGGCGGGGTTATCTAAAAGAAAAAGAATTAGAGGTAGAGTTTTTCACGGTTTCCCCTTCCTATTTTGTCAATGAACAGCTATTAAAAACACCTAGCCATACCCATCTTTTGGCTGCATTGAACAAGGACCAGACATTAGGAAGTTTTTTTAAGTCCAAAAGCTTTGCATCTCAAGAAGAGGCCTATCATGAAGCAGGCCTGGATTATATCGAACCAGAGTTGAGGGAAGGCCAGTTTGAAATAGCCCTTGCCAAAGAAAAAAAATTGCCTCAACTTTTGGAAACAGATGACTTAAAAGGGATTCTTCACAATCATTCCACCTATAGCGACGGAAAGCATACCCTCAGGGAAATGGCCAGTTTCTGCAAAGAACTAGGTTATGAATATTTAGGCATTTCAGACCATAGCCGGACAGCTACCTATGCAGGAGGGCTGGACATTGAAAAAGTCGGGAAGCAACAGGAAGAGATAAAGGCATTAAACAAGGAGCTGGCTCCGTTTAAAATTTTCAGTGGCATAGAAAGTGACATCCTGTTGGATGGCAGCCTAGACTACCCAGAAGACACACTGGCTACCTTTGACTTTATCGTGGCCTCAATTCACAGCAGTCTAAACATGACAAGGAAAAAAGCCACCGACAGATTAGTCAAAGCCATAGAAAACCCCTACACCACCATCTTAGGCCACCCTACCGGACGGCTGCTTCTTCGCCGCGAAGGATACCCGGTGGATCACCAAACTATCATCGATGCCTGTGCGGAGAATAAAGTGGTCATCGAAATCAATGCAAACCCTTGGCGCCTGGATTTGGATTGGAGATGGGTACACTATGCATTGGAAAAAGGAGTCAAATTATCGATCAACCCCGATGCCCACGAAAAAAACGGCTATTTCCACATGAAATATGGGGTGCTGGTGGGTCGCAAAGGAGGCTTGACCAAAGAGATGACCCTCAATGCCATGCCATTAAAAGAAATAGAGGACTACTTTACTGAAAGGAAGTCCAAAATCAAATAAAACTCAGGATGAATTTACCGAACAAGGATCCAGGCAAACTATTGCAACGGTCTTTTATTATAGGATTAATTGGCATATTACTTTGCCTGATACCAATGTTCAACCATATCAAACCATTTGCGGAGCCTGGGAAGATATTTTTCCTTAATGGGTTCGGTATAGGCGCCCAGCTCTTAGCCTTAAGCATGGCGGTGTTGGTAATTAGACAAAGGAAAATCCCACATGAGTTTAAGGAAAAGGCAAAAAGGATGATCATTGTGCTGGGAGCAGCTTTGGTATTCTTCTTTCTCAATAGTTAAAAAGCAAGAAAGAGCGCTTTTTTTGGGCGCTCTTTTTTGTAAAAAATGGCTGAAATAACTCTATGCTTTTTTAACATTTATAGCATTCAATCCTTTTTTTCCCTCTTTGACATCATATGAAACTTTGTCATTTTGCTCGACTTTATCTACAAGCCCTGTAGCATGAACAAAGACATCATTTTGGGATTCGTCGTCAATAATAAAACCAAATCCCTTAGCCTCATTGTAAAATTTCACTTTTCCGGTAAGCATAATAAATAAAATTGTTAGTGGTTAAATGAAGACTTAAAGTAAAAATATTACGCCAAAAAACAAACAGGTTTTTTTAGTATCTTATGCCTATGAAAAAATTAGTAATCTACAGACACGCCAAATCTTCTTGGGACAAACCCTTCCTGGAGGACCATAAAAGACCTTTGGCCGACCGAGGCCTACGCGATGCCCCAAGGATGGCTGAAAGGCTAAAAAGCAATGGTATCTCACCTGACTTTATACTCTCATCAGATGCAGAAAGGGCAAAATCCACTGCACTTATCACTGCTGAACACTTGGATTTCCCCAAAAACAAAATCTCATTTACCAATCAACTGTACCATGCCTCTTCCAGTCAAATTTTAAAAACGATACGAAATATCCCTAACAATAAAGACATCGCTTTTGTCTTTGGCCATAATCCAGGACTGAACGATGTTATCGAAGACCTTGGTGGCAATATCGAAAACCTTCCTACCTGTGGTCAATTTGGATTTACCTTCGATGTAGATGAATGGGAAAAAATCTCACCACAAAATGCCAACATCTGGTTCTATGACTATCCCAAAAGAAAATCAAAACATTAAAATTTCCTTACATCCTGTAAAACCCCAGAAAAGGCCTTGATATTTTCAATTAGGTGGATGACTTTTTCCGCTACTAATTCAGGAGCGGCCAACTCATTATTGGATTTATAGGATTTAAATGTGTCCACAGCACTAAAGTCCTCTTTGCTAGTAGCCCGTATTTCTCCCTGCATAGGAGTATCCACTATCCCTGGCGACAGGGCATAGTATGTAATTCCATATTCATTTAGGTCACTCTCTTCTTGGGCCACTGCCGTCATTCTATTTAATGCCGCTTTGGAACTGCTGTAACCCGACCATCCGTCTATATTCTTATTTGCTGCACCTGAGGAAATATTAACCACCACTTTACCATTTTCACCCATCTGATATTTCCGAACAAACTCATTCATCAGTATCCCCGGAGCAACTACATTGATGAGTTGGATCTGGGCAATACCCATCGGATCCAAATCCCCCAAATGGCCAATTTCCCCAATCCATCCCGCAT
>Ga0207773_100584_pt1 | contig 13243 bp, 13 predicted proteins | sample TtaePargueraPR_2_FD_187281 | JGI IMG/M metagenome (GOLD analysis project Ga0207773, IMG submission 187281) | Aerobic enrichment media microbial communities from Bioluminiscent Bay, La Parguera, Puerto Rico - Tt and M1 (3) (SPAdes) | ecosystem: Environmental > Aquatic > Marine > Unclassified ...
CGACGTCCCAGGCGTGATGGCCGGAGAGGTGACGGCAGCAACGCTCGTGGATTTCATCTTGGGCAATCCCGGACGCGCGCCGCTCGCCTATTCCTCGGGTACGCCCGAGGATGTGCGCGCGCTTCAGCTCCGTTTCGGGCGCGAAGAAGTCTCTGCCCGGCTCGATACGCTCTTTGCCGAGACGGCGCGCACGCTGCTGGAGCGCGGGGTGCGCCGGATCGTGGTGGCCGGGGGAGAAACATCGGGTGCCGTCGCTCAGGCGGTCGCAGGCGCACTCGGCTCACCGGCCATGCATATAGGTCCTGAGATCGATCCCGGCGTTCCGGTTCTCACGCTTGGGGAGACCGACCCGGTCGCGCTGGCTCTGAAATCCGGCAATTTCGGCGCCCGCGACTTCTTCGTAAAGGCACTCGATTTGATGGATGGCACGCGATGACAGAACACGAACAGACCCTGCGGCTCGAGATGGTGGAGCTTTGCACCTCGCTGTTTCAGCGCGGCTTCAGCGTGGGCACGGCCGGAAATGTCTCGGCGCGGTTGCCGGACGGCATCCTGATGACACCGACCAATGTCCGGCTCGGCGATCTCGATGCCGATCGGATCGCCAAGATCGATGCGAACGGAAACCATGTGGCCGGAGACAGGCCCACCAAGGAGGTTTTCCTGCACCAGGCATTCTATGAAACCCGCCCTGAAGCTGGTGCCGTGGTGCATCTCCATTCGACCTGGGCGACGGCCTTGTCCTGTCTTGAGGATACGGACCCGGACGACTGCGTGCCGCCGCTCACGCCCTACGTGGTGATGCGCGTTGGAACCGTGAAGATGGTCCCTTACGCGCGTCCCGGCGATCCAAAAACGGGCGATCTGATCCGTGCTCTCGAAGGCCGCTACGCCGCCGTCCTGCTTGCAAATCACGGACCCGTCGTCAGCGGGCGTGATCTCTTTTCCGCCGTCTGTGCCGCAGAGGAGCTTGAGGAAACCGCCAAGCTGCTCGTCGCTCTGCGCGGCCAGCGCACGCGTCGTCTGACCGCGGCCGAGGTGGATGATCTCAAACGCACATTTGGAACCATCTGAGGGCAACATGAAAACGGCCGACCTCATCGATCAATACGGAACGGCACTGACACTGGTTCATCTTCCCTGGCGCAAATTCGGTAAGAAACCGTTCTTCGCCGGACCGATCCAGACGGTGAAGTGCTTTGAAGACAACACCAGCGTCCGCGCAGAACTCGAAAGGGCAGGGGAAGGACGTATCCTCGTTGTGGACGGTGGGGCTTCCACCCGCGTCGCGCTTCTGGGCGATATCCTTGCAGAATTGTCGATCAAAAACGGCTGGGCGGGCATCGTCGTCAATGGCGCTATCCGCGACAGCGCCGAAATCGGCGAGATGGACCAGACCGTTTTCGCGCTGGCGACTTCGCCGGTAAAGAGCGCGAAGGAGGGCTGGGGCAAGGTTGGCTGTGACATTGCTTTTGGCGGTGTCTCCTTCCGTCCGGGCGGTTGGCTCTATGGGGATGCCGACGGGGTTCTCTACAGCGAACGAGAGCTGAGTTGAGACCCCCGGCCGCATCGCTGGCACGGCCGGCAGTCGCGATTGCAATAGCCGGTGCCGGCGGCTGGCTGGTCTCGCGCACCGGCCTACCGCTGGCCTGGATGATGGGGGCGATGCTCGCCATGACGGCTGCATCATTCTTGCGCGCGCCGGTCGAGCAGCCCACCGCCGTCATGGACTACGTCAAATCCGCCGTCGGGACGATGCTTGGCGCTTCGCTCACCTATGAAGTCGTCGCGAAGACGGCAGAGTGGTGGTCGCCTCTTCTGGTTCTGATCGCCGGTGCCCTGGTGGCGGGGGCCACTAATTATGCGCTCCTGCGCCGTCTGGTAAGGTTCGACCGGCGTTCGGCCACGCTGTGCGCGATGCCGGGCGGGATTGCCGAAATGATCCTGCTGGGTGCCCAGGCCGGAGCGGATCCGGCGCGCGTCGCCATCATTCACGCGCTCCGGATCGCGCTGTCGATCCTGATCGTGCCGTTGCTGGTGGTATATTTCGCCGGTGTGCATATTGACCGCGGTGCCAACACTTTGGCTGCCGGGTCCATGAGCCTTGAAGACTGGCTCTGGTTCGCGCTCTGCATCGTCGCGGGTGTGCTGGCCAAGCACTGGACCCGCCTGCCTGCACCGACGATCCTGGTTCCGCTCGCCGTCAGCGCGGCGATTCACCTTTCCGGCTTAACTCATTTCACCGTGCCCTCCGGCGTTCTCGCGCTTGTGCAGGTCTTCATCGGAATTGGCGTCGGTGCCCGCTTTCTGGGCCTGTCCGTCCGGGCGCTGATGCATGCGTTCGCAGCTGCGCTCACCGTCGTTGGCATACAGATCGCTGTTGCGCTCGCCGCTGCCGGCATGCTGTCACGGGACAACGCGTGGGACTTCACCGCGCTCATGCTGGCCTATGCGCCGGGCGGCCTGGCGGAAATGTCGCTCATTGCGGTCACTTTGGGCCGGGACGTCGCCTTTGTCGGATTTCACCACATCGTGCGGGTGCTCGCCTCGCTCGGGCTTGCCCCGGTGCTTCTCAAGCGCGCGAAGCGACTCGATGAACAGGAGGCCCCATAATGTGTGAGCACCTGATCGATACAGCTGTTGGTCCTCTCACGGTCACCGATCTTCGCGCGGTCCTCGGGGATCGCATCGATCGCCTGCCGCATGTCCTGCGCCTGCTCGCCGAAAATCATCTCCGCCAGACCGGAGAGTCTGCCCCGCTGCTCGCCGCGCTGGACGCTTGGTTCGACGGCAGGCCGAACGGGTTCGAGTTCGTCTTTCGTCCGGGCCGGATCCTCATGCACGATACCACCTGCACACCGGCCCTCGCCGATATTGCCGGTTTGCGCGACGCGGTGGCCAGGGCAGGAGGCGATCCCAATCAGCTAGCGCCGCAATTGCCGGTCGAGGTTTCGGTCGACCACTCCGTCGCGGTCGACCGCTATGGCACGTCCGATGCCTTCGACGCCAACCGGACAAACGAGATCGCACGCAATGCCGAGCGCTATGCCTTCATGAAATGGGCCTCCCTCAGCATGGAGACCCTGCGTGTGAACCCGCCGGGTACGGGGATCATGCACACGCTCAATCTCGAACAGCTCGCGACGATCCTCGAGGTGCGTCCCGACGGCCGCGCCTATCCGGATATGCTGCTGGGGACAGACAGCCACACCCCGATGATCAACGGAATCGGGGTTATGGGCTGGGGTATCGGCGGGCTCGAAGCGGAAAGTGTCATGTTCGGCCAAAGGGTCTCGCTCGCCATGCCTGAAGTGGTGGGAGTGCGGCTTACCGGCGCGCTGCCCGCAGGCGTGCTTTCCACCGACCTTGCGCTCGAAGTCACCCACCAGCTCCGCCGGATCGGCGTTGCCGGCAGTTTTGTCGAGTTTTTCGGACCCGGCGTCGGCAGCCTGACTGCGGACGATCGTGCCGTGGTGGCGAATATGGCGCCGGAATACGGCGCCTCAACTGGTTATTTCCCGGTCGATGCCGAGTCCGTGGCCTATCTCCAGCGCACCGGACGGCCCGACCACCTTACCGCGGCGATCGAGCCAGCCTTCCGTGCGATGGGCGTCTGGTTCGGCCCGAACGTGCATCCGCATTTCGACAGGCAGATAGAGATCGATCTTTCGCAACTGGCTCCCGTAGTTGCCGGTCCCCGACGCCCGCAGGACCGCCGAGCGGTCACTAACGCCCGTGCAGCGATCGAGGAGGTGGTAGAGCGCGCTCTCGCGCGGCAGGAACGTCCAGACAGCGTGCCGGACGGAGCCGTTGGCGTCGCGGCGATCACCAGTTGCACCAACACCTCCGACCCGCGCCTTCTCGTGGCGGCAGGGCTTGTCGCCCGCAAGGCGCGCGCGAGGGGGCTGCGTCCGCCCCACTGGGTCAAGACCTCTCTAGCACCGGGTTCCCCTTCGGCACGCGATTACCTGGCACGGGCAGGGCTCCTCGAAGATCTAGCCGCGGTGGGGTTCGACATTGTCGGCTTTGGCTGTACCACCTGCATCGGCAATTCCGGCCCGCTTCCTCCTGTCGTCGACACTGCGCTCGAAGAGGGCAAGGCCATTGTCGCAGTGCTTTCTGGCAACCGCAATTTTCCCGGCCGTGTTCATCCCAAGCTCAATCTCGGATTTCTGGCGTCGCCGCCGATGGTGATCGCCTTCGCGCTGCGCGGCGTCATCCCGAACGACATATTTGCAGAGCCATTGGGACTGGACCACGATGGGCGGCCAGTCTTCCTGGCCGAGCTCTGGCCGTCAACTGCGGAAATCGAGGCAAGCCTCACGCGTGGATTCCGGCCAGAAGACGTCTCCGAGGCGTTTGCCCGGGCTTCAGCATCGCAGGCCTGGGTGGCTCTCGATGCCCCCTCGTCGCCGTGTTTCCCTTGGGATCCGGCCTCGCGCTACCTGCGTCCCCCGAAATTTGCATCGCTCGATGAGCGTTGCCGCCTAGGCGTCTATGACGCTCATCCGCTTCTTGTGCTTGGCGACGATATGACGACGGATCATATCTCACCCGCCGGCTGGATCGACCCTGCAAGCGAGGCCGGACGCTGGTTGACCGAACGCGGCGGTGATCCCGAGGATCTCAATGTCTACGCAGCCTATCGCGGAAACTGGGAAGTGATGCTGCGTGGATTGTTTACCAACCGTCTGGCGCGCAACTTCCTGGCCGACAATCTTGCGTCCGCCCGCACGGTGATTGACGGGGGTGAGCCACTGCCGCTCTATCGCGCTGCCGAACAACTGGAAGACGAAGGTCACTCCGCTGTCATCCTGGCGGGCGAGCGCTATGGCATGGGATCGTCACGAGACTGGGCTGCAAAAGGCGTGGCGCTTCTGGGGGCCCGGGCAGTGATCGCCAGGAGTTTCGAGCGCATCCACCGCACCAACCTGATCGGAATGGGCGTACTGCCCGTCCGGATCGAAGGCGCTTTCAACCCTGCAAAGGCCGGGCTCTCTCCATGGGATCGAATCCGCGTGGAGGCGCCGGTCGCCGAAGTCGAGCCTCACGTGCCCGTTCGGGTGACGTTGCTCCGCGCCAACGGAGAACGCGAAGAGATCGCGAGCCGCGCCGCAGTCGAGACCAGGCAGGAAGTGGAAATGCTCAAAGCCGGAGGCGTGCTGGTGCATATCCTCAGAAACACCCTTTTCAGCGAAAGCGAGCGCGTTCAGGGATTTAAGGAGAAGTCATGAAAAATCCCGCCATCCTTCGCCCCGACGAATTGCCGGTTAACGATCGCGGCAACGGAGCGCGGACGATTCCGCTGGTTACGCGCAAATGTGGCTCGACCAGCCTTATCAATGGAATTACGGCTTTCGATCCAGGGGCGGCCATCGGCCTGCACATGCACAATTGCGAGGAAAGCGTGATGATCATTGAGGGTGAGGCCGTTGCCGAGATTGACGGCGTCCGCCACCCGCTCAAGACGGGCGATACTACATGGATTCCGGCCAACGTGCCGCATCGTTTCCTGAATGAATGCGACAGCCCGATGCGCATCTTCTGGACCTACGCGCGCATCGACGCCACGCGCACCATGATTGCCACCGGCGAAACCCGGACCATTGATGCCGAACATGCGAGAGGCGCACACTCGTGATTACTGAAATCGCCGAACTGACCATTGATCCGGAAGCAAGTGAAGCGTTCGAGTCGGCAGTCGCCGAAGCAAGAGAACTGTTCCTGCAGGCGCCGGATTGCCACTCTTTTCGGATCGATCGCGTTGTCGAAACACCGGGCACCTATCTGCTTCTCGTCGGCTGGACCTCGGTTGAGGCGCATATGGAGCGTTTCCGTTCCTCGGACGCGTTTCAGCGCTGGCGGGCGCTGGTCAGCCCGTTTTTTATCGCGCCTCCGGCGGTTCGCCATACGGAAACGGTTCTATGAACCAGGAGCCGCAGAGATGGCCTCGTGTTCCGCCTCTTGTTGCGACCAGGACCATGCGACGGGGGATTTTCTGGATAGGGCACCGCTCAGATGCCGGCGCATCGCATAGGAGGCCTCCGCTGTTTCGCCGCGTTCCAGCAGGTCCAGTATCGCCAGGTGCTGTTCGCATTGGATAAACATCCGTTCCCTGTCTACGCGCGAGCGATATTCGAGCAGGCGACGCATCCGGTTCGCCCGCACGAGGGCGGTGTAGAAGAACATATTATTGGACATCTTTATCAGTTCTTCGTGGAAAAGCGAACCATTGTAAAGCAACCGCTCGGCCGGCAGGCGATGGATATCGACTTCAAGCATCCGCGTCTGGATGCGCTTTTGCTCATCGATGATCTTGCGGTCGAGGGCAAAGCCAGGCTCAAGCATTGCGGCCGGTTCGATAACCATGCGGAAGCGATAAATCTGTTCAAAAGCCTCCGGCGTCTTGGCGACGGCCAGGAACCGCCAGCCATAGCCCTGCTTGCGCTCCGCCCATCCTTCGCGGACGGCGCGCATCAGCATGTCATTCAGCTGGGTCTTGGTGACAGTGTAGCGCTCGCGCAGCATCTGTTCGGTCACTTCGGGTGGAATTCGGTCCTTGAGCCAATCTTCCGCAAGCCGCTGATAGTCGTTCTTGACCTCGAATGGTTGAGCCCGATCGCTGACTGGCTCGTCGACAGCAGGAGCAATATTCTTGACGAAGTACCCGCGGTTCTTCTGCTGCTCCAAGACACCCTGTTCGGCCAGAATTTGCATTGCCTCACGGATGGGCGATCTTGACACGCCGAATTTATCTGCCAGATGCTGAGAGCGCAAAGGTTCACCGGCGCCAAATTCACCTGAGTTGATGAGGAGCGCGATTTCATTTGCGATGTTCCGGGCCAATGGGCTTTCTGCCATGGTGGACTGACCTCACTCATTGCTGGCGGCGCAGGTGCGCACCGAATCGTTTGCCGTATTGCTATTCATTCTGGCTAAAGCTTGAAGGAAAATCCAATCTGTTCCCGCATGTGAATCCCATGGGGGCGGAAATGCCACAAGCCCTTTGCTGTTGTTCTTCCTTGTTTTTCGCGCGATCATGCGGTGGAGGGTAGTGATTTTTTTCTCGCTCCACATAGATGGTATAAAGCGACCTCTTTCTCTCAAAAGCCAAATAACCTAGCCGGGTTGTTGACAAGGATCTCGCGCAAGACCTGTGGTGAGTCAGCCCACGATCCAAGTTCGAACAGCACATGCTTGTCATCTACGGGCAGGAACGGTTCGATCTCGGTCAGGGCACGGGTCGACCGGTCGCCGGACTTGCCCGTATGCGGCCAATCGGAGCCCCAGAGCATCCGGTGCGGGGCGGCACCGATGAGCGCCATGGCGTGAGCCGAGAGACTGTCGAGGCTTTCTTCATAGTCGACCGCCCGGTGGGCGGCTGAAAGCTTGAGGTAGATCTCCCCCGATTGAACGAGGTCGATCAGAGCCTGAACCTGTTCGCCACATGCGGGGCTGCTGGTCTTCAGTCCCGCAAAGTGGTCGAGAATGACTGGTGTGTCCAGCTTCGGAAGATCCTGACCAAGCCCCAGCGTCATTTCAATGGTCATGAAGACCTGCAAAGACCACCCGAAACCGGCAACCCGATCCCGCAAAGTTTCCAGCGTCTCAAGCGCCGCGCCTGGATCTTCAACACCTACAGTCTTGAGATTTGCTCGGACCGCGCGCACTCCGGCGGAATGCAGCTCGTCAAGCTCCTCGTCCCGGACGGAAGACGGATCGATGACAGCGACGCCGCGGGCCGTCGCCGGTCCCAGTTGGCGCAGGGCCGCAGCAAGACAGCGGTTGTCCGTAGAGTAGACGCTCGGTTGAACCACCACGACGCGCTCCAGCCCGTGGAATCCAAGAAAACTCTGCAGCATTTCGACGGAGGCCACTCCAGGCGTGTAGGTGCGCGCCGGATCGTACCTGAACGGGTCGGGGCGGAACACATGGACATGTGTATCGCATGAAAGCGCAGGCAATGCGCGCACGGGGTCGCCCGTGGATGCTTTGTGGGACATCGGTTCTCATCATTCATGACAATTGTTTTAATATTGCATATTTCCTACAAAAAAGACAATATTCCGTTCCGGATATGTAGATTGAGGAGGAGAGTCGATGTTTGCAGCCCCGCCGGAGGTCGTTGCCGAAGTGTTTGCAGAAATTCCTGCGGAACTAGCAGGTAATCCCGAGAAGTCCGAGTGGCTCCGGACGCAGCATCCCGGGCGCGGTTTTCGCGCGTTTCTGGAGGGGCCGTCATTCGACCGTGAGGGGAATCTCTACTGTGTCGACATCGCCTATGGACGCATACTGCGCGTATCGCCAGAAGGTGAGTTCGAGGTCGTAACCCAGTATCAGGGCGAACCGAATGGGCTGAAGATACATAAGGACGGGCGCATTTTCGTTGCTGATCATGCGCACGGCATCATGGTTGTCGATTCGGTCAGCGGCAAGGTGGAGCCATACCTCACGCGACCCGGTCTTGAGCGCTTTCATGGCGTCAACGACCTGCATTTTTCGTCCAACGGAGACCTCTACTTCACCGATCAGGGCCAGAGCGGATTGCACGCCCCATATGGACGACTGTTCTGCCTTTATGCCGACGGTTCGCTCAGTTGCCTGATCGATAATATACCCAGCCCCAACGGGCTGGTGTTGAACGAGAACGAAAGCCAGCTCTATCTGGCCGTCACGCGGATGAACGCCATCTGGCGGGTGCGTTTCCTGCCCGATGGCCGAACCGTTGCGAAATCTGGAACCTTTATCCAGCTTTCCGGTGGCACCGCCGGTCCGGACGGCCTGGCGCTTGCCGAAGACGGAAGTCTTGTAATCGGCCATATGGGGCTCGGCTCCGTCTGGCTCATGAGCCGCCTCGGCGAACCGTTGCTGCGCATCCGTTCGCCAAAGGGAATCCTGACGGCGAACTGTGCCTTCGGCGGTCCTGACCGCCGTCATCTCTACATCACCGAAGCGGAAAGCGCATCCATTCTGCGAGTGGAGTTGCCTGTCCGCGGCCAGCAAATGTTTGCCCATCAATAGCGCTCGTAGCCTGGAGCGTACTCGGCATTTATCTCCTATTGCATCCAAACTTGGTTTTTGTTATTTATAAAACCAATATAGCTGGCGTGTCGGAGGAATGTCGGCCAGCATTGGGAGGAACTTGCATGATCAAGGCGCTGGACCGGCTGCTCTGCAGCCTGGAGAACGTGATGATAGTCGTCCTGACCCTTGCCGGGTTGGTGATGGCGTTTCTTCAGGTTGTTCTCCGATACGTCTTCAACACCGGCATTCATTGGCTTGAAGCCGGACTCATCACGGCCTTGGTCTGGGCGATGCTGTTTGGCGCTTCACGGGCCGTGCGCGAAGGGCTGCATCCGCGTGTCGAGTTGTTGCCGCATCTCGCCGGGCCACGGACCCGGGCCCTTCTCAACTTCCTCGGTCTCGCCGCTGCACTGGCGCTTTCCGTCTACTTTCTCTGGGATAGCATCTTCTTTGCGCACTTCGTCAACATGATCAATGCGCTGCATCCGGAACTCGGGATCAAGCAGGTCTATCCGTTTCTGATCGTGCCGATCATCACCGCGATGCTGACGCTGCGCTACGGCCTTCTTCTCTGGGTGCTCTTTAGCAAACCTGACGCGATGTCGGCTGATGAGCTGTTTCGTGCGCAGACTGCTCCGGCCCAACCCGGTTATGGAGCCGAGTGATGCTCTACGTAACGCTATTCGCGGCATTCTTTTTTCTGATCGCCGTCGGTGCCCCGATTGCCGTTGCCTTGGGCCTCTCGGCGGTCGTGACGTCCATGTTCTTCTCGCCGATCGCCGACGGAGTGGTCGGTCAGAAGATCTTCGCCAACCTCAATCATTTCACGCTGATGGCGATCCCGTTCTTCTTCCTGGCTGCGGCGCTGATGGAACGGGGAGGATTGGTGCACCGTCTGGTGGGATTTGCCGAAGTTCTGGTCGGACACCTGCGCGCGGGTCTCGGAATGACCACCGTTCTAACCTGCATCTTCTTTGCGGCGATCTCCGGGTCCAGCCCCGCCACCGTGGCCGCCGTCGGCAACATTCTCTACCCGGCGCTGAAAAAGGCCGGCTACTCGACCAATTACGCGGTCGGCGCCCTGGCCACGTCCGGTTCCATCGGCATTCTCATTCCACCGTCCATTCCGCTGATCCTCTATGGCTTCGTCACCGAGACCTCCATTCCGGCGTTGTTCATGGCCGGCGTTCTGCCGGGCATTCTCTATGGCGCGCTGCTGATGCTGACGGCGCGGTTCCTGGCGGTGCGCGAAGGCGTTGCCGTGAGCGCACGCGCAGGGCGAACCGACATTGCGCGCGCGCTCTGGTCAAGCCTGCCCGCGCTGTCTCTTCCGGTCGTCATCATCATCGGCATCTACGGCTTTCCGGAGTTCTCGTTTCTCGGCGTCGAGTACGGAGGCGGGGCGATTTTCACACCGACCGAGGCCGCCGCGGTCTCGGCTGTCCTGGCGATGGTCATCGGCTTTTTCGTCTACCGGGAACTCAAGCTGCGAGATCTCGCACCGGTTCTGATCGAAACCGGACCGAGGGTCGGCATGATCTTCTGGATCACCGCCAATGCCCTGCTGTTCGGATTTTTTCTCACCAAGATCGGTCTGCCGGCACAGATGGCGCAGTTCGTGCTCGATCTCAATCTGTCGCCCATCGTTTTTCTGCTCTGCGTGAACGTTCTTTTGCTGGTCGTCGGCTTCTTCCTGGAAGGCGTCCCGACCATCCTGATCTTCGCACCCCTTTTGGTTCCGGCCGCCGAAAGCCTCGGCATCGACCCGGTTCAGTTCGCCATCATCATGGTCGTCAACATCGAACTTGGCCTGGTCACCCCGCCGGTGGGGATCAATCTGTTCGTCGCCAGTTCGATCACGGGACGCCCGGTCCTGTCCGTGTTCCGCGCGACGATGCCCTGGATGGTCGCCACCATCATTACGCTGATGATCGTCACGTTTTTCCCGCCGCTTTCGCTGTTTTTGCCGGGGCTCATGCGATGACAAGGCCGGGACTGCACCAACCTGAGCCCCATCCAGAGGAGGAGATCCAATGTTCATGAACTTCGTGAGAACCGCCAGTCTGGCGGTCGCGCTGACACTCTCGGTGTCGACTGCGGAAGCGCAGGTCCAGATGATCCTGTCGAACGATAACAACAACAAGGGTTTGAAAGGTCAGACATTCGACCTACTTGTCGAGGAGGTTAAAAAGCGGCTAGGCGACCAGATCGATGTCCAGATGCATCACGGTGGCACACTTCTGGACCAGCAGAGCCAGATCCAGGGACTCCAGCTCGGCGCAGCCCATATCATTTCTCCGACCGCGGGTGTCTACAGTTCCGTCGCCCCTAAGGTCGCAGCACTCCAACTGCCCTTCATGCTCAACACGCCTGAAAAGGTTCAGGCGGCGATCGCCGACCCGGTTGTTCGTGGCGCCGTCTTTCCCGATCTCAGTGCTCAGAATATAGAAATCGTCGCCGTCTGGATGAACGGCCCGCGGGATCTTGGTTACAGGGGCAAGGAACCCATCCTGCTGCCGACCGATGCCAAAGGTTTGAAGGTACGTGTTCAATCCGCCCCGATTTTCGTGAAAACTTGGGAAGCGGTTGGCGCCAACGCAGTTGGCATCAATTGGTCGGAAGCTCCGACAGCGCTTCAGCAGGGTGTGATCGATGCCGGTGAAGTGACGCCCAATTCCTGGCGGGGTTCCTCGACCTACCAGTTCGTCGATCATATCACCATGACGGACCACCAGTATTCGTTCTATCTGGTCGGCGCGAACAAGCAGTGGTGGGACGGCTTGCCGGAGGAGATCAAGGCTGAGATCCAGGCATCGCTTGAGGTAGCCACCGCGTGGAACATGGAGCAGGCCGTGAGCCTTAACGCCGACGACATGAAATTCATTGAGGGTGAGGGCAAAAGTGTGCACTACCTGAGCGATGAGCAGCGGGCAGCCTGGGCCGAGGCGATGAAGCCCGTCTGGCAGGAGTTGGGTGAGGATTTGGTCGGCAAGGAGGTGATGGCACGGCTGAAAGAGATTGCCGGCGTTCCAGGCAACTAAGCATTGCCGAACCTCTTTCGCCACGGCGATGCGAGGCGCGAACCTGCCATAGGACAAACCCGTGGCAGGCTTTTTTTCGTGAGCCCGCTAAGGATACTGCAGGGTCAGTATCACCCGAAGGAGGAGCACCGGCCCTGTGTCGGTGTTCCGCCCACCTAGTGTTCCAATTTGATTGTTGGTGCAATGATGGTTGCGATGCCATCGCGAGCGGCATCGTTGGTTGTTGTTGCAGGCAGCCCGCGCGAATGCTGGGATCAAGATCTCCGGGGCCCGCGGGCTGTCGCGGAGCGATCCGTGAAAACGTACGACGTCGCGATGCCGGCGCCAACTTTCCGTAATCATCCCAGTACCTGTGATCGTACAGAAGATTTCGCCTTCGAGCAGTCTGTCGCATGTTTGGGGCCGATGGGACAGACCGGCAACTTCGTGCTGCGAATATTCAGCAGCAGACGCCCACATCGCTTCAGGCATCGTAGTAACCTGATCATGGCCTTCAGGAAGCTGGCGGCCTCCTGTTGCAGCATTTTGATCTTCCAGAGCCGACGAACAGGGCCGATCCGCCCAAGTCTTCCTGGTCGAGGCGATCATGCGGAATGGCGCAAATGTCCGCCGCTGTCTTCGACGCACGCGACTATCTGAAGGCCCTGGTGCCGCATCCATCTGTCGTTGGTGATCTCGGACAGCTAACCTGCCTGAGAGCGCTTCCGTCGGTCGGGCAGGAGCAAATGTGTGACTATTCCTACCAGGTGTCGCTGTAGTAGGGCCGCCCGACGCAATCGCGACGAGTCGTGAAGAGTGGCAACGACCCGGCATGGCACTGTCCAGACGTCAGCCGCAGACGACCAGAATTCGGCGACGGTCCCACACGCGCTCTCGACGGCAGTCAGCGGCGACAGGGCCGCACTCCACCGCGTGCCGGCTCGAGCAGTTTGTTACCGATGCCATGATCGACATCGACAGTCCGCGCGGGCTGGCTTCTGTTAGCCAGGTTGTCGTTATCGTGATTGATTAGCTACTACGGCGGCACGGTCGTTGTATATCCGGGTGCCTCAAGGCCGCACCACGCCGACGAGGCCGCCGGAGCGTTGAATGTAGCACTTTCCAAGGGAGAGCTTCAGCGGCTCGCCGATCTGTCCGAACCGGTTTCTAACCGGGCAAATAGACCAGCACTCATCTCT
>Ga0207773_100585_pt1 | contig 13237 bp, 13 predicted proteins | sample TtaePargueraPR_2_FD_187281 | JGI IMG/M metagenome (GOLD analysis project Ga0207773, IMG submission 187281) | Aerobic enrichment media microbial communities from Bioluminiscent Bay, La Parguera, Puerto Rico - Tt and M1 (3) (SPAdes) | ecosystem: Environmental > Aquatic > Marine > Unclassified ...
CCCGCCGCGCCGCCGGCCGGCGCCACCTTCCTGCACCACGCCTGCACGCCGGTCTATGCCGACCCGCTGCGCGACCATGGCGCACGACCGGGGCCGCGCGACGACGTCTACGCCCTCGGCGTCATCGGCTATCAGCTGCTGGCCGGCAGCGTCACCGCACGCATGGAGGGCGGCTGGCGGCGCTGGCTGGAGGCGCGCGGCGCACCCGCCGACCTCGTCGAGGTGATCGACACCTGCGTGGCGCCGGCCGACGAGCGCTACGCCGACGCCGGCGCCCTGCTGGCGGCGCTCGAGCACTGCGGGCGGGCGGCGCGGGCGAAGCCGGGTAAGCCGCAACCGCGACGCAGATCGGATTCCGCGAAGCCGCAGGCGAAGCCCCAGGCGGCTGCGAAGTTCTGCCACCACTGCGGCACGCGCATCGACGCCCTCAGGCGCTTCTGCACCGGGTGTGGCTGTCGCTTGCCGCTGGGTTGAACTTTCTGCCGCCGTCGGCGGGCCGGAACTCCTTCTTCCAGCGCCGCGTTCTCTGCCTGCAATTTCGCAGGAGACATCCCGATGACGAACCCGAAGGAACACCTCGCCGACTGGCTGCGTGACGCCCACGCCATGGAAGAGCAGTCGGCGACGATGATGCGTCGCCTGGTGGACCGCCTCGAGCACTATCCCGAGCTGCGCGGGCGCATCCAGCGCCATATCGACGAGACGGAGCAGCAGGCAAAGCGGCTCGAAGGCTGCATGAAGCGTGCCGGTGAGAAGCGCTCGGCCGTGAAGGACATCGCCGGCAAGATCACTGCCACTCTCCAGGGCCTCAGCGGCATCGCCGTGGAAGATGAGGTCGTGAAAGGTCACCTGGCGCACTACGTTTTCGAGCACTACGAAATGGCGTCCTACCGCATCCTCATCGCCGCGGCGGAGGCTGCCGGCGATATCGAGACGCAGCGCGTCTGCGAGACCAACCTGCGCGAGGAGGAGGCGATGGCGGACTGGCTGGCGGAGAATCTGCCGGCCACCGCGCAGAAATACCTGCAGCGCGATATGGCCGAACTCGACGCCAAGCGCTAGCGGCACGGCAAGCCGGCTCGCTTGGCAGGCGCTGTGGCGCCGGCCGGACAAGGCTGAGGGGGCGGCAGTGCCACCCCCTCGCGCCTCGCCTCGGACGGATACCTTCCGTTCTGGTCTGACTTGACCCTGCTACTGCGGCAGCGCCTGGGTCAGCTGCTGCGCCGTCGGGTCCTTCACCTCGCCGGACAGCAGCTGCGACAGCTCGACCGGCTCGCCATAGAAGGCGCGGTTGCTGTCGTCGTCCCAGTTGATGTCTGAGACGCTCACCGTGGCGCCGGCGTAAGCGCCCTCGGTGTCGGACCAGACGATGACATCGGCCTTGCCCCAGGAGGCCTGAGTGTTGGCCGAGTAGTCGATGATGCTGAGCCCGGCCTCGGCGTTCAGGCTCATCTGGTTGCCGCCCTTGAAGGCGTCCACGGCCTGGTCGCTCATCAGCAGGAAGGCGATCGAGCCGCCGCTGGCGCCGGCCTGGGCGCCCACGCTGATGGCGCCGAAGTTGTAGAACGCCGGGCTGCTCCAGCTGCCGTTCTCCTGCGCCGTCATCACGCCGGCGCCGCCGCGCGCGCCGACTACGAAGGCCCCGCGCCCGAACTCCGGCACCACGTAGACGCCCTCGGCCTGCGACAGCAGATCCTGGACCTGCTGGTCCTGCTTCATCTGGCCGACAACCGAGGTGGCTTCGAGTACCAGCTGCTGCGCTTCCTCGCGCTCCTCGCTGGCATTGGCGGCATTCTCCTGGTCCGCCGGCGTCGGCACGTTGGTGCGTTCATCCGCATTCTGGTGGCTGCCCGCGGCGGCCGCCGGCAGGCTGCCCGGCACGGCCCCGACCGCAAGGGCGCAGAGCGCGAGCATCGGCAGGGATGCGGCGCGTTTCTTCGTCTCGAAGGTCTTCATCATCTCGCTCTCCCATTGTCGTGGGTTCTCTTCCCGCCAACGTATGCAGGGAGTCCGAGTTCCTGATTTTCCCGGCTGTCTCAGGTGGCGGAGAAGGCGGCCAGCCGCGCAGTGGAACCAGCCGGCTCTCTCAGATGAGTTCCCCGCAGGCAGCCGCCGCGCTAGCATGGCGACCGGCGCCGGCGCGGCCGGCACGAGGCGACGGTAACGAAAGAAGGGCGGGGCGCATGCTGGGGGTGCTGTGGGAATGGGTGGAGATGGCGGTGCGTTGGCTGCACGTGATCGCCGGCATCGCCTGGATCGGCAGCTCCTTCTACTTCATCGCCCTCGACTTGAGCCTGCGCCAACGCCCCGGCCTGCCGGAGGGTGCCGGCGGCGAGGCCTGGCAGGTGCACGGCGGCGGCTTCTACAACATGGTGAAGTACCTCGTCGCGCCGGCGCGCCTGCCCGACGAGCTCACCTGGTTCAAGTGGGAGGCCTACACCACCTGGCTCTCCGGCATGGCGCTGCTCGCGCTGGTCTACTACCTGCAGGCCGAGCTGCTGATGATCGATGCCGCCGTGCTGTCGCTCTCGCCCTGGCAGGCGGTCGCCGTCAGCCTCGTCGGCCTGGCGCTGGGCTGGATCGTCTATGACCTGCTGTGCCGCTCGCCTCTCGGCCGCAACGAAGCACTGCTGGCCGCCGTCGGCTTCGTCTTTCTCGTTGCCCTCAGCTATGCCTTCACCCTCGTCTTCAGCGGGCGCGGCATGACGATGCAGATGGGCGCGCTCATCGGCACCATGATGGTCGCTAACGTCTTCCTGGTGATCATCCCGAACCAGAAGAAGGTGGTGGCCGACCTCATCGCGGGGCGCAAGCCGGACCCCCGGCTCGGTCTGCAGGCCAAGCAGCGCTCGCTGCACAACAACTACCTGACCCTGCCGGTCATCTTCACCATGATCGCCAACCACTACCCGCTCGCCTTCGCCAGCCGCTGGAACTGGCTCATGCTGGCGATCGTTCTGGTGATCGGTGGCGTCATCCGTCACTTCTTCAACAGCAAGCACAGGACCGGCAAGGGCCCATATTGGACCTGGGCCGCCGCCGCCGCCGGTCTTGCCGCCATCGTCTGGCTGAGCGCCCAGCCGGCGACGCGCCTCGACACGGCGGCGCTGCCGGCGGAACCCGACTACGCGGAGGTGGAGAACGTCGTGCTGTCGCGCTGCTCTATGTGCCATGCGGCCGAGCCGCTGTGGGAAGGCCTTGCCGTCGCACCGAAGGGCGTTGTGCTGGAGACGCCGGCGCAGATCCGCGCCCACGCCCGCGCCATCGAGATGCAGGCGGTGCGGACTCACGCCATGCCGCCGGGCAACGTCACCTTCATCGAGGAGTCGGAGCGCCAGCTCCTCGCCGCCTGGCTCGCCGCCGGCGCGCCGGCCTGGTAGGTTCGCCGCGATGACCACTCCCTCGCGTGCGCTGCGCGGCCGTCTGCTCAGCTTCACCGACGATCCGGCCACGGCCGGCGCGCGCGCTTACCGCTACATCGAGGATGGCCTCATCCTCATCGGGGCAGGGCGCATCCTGGCGGTGGGAGAGGCGCGCGACCTCCTGCCGCGGGTGACCGCCCAGGTCTGGGTGGACCACTATCCCGACGCTCTCATCCTGCCGGGCTTCATCGACGCCCATATCCACTTCCCGCAGACCCAGGTCATCGCCTCCTACGGCGCCCAGCTCATGGACTGGCTGGAGCGCTATGCCCTGGTGGAGGAGCTGCGCTTCGCCGAGGCCGGCCACGCGGCCGCGGTGGCGCGCTTCTTCCTCGACGAGCTGGCGCGCAACGGCACCACGACGGCGGCCGTCTACGGCACGGTGCATGCGGGGGCGGCGGAGGCCTTCTTCGCCGAATCCCACCGCCGCAACACCCGCATGATCGCCGGCAAGGTGCTGATGGACCGCAACGCGCCGGACGCCCTCACCGACACCGCCGCGCGGGGCTACGACGAGTCGAAGGCGCTCATCGCGCGCTGGCACGGCACCGGTCGACAGCTCTACGCGGTGACGCCGCGCTTCGCCATCACCTCGACGGAGGCGCAGCTGGAGGCGGCAGGCGCGCTGCTGAAGGAGCATCCGGACTCCTACCTGCAGACCCACCTCAGCGAGAACCGCCGCGAGGTCGAGGAAGTGCGCCGCCTGTTTCCCTGGGCGCCGAGCTATACGGCCGTGTACGAACGCTTCGGGCTGCTGGGGCCGCGCGCGCTCTTCGGCCACTGCATCCACCTCGGCGACGACGAGCGCCGCCTGCTCAGCGCCAGCGACTCTGTTGCGGTGTTCTGCCCGACCTCCAACCTCTTCATCGGCTCCGGTCTCTTCGACCTCGCCCGCGCGCATGATCCGGCCTTTCCGCTGCGCGCCGCCATCGCCACCGACGTGGGCGGCGGCACCAGCTACTCCATGCTGCGCACCCTGGCGGAGGGCTACAAGGTGCTGCAGCTGCAGGATCAGAACCTGCCGGCCCTGTACGGCTTCTACTGGCTCACGCTCGGCAACGCGCGGGCCCTCCATCTCGACGATCGCATCGGTGCGCTGGCGCCGGGACGCGAGGCCGACATCGTGGTGCTCGACTCCCGCGCGACGCCGGCCATGGCGCATCGTGCCGAGCGCATCGCGACGCTGGAGGAGGAGCTCTTCCTGCTCATGACCCTGGGCGACGACCGCGCCGTCCGCGCGACCTACGTCGCCGGCGAGCGCGTTCACGCGCTTGTGTAGTGGACCGGCTTGATCGGCGGGCGCGGCGGCCATAGCTGACAGCGGCGCGGCGGTCCTTTCCTCTCCCTGGCCGCCGCATTCCTCAGCTTCAGCGAGAGACGCCGCCCATGACCCCCTCCGACCAATCGCTCGGCCGCCGAGCCGCCCTCTCCCTGGCCGCCAGCTCCCTGGTTGCCCTTGCCGTCGCCGCCTGCGCCGGGACGGGCGAGGAGCCGACGCGCCGCGGCGGCCGCGGCCGCCGCCGCGACGATGTGCCCTTCTGGTTTCGCGAGGAGCAGCGCGACTGACGGCGCTCTACCGGCCGGCCTGCGGCAGGCGGTGGCACACGGCTTCGATGCGGTTGCCGTCGGGGTCGCGCAGGAAGGCGGCATAGTAGCCGGGATGGTAGTCGGCGCGCAGGCCCGGCGGCCCGTCGCAGCTGCCGCCGTTCGCCAGCCCCGCCGCATGGAAGGCGTCGACCGCGGCGCGGCTCGGCGCGCGGAAGCACCAGTGCCGGTTGTCGGCGACCGGGCCGGCGCCGCGGCTGGCGAAGACAGAGATATAGCTGTGACCGTCGTCGTCCGGCCGGTTGCGGATGCCGTAGCCGAGCTGCTTGTCGCTGCGCACCACGCAGGGCACGCCCAGCGCCGCCATGATCGCATCCCAGAAGGGCGCCGCGCGGGCGATGTCCGAGACGGTGATCGAGACGTGGTCGAGCATGGGCTGTTCCTCGTGGTGACGCGACCAGATTACGGGATTTCGCAGTACTCGCACCACCGCTGCCGCACAAAAGCTGTCATGCTCCGGCTTGACCCGAGCATCCGTTTTTCAACCACCTCGATGCTGCGCCATGGACCCTCGGGTCAAGCCCGAGGGTGACGAAGAAGAAAATTGCGGCGAGGGCCTTACCCCAGCTCGAAGGTCGTGATGCCGAACGTCCGGTCGATGGGCAGCTCCGGCGTCGGGCCGCGGTACATGCGGGCCGTCTCGAACACCGGCTGCAGGCCCGCCCGCGCGGCGAGCGCCACCGCTGCCTTGTTGTCCTCCGGCGTGTCGAGCGCGATCTCCTCGCCCGGCGCCAGCCGGCACAGGGCGATGAAGATCGCCTCGGCCGTTGCCGCGTCGTCCGCGAACAGCGGGCCGATCTTGTACCCGCTGCGGCACTGGCGGATGACGCCGTAGCCCGCGATGTCGCCCTCCGCGATGGCGACGAGGGCGTGCCGACGCACCCCGGTGCCGGGCAGGGCCCAGGCGCGCGTGAAGGCTTCGCGCGGGCCGGCGAAGAAGGCGCGGTCGTAGGCGACGAGGGCCGGCAGGTCGGCGGGCGTCACCGGCCGGATCGCTGCGGTGCTCTGCGCCTCCGCCACGCGCGGCACGCCGCTGTGGCGCACGTTGCGCCCGGCCAGCGCGAAGCCGCTCTTCTTGTAGTTCGCCTGCTGCGCCACCACGCCATCGAGGCCGACGGTGCGTGCCCCGAGGAAGGCCATGCCGTGGTTCCAGGTGGCGAGGCCGGCGCCGCTGCCGCGATGCTCCGGCTGCACGATGTAGAAGCCGAGGAAGCCGAAGGCGTCGCCGTAGCGCACGACCGAGATCGACGACACCGGCCGGCCGTCCAGCCAGCCGAGGAAGAAGCTGCCCGGATCGGCGGCATGGAAGGCGGCGAGGTCGTCGAGCCCCGGGTTCCAGCCTTCCGCCGCCGCCCAGTCGACCGCCACCGCGAAGGCGTCGGCGCCGGCGCGGCGGATCTCGAGCCTGCTCACGAGGTCGCCGCTGCCAGCGGCCGGCGCGGCGCGTTGTCGATGCCGGCGCGGTGCAGCGCCTCGCAGAGCGCGACCGCCGCCGTCACGCCGTCGATGACCGGCACGCCGAAGCGCTCCGTCATTTCGCCGGCGAGCTCGGCCATGCCGGCGCAGCCCAGCACGACGGCCTGGCAGTCGTCCTCGGCCAGCGCCCGCTCGATCTCCGCGCCGATGCGCTCGACCACCGCGGCCTCCGCGCCCTCGAGATCGAGCACCGGCACGCCGGAGGCGCGCACCCGGGCGCAGCGGCCGGCCCAGCCGTAGCTTGCCAGGTTCGCCTCGATGACCGGCAGCGAGACCGCCAGCGTGGTGACCACCGAGAAGCGCTCGGCGACCAGCATGGCGGCGAGGAAGGCCGCCTCGCCGATGCCGACCACCGGCACCGGCGAGCGCGCCTTCAGCGCCTTGAGGCCGGTGTCGTCGAAGCAGGCGATCACCACCGCGTCGCAGGAGTGCGCCCGCAGGACCTCGCGCTCGAAGAGGGCGAAGAGCCCGGGCAGCGCCGCCTCGCCGTCGGCGGCGCCCTGGATCGCCGGCGGTCCGTCGGGCGGGTTCGCCGCGGCGACGGCGGTGCCCGGCGCGGCGGCGCGCCGGGCGGCGGTGCCGATCGCCGCGGTCATGGAGGCCGTGGTGTTGGGGTTGATGACGAGAATCCGCATCGTGGTAGTCTACACCATCCCCTGGCCGGCGTCCGAGCCCAGGCGCCGGCGCCGGCGACGCAGGGTGACCGCCAGGGCGATGCAGCTGGCGATGATGACGAAGGAGAAGGCCGTCGTCAGGGTGCCCAGCGCGTAGAGCACGGGCGAGGTGACGTTGGTCGTCATGCCGAAGATCTCGAGCGGCAGGGTATTGTAGGAGCCGGCGGTCAGCAGGGTGCGGGCGAACTCGTCGTAGGAGAGGGTGAAGCCGAAGAGGGCGACGCCGATGAGACTGGGGCCGATGATCGGCAGCACGACGTAGCGCACGGTCTGCCAGGGCGAGGCGCCGAGGTCGCGCGCCGCCTCCTCGTAGGCCTTGTTGAAGCGGTTGAACACCGCGAACATGATGAGCAGGCCGAAGGGTAGCGTCCAGGTGAGTTGCGCGCCGAAGCCGGAGGTCGCCCAGTGCACCTCCCAGCCGAGGATGTTGAAGATGAGGCCGACGCCCAGCGACACGAGGATCGAGGGGATGATCAGGCTGGCGACGATCAGGTAGAACAGCGCGCCGGAGCCGAGGAAGCGGCGCCGGAAGGCGAGGCCGCCCATCACCGAGAGCACCACGGTCACCGCCATGACCAGGAGGCCGAGCGCCAGCGAGCGGCGGAAGGCGCCCCAGATGTCGCCCACCGCCTGCTGCTGGAAGAGGTCGTAGAACCAGTGCAGCGAGACGCCGTTCATCGGGAAGGTGAGGCCGCCCTGCGGGCCCTGGAACGACAGGATGCCGATGGTGACGATCGGGCCGTAGAGGAACAGCACGAAGAGCGCGAAGAAGGCGGCGAGGAACCAGAAGGCGCGGGGGCGCGGCTCGCGGGTCCTCATCTCTAGAGCTCCTTCCGCACGTCGACGAAGCGCAGCATCGCCGCGATCATCAGCAGCACGGTCGCCAGCAGCACCACCGCGCTGGCCGCCGCTGCCGGGTACTGCAGCAGGGCGATCTCGTTGGAGATGACGCGGCCGACCGAGGCGCTCTGGCCGCCCGACATGAAGCGCACGGTGATGAAGTCGCCCATCACCAGGGTGACGATGAAGATCGAGCCGATCATGATGCCGGGCTTGCTGAGCGGGATCACCACGTTGGTCAGCACCTGGAGGCCGCTGGCGCCGGCGTCGCGCGCCGCCTCGATGAGCGAGCGGTCGATGCGCATCATGGTGTTGAACACCGGCACCACCATGAACAGCACGTAGAGGTGGACGAAGGCCAGCACCACCGCGAAGTCGGAGAACAGCAGCCACTCCAGCGGCCGCTCGATGAGGCCGAGATCGATCAGCGCCGAGTTGGCGAGGCCGTTGCGGCCGAGGAAGGGGATCCACGAGATCATGCGGATGATGTTGGAAGTCCAGAACGGAATGGTGCAGACCAGAAAGAGGGCGATCTGCACGCCGAGTGAGCGCACGTGGAAGGCCAGGAAGTAGGCGACGGTGAAGCCGATCGCCGTGCAGAAGACCCAGGTCAGCACCATGAACTTCAGCGTCTTCAGGTAGGTCGCCAGGGTCACGTGCGAGGTCAGCAGGTAGGCGTAGTTGTCGAACACGAAGTCCGGAAAGAAGGTGAACTCGTTATAGTTCCAGAAGCTCACCGCCACGATGGTCGCGATGGGCAGCAGCAGGAAGAAGGCGAGAATCGCCACCAGCGGGCTGACCAGCAGCCAGCTCGTCCACTCGGCGGCGCCGATGAGGCCTTTCAGGGGCCAGGCGCCGAGAGACTTGGCGAAGCGCCCGCCCGGCGCCGCGGCACCGGACGGGCGGACCTCCTCGCTGGTCACACCGCCCCCCTTTAGGCGGCGATGAACTCGTTCCACTTGCGGACCATGTACTGGTTCTCGTCCATCACCGCGTTCCAGCAGGCGACGCGGCCCATGCGATCGTAGAAGGAGCCGCCGTCGCGCACGGCGCCGGCCTTCTCCATGACCTGGCCCTGCGGGTTCTTGATGTCGCCCTCGGCCGGCTTGCCCTCGAACCAGAAGCCCCACTCGTCCGCCGTCATGAAGTTCTTCGAGGTCTCCGGCACCGCCGAGTAGTAGCCCTGGCGCATGAGGAAGCCGCCGACCCAGCCGGAGAGGTACCAGTTGATGTACTCGTAGGCGGCCTCCAGCTCGAGGCCCGAGAGGTTCTTCGAGAGGCCGATGCCGCCGCCCCAGGAGCGGTAGCCCTCCTTCAGCGGCTGGTAGACGCAGGGAATGCCCTTGGAGCGCACGGCGGTGATCGCCGGCGACCACATCGACTGGATGACCACCTCGCCGGAGGCCATGAGGTTCACGCTCTCGTCGAAGGACTTCCAGAAGGCGCGGAACTGCCCGGCCTTCTTCGCCTCGGTGAAGATCGCCATGGTCTTGTCGATCTCCTCGCGGGTCATGTTGCCCTTGTCGCCGTATTTGATCTCGCCCATGGCCTCGCAGACCATTGCCGCGTCCATGATGCCGATGGAGGAGATGTCGAGGATCGAGGCCTTGCCCTTGAACTCGGGGTTCAGCAGCTCGGTCCAGCTCTCGATCGGCCGGCCGATGAGGTCAGGGCGAATGCCCAGGGTGTCGGCGTTGTAGATCGTCGGGATGAGGGTCATCCAGCCGGTCTCTTCTTTGGCAAAGCTGGTGCCGTCCGGACCCTCGACGAAGCCCACCGTGTGCGGCGCGGTGCCCTGGGCGATCTTCGACTCCGGCGTCAGCTTGCCGCTCTTGAAGATGCCGACGATCTTGTCGTAGTTCTTGATCTTGGAGGTGTCCATGGCCTGCAGGTTGCCGGCCGGCCACACCTTCTTGCAGATCCAGTACTCGATGTCGGCGATGTCGAAGGACTTCGGCTGGGTCGCCGCGCGCTGGGTGACGCTGTCGGAATCGAGCGCCGTCATCTCCAGCGTGAAGCCGAGGTCTTCCTTCACCTTCTGCGCCACCTCGTTCAGGTTGGACACGCCGGTGCCGAACTGGCGCAGCGTCACGTCCTTGATGTTCTGCGCCCAGATGGTCGGAAAGCCGGTGACGGCACCCGACCCGAAGGCGAGGCCGCTGGCGGCGGCGGCCCCTTTCAGGACGCTGCGGCGGCTGAAGGTCTTCACGTTCCCTGTCGTCATGCTCTCTGCTCCCTGTTTTCTCGCGGAGGTTATCGGTGGTGCGACCGGTCAGGCCGCCAGCGGATGGGCGTCGGCCGCGTCCCAGGTGAGGAACACGGTCTCGCCGATCTCGACGGGCTGCCGGAAGAAAGTGCTGTCGGGCAGCGTCGCGGTGATGTCGGTGGCGGCGATGCCGCCGGTGCCGCCGGCGCTGAGCGCCAGGTTCACCGTGGTGCCGAGGTATTCGACGTCGCGCACCACGGCGGACAGCGCGGCGCCGCCCGCCTGCCGGGTGACCGCCACGCGATCGGCGCGCACGGCAATGGGACCGCCCGGCGCCTGCAGCACGTTGTGGCCGCCGATGAAGCGGGCGACGAACTCGGTCTTCGGCGCGTTGAAGACCTCCTGCGGTGTGCCGGCCTGCTCGATGCGGCCGCCGTTCATCACGATGATGCCGTCGGCCAGCGCCAGTGCCTCGTCCTGCGAGTGGGTGACGTGGATGAAGGAGATGCCCAGCTCGCGTTGCAGGCGCTTCAGCTCCAGGCGCATGCGCAGGCGCAGGAAGGGGTCGAGCGCCGAGAGCGGCTCGTCGAGCAGCAGCACCGAGGGGCTGGTGATCAGCGCGCGCGCCAGCGCCACGCGCTGCTGCTGACCGCCGGAGAGCTGCGCCGGCAGCCGCTGGGCGTAGGACGCCATGTCGACCAGCTCCAGTAGGCCCATTGCCTTCTTCAGGCGCTCGGCCTTAGGGACGCCGCGCATCTTCAGGCTGAAGGCGACGTTCTCCGCGGCCGAGAGGTGCGGGAAGAGGGCGTAGCTCTGGAACATCATGGCGGTGCCGCGCCGGGCGGGCGGCAGGTCTGTGACGTTGGCATCGCCCAGCAGGATGTCGCCGGCTGAGGCTGTCTCGTGGCCGGCGATCATGCGCAGGGTCGAGGACTTGCCGCAGCCCGAGGGCCCCAGCAGGCAGGAATAGCTGCCGGGGGCAAAGCGGTGGTCGATGGCGTCGACTGCCAGGATCTCTCCATAGCGCTTGGTCAGCGCAACCAGCTCAAGGCTCGTCTCTCTGCTCATCGCCTGCCCCCTTGCGAGCCTCCGTCGGGGCCCTTCGGGGACACTTCGCAACTGCCGTGCCACGCGGCGGCCGGGCACAAGCGGTTGATTTGCAAAGCCGATGCGGCGGGCGGTGAGGCAGGGCTGCGGCCGCTGCCCGGGAATTGGGCAGGTGAGATACGAACTGCCTAAAAATTGTATACGATTTCCCTTTGCCTCCCGGCCGCGCTTGCGCTATCGGTCAGGAGGTTCTTCGGGGAAGGGCGATCCATGACATCGGCGGCTGCGGCGGGAACCGGCCTCGGCGAGGCGGAGGATGCGCAGAAGGCGGCGGGCACCGGCCTGGAGTCGGGCTTCTCGCTTCCGCCGGGGCGCGCGCTCGCCATCTGCCTCGCCCTGCAGAAGGCGATCCTCGAGCACCGCCTGCGCCCGGGCATGAAGCTTTCGGAGGACGAGGTCGGCGAGATCTTCGGTGCCAGCCGCACGGTGGTGCGCGCGGCGCTGCACGCGCTGGCCCACTCCGGCCTCGTCGCCATCGAGCGCAACCGCGGCGCTTTCGTCTCGCGTCCCTCGATCCGCGAGGCGCACGAGGTCTTCGAGGCGCGCGCCCTCATCGAGCCGCGCGTCGCCGGGATGGCTGCGCGGGCGGTGACGCCGGTCCAGCTCGAGACGCTGAAGGCGCACATGGCGGCGGAGCACGCGGCTCTCGCGGCCGGCGAGATGGGCAAGAGCCTCGCGCTCTCCGGCCAGTTCCATATCGCCGTCGCCGAGATCGCCGACCAGCAGGTGCTGAGCGCCATCATCCGCCAGCTCATCTCGCGCTCCTCTCTGATCATCGCGCTCTACTGGAAGCGCCCCGACACCGCCTGCGAGAGCCACTCGCACGACGCCCTGCTGGCGGCGATGGCGGCGCAGGACGCGCCGGCGGCCGGCGAGATCATGAAGAGCCACATCGTCGACCTGCACTCCGGCCTCGACCTCCGGCAGCGCGAAGAGCGCGACCTCACCCTTGCCGAGGTGTTCCGGGAGTGAGCCGGCGCGGGGAACTGCGCCGCCCTTCGCCCCGTTGCCTCCGTAGAGCCTGCGCGCTGCGCCGGAGGATCGCCCCATGTTCATCGAGAAGATCAAGTCGGAAGGCCTCGCCCATCTCTCCTATGTCGTCGGCGCCGGCGGCTGCGCCGCGGTGATCGACCCGCGGCGCGACTGCGAGGTCTATCGGGAGAAGGCCGCCGCACACGGCTGCCGCGTCACCCACATCCTGGAGACCCATCGCAACGAGGATCTCGTCTCCGGCGCGCCGGTGCTGGCCGGCATGACCGGCGCGGCCGTGTTCCACGGCCCTAACGCGGCCGGCGAGACGCCCTACGCGCGCGTCGTCGGCGAGGGCGACGCCTTCATGCTGGGCAAGCTGCTGATCAAGGTGCTGGAGACGCCGGGCCACACCGACGACAGCGTCTCCTACGTGCTCTACGATACCGACTTCGGCGGCGAGGCTGTCGGCGTCTTCACCGGCGACGCGCTCTTCGTGGGCGACGTCGGGCGCACCGACTTCTATCCCGACCGCGCCGCGGCGGTGGCGGGCCTGCTCTATGACAGTCTCGGCAAGCTCCTCGCCCTCGGCGACCAGGCCATCGTCTATCCCGCGCACGGCGCCGGCTCGGTCTGCGGCAACAACATGGCCGACCGCGAGTTCTCGACCCTGGGCTACGAGCGCCGCAACAATCCCATGCTGCAGCTCGGCGACCGCGAGGCTTTCGTTGAGCGCAAGCTCGGGGAGCACCATTACCAGCCGCCGTATTTCCGGCTGATGGAGAAGCTGAACCGCGTGGGTGCCGGCGCGCCCGCCGCCGGGCTCAGGCCGCCGCCGCTCGACCCCGGCGAGCTGGAGCGGCGCGCCGGCCGCGCGACCCTCGTCGACGTGCGCGCCGCTGCCGCTTTCCTCGGCGCGCATCTGCCGCGCAGTCTCG
>Ga0207773_100586_pt1 | contig 13200 bp, 11 predicted proteins | sample TtaePargueraPR_2_FD_187281 | JGI IMG/M metagenome (GOLD analysis project Ga0207773, IMG submission 187281) | Aerobic enrichment media microbial communities from Bioluminiscent Bay, La Parguera, Puerto Rico - Tt and M1 (3) (SPAdes) | ecosystem: Environmental > Aquatic > Marine > Unclassified ...
CCCGCGGCTGGCCGACGCGGTGCTCCCCGCCGCCCGGCACGACCTGCTGCCCGGCTGGTACGACGACTGGGTGCTGCTGGAACGGGAACGGCTGCGGCAACTGCGGCTGCACCTGCTCGAGCACATCGCCCGCTCCCATCTGGACGCCGGTCGGCACGACGAGGCGCTGCAGGCCGCACTGGAAGCGGTCGGTGCCGAACCGTTGCGGGAGACCCCGCACCGGCTGATCGTGCAGATCCATCTCGCCGAGGGCAACGCCTACGAGGCGCTGCACGCCTTCTACGCGTACCGTGATCTGGCCCTGCGGGAGCTGCAGCTGGAACCGTCCCCGGCGATGGCCGCGCTGATCGGCGACATCCTCACCCCGATCCGGGACGCGCCGGCCCGGCGCACACTCGACCGGCGTCGGCCGGGTGAGTCGGCGTCCGGCCCGGTCAGCCCTCGCCCGGCCCGCTGACCCGTCCGGCGTCACCGCCGAGCGAGACCCGGACCAGGGCAGCGGCGAACCGGGGCAGGTCGCGCTCACCCACCAGGGCGGCCAGCCGCTGCGGCGAGGTCGGCAGATCCAGCTTGCGGGCCCCGGTCACCACCCGCTTGTCCAGGTACGGACGCAGTCCGGGCCAGACTGCCTGCGCCTCGCGCAGAAAAATGTCCGCTCCGGTCGGGCCGATGCCGGGGAACGCGGTGAGCAACCGGCGCAGCGCGGCCGGGTCGTCACCGCCCTCAGCGTGCAGCCGCCGCAGGTCACCGCCCCACCGCTGGTGGCACAGTTCGGCTCCGTCGCCGAGCATCGTGGCGGTCCGTTCGTCGTACCGCCGGTAGTGGCCCCGGCCGAGCGCGTCGACCCGGTCCTGCCAACTGGCCCCGCACATCGCCGCCGGTGTGCGGTAGCCGGCCGCGAACAGTTCCCGGGCGCCGGCGACCGCGACCCCGGCCGAGATCCGGGCGCTGAGCAGGGTGGCCAGCACCAGCAGCTGGTACAGCGGTGCCGGTCGGTCGGCCAGGGCGATACCTGCCTCGGCGCTGAACGTCCGGCCCTGCCGGTCGAGCAGCGCGTCGACCGCGCGTACCTGCCGATCCGCCATCGTGGCAACCCCCGTTCCCGGCCGACGAGGTACCCCCGGCGGCGCGGACCAAACGGGAGCAGCGCGCCACGCCCCCGACGGCGTCGTCGGTCAGTTCGGCGTCGGGTCAGCCCACGTCGCTCGGCACCAGATCCCCGGTGCCGACGCCGTCACCGTTCACCGGCCCGCCGACGCGGCCACCGTTCACCGGCCCGCCGACGCGGCCACCGTTCACCGGCCCGCCGACGCGGCCACCGTTCACCGGCCCGCCGGCTTGGGCGATCCGCAGCGCCTCCACCAGGTCGCGGTACAGCTCGTCGGTGGCCAACAGCGTCCGGTGGTCGCCGTACGCCCGGATCCGCCCGCTGTCCATCACCACGATGATGTCGGCGTCGATGACGGTGGAGAGCCGGTGCGCGATGGTGACCACCGCGCCGTTGCCGGCCTGCTCCCGGATGCAGTCGTGGATGGCCGCCTCGGTGAGTCCGTCGACCTGGGCTGTCGCCTCGTCGAGCAGCAGGACGTCCGGCCGCCGCAGGATCGCCCGGGCCAGTGCGATCCGCTGCCGCTGTCCGCCGGACATCGACGACGGGGTGAGCGGAGTGTCCAGCCCGTCGCCGAGCGAGTCGATCTTCTCGGTCAGCCGGACCGCGTGCAGCGCGCGGCGGATCTCCCCGTCGGTGGCGTCCGGATGGGTGAACAACAGGTTCTCCCGGACGGTGCCGGGGATCACCGGGGTGTCCTGCTCGACGTACGCCAGCCGGCTCCGGACCTGCTCGTGGCCCAGCGACGGGTACGGTCGACCGTCGAGCAGCAGCTCGCCCCGCTGCGGCGTGAGGAACCGCAGGATCAGCGAGAAGAGGGTGGTCTTGCCGGCGCCGGACGGGCCGACGATGGCCAGGTGCCCACGGCGTGGCACGGCGAGGTCGATGTCGCGTACCGCGGCCGGTAGGTCGGGTCCGTAGCCGGCGGTGACCTGCCGCAACTCCAGCACCGGCCGGTCGGTGTCGGCGGTCGCCCGACCAGCCCGGCCGGCCGCCGGCTCCGGGCTTGTCCCCGGCGCCGGTGTAGCGGTCGGGTCGGCCTCGGCCGGCATCGCCTCGACCTGGCGGATCCGACCGGCGGCGGCGATCCCGGACTGCAGCGCGGTGAGGTGCCGGCTCAGCGTGGTGACCGGCTCCATCAGCCCGAACGCGTACAGCAGGAACGCGATCAGGCTGGAGACCGGCAGTGCGCCGGTGCCGACCCGCCAGGCACCGAGACCGAGGATCGTGATGATGGCCAGCTGGATGCCGGCCCAGGCGACGGTCCAGGCCAGGGCTTCGCGGCGGATGGCCCGGATGCTCTGCCGGGCCGACTCGCGGGCCTCGCCGACGATCCGCTCCGACTGGCGCTGCTCGGCCCGGCTCACCTTGACCGTGCGGATCGCCCGCAACGTGCCCTCCAGCGCCGCGCCCAACTTGCCGACATGCTCCTGGGCACGTTCGCGCGCCTTGGCGATGCCCGGCAGCAACAGGCTGAACAGGACGGTCATCCCGGCGACCGAGGCGACAGTGGCGCCGAGCAGTACCAGGTCCAGCACGGCCATCAGCACCAGCGTGCCGACGAGCCGCACCGAGCCGTTGATCAGGCCGATCACGCTCGACGAGGCGGCTTCGCGCAGCAGCACCGTGTCCGAGGTGACCCGGGTGACGAACTCGCCGGTGGGCCGGGCGGTGACGGCCGGCACGGTGGCCCGGAACAGTCGGCGCACCATCGACTGGCGGGCGTCGAGGATCACCCGTTCACCGACGGTGCCGAGCAGGATCCACTGCCACAGCCAGATCACGACACCCAGGACGAGCAGCCCGAGCAGCGCGAGCACCGGGCCGCGCAGCGACGCCGCCCCGGTCAGGGTGTCCAGCACCCATTTGGTGACCATCGGGGTGGCGAGGCCGGCGGCGGAGCCGACCAGAGCGAGGAACAGGCCGAGGCCCAGCGCGCGGCGGTGCGGCCGGGCGAACGACCAGAGCAGGCGGAGCCGGGGCAATCGGCGGTCGGCGACGGGGGGTTCGGCGGTCTGCGCGACGGTCACACCATCAAGTGGACCACGGCCCGTTCCAGCTGGACCCCGGCGGTTGGTGGCGCGGCGCTGCCCGGCCGGCGTTCAGGCGCCGCCCTTGACTCGCATCTGCGAGCTGAAATGGTCTTTCACATCGCAGGTGCGAGAGGATAACGTCTGGTCCGTGACGACCTACCGAATCGGCGACGCCGCCGAACTGCTCGGCGTCAGCGTCGACACCGTGCGGCGCTGGGTGGACGCCGGCAAACTCGCCGCTGCCCGGGACGGCAACGGTCACCGGATGATCGCCGGCGTCGATTTGGCGGCCTTCGCCCGCGCCCTCGCCGACGACCCCGACGAGGGCGTCGGCCGGTCGTCGGCCCGAAACCGGATGCGCGGCATCGTCACCGCGGTCACCCGCGACACCGTGATGGCCCAGGTCGACATCCAGGCCGGCCCGTTCCGGATCGTCTCGCTGATGAGCAGCGAAGCCGTCGACGAACTCGGCCTGGCCGTCGGCACCACCGCCACCGCCGTCGTCAAATCCACCAACGTCGTCGTCGAACGGGGCGCCTGATGCGCCGCCGCGCGGACTCCTTCACCCTGGTGGCCGCCACCGCGCTGCTGGCCGCCGGCTGCGCCACCGGCACCGGCACGGGATCAGTCTCCGACGGTGCCCGGGACGACGCCGTAGCCGGCGTCACCGGCCCACTCACCGTGCTGGCCGCCGCCTCGCTGACCGACGCGTTCACCCGGATCGGGGCCGACTTCGAGGCGGCCAACCCCGGGGTGTCCGTCACCTTCAGCTTCGCCGGCAGCTCCCAGCTCGCCCAGCAGATCACCGCCGGGGCACCCGCCGACGTGTTCGCCGCCGCCAGCCCGGCCACCATGGCAACGGTCGTCTCCGCCGGCGAGGCAGCCGGCGAACCCGCCGTCTTCGCCCGCAACCAGTTGGTCATCGCGGTCCCGGACGGCAACCCGGCCGGGGTCACCGGGCTGGCCGACCTCACCAGGTCCGGCGTCAAGGTCGCCCTCTGCGCCGAGCAGGTGCCATGCGGGGCGGCCGCCCGTACCGCACTCGAGGCCGCCGGCAGCGACCTCGTCCCGGTCACCTTCGAACGGGACGTCCGCGCCGCGCTGTCCAAGGTCCGCCTCGGCGAGGTCGACGCCGCCGTCGTCTACCGCACCGACGCGGCCGTCGCCGCCGACGAGGTCGACGCCGTCGAGTTCGCCGAGTCCGGCCAGGCGATCAACGACTACCCGATCGTCACCCTGGCCGCCGCCGCCAACCCGCCGGCCGGAGAGGCCTTCGTCGGGTACGTCCGCTCCGCCGCCGGCCAGGCCGTCCTGACCGCCGCCGGCTTCCAGAGTCCGTGACCGTGACCGCGCCGCCCGCCGTCAGCCGGCGACGTCGCCGCACCGACCGGCGGCCGCCGGTCTTCCTCGCCCTGCCCGCCCTGGCCGGACTGGCCTTCCTGACGCTGCCGCTGGCCGGCCTGCTGCTGCGTACCCCGTGGGGGCAGCTGCCGGCCCGGCTCACCGCGCCCGGCGTCCTCGACGCGCTTCGGCTGTCGCTGCTCACCGCCACCGCCGCCACCGTCCTGTGCCTGCTGCTCGGCGTACCGCTGGCCTGGCTGCTGGCCCGCACCCGGTTTCCCGGCCGGGGTCTGATCCGCGCCCTGGTCACCGTGCCGCTGGTGCTACCGCCGGTGGTCGGCGGCGTGGCGCTGCTGCTCGTCTACGGCCGGCGCGGCCTGGTCGGCGGCTGGCTGGACAGCGCATTCGGGGTGACCCTGCCGTTCACCACCACCGCCGTCGTGCTCGCCGAAGCGTTCGTCGCCATGCCGTTCCTGATCATCGCGGTCGAGGGCGCGCTGCGCGGTGCCGACCCCCGGTACGAGGAGGCCGCCGCCACCCTCGGGGCCAGCCGGTGGACCACGTTCCGCCGAGTCACCCTGCCGATGGTCGGCCCCGGGATCGCCGCCGGTTCAGTGCTGTGCTGGGCGCGGGCGCTCGGCGAGTTCGGTGCCACCATCACCTTCGCCGGCAACTTCCCCGGCCGTACGCAGACCATGCCGCTCGCCGTCTACCTCGCCCTGGAGCAGGACCTCGACGCCGCGATCGTGTTGAGCCTGCTGCTGCTGACCGTCTCCGTGGTGATCCTCGCCGGGCTGCGCGACCGCTGGGTCGGTGGTCTGCGGTGACCACCCGGCGACGGGCCGACCCCGACCCCGTCCCCGACCCGGGGCCGGCGCTCGACGCGCATCTGGTGGTCCGCCGCGCCGGGTTCACCCTCGACCTGCGGCTGACCGTCGCCGCCGGGGAGGTGGTCGCGCTGCTCGGGCCCAACGGCGCCGGCAAGACCACGGCGCTGCGGGCCCTCGCCGGACTGCAGCCGCTGCACGCCGGCCACCTGCGCCTCGGCGACCGGGTACTGGACCGGCCGGACACGGGGTTGCTGGTGGCACCGGAGCACCGGCCGATCGGCGTGGTCTTCCAGGACTATCTGCTGTTTCCGCACCTGACCGCGCTGGACAATGTGGCGTTCGGGCCGCGTAGCCACGGCGTGCCGCGCCGCGTCGCGCGCGACGCGGCGGCTGGCTGGCTGGACCGGGTCGGGCTGACCGGGCACGCCCGACGCCGGCCCCGGGAACTGTCCGGCGGGCAGGCACAGCGGGTCGCGTTGGCCCGGGCGCTCGCCGTACGCCCGCAACTGCTGCTGCTCGACGAGCCGCTCGCCGCGCTCGACGCCCGGACCCGGGCGGAGACCCGCGCCCACCTGCGGCAGCACCTCGCCGCGCACACCGGCGTCGCGGTGCTGGTCAGCCACGATCCGTTGGACGCGATGATGCTCGCCGACCGGCTGGTGATCGTCGAGGACGGCCGGCTGGTGCAGTCGGGTGACGCGGCCACCGTCACCGCCCGCCCGCGCAGCGACTACGTGGCCCGGCTGGTCGGGCTCAACCTCTACCGGGGCAGCGGGGACGGGACCAGCGTCACGCTGCCCGGCGGCTTCCGGCTGGTCGCCGCCGAGCCGCAGCGCGGCGACGTGTTCGTGGCGTTCCCGCCGTCGGCGGTGGCGCTCTACCGGCAGCGTCCGGACGGCAGCCCGCGCAACTCGTGGCCGGCCACCGTCAGCAGCGTCGCCCGCAACGGCGACCGGCTGCGGGTCGAGCTGGCCGGGCCGTTACCGGTCGGTGCGGACGTCACCGCGGCGGCGGCCGCCCACCTCGACCTGCGTCGCGGCGAGCGGGTGTGGGTGACCCTCAAGGCGACCGAGGTGGTCGGCTACCCGGCCGTCAGTCAGCCCACCGGGTAGGCCTCGGACGGAATCAGTACGGCGCCGGGCGAGGCGGCACCGCCTCGCATCCGAAGCAGGGCATCCACTCCCGACTCCGCGATCCGGCCGGCGTCCTGCACAATCGTCGCCCGGAACTGGGTGTGCTGGGCGTTGATCGTAGCTACCGCCTCGGCAATGCCGTCGACGCCGACGATGCTGAGATCGGAGAAGTCGCAACCGGCGGTGATCTGCATCTGCACGGCGTCGAGCACGCCGAGCGCCATTTCGTCGTTGGTGCAGAAGATCGCATTTATGGTGGCGTCGCGGCGTAGGCGCTCCTGCAGGTAGGTGCCGGCGATCTCCCGGCTTCGTCCCCGGGAGAACTGTCCGGAGAGATCCACATCAATCGTGGCCGCGGGCGCCAGCTGGCGAAGCGAGGTCTCGAACTCCTGATGGCGGGCATTCTGGCCACTGCCGCCAACCACCAGGACATGCGGGGCGGATATGCCTCGTCTGCGCAGGTCGTTAGCGACCCATCTGGCTGCCCGTCGACCGATGTCCGCCGCGTCGCACCCCACGAACGCGGATCGGGTGGGGAGGGCATGCTGCCCGGAAAAGGGGAGGACGTCCAGAAATACGATGGGATACCGGGCCGAGGAGCAGAAGTTCCTCAGCTCGGGAAGCACCTGTTCGGGCTGTGCCGCGATGATGAAGCAGCCCTGCACATCGGACCGGGTCCTGCCCAGCCGTGCCAGTGGCAGGAGCTGGTTACGTCCGTTGTGGTCGTACGGCGCGTACTTGATCACCAAGTCGATACCGTGTCGATCCAGGGTGGTCGCCAGGTGCTCGACGAGATCCGCGAGCCATCGTGTCCGGGTGGGTGCTGAGATCACCACGATCGCCTGCCGGGAGCGGTGTCGGAGCCGACGCCCTAGAAGAAAGGAGGCTATGCCGGTGATGGTCAGTCCGGCGATGACGAGCCAAGCCGGGACCGAGCCGGAAAACGTGGCCGGTGCGACCGTCGTGAGCAGCTTCGCGGCACCTGCCGAAATCGCTGCGGCGGTCAGCGACACCGTCAGGTCGTGTGCGATGGCCCTGCGCCGGCTGGCACCATCCATGTCGGCTCCCTGACTACTAGGCTTTGCCCAGCGAGGCTAGCCGCCCCTGTCACACCCAGATGTCGATCAGTCGGGTGGGCAGCGGCGGACGGGAGACACGCCGGCAGGACCCGAGCCGCTGGTCGTACGATCTCAGGGACGGTTTGTGTCACCAGGAGGGAACCCAAGTGAGCACCGGGGTCGAGACGCGTGAGTTCCAGGCCGAGGCGCGCCAGCTCTTGCAGCTGATGGTCCATTCGATCTACTCGAACAAGGACATCTTCCTGCGCGAGTTGATCTCGAACGCCTCCGACGCGCTGGACAAACTGCGCTTGCAGGCGCTGGTCGACAAGGAGCTCGACGTCGACACGTCGGACCTGCACATCGAGATCGAGGCCGACCGCGAACAGCGCACCCTCACCGTGCGGGACAACGGCATCGGCATGTCCCGTGACGAGGTGGTCAGCCTGATCGGCACGATCGCCAAGTCCGGCACGGCCGAGTTGCTGCGCAAGATGAAGGAATCCAAGGAAGCCGCCGCGCAGGAGCTGATCGGGCAGTTCGGCGTCGGTTTCTACGCCACCTTCATGGTCGCCGACCGGGTCGTGCTGACCACCCGGCGGGCCGGGGAGACCGAGGCGACCCGCTGGGAGTCGTCCGGCGAGGGCACCTACACCATCGAGACGCTCGACGAGGCGCCTCAGGGCACCACGGTCACCCTGCACCTCAAGCCCGAGGACAAGGACGACCAGCTGCACGACTACACCGAAGAGTGGAAGATCCGGGAGATCGTCAAGCGGTACTCGGACTTCATCGCCTGGCCGATCCGCACCACCACCGAGCGTCCCGGTGAATCCGACGGTGAGACCACCAGCGAGGTGGTCACCCTCAACTCGATGAAGGCGCTGTGGGCGCGGCCCCGTTCCGAGGTCACCGACGACGAGTACAAAGAGTTCTACAAGCACGTCAGCCACGACTGGAACGACCCGCTCGACATCATCCACATGAAGGCCGAAGGCACCTTCGAGTACGAGGCGTTGCTGTTCGTGCCGGCGCAGGCGCCGTTTGACCTGTTCATGCGGGACGCGCGGCGCGGCGTGCAGCTGTACGTCAAGCGCGTGTTCATCATGGACGACTGCGAGGCGCTGATCCCGGAGTACCTGCGGTTCATCAAGGGTGTCGTCGACGCGCAGGATCTGTCGCTGAACATCAGCCGGGAGATCCTGCAGCAGGACCGGCAGATCCAGCTGATCCGGCGGCGGCTGGTGAAGAAGGTGCTCTCCTCGCTCAAGGAGCTGATGGACAACGACGCCGACCGGTACCGCACGTTCTGGACCCAGCTCGGCCGGGCGGTGAAGGAAGGCCTGCTCAACGACTACGAGAACCAGCGGGCGATCCTGGACATCTCGTCGTTTGCCTCGACCCACGACCCGGAGCAGTTGACCACCCTGGCCGGGTACATCGAGCGGATGAAGGACGGTCAGGAGGACATCTACTACATGACCGGCGAGTCCCGGACGATGATCGAGAACTCGCCGCACATGGAGGCGTTCAAGGCCAAGGGGTACGAGGTCCTGCTGCTCACCGACCCGGTCGACGAGATGTGGGTCGAGTCGGTCGCCGACTACGACGGCAAGAAGCTGCGGTCGATCGCCAAGGGCCAGGTCGACCTGGCCGGCGACGACGACACCGCCGAGTCCGACCCGGATCGGGAACAGCAGAAGGAAACGTACGCCCCGCTGCTGTCCTGGCTGGGCCAGACGCTCGACGAGCAGGTCAAGGAGGTACGGCTGTCCACCCGGCTGACCACCTCGCCGGCCTGCCTGGTCGGCGACGCCGCGGACATGACCCCGGCGCTGGAACGGATGTACCGGGCGATGGGTCAGGACGGGCCGAAGATCAAGCGGATCCTGGAGCTGAACCCGACCCACCCGCTGGTCACCGGCCTGCGGGAGGCGTACGGTGCCCGCTCCGACGATCCGGCGCTGGCCGAGACGGCCGAGCTGCTGTACGGCACCGCGCTGCTCGCCGAGGGCGGTGAACTCGACGACCCGGCCCGGTTCGCCAAGCTGCTCGCCGACCGACTGGCCCGTACCGTCTGAACCGCCGCACGTCGGGATCCCCCGGTGGGTAGATGCCCGCCGGGGGACGCCCGCCGAACGGACCCGCGACGGCTCAGACGGTGACCGCCGCCGCCTCGGCGGCGATCGCCTGGTCGACGGCGGCGGCGACGTGTAGCCGGCTGGTCGGGAAGAGCAGCAGCGGGGTGTCCTCCTGACGGACCAGCAGCTCGATCTCGGTGCAGCCGAGCACCACGCCCTGCGCGCCGGCGGCGATCAGCCGTTCGATCACCTTCAGGTACCTGGCCCGGGACGACTCGCTGACCACCCCGAGACACAGCTCGTCGTAGATGACCGAGTGGACCATCTTGCGGTCGTCGGCGTCGGGCACCAGCACGGTCAGGCCGTGGCCGGCCAGCCGGTCGCGTAGGAAGTCCTGCTCCATGGTGAAGGCGGTGCCGAGCAAACCGACCGTGTGCAGCCCATGGCTGCGGACCGCGTCAGCGGTGACGTCGGCGATGTGCAGCAACGGGATGTCGATTGCGGCGGCGACCTGGTCGGCGACCTTGTGCATGGTGTTGGTGCACAGCAGCAGCAGGTCGGCGCCGGCCGCTTCGACCCGCCGGGCCGCGTCGGCGAGCAGGTCGGCGGCTTCGTCCCATTCGCCGGCTGCCTGCCGTCGTTCGATGTCGGCGAAGTCGACCGAGTAGAGCACGCACCGTGCCGAATGGTGCCCGCCCAGCCGGTCGCGGACCAGTTCGTTGGCGAGCCGGTAGTAGTGCGCGCTGCTTTCCCAGCTCATGCCGCCGAGCATGCCGATCGTCATCATGCTGCCATCGTGCCACCGGGTGCCCGGGTACCGGGCGGATATTCGTCGGCGGATATCGACCCGGTTGGCGGCTGTCGCGGACGTCCATGTATTGACTATTGTGGACTCATCTTTCGCGGACTACCGGCAGCTGTCCGAACATCAGGCGTGCCACCTGCGATGACCCAGCGACGGGCGGGAGGGACCGTGGTGCCCAGGGACGTACCGGTACGACGGATCGGCATGCGTGAGGTCGCTCGGGCCGCTGGCGTATCGGTCTCTACCGTGGCCAACGTGCTGAGCCGACCGTCGATCGTCGCGCCGGCGACCCGCCGCCGGGTGGAGGCCGTCATCGAGTCCGTCGGCTATGTGCCGAACGGTCCGGCCCGGCAGCTGCGCGGCCGGCCCAGCCCGATCGTCGCCAGCGTCACCCTGGACCTGGCCAACCCGTTCTACGCCGAGGTCAACCGGGGCATCGAGGACGAGCTCGCCGAGCACGGCTGTCTGGTGCTGGCCTGCAGCACAGACCTGCGCCCGGCCAAGGAACGGCAGCTGCTGAAACTGCTGCAGACCCAGGCCGTACGGGGCGTCATCATCGCGCCGGTCGGTGCGGACCCGGCGCCGCTGTTGTGGATGAGCCAGCACGGGATGGCGGTCGTGCTGATCGACCATCCGCGCGCGGGGCTCGACCTGTGCGCGGTCGCGGTCGACGACGTCGCCGGTGGCCGGCTGGCCGGTGAGCATCTGGTCGGGCTGGGGCACCGCAGGATCGCGTTTCTCGGCGGCACCCGGGACGCCGGACCGGTGGCCCGCCGTCGCGACGGCGTACGCAGGGCGCTGGCCGCCGCCGGTCTCGACCCGGCGACGGGGTTGCTGGACGTCCGCGTACCGCTGCATCCGCCGCCGCTGGTCGAAGCCGCCGCCTCGGCGGCGGCGCTGATTCTCGCCGCGACCCCGCCGGTGACCGCGGTGGTCTGTCTCAACGACACGGCGGCGCTGGGCCTGCTGGACGGGTTTGCCGCAGCCGGTGTCCGGGTGCCGGCGGATATCTCGGTCGTCGGCTACGACGACCTGCCGTTCGCCCGCCGGCTGGCGCCTGCGCTGACCACGGTCAGCCAGCCGAAGTATCGGCTGGGCCGGGCCGCCGCCGAACTGCTGCTGGACGAGGCCAGGCCGGGGCACGTCCACCGGGAGATCGGGTTCCGCCCGACGCTGGCGGTCCGCGCCTCGACCGCCCCGCCGACGTCCGACGCGTCGAAACGCATCGACTGATAGCTATTGCCTCCGGTCGGGGTGCGGACGTAGCTTGTTGGCACACCGTAGAGCGCCGAGCCGGTCCTCGTACCCCCGGTTTACAAACGTTGCAATAGCGCGCCGCGCACGCCCCGCTCCGGGTCCGTGCGCTCGGGCAGGCGTGCCTCGCCCCGGGACTTCCCGGGCTCAACCTGAGGTAGGTCATGAAAAGAAGACTCTTCGTCCTCGGCGCTGCCCTGGTCACCTTCGTCGCGTCGATCCTGCTCGTCGTGCGGCCGGCCAGCGCGGCCGTCGGCCTGCACATCAGCGGCACCGACATCGTCGAGGCCAACGGCCAGCCGTTCATCATGCGCGGGGTCAACCACCCGCACGTCTGGTACACCGGAGAGACCGAGTCGTTCGCCGACATCAAGGCGCTCGGTGCCAACACCGTACGGGTGGTGCTGGGCAGCGGCCAGCGCTGGGGCCCGTCCGACGACGTCGCCGACGTGATCGACCTGTGCAAGCGGAACCGGATGATCTGCGTGCTCGAGGTGCACGACACCACCGGGTACGGCGAGGAAGGTGCCGCCGCCTCGCTCGACCAGGCCGTCGACTACTGGATCAGCCAGAAGAGCGCGCTGGTCGGCGAGGAGAACTACGTCGTCATCAACATCGGCAACGAGCCGATCGGCAACGTCGACGCCGGCCAGTGGACCGCCGCCACGGTTGACGCCATCGGGCGGATGCGGGCCAACGGCTTCGAACACCTGCTGATGGTCGACGCGCCGAACTGGGGCCAGGACTGGCAGAACGTCATGCGGGCCGACGCCCAGACGGTGCTGGACGCGGACAGCCACGGCAACACCGTGCTGTCGATCCACATGTACGCGGTCTACAACAGCGCCTCGTCGATCGTGAGCTACCTCGACGACTTCGAGGCCAACGGCTGGCCGTTGGTGATCGGCGAGTTCGGCTGGCAGTTCAACTCCGGCGAGGTGGACCACGACACGATCCTGGCTGAGGCGCAGGCCCGTGGCCTCGGCTACCTCGGCTGGTCGTGGAGCGGCAACACCGACCCGATCCTCGACATGGTGCTCAACTTCGACCCGAACCAGATGACCACCTGGGGTGAGCGGATCTTCAACGGACCGGACGGCATCAGCTCCACCTCCCGGGAGGCCAGCATCTTCGGCGGTACGCCGCCGCCGACCACCGCCCCGCCGACGACGGTGCCGCCGACCACCGCCCCGCCCGGCGGCGGAGCCTGCACCGCCAGCTACCGGGTCGTCGGCCAGTGGCCGGGTGGCTTCCAGGGCGACGTCCGGGTCACCGCCGGCGGTTCGGCGATCAGCGGCTGGGTGGTGACCTGGACCTTCGCCGACGGCCAGACCGTCAACCAGGCTTGGAACGCCACCGTCACCAACAGTGGGTCCAACGTGACCGCCCGCAATGTCAGCTACAACGGCAGCCTCGGTGCCGGGGCCGGCACGACGTTCGGCTTCATCGGGTCCTGGAACGGCACCAACAGTGTTCCGACGCTGACCTGCGCCGCGGCCTGACACAACAGCGCGGCACGCGGCCTGACATGCAGCCTGGCCACCAGGTGCTGGTGGG
>Ga0207773_100587_pt1 | contig 13194 bp, 10 predicted proteins | sample TtaePargueraPR_2_FD_187281 | JGI IMG/M metagenome (GOLD analysis project Ga0207773, IMG submission 187281) | Aerobic enrichment media microbial communities from Bioluminiscent Bay, La Parguera, Puerto Rico - Tt and M1 (3) (SPAdes) | ecosystem: Environmental > Aquatic > Marine > Unclassified ...
CTTCTTTAATTTCTTAACGCCCAATACCTGCAAGGCGGACCAACTTATTCGTTTGCCTGATTTAAGAAATATTTAATCCAAGGTGTTTTTTCCTGGAGGGTTTAGCCACACTATTTCATATAGAGCCAATAAAAATTCCCTGTTCCGCTGTCACACTTTGGCCTTAGGCAACGTACCGATAGAATAACCGACTATTTGAAGCCAACATCAATGCCACATAAAAGAAGCATTTCCATCATTGTACCCAACTATAATGGCAAAGATCTGCTTGAAAAATACTTACCCAGTACTTTTAAAGCAGTAAAGCAAGCTGCAACAGCTTTTGAGGTGATCGTGGTGGATGATGCTTCCAGTGACAACTCGGTAGAGTTTCTATCGGCCAATTACCCGGAAATAAAAGTTATTAAAAACTCCTCCAATCGTGGCTTCTCCTACACCTGCAATCAGGGAATCAAAATGGCCAAAAATGAATTGGTCCTATTACTTAATTCGGATGTAAGGCTAGAAGAAAACTATTTTGAACCGCTTTGGAAATACTTTGACGCCGAAAACACGTTTGGGGTGATGGGCCGGATTGTCAACAGCCAAGGAAAACTGGAAGATGCGGCCAGGATGCTGGCCTTTCAAGGAGTCAAATTCAAAGCTACCAAGTTCTTCTCTACCTATGACCGTACTCAATTTATCCCTACAGCTTACCTCTCTGGGGCAAATGCGCTTTTGGACAGGGACAAATTATTGGAGTTGGGGGGATTTGATGAAATCTACTCCCCCTTTTATGTAGAAGATGTAGACCTGAGCTTTCGGGCCTGGCGAATGGGATGGAAATGTTTTTATGAGAATGATGCCCTTTGCCATCATGAGGTTTCATCTACTACCAAAAAGGTCAATACAAAAAAGCAACTCTATCCGGTGGTTTACCGAAACAAATTTATCCTTCAGGAAATCCATCTTGATGGAGTGAATCTTGCTATTTGGCAGGTCCAGCTTTTGGTAGTTGAGGTGTTTTTAAGGTTACTGATTGGCAAATGGTGGATCATAAAAGCTTACAGGGATTACCTCAAACAAAAATCAGCAATCAAAGCTTCAAAAGTCCGTTTACAACAACTTATTGAAAAGCATCATGGATATGAAAGTCTGTTTGATATTAAGAAATCCATCTTTTCCTCAGAAAATGATTGGAATAGCCTGTCCGCCGGGGCGGATTGAAAAATTGAGAGATTGAAAAGTTTGAAACACACTATTTATCCCGCATCACGTCTCCTTCTATTGACAAAGGGGCTTGATTATGCCGCAAACCTGCCTATAGCAGATAGGGACGCAAGGACTCCAAAATTTCATTTTCCCCTTCGCGCCTCTGAGCCTTTGCGAGAAATTCTCCAAAGCATTTGTCGTACAGGTCCTTCATGTCCGGGAAAATGTTAGTTGCTTGCAATGACACTGACGATAACAAGAGTACCTTTGCGGGAAAAATAAAGTTGTATGAATCCGGCGCGAAGCCGAAAAAACGTTGAACAAGACACGTGAAAACTTATTTTAGATTACTAGCTTTTGCTAAGCCAATAGAAAAATTCGCCATTCCCTACCTCATCTTCACCTTGTTGGGAGTGATATTTAATACGCTCAATTTAGCCATGCTGGCACCATTGCTAAGCACCCTGTTCAATACACAGAACGGAGCAACTACAGAAATAACCAAACCCGAAAACTGGACGGATGTATTTGGCTATCTAAACTACTATGCCCAAGAAGCCAAAATGGAATTCGGCCCCTTGGGAGCACTACAAGCTGTGTGTGGGATCATCATCCTTTCTGTCCTCTTGGGCAACCTCTTCCGCTATTTATCCCAATTGGTAATGGAAAATTTGCGGATCCACACCTTATTGAATTTGCGCAAGAGGGTATTTGACAATGTCATGAACCTCCATGTCGGCTATTTCAGCAACCAACGGAAAGGCGATATCATTTCCAAAATTTCTTCGGATGTGCAGGTGGTACAGTTTTCTGTGACCGGTACCTTACAGGTCATTTTCAAAGAGCCCCTGCAGCTACTGGCTTATGTTTTTATGCTCTTTGCCATCTCCTATAAACTGACCATCTTTTCTCTATTGGTCATTCCCGTTTCAGCATTTTTTATTGCCCAAATCGTCAAAAGGCTTAAAAGTCAGGCCAGCCAAGCCCAGCATCTTTACGGAGTGATGATCAGCTATTTGGATGAGGCATTGTCTGGGATCAAGATCATCAAAGCCTTCAATGCCACCGAAATGATCAAAGATAAATTCCACGGTGAAAACGTCCGCTTTTCTTCACTAGGAAAGAAAATGGCCAAGCGTCAGCAGCTTAGCTCACCCGTTTCAGAATTTCTGGGTGTAGCCATGGTGTCGGGCATTGTTCTATATGGTGGATCACTGATCATCAATAACCAGTCCGAATTGAGTGCATCGGACTTCATTGCCTATATTGCCCTGTTCAGCCAAGTGATGAGACCTGCAAAGGCCCTGACCAATTCCTTCAGCTCCATCCATTCAGGCCTGGCAGCTGGAGAGAGGGTATTGGATTTAATTGACGAAAAACCGGCAATCAAGGATAAACCAGGGGCTATCGAACTAAAGGCGTTTGGAGATAAAATCGAAATCAAAAACCTCTCCTTCTCTTATCCGGGAAGGCCAGTACTAAAAGACATCAACCTCACCATTCCAAAAGGAAAGATGGTGGCGCTGGTAGGCCCTTCAGGTGGGGGAAAATCCACCATGATGGATCTTATCCCAAGGTTTATAGAGCCCGATAAAGGCCAAGTGCTGATAGACGGCAAAGACATTTCCCATGTCACCATGAATTCGCTTAGGAACCTTATGGGCATGGTCAACCAGGAGTCTATCCTCTTCAATGATAGCATCTATAATAATATTGCCTTTGGCGTGCCAGATAGCACTGCTGAGCAGGTGGAAGCTGCCGCTAGAATAGCCAATGCACATGAATTTATCATGCAAACAGAAAACGGTTATCAATCCAATATGGGGGATCGGGGCTTGAAACTTTCCGGCGGCCAAAAGCAGCGGATCTGCATTGCCCGGGCAGTGCTCAAAAATCCTCCGATCATGCTTTTGGATGAGGCCACTTCTGCACTGGATACGGAATCCGAGAAACTGGTACAGGATGCCCTCAATAAGCTGATGAAAAACCGGACTTCACTGGTGATTGCACACCGATTGAGCACCATACAGAATGCTGATATTATCGTGGTCCTGGAAGACGGGAAAATCATCGAACAAGGCAGCCACCAAGAGTTGGTCATCCAGGACGGGCTATACAATAAGCTGGTCAATATGCAGCAGTTTAGTGAAATAAGTTAAGCAATCAATCTCTCAAACTGTTACAAATGCAGACTTGGCAAGACAAAATACTCCATAAAATCATTTATAATATTGATCGCAAATACGCCAATTCAAGGAAAATAACAGGGAAGTTTTCTTCTCTTTCTTCTCCTTCAATATATGGTCTGTATTTGCTCAGATTTGTTATAACTGGTTTTAGGAAACTAAAATTCAACAAGGAACAACAACAAACAACTGGGATTAATGAACAAGCTTCTGTTCTTAAGCTTTTGGGCCATGGTTATTACCCTGGAAAGCTAGGAAAAAGCCTCTCCCTTGACCTGCAAAATCCCATTCATTTCGAAGGCAAGGATTCCCCAACTTTAACTGTAATCATTCATTCTGTGAAAGAGATGCAATCACTTTCACAAATATTGTATTCACTCCAATCTTCCTGGACGAATGAGATTAAGCTTATCGTAGTTTTAGAGGAAAGCCAAAAAGATATAACTAGCTTTTTGAAAGGTAACACAAGTGGTATCGGCATTCATTTTATGGAGGCCGAGGGAAAATTAATTTCTGCATTAAATAAATTGATCAACTCTACCAATAGTGATTTAATTGCCTTTTGGAATGGACAAACCATATTGGAATCTGGAAATCTTCAAGAATTGGTTCAAAGCATGAAATCAAATTCTGAATGGGCTGCAGTTTCAGGTAAAACCTTAGCTGAAGATGGATTAATAAAAAACGCTGGTTCATATATCAATCTTGATTTTGAATTAACCAGTTATGGTAAGTTTGATCTTCCTACACATCCAAAGTATAATTTCATCAGGGAAATAGATGCTATTAACGAAAGCTTTGCAATGTTTAAGGTAAAAGAACTGCAAGCTCAAAATGGACTAAATGAAAATTTCAGGTCACTACCGCATGCTTTTACAGATTTGGCCCTGAAATTAAAAAAGAAAGCAGGAAAAATAACCATTTATCACCCATTATTTACCTTTTCATTAAAAGAGAAAACAGGAAATGTGGAAACAATTAATAATTGCTCTAATCTTTTTAAGACAAGCTATCCCGAATACTTTAACAATATTGAGCTAAACAGTGAAGAGGAACTTGTAAGAAGATTTCTACCCAAGAAAACCATACTCTTCATTGACATATTTCTTCCAGAGTATGATAAAGACTCTGGGTCAGTAAGGGCCTTGCATTTGCTAAAAATGCTAAAGGGATTAGGATATCATGTGATTTTTGTTCCAAGAAAAGGGGACAAAAATGAGCCCTACTATACTGAGTTCAGAAATTTGGGAATAGAAATCTTATATGCTTATCCCGATAGGTCTGGGATGAAAAAGCTATTGCTAAATATTTTACCGTCTGTAGACATAGCATGGATTTGTCGACCACAACTCAATCAAGAATTTGAATGGATTTTCAAACAAAACCCGAAAATAAAATGGATCTATGACACTATAGACCTGCATTATATAAGGCTTTCAAGAGAGGCAGAGTTAACAGGAAGCCAAAAACTAAAAAGAAAAGCCCATAAATTTCACCAATTAGAATTGGAACTGGCATCAAAAGCGGATATTTCCTTTACGGTAACTTCCGAGGAAAAATGTCTTTTAATAAAACAAGGAATCAAGCAGGTAGAGGTAATCCCCAATATACATGAAATCCACTTAGCCGCTGCCTCCAAGGACTTTTCAGAAAGAGAGGGTTTATTATTTATTGGTTCCTATAACCATTCCCCAAATATTGATGCAGTGGTTTGGATGATTGAAGAAATCATGCCTATAGTTTGGAAAGAATATGCCATACCTGTTACTCTTTTGGGCAGCTCCCCAACAGAAAAGGTCAAGGCTTTGGCTTCTGATTTGGTCAAGGTCCCAGGCTTTGTACAGGATGTAGAACCCTATTTTGTGAGCCACCGATTATTTGTCGCTCCCCTTCGCTATGGAGCAGGAATGAAGGGTAAAATTGGTCAAAGTTTGGCCTATCAGCTCCCCATAATCACCACAGATATAGGAGCAGAAGGAATGGGCCTGAAAGATGGGGAAAATGTAATGCTTGCCGACAATAAGGAAAATTTCGCAGCACAAATCCTGAAGGCTTATTATGATGAATTTCTGTGGAAAAAACTCTCTGATAATTCTGCTAAAGTATTGGAGCCCTTTACCTCAGAGGTAATAGAAAAAGAGTTGGGTAGAATTTTGAAAAGCTTAAATTAAAATTTTGAAGTTTACAACAATGTCAAATCGCATTCTATTCTTTTATCCAGAAAATCCTTTGGAAAAAAATGCTGGTAACAAGACAAGAGTATTAAGCTTGTTACATTATTTCAAATCAAAAGATTTTTTTGTCGAGTTTGTAACCATTGATGGATGGGGGACTTTTTGGGAAAATAAAACTTTAGAGGAATTTAAAACCAGCGGACTTATAAATTCCCTTCATGTAATCAAAAGGAAACCTCTAAAAAAGAACCTAATTCATTATTTCTTTACCTACAAAATATTTCACCTCTTATTTGAACTCAGAAAGGCTAGTAGAAATCAAATATCAGATCCCTTAACTTGGTATTCGCGAAAATGCTTTTTCAATTATTTAAATTCCAAGAGCAATTTCGATTATATACTAATTAGCTATGCTTATTGGGCTGAGTTCATAGAAAATTGCCCTAACTTAAAAGGTACAAAAACTATTGTCGATACCCATGATTTACTTACTGCTCAAAACAAAAATAAGAAAGGCTTCCAACTTGGAAATACATTTGAAGAGGAAATCAGGCGCTTAAATCTATTTGATGAAATCTGGGCCATATCACCCGATGAACAGTATATTTTCAGTCAATTCTGTTCCAATATAACTAGGTTGGTTCCTCCTATTTTTGAAAGTCCAAACATAGCCTCCCACAATTCCGAGAAAAAAGATATAGATATCATCTATGTCGCCAGTGACAACCCTCATAATCTTAAAGCTGCCAAGTGGTTCTTTTCACAGGTCTATCCACTGTTAAATAAAGACATTAACATAACTGTCATTGGAAAAATAACCCAGTATATTGGCGAAACTTCTAATGTAACAAAGGTCTCTTTTTCAGAAAGTTTAGAATCTTATTATGAAAGATCTAAAATAGCTATTTGCCCGATGCTTTCTGGCACTGGTGTAAAAATAAAGGTCATAGAAGCATTATCCTTTGGTTTGCCCGTAGTCTGCAATACACGTGGGATAGACGGTATTCCGAATAAATTAAATAATGGATGCCTTGTCAGTGATGATAAAGAACAATTTGCAAAACACATAATTAAGTTACTCTCAAACAATGAAGCATATACAAAACAGCAAAGGTTAGGACTCAGCATCTTCAATTTATTTTACAGTAAAGAAAGTATATACCCTATATTAGATAAGACATTTAGAATCAATCAACAGGAAAAATGAGCATATATTCGTGGATAGATAAACAAAATGAAGATATATGTCTTAGGATCACCCATCAGTTTATAGCCGTGGGAAACTCCTTGCCCAAGAATGCTTATAAAAAAGTGATGTTGATACTGTATAGGAAAAGATTATTTCTTATTCTTCTTAGCATGTTTTTTTTAAAAAAGAGTACTTGGAATAATCTTATTAAGATATTTTTCAAACCAAAATATTCGAAAAACTATTTCCCTGGCCTATACAAAAGGACTACACGTCTTAAGGAATTTTGGTGGACCCTCTTGGGCTTTAATTATTTCGTTCCTGAGAGCTTAAATCCCCTTTTAAGTGAAGAACAAATTTTAGCAGCAGATAAACTTCACTTCGCTACTTCTAAACAACCCACACTCAGTATTATCATCCCCATATTCAATCATCTAGCCTTTACCTTTAATTGCTTAAAGTCTATTAAAAATAATTTCTTAGGTGAAATTGACTTTGAGATTATCTTAATGGATGACCAATCAAAAGATGGCACACAAGAATATTTCCAGAACAGAGTGACTGGCATTCGATATTTCAGAAACGAAAAAAATCTAGGCTTTTTACAATCCTGTAACAAGGCCGTAAGTGATGCAAAAGGGGAATTTATATACCTTCTTAATAATGACACTCAAATTCAACCCAATGCGATCGAAGAGCTTTTAAAAACAATAGAAAATGATCAAACAATAGGTTGTGTAGGGAGTAAGTTAATCTATCCAAATGGGCTTTTACAAGAGGCTGGAGGTGTCATTTTTACCGATGGAAAGACATTAAACTATGGTAATTTGGATATACCAAATAAACATCGGTACTCTAAAAAAAGGGAGGTTGATTACTGTTCTGGTGCTAGTCTACTTTTTAGAAAAAATGACTTTTTAATCTTAGGAATGTTTGATGAGAAATATATCCCCGCCTACTATGAGGATACCGATTTATGCGTGTCCTTCAAAAATCAATTGCATAAGAAAGTGATCTATGTCCCTCAATCTGTTGTCATCCATTTTGAAAGCATCAGCACAGGAAAAGAGGCTAAAGAAGGAAATGTGAAAAACTATCTACTGATCAACAGAAAAAAATTCCTAACCAAGTGGAATAATGTTCTATTTAATTATTCAGATTCCTCTGATTACCATAAAATTCAAGATTTAACCAAACAAATCTAAACTTAAACCTACATCACCTTATATTATGTTTTTTAAGAGAAAGAAGAATACTAAAAAGATCATCATCTATACAGCTATTTTTGGAAGATATGACATTCTAAGGGAACCACTGTTTCCTGAAGAACTACTTGAAGAAGCCGACTTGGTATGCTTCACTGATAACAAACATCTTAAGTCTACTTCCTTTCTGATAAAAAGGGTAAAAAGGCAATTTGAGGATCCCACTTTGGAAAACCGTTTTTATAAATTACAGCCACATAGGGTTCTAAGAAAGGGATATGATTACAATATCTATGTGGATGCCCATTATCTGATCACTGCCAAAAGTGTAAAACACCTCCTTTCAGAGCATTTATCCAATGATACCTTATTGGCCCTTTTAAAGCATCCTGAGAGAAATTGTATCTATGAGGAGTTTAAAGCTTGCCATTTCTATAATATGGACAAGCCTGAAAAATTTATCGCTCAAGAAAAATTTTATAAGGAAGAAGGTTTTCCAGAACAATATGGTCTCAATCTAGGAGGACTTCAGTTCAGGAAATTTGATAAAAAACTGGAAAAACTACTGGACTTTTGGTGGAATGAGGTCAAAACCAGAAGTAGAAGGGATCAGTTGTCCTTCAATTATTCGATTTGGAAGCTAAACTTCCAGAACTTCAAAACATTGGATTGGATTCCAGAAGGCACCCCATTTGGAAAGCTGGAAAAACATCAGCCTTTTGTCAAAGAATATGGCCCTTTTAAAAGAGAATTTCACAAAATACGAAGGAAGATTTTTGGCTACTCAAACAAGCCACCCAAAAAACATTCATAACATAGCCATAAAGCTTTTCTTTGCAATCATACCGGAAACCAAAATATGAAAATATCTTCATACTCTTCAATAATGCTTAGCTACGTGGTCCCTGTATATATCGAAAATATAGAAGCACAGGCCATGGAAAAATTTGTCGCAAAATATGAACAGTATTCGCCCCAAACACTCCAAAGGATACACTTTGTCTTTGTAGATGACTGTTCTCCCAAAAAGGTGGAAATTACCTCAAGTAAACTAAACTATACATTGGCGCGCATTTCTGATAACATCAAATGGAACCAGGGAGGAGCCAGAAACCTAGGGGTGATGCTGGCCAAATCCTCCAAACTCATTTTGACAGATCTGGACCATACATTTCCGGAAAAAACCCTTCTTTACCTGTTAAACCAGCCAATACCGAAGGCAATATACTTTTTTAACAGGATCAAAGACAGAAAAAAAATCCACCCTCATCCCAATACGTTCTTTTGCACCAAGTCCCTATTTTACAAAGCACTTGGAGTAGATGAATCATTTTGTGGAAATTACGGGTACGAGGATATATACTTTATTGAATTACAAAAACGCCTCAAAACCAAAATCCGCACCATACGCCGTCATCATATCCTCGTGAGGGAACACAAAGAATTACCCCATGAAAAACAGCACAATCTCATCCGGGACACTACGGTCAATAAAGCGCTCCTTGAAGAAAAAAGAAAATACTTGGAAACCAAAGATCCCTTTAGAGGGCATAGCCGGATACATTTGAATTTCCACTGGGAAATATATAAAGAAAATTTCCTTTCTCCCTTTGATTGATTTCAACTACACCTGAGGCTTTTGGATATTTTAAAGGTGTGAAAACCTCCCACATAATTCTAAGTGGGAGGTCTATTTTTTCACTAATATTTAATCAATTCAGGATTTACAGTGTATAAATCTAGGTTGTAGAAATTCACATATCCTCTCCAGTTAAAATGATATTTATTAAATGCACTTTCACTTGCTATCGGTCTAATGGTATCATTTTCTTTAAGATATATAGTTCCAGTTGGAACATAGTGGACCAGTGCCATATCAGCCGGGAAATTTTCACCTCTAGGAATTGACAGAATGGAACTGTGTGGTAAATCAATAATCATAGAATAATGAAAATCATAAACCGTATTCAAAAGTCTTGCATCTGGTATATATCTTAATTTTCCATCAAATACCTGAAAGAGCTCTTGAGTTTGAGCATCTCTAATAAATTCTCCATCAGCATACAATGTAGTTACACAATCATATTCATTATAATCAGCCGACAAATTAATCACCGCAGTGGTATGATTGCTTAGATTCCTCAATTTATAGGAGATAATAGCTCCTCTGGAATCGTTTGTCATTTCGCCACCTTGGCCAACATAGTTCTTCAGCCCCTCGTATCCGTTCACAAAGATATATGCCGCATCTCCTGAAGAGCCACCATGGATAAGTGCTTTTATTCTGGAAGAGTTAAGAATGTTCTTTTGTTCGGTACTTACGCTTCCCTCTCCCTTTCCCAAGAAGCTAAAACTGGCCTCCAGTGCCGCTTTTACTTCCTTGGAAGAATGAGTGGATTCCGCGAAAAACAGAGCCACCCTACCATAGGTAAGCTCGGACACATACATGGGAGAATAACTGCCAAAGATGCTTGGATCCGGATATTCCTCTATGTATATCCCATCAGCAGGCCGGTCTGCAGTCACAGTAAAGTATTCCTGAATAAATTTACCCACAGTAACGGTTTTCGACCTTTCCTCCTCCAAGTTAAAATCAGAGGAAATGCTGGAAAACTTCCCAATGCTAAAATTGGCTCCTATGGCCACCTTAAGATGATCTTCAGACTTTACCTCTGAGGCGGTAAAATCCACATAAGCCGGTTGGGAACCATTAATGGTTTTGGCCTCCATTTCGCCTAAGGCGTTCACATAATTACTGTATGTAGGAACAATCCACTTGTTCTTGGCTCCATCCATGCCCCGTATATCGAATACTATGTTAAGATGCCTTTTGGTCACTCCCAAAATTTCATGGTAATTACCGGACAGTACACTCTCAGCTGTAAGCAATGAACCAGGGTAGATAAGTCCATCTGTCCCTTTTTCCAATAAAGTCAAACTTGAGAAATCTTTTGTGACGGTAATATCCTCCACAGAACAATTAGTACTGGCATTTTCACCATCAATTTCTCTCTTCTTCTTTTCCTTGACTATTGACCCGACCATATCTTGTGGAATAGTCTGCATCAACCTAAAAGGATTCTTTGAATTATCAAATGAATCCGTTGAATTGGTTTTCGGCTTTACCTCTTCTTCTTGCTGACAGGAATTAAGCCCAACAAGAATTAAAGCAAATAGTAGTGTTCTTTTTAACATTTTATAAAAATTTAAATTTAAAAATATTGAGGCAGCGAAAGTATGCCTGAAAACTCAGCCTACAAAGCAAGCTCAACTAAGAAAAAGTCAATGGCTTTTACCTCCCTAAAAATGTCATTTTTTAACCCATAACCGTCCCATTTTATCCTATTTTCGTGCCTTTAAACTTATAAGAAACACAAAATCGTATCTTATCAAGCGATAAGCCCTTTTTAAATACAGCTTTGTTAAAAACGTGTAATTTCTAACAACTAAATATTTACATTGTTAATCTCTTGTACTATTTAAGCTATCTAATTCGAATATGATTTGCAATAAAAATCTCCCCACAGAGATTGGGCACAAAAATTAAAAGTTAACGTCATACCGCTCTCCTCTACATTTGAAAAACATCTACTTCTCGCAATGAGATAAAGCCTTAAATTACAGCGTACATTAAATCAATTAGCTCAACCCTATAGTTATAAAAATCTCAGGATTTCCTGTAATTTCCTGACCGAAATAGTATGTTCACTGTTATTGTTCAATTTAACAGTTTTGGATTTCCTATCCACAGAAATAACCTTCTCCCAATTTACAACCTTAGACCTACTTATTTTTACAAAGTAATCCGGCAACTGATTTTGAAATTCCTTTAAGGATTGCCATTGATTTACAACTTCTCCTCCTTCCAACACTATTTGAATCATATATCCTCTTACTTCAATATAACATATACTAGTATATTCAGTACGAATTATTTCTGCCCCCTTTTTTAGGTAAATACATTCTTCATTAATTACTGTATGCATTTTTTTACTATAAGTCTGTGATAGTTTAAACAATAAAACATTTATTCATAATTTGGGCAAATCGCTTGCTTTACTTAAGAATACCGATTTCGATAATTCATGCCATGACTCAAAGTCATGGCATGAATTATAAATCAACCTTTATTCTACTATTTTTGGCACCTCAAACTCTGCTGAAAAGATTACCTCAGCAAGCTCATTGGTTCCAATATGGCGCAGTTCAAAACTGACTATCGCCCCATATTTTCCTTCTCCATAAAAAGGGTCTTCTGCTCCTGATTCCAACATGAATTTAAAATGTTTATAATCATTTAAACCATCAAAAGATAATGGAATTCCTAAGCCATTCCATCCCCTGGATATACTGACAACAAACTTGGTCTTTTCTAACACTTGCTTTTGTTCATCCGAAAGCACTTTATCTTCAATTAAACTCAACAAGGCTTCTTCTAACTTTTCATAAGAACTGTTAGATTCAAAAAAGACTACAGCCATTCTTCCAATATTGATTTTGGACACATATACAGGGGTCATATCTTTAAAAGCTTCATCATCTGCAGACTCCTTAATTAGGGAAGAACCAGCTGGAACCTCCATATCATAGGAATAATTAATGGTTTCTGAAAAAAACATTCCTCTACTTTTTCCATCCTTTTCCCCATATTTAATCTTATTAGCCACACTATTCCTCAATATAGAAGCATTTTTTCCTCCCAATTCCATATATAAATGCTCCATAGAATAAATGGGCTTCAACCATTGTTCATGCGAAACAACATGTCCCTCCGCTTTATTAGGTGGAGAGGGATTTAAATAGATGGATGAATTTTCAAATTCTGCAAAATTGCCATAACTAGGAATCATCGTTTGACTAGCAGGACTTGCCCCTTCTAGACTTGAATGAACGACCACTTCATTGTAGTTATAATTGAAAACATAATCATAGTTGTCTTGAGAGACACTCTCTAAGGTGATCAACGCTCCGGGATATTGCATATAAGCATCCCTTTCTAACAAAGGTATTTTGGTATAGGTAATCGACTCACTCTTTGCCTCCCAAACAATTCCGTTTCCTTCCCCCACACCTGGTAGACCAACTTTTGGTTCCTCCTCCTCCTGACATGAAAGCATACCCAAAATCAAAAAACTAATAATCAAAAACTTACGCATTAATAAACTATTTATACAATTAAAACTAATTTAAATTCTCAATTTTTAATGGTGAAAAAGGACATCCATTCCCCGGTCTCCCTTCACCTATTA
>Ga0207773_100588_pt1 | contig 13193 bp, 13 predicted proteins | sample TtaePargueraPR_2_FD_187281 | JGI IMG/M metagenome (GOLD analysis project Ga0207773, IMG submission 187281) | Aerobic enrichment media microbial communities from Bioluminiscent Bay, La Parguera, Puerto Rico - Tt and M1 (3) (SPAdes) | ecosystem: Environmental > Aquatic > Marine > Unclassified ...
ATAGACCCGGCCGCGACCGTCGATCTTCTCCGAGGTGACGGCGAGGCCCAGCTTCTTCTTCACCGTGCCGCTGATGGCGCCGCGGATGGAATGGGGCTGCCAGCCCGTTACCTCCCCGATCTCGCCGAGCGTGGCGCCGGTCTGGCGTTGCAGCAGGTCGAGCAGCTGAACCTGCTTGGTGGCGGGACGGGCGGTGCGGTTGCCGGCAGTGGCCGTCTGGCGCGGCGTTGGCTTGTCCTCTGCCGGCTCGACGGGCTTGGCCGGATGGACCTCCGTGGGGTCGATGCCGACGGATTCGAGGCCGGCACCGGTGATAACGAGCGTCAACGTGTCATCCCCGTCCTCGCGCCAGACAGTCTGGCCGGCGGCAGCTGCCTGCTCGGCCACGAGGCCGCGCCTGACGAGGCTCTTCAGCACCGAGCCGACGGCGCCTTTGTTGATCGTCAGGGAGCCGGGCAGGGGCAGGACGGTACCGTCCAGACGCTGGGCGGCGGAGGAGAGGATGACGAGCTGGGTATCGGTGAGCCTGGACATGGCAGGACCTCCTCTGGGTGTCGCGGCACCGCCGGGGATCGGCGGCGCTTTGCACCACCCCGAGCCCCGGACCGGCGGGCCGGATCGGCTAGCCGGGCGAGGCGTTCACGCCATGAGGACAGCAATGCTTGCGGCGGCAGGGAAGTCCAGTCCGATCAAAATCCATATTGTTATGTTATAACATTGCTGATAGTTGTCGGCTCCTCGCGTCTCTCCGGCTCTCATCTTCGGGGGCATGCGGTGCCACTTCGACGGTGACAGCCGTGGAAAGACATCACGACGACTGCCAATCGTGGAAACCGACCATGCATCATGCTACAAACCGAACGCTGCCCCTCGTCCTTCTCGGCGGGCTTGTTCTCTGCGTCCAGCCGGCGTTCGCAGAGGAGGAGCGAACCGCCTGGCGGCTGTTCATTGCCGACCATACCGATCCGACGATCACCGTGCTCGATCTGGACAATCCAGACACGCGCTGGACCTTCGAGACCACAGGGCCGTCGCGCCTCTATGCCTCGGACAGTGGCGAGGCGGTGGTGGCGGTGCAGTCCGACCATGACACCGTCGCCTTTCTCAGCAGCGGCGTCAGCATGGATGCGCACGGACATCACGCGGATATCGACGTCGAGGCGCCCGCCCTGCTTGACGCGGTCCTGACTGGGCCGCGTCCGTTCCATGTGGTCGTGCACCATGACACGGTCTCCATCAATTTCGACCGCGGCGGTTATGCCTTCATGATCGACGAGGCGGCCATCCTCGACGGTTCCCTGGATGATGGTACGGCCTTCCCGCAGAACCGCGCTCACCATGGCTTCGCCACACCGTTCGGCGGCCAGGTCGTGAGTTCCGTCGCCTCGGAGGAGCCGATCGCGGACGATGCCTCGGCACCGCGGGTCGGCATCCAGGCGTTCGAGGCAGACGGCACGCCCCACGGCGAGATGCAGGTCTGCACCGACCTGCATGGCGAGGCGCTATCCGGTGGCTTCCTGCTGGCCGGCTGTGCCGAGGGCGTGGTGGCCGCCCACGCCAGCGACGACGACATTGTCTTCGAGATGCTGACCTATCCACCGGAGCTGCCCGAGGGGCATACCGGCACGCTGCTCGGTGCGGCGGCGATGCAGATCTTTCTCGGCAACTACGGGGCCGACGCGGTCGTCGTGATCGATCCGACAACGGCGCCATACTTCACCCATGTGGCATTGCCCTTCCGGCGCGTCGACTTCGTGCTCGACCCCGCCCGGCCGCAGTTCGCCTACGTGCTGACCGAGGACGGCACGCTGCACCGGCTGAACCTGCTGACCGCGACGATCGAACACAGCGTGTCCGTGACCCAGCCCTATTCGATGGACGGCCACTGGCGCGACCCGCGGCCGCGCCTCGCCATGGCCGGTGGGGACGTCGTCCTGACCGATCCGCTCGCCAGTGTCGTGCGGCTGGTCGATGCCGACAGTCTCGAGGAGAGCGCGACCATCGCCATCGAGGGACTTCCCTACAATATCGTCGCCGTCGGCGGCAGCGGGCTCGACCACTAGCGGAGGCTGGTAGATTAACCGCCGGCTGAGTTCTCGTCCCGGGCGACAGCGATGCTGATCGCCCGGGCGAGCGCATCTACCTCCGCGGCCAGCCGCCTCACCTGCTGCGCAAGCTCCGCAGCCTTCCCGGGTTCGAGACTGGCATCCTGACCGGCGATCGCGGTGTCGTGGATGTGTTCGGCGACGACGGTGGCGAGCGCGAATAGGGCGGGGACGAGATCGTCAGGCATGGGCGAGAGACCCTGGTCTGACAATCCGGTGGACGTGGTTGAAGAGCGTGGCCAGCTGAGATCGGACGGACATTCGGGATGGTCCTCCTTGATGAGTGGGAGGCATGGTGCACCGCCACCATCCCAAGCCCCGCACCGACATCAGTCAGGCAGGGCTGCCAGCCTCGAATCCAGCGTCCGCATTGCGGCTCTCACCGGCGGAGAAGTCCACTCCTTTCTCGCCACAACGAGCGCAATCCACAATGAGTGGCTGGATGCGCAGGCCAACCGTGACTTTCAATGCCCGGGAGCCGAACCCGTGGCTCAGCTTCAGCCCAAACGCAGCCGGCTCGACCGTTGGCGACGTGAGCTTCGTATCGCGCGACGACCCGTTGCATGGTTGGTGTTGGCGAGCGCCCGGCCCCTGTTCGAATTGATGTAGCTGAGAAGCTGAGACAGGGCATCGACCTGATCGTCATACCTTCCCGACGGAAAGGCAATCAGCTCCCGGCGAAAGGCTTCCAGCCAGTCAGCATCTCGGGGAATGAGAATGCGGCCTTCGGCGATCTTGTCGGTCTGAGCGATCATCCGACTCAATTTGCCCCCTTCAGGCTGCACCAGGACGAGCTGAGTCGCCGCCGGCAGCATACGGTTTCCGGTGATATCGGATTTCAGAGAGCGGCCGACGTGGTCACCTTCGAGTAGCACCCGATTGGCGCGCCAGCGTCTGGCTAGAGTGTTCACCTGCTGTTTGAGCGCAGCAAACTCCAAGTGCCCGCGCCACAGGTCGAGTATGTACCACACCCCTTCCCGTTCCCCCGCGATGATGCACGCGGAATAGTCGCGCGTCGGCTCGGCTGTCTGACCCTGGTCCCAGCTCATGACGATCGAGTGCATGCCCTCTGGCGACGCTGGGAGATCATGTCTCTGGAACCATTCCCACCGGATGATGTTGCCCTCGGGCGTGGATGGGGATTGCTGATACTGCGCCGCAAAATCCACTCGGCCGAGACGGCGCCGGATCTGATCAAGCACCTCTCGGGGCTCGCGGCGAGGGGACAGGACCTCTTCGGCCCGGCGGCGATAGGTTCGCCCTCCACTCAATGGATAGACCTCGTCGGTATCGGCGATGGCCTTGAACTCCAGGACATGGAACTCGCCGCTCTCGATCAGGTCAGCCGGTAGGTCGGCCTCGTGCAGGCGTTGCTGGATGGAGATGATGCGTACCCTGGAACTGTCGTTGAACCGCGTGGTCAGGTTTCGGTAGGCGTCTCTGACCCGGTCACGCTCGATCGCCGAATGGGCATCCATCGCCTTCAGCGAGTCGTCGATGATCAACAGATCGCAGCCGAAGCCGGTGCTGGGACCGCTGGGTGTCACGGTCTTGTAGAAACCGCCGGCGGATAAGGTGAGCTGGAGATCACGCGTGCGGCGCAGACGCGTGCCTGGAAAGAGGCGACGATACCAGGCGCTCTCGACGACCTGACGATACTTTGATGCGTGCTCGCTTGCGAGGTCATGACCATAGGTGAAGACGAGCACCTGCTGGGTCGGGTCGTGACCGTGCAGCCAGGCCGGAAGGGCGATGGCGGCGATCATCGATTTGAGGTGGCGGGGCGGCATCGAGATAAGCAGTTTGTCCCGCTCGCCGCGAACCACCTGTTCGATGGCATATGTCACCGCTTCGATGAAGGGCTCACGGATAAACGGTGTTCCGTCACCATGCAGTTCATGGAACACTTGATCGACGAACATGTGGAAATCGCCTGCCCGTGCCGTGTCGATCTCCGATGCACTAACTGCCCAATCAGTTGTCATTGTCTCGCCTCCGCTTCTTGCCCATGGAGACGACATCCGGGACTGATGGAACGTCCACGCCATACCGCCGCAGAAGATCGTAAAACGCCTCGCGCTCTCGCGCGCTCGCTATCATCTGGTCACGGCCGGAGGATGAGGCGGGATCCCCTTGCACCTCTGAAGTTCCGATCATCTGCAGTATGAAGGCAATCGCTTTGGGATCGCCTTTGAGGGCTTTACCGAACAGCGACTTGGCGAGCGCTTGCGATCCCGTCATGCGAGTGGACTGACCGTCGATGCGAACGCTGATCGGACTGTTCATCAACTCCGTGAGGTAGGTCGACAGGTTCTTCGAGCCGCGCGGCCGACCCCTGGGGTTGCCTGACTGGCCGCGCTTGAACTGCGTCCGCTTGGGTGGCTTGCCGTAGCCGATATCGTAGTCGCCTAGGACAGTCGGACTGGATCCAGCCGCCCGTCCAGCCTCCCGGTCAGGCCGGGCGGCCGGCACAGCGCCGCCAGTCGGCCGGGTCCGATGCCGTGCCTTGGGCTGAGGCCGGGTCCTGTGCCGGGTACCGAATGAGTTAACGCCTGCAGGATCGGACATCTCAACCTCCCACGGCCTGGGCGAGCCGGCGATGACGCCGGGCGCGGAGTTGACGGAAGGTCAGGCCGGTCGGGCCATGGATGGCCTCCGAGCCGGTCAAGGCCTGCCAGCGCTCGATGGCCAGGTCGACATAACCCGGATCGAGCTCGACGCCTCGGCACACCCGGCCAGTCCGGTCGGCGGCGAGGAGAGTGGAGCCGCTGCCGAGGAAACCGTCGAAGATGACGTCGCCGCGCCGCGTGCAGTCCTTGATCGCATCCTCGACCATCGCCACGGGCTTGACCGTGGGGTGGAGGCTGAGATCGTCCCGGCGGCTGCGGCTGAAGTGATTGACGCCATCGTACTCCCAGACATTGGTCCGGTAGCGTCCGTGCCGGCCGAGGTCGACATTGTTGAGATGAGAGGCAGTGCCGACCTTGAAGACCAGGATCAGCTCGTGCCGTGAGCGGTAGAAGCTTCCCATGCCGCCATTGGGCTTCACCCAGACGCAGAGATTGATCTGCTCGAGTCTGAGCTGCCGGGCCGCCGCGGTCAGTTCGGTGACGTGGCGCCAGTCCATGCAGACAAAGACGACGGCTCCATCGCGACACCGGGCGGTGGCGGGGCCGAGCGTCTCCGTCAGGAAGGCGGTGAAGGCCTCCGCCGTCATCTCGCCCGTGGCCATCGGGAACTCGCGGTGCCGTACTCGACCGAGGCCTGAGACATGACCGGACACGGGCACGTTGTAGGGCGGGTCGGTGAAGACCATGGTGATGCCCGGCACGCCCTCCAGCAGCCGATCAGTGAGGTCGGCGTCCCTGGCATCACCGCAGGCGATGATGTGCGGACCGAGCACGAACACATCGCCCGGGCGGGCGACCGGTCGGCGGGGCGGGTCGTCGATCTGGTCGTCGATGGCGTCGTGCTGCCCGCGGCTGCCGGCCTCGTCCAACAGGATGTCGATCTCAGGGATCTCGAAGCCGGTCAGGCTCAGATCGAATTCGCCATCAAGCTCGAGGATGGTCGAGAGCGTATCGGCGAGGGCCTCGCGATCCCAGTCGGCATCCTCGGGAAGCCGGTTGAGCGCGATCCCCAGAGCCTTCAACGCGGCTGGAGACAGATCGTCCTGCAACACGATGGCGTCGATATGGGTACTACCGCGCTCCTTGGCGTGGCGGAGGCGGGCGTGGCCGTCGATCAGGCGGTGGTCTCTGTCGCAGATGATCGGAGCCACCGTGCCGAAGCGATCGAGACTTCTCTCGAGCTTCTCGGCAGCTTTCCGGCTCCGTCGTCGCAGCGAACGGTTGCCGACCTTGATGTCACTGATGGGAAGACGCCGGAGCAGCAGCCGTGGCGCCTGGTTGGCATTTGCAACATGTTGCAATGGATACTCCCGTCATCGGGGTTGCTCAAACCCGACTGGCGGAAGGAAGGGGCGAACGACACGAAGCAGCCCACACCTCCGACCCAACCATGTCGGAACGAATGAAGGTTGCTTCAGCCAAAGCCGAACGATACCCGCCCCTTGAGCATATGGCGCTCAAGTTACAGAGAGTACAACCACAGCTAGGGGAACCTGTCAATCACAAATCTAGATGTGGTGTGGTGGGCCGCTGCAGGCGGCGGGAGTGGCATTGTTGACCGGCAGGATCTGCGAGCGTGGAACCCCAAAAAGAGATAGGAGGGGAAGGGCAGGCAGGGCCCTTCCCCATTTGGCGGAGCTCGCTTGCTTCCTTCTTCTAGCCGAGGCTACGTGGCTCCCGCACCCATCCGGTCCAGCAGGGCGTTCACCTGGCTGCCCGGGATGGTGACGATCCGGCTGTCGCCCCGTCCCGTCACCTGAATTTGCAGCCCCGTCTGACGGGCCGCCTGGACGGTGTCCTCCGGCAGGACGATGGCGTAGAACTCGCGGTAGAGGCAGGAGCCACCGCCTGAGCACCGACTCACACCCCGGTCGGCGGTGAGCACAGTGAGCGCCCGACCGCCCGGCAGAGTGGCGCGGTCATAGAAGCGCCAGTTCTGGCCATTGTAGATGATGCCCCAGGTCATGCTGAACTCGCGCGTGCCATCCCGGCGATCGATGGCGCCGACAAGCTGGTAAAGCTGGGTGCCCTCATTCCAGGTTGCCCCGTCCTCTTCGATCATCGCGGTCTCGTAGGTGATGGACGCGTCGAACGGGTCGTCGGTGACGGTGATCTCGGTGGATGGCGGAGCGGAAGGATCGCCCGTGCCGCTTCGGCCAGCCTGAGGCACGCAGGCGGTCACGAGAGCCAGGCAAGCAAGCAAGGTCAGAGAACGCACGATCAGAAGCGGCCAACGAAGCCCACGGGCTCGCCCACGGTGAGCTGCGTGCAGGCACTCCACAGACGCTATCGACGGCGACGGTTCGAAGCGCACGGTATCGGCGATGGTAGTCACAGCTAGGTCCCCCTTTGGTTGACCCTAGCTGCATGGCTTGCGGAACTGGCGGAGTCCAGCGAAAAGAGACTCATAGTCTGTAGACCAAAGGTCTGCGGCGCCGATGCTTCCCCTTCATGGACATCCGCCGCCAGGTTGGTCTCAACCTCAGACACTACCGTCGCCAGAAGGGTCTCTCCCAGGAAGGTCTGGCGCTCGAGTGCGGCCTGCACCGCACCTATGTCAGCGGAGTGGAGCGGGGCGTGCGCAACCCGACCGTGGTCGTTCTGTCGAGGATCGCGGCAGTGCTGGAGGTGCCGGCATGGCGGCTGCTGGTTGAAAGTGAGGCGTGAGATTCGAGATGGTTATCAACGGAAATATTGCGGATATGAACAGATAAAAGCCTACTTTACGGCGAATATCTAAATAAAATTCCCAGCCATCAAGAGTTTGTTGGGTGTCTGACGTACTCGCATTGAATATTTATTGTATTTCAGATATAGGTTCTAATCGGGGGCTGGATTTGACTGGTCCAGACTCGCCGCCGTGGACGGGCTTTTGCCGCAGGTTAATATTGCAGAAAAGCCCGTGAATCTGGTACCTTACGCTTCTCGGTGAGTTTAGCCTGATAGGTCTGATTTGTTGGGATTCGATTTCCCTTAGCATCACCTGTCTCGTTGGCCTTCTCGTTTTCTGGGGCCTATCAGCCCTTGCCTACTTCGTAGATGCGGCCCCAACACGGGCAGAAAGGAAGGTGAACATGAAACAGACAGGTAAAACCGAACCGAGAAAGTATGCTCTTGCGATGCGAGCAATCGCATCAACCACATGGGCCGTCGGGACAGGGGTGTTGGCTGGTGCCCTATCAGGCTAAACTCATCATCCATACTTGGATTCCAGCAAATGCGGCGCGGGCCATTCGGTCCGCGCCGCTTCGTATTGTGTGAAATGCCATTCACGCCGCCGCATCTTCACCCTGATCCGGCACGTCCTCAAACAGCTTGGCCGCCTCTTTCCATTGTTCGATAGCGGGAAGCCCCTTGCGCTTGGTGTAGGATTCCATCGGGAAGCGCATATAGCGCGGCTGCCAGACGTCCGGTGTCTTGGCCCCGTTCCGGCTTTCCAGATGGCCCTTGATGATGTCCTTCTGGAATTCCGCCGTCTTGGTCAGTGCGTCCTTGCCCGTGCGCTTGCCCGCCACTTCGGCGACCATGGCGTTGATCGCGGCCTTGTCGCGCAGAAGGTCGAAGAACGCTTCCTCCGGCTTCCACCAGTTGCCCATATCCACCTTGAGGATATGACCGAGCGCTTCGATCACCGCGGTTCCGGCGCTCACCGCCGGGCGCATGGCGGCATGAATTTTCAGATGATCACCTCCACCTTGATGCCCGCCGATTTTGCGCGCTTGCACAAATCATCGGTGACCGCACCGCCGGGGAAGGCGAGCACCAGATCAGGCTTGCCGGTATCGAGCATGTGCGCATTGAGTATTGTGAAGGCGCGCAGTCCGGTGTTCCAGTGATCCGCCTTGTAGACCTTCAGATCAATGCCGCGCTCTTTAGCCCAGGCGCTTGCCAGGTAATCAGCGCCGCGTGCACCGCCATTTAGAATCTGCGTAATTGTATGATCCGCATGAAGGCGATCAAGAGCGGCGAAGCGCGCCTGCCTGTCCTGATATCGGCTGCCGCCGCAAACAAGCACTTTCATATGCCGGGCCAATCATGCGCGGGGTACGCATAATCTGCGCTCATAGAAAATCCTTTGCCTTTGCTGTCCATCGTTCCTTTTAGACGGTCCCATCATCAAGTGCGACGTGGCGGCCCCGCTCCTTTCTGTGCCGGGGCCGCTCTGCGCTGCGATCACGCCGTAATGCAGCCAGCCGCCCTTGCCTCTGCAGCCAGCGCGCTGATGGTCCTGGTGGTCGAAAAATGCCGGTCGCGCTCGACGGGCAAACCCAGCCGGCCGCGCACGGACTCGATTTCTGAAATCCTGACGCTGCCGAGTTGCGGGCAGCTTGTTCCGGTTCGAAGCGGCAAAGCCGCGTGAAGCGTATCGCCCACGTAGCTTCGCTGCTTCGGGCGCATAGAGAGAAATGCGGCGGCTCCTCCGCCTCCATGAACAAGCGCGAGGGATCGAAGCCGGATGGCCAAGACCGCGTCAGCGGGCTCGGTTGACGAGAGCCCGGTCCGGCAAAGCCGAACGCGCATCAAACCGGATACGCTCATATGTATCGCCGGTAATCGGTACTGACGGTCTGGCCTTCGTCCATATATTTCAGGATCTCGCCGACCTTGCGCGCCGCCCGGATCGGAATGGGAAGCCGCTGGTTCATCTGGGTTGAGTTCCAGTTGATCTTGGTCAGGGAAAACACTTCCTCAGCAATCTGTGAGATTGTGCTGTCGCAGCTTTCATGCGGGCAAAGCAGCAAAGGCCGGGGATCGTACTGCCCCGGATAGGTGCCGTAATAGGGAATGCTGCCGTTCGTATAGAGCAGGCCCTTGCCGGCCAGATTGACGAACGTGCCGCGCAGGACCGGGTAATTGCCGTCGCGCAGGATTTTCACCGAATAGGATTCCTGGACCCAGACCAGGTCCCGGAGTTCGGTGCCGGCTTCTTCAAGCGCCTTCAGAATGCCGTCCGCCTCATCGCCCCTGAAACGGGAGGTCTTGAGCACAATCACGCGAGCCGGAAAGTGCTTGTGGTGGTTCTTGTAAGCTGTGAGCACCTGCGAGGTCAGCTCGTAGGCATCGTCAAAGGTCATATAGGGATGCCGGCCGCGGCTCTCGGTCTGCGCGCGCTTGCCCTTGAGGATGAAACCGCGCCCGCGCTCATCGAACATCTGCGCCGCGCTGGTAAAGAGCTGCTGACCGCCGGCTTCGCGGTAGAAGCTGATCCCGACATAGCAGGCGGCGTATTCAGCCTCCCGCGGCATCCGGCGCCAGGGGATGCGGCCGCTGCCCTTATAGTAAAGGGTCGTCATCAGGTTCCAGCTTCGGTCCGCCTGATCCTGAATGTCGCGGTCGCGGCTTTCCTTGACCTTCCGGGGGATCGACGCCTTTTCGTCGATCACGTCCTCCCAGACGATCTGGATCGGGAAATTCAGGCCCATGGTGCGGGCCTTGAGCAGCCCCCGGAAATTCGGGGCGTCGGAACCGCCGCTGTCTTCTTTTTCCGTCGTGCTCTCTGCATCGACCTTGGCATTCCAGACGCGCTCGATCAGCGCCACGGGCAGCGCGATGATCGCCACGTCCGGCCGCTCGCCGCTGTCGTCGAGCGTCTGCAGAAGTGCGACGATTTCCCCGACCGCCATTTCGACCGCTTTTTGATGATCGGGTTCTTTGGTGATTTTATCGATCCGGCTCTGGGACAGCGCGGCTGTCGCACCGTCCGGTATCTCGAACCGGCAGCGGAACGGATTCTGATTGCCGAGACCGGGAAAGTCCGGATGAAGGTTCGGATGCTTTTCGGTCTTGCCCTTGATGCCCGTCGATACAGCAGTCAGGTAGGTCTGCGTGCTCTCGACGGTCTTGGTGCTGCCGACAACGCCAACCCTTATCACCTCGCCGAGAGGCGGCTGCAACGGGCCGGCTTCGACAAGCCCCAGCCGCGGATCGGGATGATGGTGCTGATCACCAAACTCCAGTTCCGGCTCGTCGAATATCCTGTTTTCAAAATCCATCAGACCGCGAGCCTTTCCTGATCGTCAGGCTCTTCGGCCTTCTTTTTGGGCGCGCCCCATACATCTTCCGGCACCCGCGTATCGAGGGTAATCTGCGGCGGCGCTTCGAATTGCAAACATGGTTCGGGCGCGGCGTCCCGCCCGAAAAGATCACCGGCGGCACGCTCATTCTCCGTCAGGAAACGGTGCCACATGATGACCTGCCCCCGCAGCGAGGCGCTGTTGTCCATCCGTTTCTTTCCGGCAAGCAGCGCCTGCGGGTAGGAATGCGGCGTGAAGCCGTCAGTCGTAAAATAGTAGGTCGGGGTTACGACCAGGAACCACTGATCATCCAGCAGCTCGAACCGGGGCGCGAACGCATGGTGCCGCACAAAATCGACGCGGCCCTCTTCCTTCTTGCTGGAGATGACGTTGACGACATCGGCATGGGTCCTGTTGCGCGAAGCCTCATAGTGGAAGCGGCGCGGAACGTTCTTCTCAAGCGCCCTGAAATACAGCAGCTTGCGCTCTTTCTCCCAGTTCAGGTCCTCCCGGGTCTGATGCCGCAATGCCTGCCGCAGGAGAAAAGCGAATTTGTGCTGTTCGTCCAGGTCTTCGTGAAATGCTAGGTAGCCGGTCTCGATGGCTTCCACCTGATCGAGGTCCACAATCTCCCGGCACGGTGAGGTCCGGGGATCATGAAACGACCAGAATGAACCGCCGTTGATTACCCAGTCGAACTGCGCCGGCTCGTCGCTCTCAAGCAGAAGCGCCTTCGCTTTCGGCCCCGAATGCGGCGTCGAGGCAACGAAAATCTCGGGGGGCATGGTGATCGGCAGGATATTGACGAGCGCTTCCTCGCCGCCGCCGAGCGGCGGGACATAGTAGCCGAACCCTGCCTTCGGGACGGTCAGCGCGGCCAGCCGATCGACCGCGTTCCGGTCGAGAACATCACGCTGCTTGTCGAACCGGAGACGGCGATCCCCTTCCGTGACACCGCCGGGAACCTCCTGCCAGTAGAAGCTTTCATCGGACTTGCGGTAGAGCACGATAATGACCGGCAGGTTTGACGGGCGCCAGTATTCGAGGTCCTTGCGCTTCAGCAGGTAGGTAAAGCCCTCTTCGTCCTCGGCAGTATAGGTCCCCGATTCGGTGGCCTTCGCCTGGACGGCGATCATCCGCGCCTGCGGCCGGCCCTCATCCATCACCTCGGCAATACCGTCTATGCCGGCCTCCAGGCGCGAGCGGCCGTCAAACTGAAACCCGATGTCGAGGAACCGCCGGCGCACCGCCGTCTCGCCGATTTCACCGAGCATCTGGCTGGATGTGAGAATCTTCGACATCTTGGCAGCATAGAACAATCAAGGAACATTTGGTATGGGATTGTGCCCTCGGCTGCGCCGCGGTTGTGGACAAATCTTGGGGCATGTAGCGGCATATATCCCGGCTATGGGCCACACTGGCTGTGCAATCTCGCGTAAATTATGCTGCGCCATGACAAGTCTCTACTGACATAAGCACCTTGCTGTGACCCCCGGTTTTCCCTCCGCCTGATGCTAGAGTCCGGCCCCTTGAGAGGACCGGACGATGAAGCGATCGAAGTTCACGGAAGAGCAGGTGATCGGCATCCTGCGGGAGCAGGAGGCGGGGGCGAAGACGGCAGACGTCTGCCGCCGGCACGGGATCAGCACCGCGACGTTCTACGCCTGGAAGGTAAGTATGGCGGCATGGAGGTCTCGGACGCGAAGCGGCTGCGGGCGCTTGAGGACGAGAACGCGAAGCTGAAGCGGCTCTACGCGGATGCGATGCTCGACAACACCGCCCTGAAGGATCTGCCGGCAAAAAAATGGTGACGCCCGCCGCCAGGCGGAGCGCGATCGCCCATCTCCGGGAAGCTTACGGGATGAGCGAGCGGCGGGCGTGCCTCGTGGCCGGTGCGGACCGGTCGGTGATCCGATACCGCAGCCGGCGTCCGGGCGATGCCTCGCTCCGCGAGCGCCTGCACGCGCTCGCCGCCGAGCGCCGGCGGTTCGGCTACCGGCGCCTGCACGTGCTGCTCCGCTGGGAGGGCTTGGTCGTGAACCGCAAGCGGACCCAGCGGCTCTATCGCGAGGAAGGCCTGTCGGTGCGCCGCCGGCGCGGCCGCAAGCGTGCCACGGGAACGCGGGCGCCGATCCTGACGGTCGCGTTGCCGAACGCGCGCTGGTCGGTCGACTTCGTGCACGACCAGCTCGCTGACGGCCGGCGGCTGCGCATCTTCAACGTGGTCGACGATGTGACGAAGGAATGCCTCGCCGCCGTGGTCGACACGTCGATCTCGGGGCGGCGCGTCGCTCGTGAGCTCTCGGCGGTCGTAGCATGACGCGGCAGGCCAGGGCTGATTGTCAGCGACCACGGCACCGAGTTCACCTCGAACGCGATGCTCGAGTGGACGCAGGCCACAAGGGTCTCCTGGCATTTCATCGCACCCGGCAAGCCGATGCAGA
>Ga0207773_100589_pt1 | contig 13176 bp, 13 predicted proteins | sample TtaePargueraPR_2_FD_187281 | JGI IMG/M metagenome (GOLD analysis project Ga0207773, IMG submission 187281) | Aerobic enrichment media microbial communities from Bioluminiscent Bay, La Parguera, Puerto Rico - Tt and M1 (3) (SPAdes) | ecosystem: Environmental > Aquatic > Marine > Unclassified ...
GATTTATGAGCACAAAACCGCATGGATTTTTTGTGCTCATAGAAACCATTCATTTTAGGCCATCTTTTGCCGGTGCAAATCCTCCAATCCCAGAACAAGGGATTGTTCGGCGGTATTTTTTAGGTTGTATTTTAGATCCGACAGGATATTCATATAATTGATAAAGGCCTCAAACGGAGTATTGTATGGGATTTGTTCAGGTTTATCGAGATTTGACATGTTCATATAATAGAGGTGGTCTATGGACTGAAGATAGCTCCAGAACTTTTTGATTTTTGTCTTCCCGGATTTCATCACCTGAGGCTCTATTTCATAAAGGGTATCAAAAGCTTCCTGCTGCATTTCATTGGATAACCATGAGGACAGCCGTTCTCCATGATTTGTCGAAGGACAAGGAACTGATATACTTTTTCCAGAAATAATATTTTGGGTTTGGGATGGAGTGAAAAATATTTTGCCCTGGTAGATAACCTGGTCAACAAAGTTTACCATAAAATCCAACACCTTGGAAGGGCCAGCCGATTTTTGCCCCAGTTCAGCATAATCTATCCAAATATTGACCAACTGCTCTTCTTCAGGCAAGTTGTTAAGGAGATGGATATATTCTTCCACGGAATGAGGGGTATTTGATGGATGTTTTCCAGAAAAATGACCTGTGATCCCACTGCTTAGCTGCTCATTCTTCATCAAAAAATGGAGGCTTTTATCTGATGGAGCGTGGAATAGATAATTCGGACTTTGTCCGTTATCCAGGTTTTGGTTTTCCGTAATTAATGAGTTTTTGTAGCCATGCTCGAGAAGTACATCATCTATATAATTGGTGTAGGTTAAAGCTGTATTTCTGAAGGTATTTGGCTTTTGGCCAAAAAGCTCCAATAACCTTTGCTCATATTGTCTTAATTGTCTGGAAAATTCATGTTTGCTTTTTATGCTTGAGAAGGAATGGAAATAAGGCTCTGATGTAAATTCTACATTTCCGCTCCCGCTTAACTGCTGAAAACTTTTAAGGAGTTTTGGGTGGTATACCTCCATGAGGTCCAATGTAGTGCCAGAGATGGAAAAACTAAAATTGAATTTGTCGCCATATTTGTTTATAAGTTTATTCATGGCATAATTAGCGGGGAGGAAACTTTCCTTAGCCAAAACCAATAAATGGTTAGCATTTCTTTCATCGTCGAAATAATAATGGTTTTCTCCGATATTGGAAAATGGATAATGAACTAGCTGAACAGGACAGTGTACCCGGAAATTAAGACAAATGTTTTTCATAATCTGGTCAGTTTGTGTGATGAAACCAATGGTTTATTGAAATTTTTTAGGCATAGGAACAGGTGGTTTTCTGTTTTTTTTAAGTGAATATCAAAGATCGGGGAACTTGTTCCGGGGCAAAATGACATTCATCATCTATTAAAGAAAACTTAAACAGGATTTCTGGATAAGGTGAGTTGAAAGTTTATTTTATCACTGGATAAGAATCATCAAGTACCGATGTTTTCTGTCACTGCTTTTTGGAGCCTGCGATAGTAACTTTTAATAAAAATAAGGAGGTCATGAAGACGAACTTAGGATTAATTGATAGAGCTGTTAGAATGGTACTAGCCGTAGGCCTAATTTACCTGGTATACATACTGACTATTAGTTCACAATTAAGTACAATTCTGATAATTATGGCTGGTGTTTTCTTGATTACGGGAAGTATTGGGTATTGCCCGTTTTATGTGCTATTTGGAATAAGCACTAATAAGAAAAAGTATTAAAAAGTTACGTAATCATTACCGTGGAACTGACCAACATTAAGAATTAAATGTTCAATAAAATATAAAATAAGGAGGTAGTTATGAGTCTTGCACTTAAAAAACGAAATGGAAGTCATTCACTCTTCTCAGATTTATTTAAGCCAATGAGCAGCTGGTTCGATAGGGACTTGTTTGATTTTGACTCGGAATTTATGCCAACTAAACTCGGAATAAATTTACCTACGGCAAATATCACAGAAAGCCCTAAAAAATTCAATTTGGAATTGGCCGCGCCAGGCTTAGAGCAAAAAGACTTCAGTATTGAAATCGAAAATGATATGTTGACAATCAGTGCTGAAAAAGAAGAAATGAAAAAAGAAAAAGAAGAAGAATATTCAAGAAAAGAATATTCCTTCAATTCTTTCTCAAGGTCTTTCCGATTGCCTGAAAATATCAATGAAGATAAGATTGAGGCAAAATATGAAAATGGTGTTCTGAAAATCACAATTCCTAAAGTAAAGGAAACCCCAGTGAAGCCAGTTCATAAAATAGAAGTGCATTAATTTAATTTTTTAATCAAATAGGGCTATTTGGGAGGAGCAAACTCCAACCAAGCCCTATTTTTTTAACCATTGAAGCTTGGCTTATTGACAAAAATAAAAGAAAACCGTTATGGAAACACTAAAGCAAAATAGGACTGCTAAAAGGAAGGTTAGCGAATTGCTGGGCAAGATCCATCTCAAAGAACCCAATTATATAAAAGTAGATGTTTTGGGAGAAACTTTGCGACTAAGTGGTTATGTACAGTCTTGGACTGATCGGGACAACATAGAAGATGTAATTTCCAATATTGCAGGCATAAAGAGTATTATTAATAATCTGGAAATAAGGACCATTCCCCCTACGAATGTTTAAATCCTAAATAGGGAGAATGGAGCCTTTATTTACTTTTCGGATGAAGCTGGTATGTCCAAATAGGACAGGAAATATGGTTTACTACATCCTCAGTTATGCTTCCATAAAAAATATGTTGAAGTCCTTTTCTGCCATGGGTTGACATAATTATCATATCCATATCATGCTTTGACTGGTAGTCAAGTATTCCTTTTTCAGCGGTCCAATGACTTATAAAATGGGTAGTACATTTTTGAAGCTGATGATGCTTTACAAAACGGTTCAAGTCTTCCCTGGCTTCATATTCAGGACGGAAATGGGTTGGGGTATTGACCAGTAGCAAATGTAATTCTGCATCAAAGAAACGCTGAAGTTCCTTTACCTTTTTTACCAATTCCTCTTGTCCATTTTCCAGGTTTGAGGGAAAAAGTATCTTTTTTATTTCCTCAATTTTTGGAGTCTTTCGAACAGCGATAACGGGAATTTTGGCCCTTCTGACAATTTTTTCAGTTACAGAACCTATAAGCAATTCCTCCATACCGCTAGATCCAGTGGTACCCATTACAATAAGGTCACTCCCCAATTCATCGGCTTTTTGAATAATTGCTGAATCAATATCTCCAATGGAGGTATGGATCTTTATCTTAACAGAATCGTTTGTGAGGGAGTTTTGAAGTTTGGAAAGCTCCTCCTTGGCATCATTTTTCATTTGATCGATATAGTCCAAGACATTAATTGGATTGCCGGCGATATTGTCCATATAGAGGGGCTGGTACAAGGGGGAGGAATAGATGACATGGAGTAAGGTGACTTCTCCCTTGGCCTTTGCTGCTAGGTCTATGGCAAATTTAATTGCGGCTTTTGATTTGGAAGAAAAATCACAAGGGACGAGTATCTTTTTCATTTTTTATTTAAATCTACTTTGTGCATCAGCATTTTGCTATGAGATAATTTTGGTAAGACCATGATATTGGTCATCTATTTCATAGACCAATTTAATTTCTTATTTCTGATTAGATGCTTCCTTGCCAGTAGACTTATTTCTAAAGGTTTAGTTTTTTTTGATTTGTAGAAGTAATTCTGTTTAGGTTATCGGGTTATTAGGTTACTGAGTTATTCGTTATTAGGTCCACAGCCGGCAGTCAGCAGCCTGTCTTTGGACAGGTAGTTATTGGTTAAAGGGGTATTGGTTATTGAGTGTACCACAATTCCACAGTTCGAGAATTTAACAATCCGACTATTCTTCACCATAACAGTTAACGATGATGCTCACTACTTACCTACAGTATTCCTATGGAACCAAAGATTTTATGAATTACCACAAAATAAATTATAAGGTATTTGCACTTATCAGCATGATCTGTTGGATACAAATTATGATTTTAAAAGCTGCAGGCACAATAGCGTATAATCAGAAATGATTTTCAAATGCGCTGATAATTATCATAAACTTTGAACAGTTCTTTAGCTAAATTTATATAGCTGCTATTTAGAAAGATACCCCTATATATGAGCTATAAAATTCTCCTTATTGAAGATAATTTAGAAATGGCTGAAAATATAGCCAGCATCCTCCAATTTGCCAATTACCAAGTGGAAGTGGCCAAAGACGGTAAGGAGGGAGTACTTATGGCTCAGAAAGGACTGCCTGACCTGATCCTTTGTGATATCATGATGCCAGAACTAGATGGCTATAGTGTGCTGCATATATTGAACAACAAACCTGAAACTGCTGATATTCCCTTTATTTTTCTTACTGCAAAAGCTGATAAAAAGGATTTTCGGGAAGGAATGAACCTTGGGGCAGATGATTATATCATAAAACCTTTTGACGGATTAGATCTATTGAAAGTTGTAGAAATGAGGTTAAAAAAAAATGAATCTATTAAATCCAAGTATAAAGAAAAGTCCAATAAAGTGAATGAATTTTTGACAGAGACCAAAGAAATTAAGGGCTTTGAAAACCTGTCCAATAACCGTCAAACAAAGATCTTCCGGAAAAAAGATTACATCTTTATGGAAGGACAAAACCCCAATTCCTTGTTTTGTATTCTCCGAGGGCAAGTGAAAACATTTAAAATGAACTATTTTGGTAAGGAGTTGATTACAGGGATTTTTAAGGAAGGGGATTTTTTTGGTTATGTCCCTTTATTGGAGGATTTTCCCTATAAAGAAACTGCTGAGGCCCTTGATGAAGTTGAAGTGGCAATAATTCCAAAGTCTGATTTTTTGGACCTGATGTATTCAAATAAAGAGGTTGCTAAGAAATTCATGAAGATGCTTTCCAATAATTTGGAGGAAATGGAAAACAGGTTGTTAGAAATAGCTTATCAGTCAGTAAGACAAAGAGTTGCCATTACCTTACTGAAAATCCATGAACAGCACTTCGGGGAAGGGGATGATATTATCCAGATTTCCAGAAAAGATATAGCAAGTATTGTAGGCACTACCACTGAATCCCTTAACAGGACATTGGCGGATTTTAAGGAAGAAAAGTTAATAGAAATCCTTAATGACGGTTTGAAAATAGTAGATAGGGAAAAACTAAAAAGAGTAAAAAACCAATAAGTTATTTTGCAAGGAAAGTTTCTGATAACTATTAATGTGTCTATCCGCAATTCCCTCTACTTAAAAAGGTTGACTTCGTATGCTAACGGCGTTGAAGCTTCGGGAATAAATTGGTGAATTTCTGTCTTTAGTCAGAATTGCACCAGTAAAGATCAAATGGGAATTGAACTGATCGTTTTGATTAAGCTATCTACTGCTTCGGTCTTCAGACTTCCGACCCCGATATCCACCGGGGCAGGCTTTCCGACCCCTTGAGCTAAGGATTTAAGGTTACCGGCATCATAACGGATAATCAGAACTCTTAAAATTCTATATCGGACAAACTAATTTTTCATTTAGAAAGCCAAGTCAGCCTTGTAACTTAAGTAGAGGTCCTTTTTGTGATAAATACTTGTATAAAGTAAGCATTATTGTTTGGGGAGCATTGCCAAGGCCTTTTCAGCTTGTTGTATGTTGTTAATTCCCTTAAGTAAGGCGTCAGGATTAAAAGAAATGCTGTCAATACCTTGTTCTACAAGGAACCGGGTAAAGTCAGGGAAGTCACTGGGAGCTTGACCACACAGCCCCACTTTGGAATTTTGGGAATGTGCGGTCTTGATAAGATAAGAAATCATGTACTTAACGGCTTCATTATTTTCATCAAACAAATCGTTTATGATGGTTGAATCACGGTCAATCCCTAAGGTGAGCTGGGTAAGGTCATTTGAGCCGATTGAAAATCCATCAAATAGTTGGGCAAATTCCCTGGCAAGGATTATGTTACTTGGGATTTCAGCCATTACATACACTTCCAGACCATTTTTACCCCTTTCCAAACCGTATTTTTTCAGGGTTTTTAGAACATTGTTACCTTCCTCGATGGTCCGGCAAAAAGGGATCATTATTTTTACATTATCCATCCCCATATTTTCCCTTAGTATCCTGATTGCTTCACACTCCAGGGCAAATCCTGCCTTATATTCATCACGATAGTATCTTGATGCACCCCTGAAACCTAGCATTGGGTTTTCTTCTTTTGGTTCGAAGTGGTTTCCTCCCAGTAGTTGGGCATATTCATTCGATTTGAAGTCACTCATGCGTATGATTACATCTTTGGGATAAAAAGCCGCTGCTACCAGAGATAAATGTTGGGAGAGAATATCGGTGAAATAGTGTCTTTTATCTGGGTAACGGGAAGTGATTTCAGCAATTTTTTCTTTATCCGGGCCTGCTGGAAGTTTCTGGTATGAGGCCAGTGCCATTGGATGGATTTTAATGACATTGGCTATAATGAATTCCATCCGAAGTAAACCAACACCTGCATTAGGATATCTTGATAATCGAAAGGCCTGAAATGGATCTGCCAAAACAAACATTGGGTTGGTATGCGTAGTTGACTTTTGTTCAAACTGGACAGTTTCCTCTTGCCACTCCAGCTTTCCGTCGTAAATTTTTCCTTCATCCTCCTGGATACAGGAAACAGTGATAACTTGTCCGTCTTTTATTTTTTCAGTTGCATTGGTAGTGCCCACGACAGCATGAATGCCGAGTTCCCTTGCGATGATGGAAGCGTGACTGGTTCTACCTCCTTTGTTGGTTACGATACTGATCGCTTTTCTTAGTATGGCATTCCAATCCGGATTTGTAGTGTCTGCTATGATGATATCTCCTTTTTGTACTTTATCAGCTTCTTCAAGGCTCTTGATAATACGGGCAGTTCCTGATGCAATGGACCTTCCAACCGCCTTCCCGGTGCAAATAGGCTCTTTTTGGGTGTTAAGCGTAAATCTTTTTTCAACAATATCTTTGTTTCGTTTTAAGGAATGTACCGTTTCAGGACGGGCCTGAACGATAAATATTTCTCCCGTCAGTCCATCTTTGGCCCATTCAATGTCCATTGGAGTTTGATAATGGGTTTCTATTTGATAGCAACAACGGGCCAAATAACTTACCTCTTTATGGGATAATGAGAAGGAATTTCTTTCGCTTGTACTTGTAGGGATGTTGGCAATAGGTTTGGTCCCAGATGGATTATAAACCATCTTTTGCTCCTTAGTCCCCAATTTTTCAAATAACAAGCCAGATTGATTTTTGGCAATCGAAGGTTTGAAACAATAAAATTCATCCGGAGTTACTGCACCTTGTACAATATTTTCACCCAATCCATAGGAGGAAGTTATGTATATTACATTGGCAAACCCACTTTCCGGATCAAGGGTAAAAGCCACGCCGGCACTGCCTAGATCCGCCCGTACCATTTTTTGGATGCCTACAGATAAGGCGACCTTCATATGATCAAAGTCATGGTCAATCCGGTATTTAATTGCCCGGTCATTAAATAGGGAAACATAGCAACGATGGATGGCCTCCAATAAATTTTTTGGCCCTTTTATGTTTAGAAAACTATCGTGCTGGCCTGCAAAACTTGCGCTTGGTAGATCTTCTGCCGTAGCACTACTGCGAACAGCAAATGAATCCCCATTATGGTTAAGGATTCTATAAGCCTCTAAAATTCTTGCTTCCACCTGTTTTGGAAAATGACCATTTTGAACATATTCACGGCATTTGGCTCCTATTTCCGAAAGGTTGCTTAGATCTCTTAGGTTTAGCTTTTGTAGTTCATCACTAAGGATAGTCCTTAAATGGTTATAATTTAGAAATTCCCAATATGCTTCAGCAGTAATGGCAAAGCCATCTGGAATTTTTATGTCGAGGGACTGAAGCTTTTGGAACATTTCTCCTAAAGAAGCATTTTTACCTCCTACTTTCTGGATGTCTTTAGAAGATATTTGGGCAAAAGGAACGCAAAAGGTGGAAGTAGGGGTATCCATAGGAATAGAATTAACGTCAGGTTATTGAACGATGGTTAACTGTTTTAATGATTGGAGTTGCCTTTTTCGTATCTACCGGTTTCATCGAAAATTTTGATTCTAAAAACGATGGCTTTCATGCTCTTTTTAACCATTGTGGGGGTACTGGGTTCTTTCCCAGCTTCGGGTCGAACTGCGGTACTTATATTGTACGGGATCATTCTGTCTTCAATAATTTTTAAGCCATACTGGTAATCCTTATCATCTGTCAATTCTTCGTACTCTCCCCAAATGATGACACTTCTCCAGTTGGTCATATTTTCGATGGAATCAACTTGAAAACATACTCTTGGATTATTTCTCATCATTTTGACTTTTTGCCCCTCCAAGGAATGGGCATAGATATACCCTTGATCAAAGGCATATGAAATCGGGACGATATACTGTTTACCATCATCATAACATGCAATCCGCCCAATAGTCTGACTTTGGAGAATATGGGCTATTTGCTCATTGGATAATTTGCCTATCATTTCTTTAGATTTTAATATTGGTTTTAACCGGGCTTTAATTACTGTAATAAATTTTCCTTTCAACTAAGCGATAATTACCTGCCAAGAACCCAAACGCAAAGTTGTTTTTTAAATCCTGAAGGATTGCTTTTGAAGCTTTCTCTGTTTTATAAACCTAATTGTAAAGCATTGTATATCAAATGATAATAGTCTTTGTGAATGCATGACCTACATCATGATGAGAACATGACAGAAGAATTTGGGGAGATAGGATTCCTAACCATTAATGGAAAATGAATCCGGTTTAAATACCAAAATGGCCATGGTTTTAAATTCACTTAGACCATGGCCAATTATATCCCTAAAAAATATCGATGGGAAATTTAGAAAATGTCCTCTATATAATAGGAGGTCCCTTCATAGGTGAAATAATCACCTATCCTTTTTCCCCTCATTGCTAGAAACAATGGACTTTGGGTCGATATACCAACAAATGGATGACCATCAGCAGAAAATTGTTCTATACTGACCGAGATGAAAAAAGTGGCCCTATTTGTGACTATAACAGCCCCAAGATCCGCGGTTTCATGCAGACTGTTGTCTTTGGAGTTTAAAAATACGAGAATGCCCATTTCAGCCTCTGCAAAATCCAAGGCCTGATAAATGGAGTTGTATTCTGACTGGGAAAAAGCCCTTCTGTTACCACTGCTGATTTCTTCAGTTTCTGCATCCTGCAAAAGCTTTAGTTCTTTCAATCTGGATTTGAAATCATCAATCAGTGATTGTTGCTTAAGCATACACTGAGTCAGTATTCTCTTTTTGATTTGGGTTTTATTCTCTGTAGTTTCCATGTACCAAGCTAAAGAAAATTCATTATGCAGCTTATGCCTACGATCATATTAAATAGATGATTTGCATCACGAATATTTGGTTTATTGTAGGTAGAGATGATAAAAATGTTGAAATTTAAATGCTTAGCAAATTGAAATAAAATGATTATATTGGTAATGGGGCTTCCTGGATCGGGAAAGAGTTATTTTGCCAATACTTTAGCCAAGAGGCTCGGTGCAGATTATTTCAAGAGCGATGAAATCAGAAAGCAGTTGGATTTGAGGGGTAAGTATACAAAAAAAGACAAGTTTTTGGTTTATCGAGAACTCTTTGACCAGGCTAAAACGGCTATAAAGGATGGAAAGTCAGTTGTCCTTGATGCTACCTTTTATTTAAGAGAAATGAGGGGACTATTTTTTCGATTGGCCAAAAGGAAAAAGATTGCGTGTAATGCTTTTCTTATCCAAGCCGAGGAGCAATTGATATTGGAAAGACTGGACAGGCCAAGAACCGATAGTGAAGCAGGTGTAAAGGTATATCGCAAAATCAAGGAAATATTTGACCCGGTAGAAGAACCCCATTTAAAAATTGAATCGACTGATTCAAATATTGAGGAAATGATTCAAAGGGCAATCAGCTATATAAAATGGGGATATGTATGAGGAAGAAATTAATACCTTGGTGGAGAATGGTTACTTTGAAGGAGAACCATTAAGTGGGGAGCTGATTGAAACCCATATTTCTTGGATTATACTTTCTGGCGATTATGCCTTTAAAATCAAAAAACCATTGAAGTTGTCTTTTTTGGATTTTTCTACATTAGAGCAGCGCAAATTAAACTGTGATTTGGAAGTAAAGCTGAATAGTCGCTACTCGGATATTTATTATGGGGTGGAACCTGTTTTTCAAAAAGGTGGAAAATGGCAAATTGGCGGTGAGGCTGATGATGTTCAGGACTTTGCCGTTAAGATGAAAAGGATGGAAGAGAAAAGCAGAATGGACCACCTCATCCATAATGAGCAGCTTGAAGAAGCAGATATTCGGAAGCTGGCAAAAGTAGTGGCAAATTTTCATATGAAGGCCCCTGTAATCACAACCCCATTTGACTTGACTTTTGCCCAAAATACCTTTAATGATTTGTTGAGCTTGGAAGAAACTGTGAAGCACGAAGTAAATATTGGCTTATTACAGAAGGCTGTAAATTGGAGTGATAAACTATTGGAAAAGTATTCACAAACCTTTCAAAAAAGGATTGACCTGGGGTTAAAAAGGGATGTTCACGGGGATCTGCATACAGGGAATATTTTTATAAAGGAACAGCCGGTGATTTTTGATTGTATCGAATTCGATAAGAATTTTCGGCAGATTGATGTGCTATATGAAGTGGCTTTCCTCTGTATGGATTTGGAAGCTGCAGGGAGGAAAGGTTTCGCCCAAAGCTTCCTTGATGAATATAATAGGCATTTTGCCAGTTTGAAAGATGAAGAAGACTTGGCACTATTTATATATTTTAAATGCCTGCGGGCTAATATAAGAGCAAAAGTAATGGGTCTGCGGGCTGTTCAGTCCAGAGATACAAAGGAAAAGCAGGCTTATTTATCTGAAATGGAAAAGTATTTGGGAATGGTGGGGGAATATATGGAGCAATGCAAGCCTTAAGGATAAATAGCTCGGAAGGATTTAATTATGAAAGGGTTGGGGACCGGAAAATTCAAATTTGGCCGATTTATATGACGAAAATCATTTCAGTTGCCTGACTGCCAAGCTACCTTTGTTCATGGTTAAGCCAAAGGTTTAATTATGAGAAGGTTAATGAGGTGAAAATCGACTGATTGAACATATAAAATTTTCTGATTATGAAAAGAAATGTCCTTATCGTCACAAGTAATAAGTTCGAGTCGGGAGGCACGATGCCGGTAAGATATACATGTGATGGAAAAAATGTAAACCCACCCATGACCATTAAAAACCTTCCGGAAAAGGCAAAGTCCATAGCTATTATTATGGAAGATAAAGAAAGTGATGATTATGATGCCATACATTGGCTGGCTTATAATATTCCAGCATCCGGCTATATTAATGAGGATGAAAAGGAATGTGATACAGGCCTCAATGGGTTTAATGGTAAAGGTTATGTTGGCCCTTGCCCGAGTGAGGATGTCCAAAGGTATGTGTTTAGGGTTTATGCTTTGGATGATTATCTCTATTTTGGCCATGATCATGTAAGTCGAATGGATGTAGAGGAAGGAATTAGATATCACCTCGTAGGATATGGAGAGCTTGGAGGGAAATATCAAAAAGACGGTAAGTTTGACTTGGTAAAAATTGCTTAAAAATCAGATAGGAAATTGGAAAACTGTTTGGCCCTTTTGGCTATCTTTTTGGGGTGAAAGGGGTATATATGGACCTTCTTGTTATTTTGACATCCCAGGTAACTATAAAATCTGTTTTTTTATCAAATGCTATTGAGTTGATGATAAAATCAATTCCTTGGCCTTATTTCAAAACATCTCCTATTACTGATGGGGGAGCATGTATCCAGACAGTTGAATAGTGGTATCTCCCTCTGGTCTATACATCAAGAGCAAAATCCCTAGGGAATAAATTCATAAAACTTTATTGGTTATAATTGTGTATGATCGCTATTTTTTTGTAAATTAAAGGTGAGTGTCGGTGAATATTCCGGCTTAAGCGATTTAGTGTTAATGTATTGGCAATTAATGTGTTAAATGTTAATGCAAGCATTAATAAAATGGAACAGATTACAAGTTTGACGGATGCTATTTATGGTAAAGGAAAGTAGGGTATAATACCTTCAGCATTTATTTTTTAAAATTAAGTACAGCGTAAGCGTTTTTAGTTCAAGTGATTGTAATTGAGGCTATCTCATATCATGCCGTTTCGATGTTAGGAGAAATCTTATGGATTTTCTATTGTATTGAATTAAGGCATTTGAGGTTCCTCCTGACAGATAGTCCGTCACAATGGATCAGTATGAGCAGAGAGGAAATTTATGGGGCTATCTTATAAAAAGATCTTTTCAGATTAAGTGGGAAGGAGGAATTTTGCCATCCTTCCTAATTAGATGATGATGATACCTTGTAGGTTTCGAACCCAAAAGCAATGTATAATAAAAACATCCTAGCCATGAGGAAAAACACGCTTTTAATTACAAGTAATAGAATTGGTCCTAATAGTTCTTTACCGATTGATTATTCTTATGATGGAAAGAATGTCAACCCGCCTTTATTGATCAAGAATCTTCCCCGAAATACCAAATCCATCGCTATAATCATGAAGGACACGGAAATTGAAAGTCGCATTCATTGGGTGGCCTATAACATTCCTGCGATTGGCTTTGTGAAAGAAAATGAAAAGCAGTGTGAATTGGGATTTAATGGCTTTAAAAGTAAAGGTTATTCAGGGCCTAAACCAAATGGAAAAGTGCACACATACGTGTTTAGGGTTTATGCGTTAGATGACTATTTGTACTTTCCGCGTCATTGTGTTAGCCCTTTAGATGTGGAAGAAGGAATTAGGTACCACCTTCTAGGATATGGTGAATTGAGAGTAGTGTATGAAGGTGTATCGGAGTATCATCTGGCAGAACTTGCGAGGTGATTTATTGAGAATTTAGGAACCATCTTTCCTGGATGGTTCCTAAATATTTAATTTTTTATGTGTATTAGCAATCTTGCACGTACTGCTTTATAAGTAGAATATGGTATCGAAATGTAAGGATGTCCCTTGGTGGGGCAGGCCGTTAAGAAAATGAGCTAGCTCGCGTCGTGGAGGGACGAGCGTAAAGAAAACAGTCAGTGACTGTTTTTAGCAAGTAGCCAGCCT
>Ga0207773_100590_pt1 | contig 13165 bp, 10 predicted proteins | sample TtaePargueraPR_2_FD_187281 | JGI IMG/M metagenome (GOLD analysis project Ga0207773, IMG submission 187281) | Aerobic enrichment media microbial communities from Bioluminiscent Bay, La Parguera, Puerto Rico - Tt and M1 (3) (SPAdes) | ecosystem: Environmental > Aquatic > Marine > Unclassified ...
CCGCCGGTTTCAATCCCCATCCAGTTCAAAGCACCGTCAATCAGGCCGCCATTACGCAGCAAAAGCATCCAGGCATAGTTCCGGACCAGAATGTTGGTCCAGAACGGAATGGTCACCAGAAAGATCAGGAAGTTGCGACGGCTTTGCGGTTGGGTTGAAATGTAAAACGCGGTCGGAAAACCCAACAAAAGGGCAAAGACCGTCGTCATCGCCGACAGGCCAAAGGAACGGGCAAAGATCTGAAGGTAATCAGTATTGACCACCAGATTGTCCATCAGATCGCGTTCAAAGATGAAACTGATATAGGCATCCATCGAGAATACGCTCCAGTTCACCCCGCCATAATCGCCGCGCTCCAACATCGAAACATAGGCCATCTGCAACAGCGGCACGGCCATGAAGAAGCCGATATAGACCACCGCCGGTGCGACCAGCCAAAATCGTTTGGATCGTAAAATGCTGCCCATGATCAATCCGCCAGTACCCGAATGGAATCAGGCGACATGGTGATGCCGACACGTTCGCCCTGGACGAAATCGGCCTTCGCACCCGATCCGTTTTGCATCCGGACTGTCAACAGGGCGTCATTGCCGAGATCAATCTGATAGGTCGTATCCGTGCCGAAATAGATGACAGTCGAAACAGTCCCGACAAGATGATTGGCGTTGGCCTTACTTTCAGCAACCAGCCCAAGGCGTTCCGGACGGACCGAAACAGTAACCTCGCCACTTCGTTGACCGGAAACGTCCTGTGTCAGTTCAATTACCTGACCACCACCAAGCTTAATGGCACGTTTGCCAGCGCCATCATCAACAAGATTACCCACAAGGAAGTTACTGTCGCCGATAAAGTCGGCAACAAAGCGGTGGGTCGGGGCTTCATAGATTTCACGGGGTGCACCAATCTGAAGAATTTCGCCCGACTTCATCACCGCAATGCGATCTGACATCGCAAGCGCCTCTTCCTGATCGTGGGTGACAAAAACAAAGGTAATCCCGGTTTCTGTCTGCAGGCGTTTGAGTTCGACCTGCATTTCCTTGCGCAATTTCAGATCAAGGGCCGAAAGCGGTTCATCAAGCAGCAAAACCTTTGGCGCCGGTGCCAATGCACGGGCCAGCGCAATACGCTGCTGCTGGCCACCGGAAAGTTGGTTTGGCACGCGGTCCCCGTATTGAGCCAGCCGGACCAGTTCGAGCATCTCTTCGGCGCGATCATCAGCCTGCTTGCGCGCAATCCCCTGCATTTCAAGGCCAAAGGTAATGTTCTGTCTGACCGTCAAATGCGGGAAAAGTGCATAGGACTGAAACACCGTGTTGATGGGCCGCTTGTAAGGCGGAAGGTCATTTAGCGCCTTCCCTTCAAGCAAAATTTGCCCCGAAGTAGCCTGTTCAAACCCGCCGATCAGACGCAGCAAAGTCGTTTTGCCACAGCCCGAAGGACCCAACATGGTGAAAAACTCATTCTGAAAGATATCGACAGATACGTCGTCCAGTGCCGTGACTTTATCGGCACCCGACCCAAATGTTTTTCCAACAGACTTTGCCGAAATGACTACTTCTGACATGCACTTCCCCGAATTTGTATTTTGTAAAATGATATAAAATCTACAGAGACTTGCAATCCGGTGGTCAAGAAAGCGTCGATATTTACAGAAGTTCCGCAATATCCGCCTTAAAATGGCATCCAAACTGGTTCTGATTGCGTCATATAGACACTTTACAAAATAATGTGCAGCGCACTATTCACGCAAAACGAGGACTTCTTTGACAGAAAGACAATCAGAGGGCACTAAATGCACGGAAATCACCGTCAGATCAGACAATGCCGGCGTCACGCAACTTGGCAATCTGGTCGTCGCTAAGGTCAGCCACCTTGCGCAAGATTTCGTCGCTGTGTTGCCCCAGCATCGGCGGGGCTTTTTCATCCGTGATCGGCGTTTTGGAAAACTTGATCGGGTTGGCAACGGTCGGAACTGTTCCGGCAGTTGGATGATCAAGCTGCTTGACCATACAGCGATGCTTGACCTGCGGGTTATCAAACACACGATCAAGGGTATTGATCGGACCGCACGGCACATTGGCCTTTTCAAGCGCATCAATCCATGCGTCGGTGGTTTTGGTAACCATGGCCTGACGGATTAGCGGCACCAGTTCGGTGCGATTGGCCACACGGTTGCGGTTGGTGGCGTAACGTTCATCAAGCGGCAAGGCATCCATCCCAGCAACCGCGCAGAAGCTTTTGAACTGGCTGTCATTGCCCACCGCCAGGATCAGATAGCCATCCGCCGTCGGAAAGGCTTCGTAAGGCACGATATTGGGGTGCGCATTGCCAAGACGCCCCGGTGCGTTGCCGGTAGCAAGGTAGTTCATCGCCTGATTGGCAAGAACCGCTGTTTGCACATCGAGAAGGGCCAGATCAATATACTGCCCCTCGCCGGTTGCGTCGCGGTGACGCAAGGCGGCCAGAATGCCAATCGTTGCGTAAAGTCCGGTAAAGATATCGGCAACCGCAACGCCAACCTTCATCGGCTGACCACCCGGTGCACTATCGGGCGCACCGGTGATGCTCATAAGCCCGCCCATGCCCTGAATCATGAAATCATAGCCCGGCCGGTCCTTATACGGGCCGTCTTGTCCAAAGCCTGTTATCGAACAATAAACTAGCTTGGGGTTCACCTTGGAAAGGGTCGCATAATCAAGGCCGTATTTGGCAAGGCCACCAACCTTGAAGTTTTCCAGAACCACGTCACTTTCGGCCGCAAGATTGCGCACGATCTCCTGGCCTTCAGGCTTGGTGATATCGATGGTCAGTGATTTCTTGCCGCGATTGGCTGTCAGGTAATAGGCGGCTTCGCTCGTGTCATTGCCACTGGCATCCTTGGCAAAGGGCGGCCCCCAGCCACGGGTATCATCACCGGCACCGGGACGTTCGATCTTGATGACCTCGGCCCCCATATCGGCAAGGGTCTGGCTGGCCCACGGCCCGGCCAGTACGCGCGAAAGGTCAAGAACACGAAGCCCGGAAAGTGCGCCAGTCATCTGAATATCCCGAAATATCGACTTTGAAAAAGGCAGCTGGGAAAAAACAGCTGGAATCAAATCGGGCGACAACATTTCTGCCGCCGCCCGATCAAGCTTTTGGGATCAAGCCTCTGCGGTGAAGGCCTGAATTCCGGTCTGCGCCCGCCCAAGGATCAATGCGTGCACATCGTGGGTACCTTCATAGGTATTGACCGCTTCAAGGTTCATCGCGTGACGAATGACATGGTATTCATCGGCGATACCGTTACCGCCATGCATGTCACGGGCAACACGGGCAATATCAAGCGCCTTGCCACAGTTATTACGCTTCATCAGCGAAATGGCTTCCGGTGCGCCTTTGCCTTCGTCAAGCAGACGGCCAACCTGAAGCGCGCCCTGCAGGCCAAGGGTGATTTCGGTCTGCATGTTGGCCAGTTTCAGCTGGATCAGCTGGTTCGCCGCAAGCGGACGACCGAACTGTTTGCGATCAAGCGTGTACTGACGTGCCGCGTGCCAGCAGAATTCAGCAGCGCCCATCGCACCCCAGGCAATGCCGTAACGTGCCTTGTTCAGGCAACCGAACGGACCGCCAAGGCCCTTGGCATTCGGCAGCATGTTCTCTTCGGGCACAAAGACATTGTCCATGACGATTTCGCCGGTGATCGACGCACGCAGCGAAAACTTGCCTTCGATCTTCGGTGCGGTCAGACCCTTCATATCCTTTTCAAGGATGAAGCCGCGAATGACGCCTTCGTCATCCTTGGCCCAAACAACAAATACGTCTGCGATCGGGCTGTTGGTGATCCACATTTTGGCACCCGAAAGGGTAAAGCCACCATCAGCCTTGCGTGCACGGGTTTTCATACCACCCGGATCGGAACCGTGATCCGGCTCCGTCAGACCAAAGCAACCAACCCATTCACCGGTTGCCAGTTTCGGAAGGTATTTCTTGCGCTGTTCTTCGCTGCCATACGCATAAATCGGATGCATCACGAGCGAGCTCTGCACCGACATTGCCGAGCGATAACCGGAGTCAACGCGTTCAACTTCGCGGGCCACAAGACCATAGGCCACGTGGTTGACACCCGGTCCGCCATATTCCTCGGGGATGGTCGGGCCCAGCAGGCCAAGTTCACCCATCTCGGTCATGATTTCACGGTGGAAAATCTCATGCCGGTTGGCTTCCAGAACGCGGGTCTGAAGGTTTTCCTGACAATATGCACGGGCCGCATCGCGGATCATGCGTTCGTCTTCGCTCAACTGCTCTTCAAGCAGGAGCGGATCTTCCCAATGAAACGGTGCGCGGCTTGCCATTCGCCTGGTCCTTTTATGAATTTTTCTACAGAAAGCAGGGGCAGCGCCATAGAAGGGCGAGATGACGCTACCCCTGAAAAGCTTAGTTGCTTATGGGTTAAAGCTAGGAATTGGCAGCGCAAGTTGCAAATGATAAAAGCGACATAGATTATGCGAAAAACTCATAACCTAAAACGTTTCACATGAAACAAAACAAGAACAAATAGCGGAATAGTTGACAGATGAGCCGCCGCATTCCCAGCCTCAAGGCATTGAGTTGCTTTGAACAAACGGCCCGTTTTGGTAGCGCATCACGCGCGGCTGAAGAATTGTATCTGACCCAAAGTGCGGTCAGCCGACAAATTCAGGGGCTTGAAAACTGGCTTGGCTGCAAGCTGTTTGCCCGGGAAAAGCAACGCCTGGCGCTGACACCCGAAGGCGAAAGTTATTTGCAATCCATTCGCCCCGCACTTGATCAGCTTGAAAGCGCGACCCTGACCCTTTTGTCGGGTGGATCGGAAAGCGGGGTTCTGACACTTGCGGCCCCGCCGACATTCGGATCGCGCTGCCTTATTCCATTATTGCCTGACTTCCGGTCCAAGCATCCTGACATCGCGATTAATTTCATTTCACGCATCGGCATACCCGATTTTGACCGTGAACAGATCGACATCGCTGTCCTGTTTGGCGAAGGACAATGGTCTGAACTTGACGCCCACATCCTGCATGGCGAGGAAATGGTCCCGATCTGCAGCCCGCAACTGGTTGCCAATCTGGGACGCACGCCACAGCCAGAAGACTTGCGAAACTTTCCGTTGCTGCACATCGCGACCCGCCCGCGCGGTTGGGCCGATTGGCTTGCGGCAAGTGGGCTTAGTGATATTGACGGCGAAAACGGACCGAAGTTTGAGCATTTCACCATGGCCATGCAGGCCGCCGTTGCCGGACTTGGCGTGGCACTATTGCCGACCTTTGCAATCACCGATGAACTGGCAACCGGCCGGATCATCGCCCCGTTCGGGCAACCAAAGGCCAGTCCATTCCACTATTACGCCTGCTGCCCGAAAAGCCGCGCACGCCTGCCCAAGATCCGGGCCTTTATGAACTGGCTTGATCAACTTGAGACGGTAAAGAAACTTGCGCGTGGAATCGCCACGTAGGGCAAACTGGTTTGATCAGCTTGCCTTTTGATCGGCTGTTAATGCACGCAGTGCATTCATCCCGCGGCGGCGCAGCACATCGGCATCTTCCGGACCATCGACGATCTCAAGCAAACGCACCGTGGCCATCAGGTTTCGCTGCGCGTTCGGAACTTCTTCGGGTGTCAGTCGACGCATACTGTCCACACCGGCACGGCCGATCTGATTGAGCTTTTTCTTAAGCTCCACCACTGCTTTGGCCGCCGAACTTTGGGCTGCGAGCACATCGGAAATGCGCGCGGTTTCGGCAATTGCCTCAGCCGATTTTTCAGCGGCCAGGACTTTCTCGTCATCGAATTCCTGTGAGAAGATCGGACGGGCAAGTGCACCACGCCCCGACCCCGGGCCTTGAGCCGCTTCAAGCTTTGGCAAGGCATCAATCACGCGTTCCGGCGTTGCGCCAAACATCGTATCGGCAAGTGCGCGCGATACCCGACGACGGGTTTCAAGCAGCTTTTCACCCCAACGGCCATCCTTGCGGATTTTAAACTCGCGCGTGATGCGGACAAATTCCGAAGCATACCAGCGGGCCAATGACAGGATGTGGGCTTCGTCCTTGCCGGTACCGACACCTTGTTCAATCTCGGTTACCGTCTCGGCCAACAGGTCAATGATCAGATCACCGGTTTCAGCCAGGTTGGTTTTCTCGATCGTGCGGTCATCAGACTTGGTCGACAGCACACGAATAAGCTTGAACAACTCGCTCGGCCGCAAAAGGCGCGCCAGAACGGCGAGCAGGAACATCGGCTCAAGCCCGGGCTTCTCCTTTGAGATCGACATGAACAGGTCACGCAGCCATTTCACGTCGCTTGCATCGAGCACCCTGATCGGCGCCGACGGGAAGCGTTCACGCAATTGCGCAATTTCGTCGCCGACCCGCAAGATCTTGCCGACTTCGGCAAAGGCTGTAAGGTGAATGCGCGAGCCAAGCCGGGTTGCCAATGCACGTTCCTGCTTCACGCCGGTATGAGAATTTTCAAGTTGATCCTCAATCGTCCGCGCCCCGATCTGCCAAAGCTTGCGCTCTGCGATGGCAAGTTTTGCAGTGTCGCGGGTCGCAGCAGCCTTGTCGATGTCCTGCATCGCCTGTTGAAACTCAGGGCCGCCGGATTCCACCACGACATTCCAAATTGGCATCAGTGATGACCGGCTGATGCGGATGCTTTTTTCATTGGGCTCGCCAGAGGTAAGCAGATCTTCAAACGGATCGCAGAACTGACGCATCGGTGTCGGATAGCGTTCCGGTTTGAGCGATGCCAGACGCGGGCGCAGGATTTGAAGAATGGCTTCATGGGGCAATGGCAATTTGGGATCAGCACGATCGCTTTCGATCGCGCGCGTGAAGCGGGCAATTTCATTACTGCTGAGCGATTCAAACAGTTTGCCAAGTTGCGAAACGCCCAGCTTTCCGGCGTCTTCAATCTTCATGCCGACTGTCTCCTGAAGCGTTCGAGACGATCCATCATATCGGCGTCAATTTCACCACTGCCCAGCTTGCGCAATTCACCAGCCCAAAGCATCTGATTAACCCGTACATCGGCCCAGAACTGCTGTTCGGACTGCGCAATCTCAGAAAGCGGCAAGACCGGCGCAAAACTTGCTACTTCCTCGACGGTTTCACGCTGTTTTGATCTGTCAGTGGTAGACCGCTTATCCCAAACATCAATCAGTTCCTGCCAACCATCAAGCAGCCACCAGAGATACTCAATCGTTTCACCAATAGCCTTTTTTGCGGTTTCCCAATCCGTCAGAACCTTGCCAAGTTCACTGTTCCAGCTATCAACTTCCGCGATGCGCTTCAAGGCATGATTACTTGTCGAACGGGTCGCGCTGACAACACGTCCGGCCATAAAGCGGAAGTCGGACTGTTCGGAATTTGACCATTCCTCGATATCTTGGGCGAACTTCTTGAGCCCGTTGGCCAGAACGCGAAGCTGCCCCTGACATCCCTCAAGGTCCAGCCCCACCGGGGCAATCATCTTGCTCCACTCGCCGAGGCTATCAATGATGGTGTCATTGGCGACCTTGTGCTCGGACGCAAAGCGGTTCAGCGCCCGGCGAGCGCGAATTTGACCATCGGTGGTCATCAATTCCTCGCGCTTCATGTCCTTGACAGCATCACCACCAAGTTGGCGCAAGGCCTGATGCAGAACCGCCATCTGACCAAGTTCCCGTGATGCTTTTTCGGTCCAGTTGCGCCGCGTACAGGTGCGCGCCAGTTCCACCCCGCCAACACCGGTGCTGCCAACGTCGCGGCTATGCTCCAGAACCGTCTGCGGACGGACATCCTCCAACTCGATAAGGCGGTCGTAAAGCATGCGATCATGAACCGAAAGATCGAACACTTCGCGCAATGTATCGAGCGGCAACTCATAGGTCCCAAGTCCGCCAGACAGACCGGGCAACATGATCATTTTCCGTCCGGCCTTGCCAATGGAAACGCGCGCGTAACGCAGGGTTTTGGTCGTAAAGGGAGTCCTGACACCGCGCGAAGCGAATGTTTGCGGCAAGCACGACAAAGGATCGTCCGGCACCTCATGCGGTTCAGGAGACTTGTGGCTGACGGAATTTACAATCTTCTGTTTATTCATTCTTGGCTTTGGCTAAGCGGTATCGGCGCTAATGTCTGGTGGTCACCCTGACGCCCATTTAAGGGCAGGATTCCCGGCGTAAGAAAGCAGTACGTAATGAACATTTTGTCATTTTGGCCAGAAATTCTCGGGACAACTCAGACTACCCCGACAAGGTGGTAATTACATTAACAACCTTCCCCGAAATTACCACCATCAACTGGCGGCGCCAAATTGCCATTTTTCACCGAATGTCAGCAAGTCCTTATAGTGTCTCTTGCGCTTTTTCCCATGTTTTCACATACGCCTTCCATTCCGCACCATCCGGAATGGATTCGTCAACCGTCAGGAATGCCCGACTGTCGATCATGATGGCCACTTCTTCGGTTTCCACCGGCGCCTTGACCATCTTTGTCTGATAGGCGCTTGGATGCGGTCCGTGCGGGAAACCGCTTGGATGGAATGTTGCCATTCCGGCCTTTATTTCGCCGCGACTGAAGAACTCGCCCCGGTGATAAAAGATGAACTCGTCTGCGTCTTCGTTGGAGTGGTAGAACGGCACGCGCATGATACCGGACTCGCCCTCGCCCACCTTCGGGATGAAGGTGCTGATTGAAAATGTCCCGGTAACAAAGGTACAGGATGCCGCAGGTGGCGTTCTTTGCCCGTTGGACCGGTGTTTTGCAAGATCGCGCCAATTGAGCTTCACCACACAAAGATCGCCTTCCCAACCAACCGCATCCAGCGGATTGAACGGATAGGTCAGGGTCGAAACCTGCCCGCGGCGCTTGATGTGGATTTCCCAGAATGCGTCGTCTTGCTGGGCAATGAAGGCATCGTCAATTCTGGGCAAGGTGAACAACATCGGATCTACCGCGCGCGCGCCATCCGATGATGCATCCGGCAGCTTGAAGGCATCTGCCGTTGCCTCGATCATCATGAATTCCGAAAGTTCAGATGGCTCGATCCGCCAGGCAGTGCCGCGCGGCAAAAGGATATAGTCCCCGTCGCGATAGGGTAGATGACCGTAATCGCAAAACAGCGCCCCAGCCCCGTTGTGAACAAAGATCAGCGTATCGCCATCCGCATTACGGGCAAGCGCATGCATTTTGCTGTCGGTTTTCCAGTAACGAACTTCCATATGATCATTGTGAAGCACCCGACGGGCCTGCAATGGACAGGCCGGGCCCGGTGAGAGCTTGCCAAGGGAAAACGCGCGTGGTCGCAACGGACCCTCAAATGTCGCCCAGCCGGCCGGCGGGTGGCGATGATAAATTTGCGCGGAAGGTCCCGTGAAACCGGCACGCCCGACTTCGCGCTGATATGTTTTTTGGTCAGCTTGTCCTTCGGGGCGCGCGACACATTGACCTTCGCTATTTGGAAGCCTGATCCAGTTCGTCATGTGATCCTCCCAGATCGGTTTTATCGGGAGCCAAACGGAGTGGATCGCAACCAAGCCCCCTTTCTACTGATATGAGAAAGAAGCGGTTGTTTTTCAAGCATTGCGGATTGAAGACACAAAATCATTGAGCATCTTTCTGCATTCGTAAAATCAACCTATGATGGTGCCAAAATTATTCAAAGACACTGCGCACATCAGGGACCGAAAACAATGTCAGATCGTGATACTCAGCAGGCCATTTTCCTTAAACAGGGCAAGGGCCGCAGCTACGACATGGGTCGAATTAAAGCCGTCTTTAAAGCCGATGGTCAGGAAACAGCCAATCAGTATTCCATTTCTGAATGGAGGATGGAGCCAAACACCAAAGGCATCGGCGCGCATTCTCATGATGACGGGAACGAGATTTTCTATGTGCTGGAAGGCACAATGAGCTTTCTGATCGGTGAGAACTGGCAAGAAGCAGAAAAAGGCAGCTTTATATACGTTCCCGCCGGTATTCAGCACGATTTCGAAAATCGCAGCACCGAAAAGGCGGGCGTGCTGAATATCTATGCGCCCGGCGCCTTTGAAGAAAATATGCCCAAGATCGTTGGATGGTTCAAAGAAAACCCGCCAACGGATGCGGTCTGAGCCAAACCTGTTCTGCAAATTTACCGTGTAGTGGTCGCGCAAACTCAGTTTATTTTCTGCCAGTCATAGCCTTTCATATAGTCCAGAAATGAACGCATGGCCGCACTTGGCAGACGACGGTTCGGATAATACAAGAACCAATGCGGCAAGATCTGGCTCCATTCCGGGAGTATTTCGACCAGCCGACCGGACCGTATATACGGCCTGGCATAATCTTCGAAAACATGTGCCAGCCCCCTGCTTGCCAGGGCGGCCTGCAATTCGTTATGCGCCGTACTGACCGTCAAGCGCCCCGTGGGTGAGATTTCTATCTCTTCATCCCCTTCGACAAACTTCCAGTTAACAAGCCTGCCATTGGAAAACCGGCGTTTGATACAGTCATAATTTATAAGGTCATTTGGCGACCGGGGCTGACCGTGCTTTTTAAGGTAATCAGGCGAAGCAACAATCACATAACGAAGCGCAGGACCAAGCGGAAGTGCGATCATGTCCTGAGCGAGCTGCTTCCCAAACCTGACACCTGCATCAAACCGTTGTTCGACAATGTCGATGACAGTCGCATCACTTATCAGCTCAATCTTCACTTGCGGGTAAGCATCCATGAAATCGAAAGCAAGCGGGCACAGAAAATGATCAATAGCCGGTGCAGGCGCATTTATACGTAACGTCCCGGACGGACTGTCTCTCAATTCATCGACTTCGGCAATTGCAAGCCTGATATCACTTAGCGCTGGCGTCAATCGTTCAAGAAGACGCTGTCCTGCCTCGGTCGGGGAAACACTTCTTGTGGTCCGATTAAGCAACCGGATCCCCAACGCCTCTTCCAAAGCATTCATTGTTTGGCTCAAGGCCGAAGAAGATACGCCGCGCTCGAGTGCGGCCGCACGGAACCCACCGCATCGAACGATGGCGACAAACACATCAAAGCTGTCTAGACGGATTGCACTCATTGCGAAGTATATCTAATCAATCTGGTTAATTTTACCCATATTATCAGATCAATTTTCCTCTGTCATGCTCGTCTGACGGATAACGTTGCGCTCCAATTGCTTCCTTTTGCCAATCATTGCAGACCCACACTACTGAATGAAGCAAAGGAGTGCCCACCGAATAAGGGAAGACAGATGAGTACCCTAACCCTAAACAGACGCGCCATCATGCTGTCCGCCGTTGCGTGCGCATCGAGCATGTTCATCCCAAGCTTGGGCTTTTTCGGCGGTGCAAATGCCCAAACCGCAGCTTCACCAAGTGGCAATACCGGGCACTACCACTTCCGTGTCGGCGAGATCACGGCAACGGTATTAAGCGATGGCATTATTGGTGGGCCGCCCCGCATTTATGCGAGCAACGCCCCCGAAGTGGAGTTAGAGGAAGTCCTGCGCCAAGCATTCCTCTCGACCGAGCATATGACGCTCAATATGAACACTTTGCTGATCGAAACCGGTGGAAGACGAATCCTGATCGAAGCAGGCGCTGGCAAAACAATGGGACCGAACGGTGGTCGCATCTTTGACAACCTTGCTGCAATCGGACTTGGCCCTGCTGACATTGATGCGGTCGTCATCTCGCACGCCCATCCAGATCATGTCGGCAATCTTCGTACTGCAGATGGTAGCAAGGCGTTTCCCAATGCCAGGGTCTTTGTCCCGAAAGCGGACTGGGATTTCTTCGTCGCCAACGATCCGGACCTTTCCTATATGCCGGTCCCGCAGGATTTCCGCACGCGCTTCGCCGCAAACATCAAAAGCAGCCTTGAACCGGTCTCACGCGATATCGAGCTTTACGAAGCCGGTGACGAGATCTTACCCGGCCTTACAACGATTGTCGCTGCTGGCCACACACCTGGCATGGCGACCTTCCTTGTTCACTCAGGCAAAGAACAGCTCCTGCTGACGGCCGACCTTGCTTATCACCCGGTCATCAATGTCGATAGACCCTGGATTCCCGGCCCGGACCGTGACAAGGAGACAGCGCTCAACTCCCGTCGTCGAATTTTCGACAGGGCCGCCGCCGACCGCATTCCGGTGCTTGGCTTCCACTTCCCCTTTCCCGGACTTGGTCACATGCTCAAGACAGATGAAGCCTACGCATGGGTCCCTGCCAACTGGGCTTTTTGAAACTCTGGTATAATAAAGTGCCGTCCGTCAGAGCGAATTGGGATGGCCCGATGACTTACCAGCGCGTCCCGAAATGGGCTGGCTCAAACTTGCCTCCACAAAGCGATGTCACATCGATCTTGGATCATGTCATTCTTTGAAGAATATGCAGCCTATTTGATGCTCAAAAAAACCAAAGGCCCGGAGGGATATCCTTCCGGGCCTTTGGTTTAATGGTGCGCCCGACAGGATTCGAACCTGTGGCCCCCAGATTAGGAATCTGGTGCTCTATCCTGCTGAGCTACGGGCGCACTGCCAAAAGGCAGCATTCCATTAGCAGTAAATCTGATGGCGATCAATCCGCGAGGGCACAGATATTGCCGCCTTGGCGGCCAAAACATTGTCCGAAAAATAAATCAGCCGAGGATGCGATCACCCTCGGCTGATTAAAACCCTTATCGATGATCGCCTTAGTCGAAGAGGCGCTCAATCGGGAAGGAATAGGTCAGGGACAGGATTTCTGTACCCGGGTTCTCGTCACCAATGCTGGCGTTCGAGATGTGCGAGATACCAAGGCTCAGGCGCTCGTGGCTGTCAAAGCGGAAGCCAAGCTCAAGACCCGAACGGAATTCGATCCAGTGACCAAGATCTTCACCATTGCCCTGATGGTATGCACCAACCGAGGTGTAGACGCTGGAAACGAAATGATCGCCCCACAGAACGTCAACCGCCAGACCGCCATAACCGTGAACGGCACCTTCGGAGGTGACCATCACACCACCGATCGGGCGGGTGACATCAAACATCGCGTGCTGTGCACGGTAGTTCAGACGAAATTCGGCAGCTTCTTCGTCCTGCGTGATGTCGACCATACCGGTCGAAAATTCAAGCAGTCCGGAATCGTTATCATTTCCAAGAATTTGCTGTGCTTGTGCGGTGTTCAAAAAACCAAACA
>Ga0207773_100591_pt1 | contig 13160 bp, 13 predicted proteins | sample TtaePargueraPR_2_FD_187281 | JGI IMG/M metagenome (GOLD analysis project Ga0207773, IMG submission 187281) | Aerobic enrichment media microbial communities from Bioluminiscent Bay, La Parguera, Puerto Rico - Tt and M1 (3) (SPAdes) | ecosystem: Environmental > Aquatic > Marine > Unclassified ...
TCATACGCAACAAAATGAAGATAGAAGCAGCCATCAACAATGCCCGCAGATTTATGGAAGTGCAATCCAGTGTGGGGACCTTCACCAGTTATATCTGGGATTTCGTGGACGGGAAACCCATAAATGGGGGGATTAAAATGCCGGGAGAGATCAGGGCCACCACGGCCGCATCCGATAAACTGGCCAAGGATCTAAAAAAACGGGGCTTTAAATTTCTGGGCAGCACCACCCTATACGCCCATATGCAGGCCACAGGCCTGGTCAATGACCATTTTGTGCAGTGCTTCAGGCATCAGGAGGTGCAAAGGATGGTGAAATAGGGAAGTTTTTATTAATGGTAAATTTCAGTATTTATCACTAGTTATTTGTTTTTTACCATCTTAATTCTTCTTAAAGTGAAAAAAAATGGATAAATATAAATTCAATTTTTGAAAATTGAATTTATTCTAGTAAATTTTACTTGTAAGTTTGATATAAGGTTTTGAAGTATTGTAACCCTACTTAACAGAGTGATTTTTGGGGTTTCTTTTCAATTATTTTCTATAGTATATTTTAAATATACTATTGCAGCAGCTTAAGTTATTATTCTATCAACGATACGTCATTGATGAACCATTGACGTGGAAAAGCGATTTTTATGATGAATAATGTTTTCCCATCTACCGTGGTTCATCAGACCACTGAGGTTTACCAATCTAGGATTTCGGTACGTTCTAAGACAATCTATTTGGCTGTTTTGATGCTTTTTATAACAATTCTGTTTGCTTTACCATTTGTTTATGTTGATATATCCGTTCAATCACAAGGCGTTTTTCAAAGCAGTTTTAAGAGGAATAATGTGCTTGCACCAGTTTCTGGTAAAGTAGAGTGGGTAAATATTGCTGAAAACAAAGAGGTAAGAGCAGGAGATGTTTTGGCAGTAATTCGATCAGAATCTGTAGAAATCGAATCCAAAGGATTGGCGGAAAGGGTGAAGCAAATAGATAATTTTATCTATGATCTTAAGCTATTAATAAATGAGACTGATTCTTCTCCACGCCTAAAGTCTAGGTTGTATAAGGCTAGTTATTTGGAATTTGAAGCTAGTATGGAAAGGTTGACTTCTCTACAAGAAAAGAAGGCCAGAGATTTCAAGAGGGCTCAATCGCTTTATAGGTCAAACGTCATTGCATTTGCTGAATTCGATAAAGTGAAGTTGAATTATCAACAGGGGATGAAGGATTTGGAATTGCATTGGAAAAAGCAAAAGGCTCAGTGGAATCAGGAATTGTTTAGATTGGAAGAAGAGAAAGTAGAATTGCAGAATAAATTCAACCTGCTAGCGGAAAAAAAGGAACAATTTCAAATTCATTCAAGTGAGTCCGGGGTATTGACAGCAGTGGGTAACATAAAGCCAGGAGATTATGTTTTTTCCAATCAAAAATTGGCAGAAATATCTCCTAATGGAGAGTTAATGGCTTATACCTATTTATCCCCTGCGGATATAGCTTTTATAAAACAGGGCCAGGAAGTTTTATTTCAAGTAGATGCATATGATTATAACCAATGGGGACTTGTGTCGGGTAAGGTAAAAGAAGTAGGTAGGGACATTTCTATGCGTTCAAATGATTCAGCAGGTTTTTTAGTAGTATGTGAATTAGACCAAAAGTCATTAATGCTTCAAAATGGTCATATTGGGACTTTGAAAAAAGGAATGACTTATAATGCAAGGTTTGTGGTTGCCAGAAGGTCGCTTTTCAATTTATTATATGATAAGGCAGATGACTGGCTAGATCCTTATTTGAATTCTATGTAACAAAACTTATACATTTTTTATGAAAATTAATGTCAAGCAACGAGATATAACGGACTGTGGAGCTGCTTGCTTAGCATCAGTTGGGGCATTTTATAAAGTGAATATGCCCATTTCTAAAATCCGTCAATTAGCTTCCACGGACAGCAAAGGAACCAATATATTGGGCTTGATTGAAGCTGCAAAAAATATGGGGTTTTCCGCCAAAGGTGTTCGGGCCGAGTTTGATGCAGTTTTTGATGTGCCCATACCAAGCATTGCACACGTTGTGATAAACAAGGTCCTCCATCATTATGTGGTAATCTACAAGGTGACACAAAAATATATAGAGGTAATGGATCCCTCCGAGGGCAAAAAGAAAAAGTTTTCTCATGAGGAATTCAAAGAAATTTGGACTGGGGTTTTGGTCTTGTTAATGCGAAATGAGGAGTTCAGGGAAATAAACGAAACCACTGGTGTTGCACGAAGATTTTGGTTTTTGATCAGACCCCACAAATCAGTCATGCTTCAAGCGTTATTAGGAGCTGTAATTTATACTCTTCTAGGACTTTCTACTTCAATCTATATTCAAAAAATCGTTGACCATGTATTTGTGGGAAAAAATGTCAACTTGTTAAACCTATTGTCTGTAGTGATGCTGGTTTTGTTGGCATTTCAAATTTTCATTGGGGTAATGAAGTCGATTTTTGTAGTCAAAATTGGGCAAAAAATAGATGCCAGGCTGATCTTAGGGTATTACCAACACCTTATGGCTTTACCACAGCGATTTTTTGATACGATGCGTGTGGGAGAAATATTATCGCGTATTGGCGATGCTTTCAAGATTCGGGCATTTATCAATGAAGTATCGGTCAGCCTCATTGTTAATGTTTTTATCGTCATATTTTCATTTGGGTTAATGTTTACTTTTTATTGGAAGTTGGCGTTGATAATGCTGGGATCAGTTCCAGTTTATTTGGCAGTATATTGGATTACCAATTATCTCAATAAGAAAATGGAACGAAAGCAAATGGAGAATGCAGCAGAACTAGAGTCTCAGCTGGTAGAGTCCTTAACCGCTATCGGTACTATTAAGAGGTTTGGTGCAGAGGGCCATGCTAATATTAAAACGGAGACTCGATTTATTAATTTGCTTAGTTCGGTTTACCAATCTACCATGAACGGTTTGTTTTCAGGGACGTCATCCGAAGCAATCACAAAGGTTTTCACCATTGTCCTGCTGTGGGTAGGATCTGGGTATGTGCTTAAAAATGAAATCACTCCTGGAGAGTTGATGTCGTTCTATGCCTTGGTGGGGTATTTGACAGGACCAATTTCCTCTTTGATTGGAATGAACAAAACAATACAGAATGCGCTGATAGCTGCAGATAGACTTTTTGAAATTATGGATTTGGAAGTGGAAGCTTCCGAAGAGACTTTTAGTTTCAGTAGAGAACATATGGGTGAAATAGTATTTTCAAATGTTCACTTTCGGTATGGAACAAGAGTGGACGTTTTCAATGGACTGAATCTTACCATTCAAAAAGGAAAAATTTCAGGTATTGTAGGTGAAAGCGGTTCAGGGAAAAGTACCCTTATCTCTCTTCTTCAAAACCTTTACCCATTACAGTCAGGTACCATTCATATAGGGGAATATAATATTCGCTATATCAAAAATACTAGTCTGCGTAAACTAGTGTCTGTTGTGCCACAACAAATCGATTTATTTAGTGGAAATGTTATAGAAAATATTGCATTAGGTGAATATCAACCTGATTTGCATAAGATTGTCAAAATTTGCAAACAATTAGGTATGATGGATTTTATAGAGGGGTTGCCCAATGGATTGGAAACCCATTTAGGGGAAAATGGTGCTTCTATATCCGGTGGACAAAGACAACGCATAGCAATTGCAAGGGCATTGTACCGAGATCCAGAAATATTGATTTTAGATGAAGCCACTGCTTCTTTGGATCCTATTTCCGAGAAATTTGTTCAAAACACTATTCGGGAATTGGCTCTAGCCGGAAAAACCATTGTTTTCATAACTCATCGTTTGGCAACAGTATTAGAATTTGATCATATATATGTATTGCATAAGGGTAATTTGGTAGAAGAAGGCAACCATGATAAACTTATGGCATTAGAAGGTAGTTATTATCAGATGATTCAAAAACAGATGTTTGTACCAAATTTTAAAAACTAGATGTATTTTTTATTTGATTAAAATTTTAAAATATCATTGTTATGAATGTTTTTCGACGAATAGAAAGAATACAGCTTTTAAACAAACTTATAGCAGAGCAAAGGACAGGTACACCTGATGAATTAGCAAGACGTCTTGGGATCAGTAGGTCTAAACTTTATTTATTACTTGAGGAATTGGATGATATCGGCGTGGAGATCCATTATTCAAAAAGAGCTGAAACATTCTATTATGTTAATTGTAAGCGGCTTTCTTTTGATTTTTCCTTCAGTGTGATTGGTCCGGATGAATCCAAGAAGATTGGTGGAGGAAAAAAATCCAATTTTTTCCTAACGTCTAAAATTTTGGACGGAACGATTTTATCTTAAGGCTATGATCAGTGGAAAACAGTTGATGCTAGCTAAACCTGTTAATCCAACTGAGATTGGGAAACCCGACGCCCGGGAAAGAATTGGGGTAATTTTAAATGAGAATGATATGGAAAATATGAGAGAGTTGAGTAATTATGAGTTAGAGTCCATAAATGGTGGACTTGGATTTTTGGCAACTGTAGCCGCAGGGATAATTGTAGGTTCTGCAATTGCAGTTATTAATGACTGGGATAATTTTAAAGCTGGTTTAAAAGGAGAACAAGAAATAGAATAATTTCATTCATATAAAAATAGTTATGAGAGATCTTACATTTAAAGAATTATCGGAATTTAATGGAGGAGGTTTCGCCTATGATCTAGGATGTGGAATTAGGTATCTTGCTAATTTCACTAAAGGTTATTTTACTTCAGGAGGCCCAGGAAATGTTGGCTCCGTTTTTGGTGGAATATTAAATGCAGAAGCAAACAGCTGTCCGTGTTGATTAAATTAAATTGGCCGATTAAAATAATCGGCCAATTTTTCCTGTTTGAAATAAAGTTATTTTTTATGGATACGACTCTATATGAATGGTTTAACAACTATAAATTAATCTGTTTACTATTTTTTATAGTATTATCTTATGGGTTTTTAGTAGTTGATCCATTAGTGATGCATTATGGGATTAATGGATATGATGATTCATTAAAAAATATGTCAATAGAAAACATTATTATTACGATGTTTTTTGCACCAATATTTGAAGAATTGATTTTTAGATGGTACTTAAGTGGTTATCGAAAACATTTCCTATTTATTCTAATTCAAATATTGTTTTTCAGTATACTTAATTATCAATGGGCTATTTGGATTATTATATTTTCTGTAATAATAATTTTAATGTTTATCAGAGAAAATAATAGGAGGGGAGATAATGTTTTAATTTCAAATAGGTTGCTTTACATTTCTGCCCTATTTTCGTCTTTTCTTTTTGCATTTAGTCATCTGAGAGAAATCCAAGTTGAAAGTTTAGGAGACAGTTTATTAATTTCATTTGTAGCCTTTTTTCCAGGAGCGATATTTTTGACCTATATAAGATATAAAAATGGAATTGTAGCTGCTATTATTACGCACGTGGCCTTAAATATATCAATTTTATTATTAAACACTATTATTTATTAGCGGACTAAAAAACGAAATAATATGAACAGAAATTCAACAACCAACCTGCTAAAAGTACTGGTCTTCTGTCTTACCCTTGTGCTCTCCTATGCACTTTTCAGCAACTGGGATGCTTTTGAAAAATGGCTTGGAAGCTTGTTCTAGGTAATTGGCTAATGAAAATGTTTGGCCCCATATGGTCAAGTCTTTAGCGAAGCGGTGAATTGGACCAAAACACCATCTGGCACTTTAAGCATCATGTGGTATGGACAACGCCTGATCACACCTTATCAGCCAATTTTTATAAAGTTTCTAAATTTGGAAACTTTTCTATTTTTAAAGCGTTAAGAAAGACGGAAATGTAATGAGGTACTTTGAAACTATCTTTCTTGGTGAAGCGGAAGACTTTGTCGCTGCCCTTGACAAAAAAACCATCAAGAAGGTGCTTTACAATATCGACTTGGCCGAGCAAACAAAAGACCCTAAATTTTTCAAAAAACTTGAAAGGGAAATTAGGGAGTTTAGAACCAAGTATTTAGGGGTTCAAATCCGCTTGCTAGCATTTTGGGACAAGGAGGATAGTAAAGAAATATTGGTCTTGGCGACGCATGGTATAGTAAAGAAAACCGATAAAGTGCCAAAAAAAGAAATTGACAAAGCAGTTGGGATCAGAGCGGAATATTTGGAAAGCAAAAAGAGGAAAATCTGATATGGCTAATAAAAGAATGAGAAAGGCAAGTTTGTCCGAGATGAAGGATAAATATATCGGCAAGGAAGGAACACCTGAAAGGGATTCCTATGAGTACGAATTGAAAATGGAAGTATTGGGCAAGATGATTAAAGCTGCAAGGAAGGAACGCAATATGACGCAGGAGCAATTAGGTAATCTGATAGGCGTAAAAAAATCCCAAATTTCTAAACTGGAGAGCAGTGCCAACAGCGCCACCATTGACACGATAATGAAAGTTTTTAAAGCACTGAAAGCAGAGATTAAATTTCATGTAAAAATGGAAGACAACTTTGTAAACCTTGCTTAAAAATGAAGACCGAACACCCAACATTGGTTAACCCAAATGGTCTTTAGCAAACCCCAAATGGTCCAAGTCCCCAGCGCAGGGGTGACTTGGACCTAAACTTTATAAAGTCTTTGGACTGATTTACAAATTGATTTGCAGTTTACGGTAATCCCGACCAATGCATATATTTTTTATCATACTGTAGGCTGTCCAAAAAGCCGGAAGCTTTCACTTTCAGGACTAAGGTGTGGAAGCGTGGAAACGCCTAGGAATAGTTTTGGTAAATTGTAATTTTAAAAGTTAATTTATTGTGTTTTTTTATACTTTAGCCATAACTTCCACTTTTCGAACACAAAAAAGTACAGGAAGGTAACGGTTTTAAAAACAAAATTTAGTTAATTTAAGAATAGTTTTAGGATCTAAGCTCGGTTTGTCAAATGGGGTTAAAGTTGTTGGATATCAACCCCATCGGAATTCTGGAGATAGGGACATTGTGAAAGACCAACTGGTGGTCCGTCTGAGACGGATTTCAGAATGCAATGTTTATTTCAAACCTAAAGAAGGTTCCCGGTCTGATTTTTCAGAAAAATTTTGACCCCACTTTATGGGTGGTTTTGTTTTGTGTCATTTTTGTATAATTTAAAAAATCAATATATTTCTTTATATAATACATTTATAAAGAACGTGCAGCATTATAATTATAAATAACTTAATCATAGATAAAATGAAGATAATTGACATTTATGAATTAGGATTAAAACCTTTTGGGTTTTATCTGCTAATTAAAATCAATAACCATTTTTTTTGGAAACATTTCTATTCTCGCAATAATTGGCAATGACTTTTATGCCAAAATAATTGAAAGAAAATAAAGAATAAAAACTGTTAACATGCCGTATAAAAAATTGCCTGGACAGTAAATTATTCAGGGGTTGTGGCCCGCTCCAACTTTTGTACAACTTGAAAGGAAAGCACCCGCTACCGGCAACTTTTATACCGCCAATCGTTCTGCAACATTTAAAAATCTATAAAAACATGAAAATTCTAATTATCAACAGCAAAGGTCATTGGACTCATGGATGGTTTACCTCGCCTTCTGATTTAGAAACAGGAGTAAAAGTCTTGCGTAAAGCAGGCATAGAAGTTAAAACCGCAGAAGTGGATGGCCTTGCCCAATTGGAAAGAATACTGGATGGGGTCTCCACCGATACTTTAATTTGGCCAAACGCCTATTTTGTTAATGACGAAAAGAACAATGTTGTTTGGTTAAATGAATATTTAGAAAACCGCAATTTACCTTTTGTGGGTTCTGATTCCAAGGCACTTCAAAATGTTCTAAAAAAAGACCGCTGTCAGTCAATACTTGAAGAAAACCAAATACCGATTCCTTCCTATCTCGTTGTCTCCCGTGAAAATATAAAGGAAATTGATACCTTGATTTCTCAATTTTTTGAGTATCCGTATTCACTTGTATTGAAACCTACCGCCGAATCAGGCAGTGCTGGCGTTTGTAAGGCAGAAAATCTGCGGGAAGTGAAGGAATACACCGTTCAAATTTTAAAAGACTTTCCGAATAGCGATGTGATTATTGAGGAATTTTTGCCGAATGATGATATTACTTGTGGCTATTTACAGATAGGCTCTGACATCTTGCTCTTGCCAACCGCATACATCGTAAAAAGCGTACCCAGTAAAACCAATATCCTCAGCCGTAAAGAAAGGCTTCGTCCGTGGGATGAGGCCGATAAGATACAGCCCTATATTACCGATACAGCTATTTTGCATCAACTCAAAGAAAATATTGCTCCTATAGCCTCCGCTCTCAACATTCGAGGAGTAACACGCATTGACGGCAGACTGGATAAGAACGGAACCTTACGATTTTATGACGTCAACGGCATGCCTGCTCTGTGTTTCCCGGAAGGGGTGATGGTCAAGCAATGTATTACTTGTTTTCCCCATTACCCTGAAATGGAAGTTTTTGAAGGACTTATCCATACGATCAGTTACAATGCGTTTTTGGAATATAGGATGGAAGTTCCGGAAGTTATTCGGAAGCACAATCTTTTTACCATGAATAGCGACATAATTGTCAGAAGTAAGTTATTTCAAAACGAAACTTCTAATTAAGCACCGGCATTTTTTAAATCAATAGCTGAAATTTTGATGAGCATAAAAATGTATTACGAAGGCCTTGGCTCCCAACGTCTGTTTTTTAGAAAACTAACCTATAAGGATATCAATAGTTGGATGGAATTTTATAAGGATAATCCAAATCTCAAATATTTAGGAATTGACTTAAATAGGGATTGTGACGAAATGGCCAAAGCATGGATAGACACCCAGATCGAACGATATGAGAAAAATACCTTTGGCCAATTAGGTATCATATTTAAAGAAACGAAAGAATTGGTAGGAACAGGAGGTTTTAAAATTAGTGAATACTGTCAAGAGGGCACTGTAGAAATCGCAGTGGCTATTAAACCAACCCATTGGAGAAAAGGTATTGGGAAGGAAGCCAATATAACTTTAATCAATGCGGTCTTTAAAAATAGTTTAGCGCATACCATTATAGGACGTCGCCATATTGATAACTACCCATCACAAAAATTCAATTATGATTTTGCCTTTGAAGATATCAGCATACTGAAAGATAACAAAAGGTTGGTTGTGAAATTCCAGCTCACAAAAGCAAGATGGGAAGAAAATAATGACTTCTATAATCACTCTCCTTTTTAACTATCACTACCACTAAAAAATGTTACCATGAGAAAGCAAACCGCACATAACTATGATTTGATTGATAAAAATCAAATGAAATATCAAAATAGCATCTTACAATCCATTGGGAATACGCCATTAATCAAGATGAATCGAATTAATAAAGGCTTGCTTCCAATGATGTTTGGAAAAATGGAATTTGTCAATCCCGGAGGAAGTAGTAAAGACCGAATTGGCGTCAACATGATTGAAGCGGCAGAGAATTTGGGCTTGCTAAAATCTGGCGGTACCATTATCGAACCCACTTCGGGTAATACAGGTATTGGTTTAGCTCAGGTAGCGGTGGTAAAAGGCTATAAACTCATTTTGACTATGAACGCTAAGGTCAGTCAGGAAAAGCGCAACATTCTCAAGAGCTATGGTGCGGATATTGTCGTTTGTCCATGTGATGTCTCACCTGAAGATCCGAGGAGTTATTACAAAGTAGCAGAGCGATTGGCCAAAGAAACCCCCAATTCGTTCAGCCCCAATCAGTACGCTAATCCAAATAATCCGCTCACCCATTACCAAACAACCGCACCCGAAATCTGGCGGGATACGGCTGGGCAAATCACCCATTTTATAACAGGAATGGGTACAGGCGGAACGATTACAGGTTCGGCAAGATATCTGAAAGAACGAAATCCCGACATAAAAATAATCGGAATTGACGCCAAAGGCTCGCTATATCGTCATTTGTACGATGGTACCGAGGGTAAGGCAGAGGGATACAAAATCGAAGGTATCGGCCAAGATTTTTTGCCTGACATAATTGATTTGAGCTTAATTGATGAAGTCGTCACGATATCGGATCAAGAGGCTCATGGCATGGCACGGGCAGCAGCCAAAAAAGAAGCTTGGATGGTGGGCTCTTCAGCAGGGGCTGTGATCGCCGGAGCACTGAAAGTTGCCGAAAAATTAGATAGCAATGCAGTAGTCGTTATGTTACTGCCGGATTCGGGCAGGAATTATTTGAGTACTGTTTTCAATGATCTATGGATGGAGGAGAATGATTTATTTTGAATTTCAACAAATGGTCCAAGTTCCTAGCAACCCCATATGGTCCAAGTCTTTAGCGCAGCGGTGACTTGGACCTAACCTTTATGAAGTCCTTAGACTGATTAACAAATTGATTTGCAGTTTACGGTAATCCGGATCAAAGCTTATATTTTTGATTATGCGGTAGGCTGTCCAAAAAGCCTAAACACCATCTGGCACTTTAAGCATCATGTGGTATGGACAACGCCTGACCACTCCAAATCACCTTGCCACTTGCTTTGCTTCGGGTAATAGCTTGTCCCGATTTTTATAGGGAACTCCAGCGCATCCGGGACTTTCACCCGTTGGAACGGTCAACTTTTTGACCTATATTCACCATTCAAGGCACACACATTGGCTATACGTAATGCGGGATAAAGTGCTGAAATGAAAGTTAATGCATTAAATAAACTTATCTGTAAACGGAAAGTAAAGTGCATTATAATCCCGCACTACGCATAGCCTGGACTGTTGGCGGTAATGCTAAAACATAGAAATGCACGAAAGACTCATTGAATACATAAACCAATATGCCTTATCCCCACTCAAGGATCATGAGATGGATACTATCAAACGTATTTTTGTGCCCAAAAAACTCAGAAAGAGGCAGTATTTTCTGCAAAGTGGTGAGGTCTGCAAATATTATGGGTTTGTCGTCAAAGGTGCTATGAGGCAATACAGTGTGGATGAAAAGGGCAATGAGCATATTGTGCAATTATCAATAGAGAACTGGTGGGTTGGCGATCGGGAGAGTTTCACCATGTTAACACCATCATTGTATTTTATAGATGCATGGGAAGAGACGGATTTACTCACCCTGACACAGACCGACTTGTCAATCCTGAACGAGATTCCGGTTTTTTTAGAGATGAAAGCTAGGATGGATGAGAATCACCATTTTGCTCTGCAAAAAAGAGTAAATGCAAGCATCAGTCTATCTGCCGAGCAACGCTACGAGGCACTGGCTCAAATGTATCCTGAATTTTTACACCGCTTTCCTCAGCATATCATTGCCTCCTACCTGGGCATCACCAAAGAAACGCTCAGTCGGGTTCGAAGTAGCTCCACCAAAAAATGATCTCCTCCCAGCTTAACGCTCGTTGACATTTGTCAACGTTTTTAATTACCATTTATCATCGTTTTCAGGCGCATTCTCAATGCAACTTTGTGTTATTACATGATTAACATCAATCACAAACGATAACATGAAGAAGCAAATCAGTTTTTCCGGAAAGGGTCGAAGAGCAGATATTGGGGAAATCACCATCCATCGCATTCTACCCAATCGCTATACAAATGCTGTAGGCCCATTTGTCTTTCTTGACCATATGGGGCCACTTACCCTCACTACTGAGATGGAGGCAGGTACTGGTGCCCACCCCCACCGTGGGATAGCCACGCTCACCTATCTCATCAGCGGACAATCTGAGCACTTTGACAGTGCAGGCAATCATGCCATTGTTCGGTCTGGTGGTATCCAGTGGATGAAAGCAGGAAATGGAATCATTCATGATGAAACTGCCAATCCAGATACTGAAACCAATAGTCCAGCTATGCACGGGTTCCAATTTTGGATTAACCTTCCATCACACATAAAAGCAGAACAACCGGAGTACAGGGCTATCCAGGCCAGTGAAGTTCCGCAACAGGTGTTACCCGACAACCGTGGTTGGATCAAGGTCGTTTTGGGCAGCTATGAGCAGCTCAAATCCAGTATCCCGGACTATACCGCACAGTTTCTGTATCATATTCATCTGGAAGGTAACCAGCAGTTTTCAGTTCCTTTCTCTGAGAAAACAGAAGTAGCCGCATTCCTTTCTACGCAGAAAGCCAGGCTTAACGATACGGAATTTACGGCAGGGGAATTTGTGGAATTTGATCTGGAGGCAGGAGAAATTGAAATCGCCAATGCATCACAGGAGCCCATAGACATTCTCCTCTTTGGTGGCGAACACTATGAGGAACCCATTGTAGCCCAAGGCCCTTTTGTGATGAATACACAGCATGAAATCTCACAGGCCTACAACGATTTTTATTCAGGAAAATACGGTAGAATCAGTTATCAAAAACAAACTTAAAGGTGATAATTGAAATGATTATCTTTAATTAAGCTTATAAAATGAAATCTAACAAAATGAGTAATTCATCCCAACTACCACTTCTGAATTATAAAGGAAACGAACAAAAGAAAATGACCTTGCATTTGTTTTTACAAATCATGGGAAAGATCCGCTTGGAGTTAACGCCCCGAAAAAACCATTGGTGGTACGTCACTTTGTATGTGTCTACAAAAGGCATAACTACTGGCTCTATCCCCTACAACGAGGGTCTCGATACCTTTGAAGTTACCATCAACGTACATCTGCACCGCCTGGAAGTCAGCACCAGTAAAGAAGAGTCCGCAAGTTTCTCTCTGCTACACGGATTAAGCGTTGCGGATTTCTACTCTCAACTTTCTGAGATTCTCAGGCGATTTGACATTCCAGTTTCGATAATAGACAGGCCCTTCGATCTGAACATTGACCAATCTTTTGGAAAGATCAAGGAGTACCATCACTACGATGAAGCTTATACCAAAGACTTCTGGCGTATTCTGCTTTGGGTAGATGGAATTTTCAAAGAGTTTAGCGGTCGGTTTTACGGAAAGACCTGCCCAGTCCATCTTTACTGGCATTCCATGGACTTGGCAGTTACCCGTTTTTCGGGCAACTGGGCACCTGTTATGCCTGCGACTGCCAGGTTATCGGACAAAGATGCCTACTCGCACGAGTGTATTAGTTTTGGTTTCTGGGGAGGAGATGAAAACCTGCCAGAACCAGCCTTCTACTCCTATACCTATCCTTCACCTGAGGGGTTGGAT
>Ga0207773_100592_pt1 | contig 13133 bp, 13 predicted proteins | sample TtaePargueraPR_2_FD_187281 | JGI IMG/M metagenome (GOLD analysis project Ga0207773, IMG submission 187281) | Aerobic enrichment media microbial communities from Bioluminiscent Bay, La Parguera, Puerto Rico - Tt and M1 (3) (SPAdes) | ecosystem: Environmental > Aquatic > Marine > Unclassified ...
GCTCAGTAGTCCCAGAAGGCGGCGACCCAGCGGAAGGCGTCGCCGTCGCGCGCCACGTGGCCGAGCGAGGGGAACGGCAGGTGCGCGGCCACCAGCAGCTCGCCGCTGTCCGCCGCCTCGCGCAGCAGGCGCAGGCGCACGCGCACCGACTCCTCGGGGTCGTGCTCGAAGCCGTTGTGCCAGTCGGGATGGTCGAAGCCGACCGGGAAGATGGCGTCGCCGGCGAAGGTGAGGCGCTCGCCGCCGGATTCCACGCGGACCACGGCATGGCCGGGCGTGTGGCCGCCGGTGAGGATGGCGGTGACGCCCGGCATCACCTCGTGCTGCGCCTCGAAGGTGCGAAGCCGGCTGCCGTAGGCCTCGAGGAAGCGCGTGGCCACCGTGCGCAGCACGGGCGGCACCGGCGACGGCATGGTGGTGTGGGAGAAGTCGGGCGAGGCCCAGAAGTCGACCTCGGCCGCCGCCACGTGGATGCTGAGGTCCGGGCGCAGCCGCTCCTGCATGCCCTCGACCAGCAGCCCGCCGACGTGGTCCATGTGCATGTGGGTCAGCACGATGTCGGTGACGGAGGCGAGGTCGATGCCGGCGGCCGCCAGGCGCTGGGGGAACTGCCCGGCGCGCGGGAAGCCGGGGAACTCGCCGCCGAGGCCGGCGTCGACCAGGATGGTGCGATCGCCGCGGCGCAGCACCAGCACGTTCAGCGGCCAGTCGAAGGCATCCGGCGGCAGGAACATGGACTCGAGCCAGGCCGCGCGCACGGCGGGGTCGGCGTTGGTCGCCAGCGTCGAAGTCGGCAGCGGCAGCACGCCGTCGCTCACCACCAGCACCTCGATCTCACCGATGCTGAGCGCGTAGCGCGAGGGCACCGGGTCGGCTGGCGTGCCGGGCTGCGCAGCGTTGTTGTTGGCGAGGGTGGTCTTGGAGGCGAGATTGGTCAGGCGCTTCGTCATGGTCGTTCTCCTGTGGCGTGGGGTGGGGGGCGGGCCCGGCATGCAAGCGTCGATCGGTGCCCGCCTTCGGCAATCACATCGTCTTCGCTTATTCGGGATCGTCGATGACGATGCTCGTCTCGGCGGTGTCGACCACGAACACGGCCAGCAGCTTCGCGGGCTCGGTATCGCTGGCATTCGCGCTGACACGGTGGTGGTCGCCCGGCAGCTCGGCCCAGCTCTCGCCGACGCGATACACCTTCTCGGGGCCGTCGTTGACCTGGCTGCGGATGGCGCCCTCCAGAACCGTCGCGTAGATGAAGGCGGATGCCGGATGCCGGTGCGAGACCGAGAAGCCGCCGGGTCCATATTCGACCAGGACGCCCTTCATGCTCTTTCCGGGCACGTTCGGCAGCGCGTGATCGAAGACAACGGTCACGCTGCGCGCGGCCGGGTCATGAGCGCGGACGGGGGCGATGGCGGAAACCAGCGCCAGAGCCGCCAAGAGGGCGGCGACGAAAATGCGCGTAAACATGGGAAACCTCCTTTTGAAGCGGTCAGTGGGCGATGGATCGGTGGAGCCAGGTGTCGAAGGGCGTCGCGCCGATGCGCGCGCCGGCGCCCGGTGTCAGGGACTTGTCGTTCAGCTCCGAGCCGAAGTAGCGGGCGTGAATATCCGGGAGCACGGGACGCGGATCGCCCTTGGCCTGCAGATAGCGCCGGACGAGATCGTCTAGACTGACGCGCTCCGGTCCCGCCAGCTCGATCGTCGCATTGACCGGCGCCAGGGTGGCGACCTTGGTGACCAGCGCGGCGACGTCGTCGGAGGCGACGGGCTGCACGTGGGCCGGCGACACACGGACCTGTCCGTCGCGCGTCGAGGAATCCGCGATCCCGTCGAGGAACTCGAAGAACTGCGTCGAGCGCACGATCGTGTAGGGGATGCCGGAAGCCTTGATCAGCGCCTCTTGCGCGACTTTGGCGCGGAGATACCCGTTGTCGGGCAATCGGTCGGCGCCGACCACGGACAGGGCCACGTGATGGCCGACGCCGGCGTCCGCTTCCGCGGCCATGAGATTTCGACCGGAGGCCTGGAAGAACGCCATAACGGCCTCGTCGGCGAAGGAGGGCGAGTTGGCCACGTCGATGACGACCTTGGCGCCTGCCAGCGCCCCGGCCAGGCCCTTGCCTGTGACCGTGTCGACGCCGGTGTTGGGCGACGCAGCAGTGGCTTCATGGCCTTCCTGACGCAGGGCCGATACAACCTTCCGTCCGATGAGGCCGGTGCCACCAATAACGACGATCTTCATAGCGATTTCTCCATCCGGGGCGATGCTTGCTTGCAGAGGGGCCGAGGGCGCGGCTTGGTGCCGGCTCCGGCAGCGAGGTCGATCCGTCAAACCGATCCGGACGGGCCGTGCTTCTCGCGCCACCTCGGCCCAGGGCCCCGCATGTAGTGGCGCTCGGGCCTGTAGGGGTCGAACAGGTGTGTCGTCTGCCTGTGCCAGCGGCGTGCCACGGCGGTTGCGGTTTCGATCGTGCCGACCTTCATGGATGCCTCCCTCTGCAAGTGGAGACGGAAGGATGGACCAGACGGAGCGGGAAGACTTTCAAGCGGGCTCGAATTTGCCTTGGATCCTCGTCCAAAGTGTCTTGCCCCTGCCTTGAACGGCTCCCGGGGAGGGACCGGTTTCCTGGCGAGGACGACCGGCGGGTGCCGCGGCCTGAGGCCGGCCCCGGTCCGCATCCAAAGCTGACAAAGCGCCCGCAATCGCGGTAGTATTCCTAGCGGAAACCGTGCGCGGACTCCGTCCGCAAAAATCCTTTGCGTTTCAACATACTGCTGAGCCAAGGCACGCCTCGCCTGGGTAGGGAGCGCCGTCTTGAAGATTGCGTTCGGGGAGCATGTTCTCGACCCGGATCGGCGGGAACTGACCCGCGGATCCGAGCCCGTTGCCGTCGGGCCGCAAGTGTTCGACCTGCTGCTTTACCTGGTGCAGAACCGCGAGCGGGTCGTCTCCAAGGACGACCTGATCGAGGTGATCTGGGGTGGTCGGATCGTCTCGGAATCCACGCTCACCAGCCATATCAACGCCGTGCGCAGGGCGATCGGCGACAGCGGCGGGCAGCAGCTTCTGGTCCGCACGATCGCCCGTAAAGGCTATCGGTTCGTGGGCGAGGTGCGGGCGTTCGGCCAGTTGGAAGGAGCGGAGCCTGCCGGGCGCCCCGCGCCAGCCGCGCCGCACCTGGATCTTCCGGACCGCCCCTCCATCGCCGTCCTGCCGTTTCTCAATCTCAGCGGCGATCCACAGCAGGAGTACTTCAGCGACGGGATCACTGAAGATGTGATCACCGCGCTTTCGCGCGTGAAGTGGTTCTTCGTCATCGCGCGCAACTCGAGCTTTACCTACAAGGGCCGGGCGGTCGACGAGCGGCAGGTCGCCCGAGAGCTCGGGGTTCGCTACGTGCTCGAGGGCAGCGTTCGGAAGGCGGGAGACCGCGTGCGCATAACAGGCGAGCTCATTCAGGCGGACACCGGCCTGCACATCTGGGCTGACAGGTTTGACGGCGAGCTCGAGGACATTTTCGGCCTCCAGGACGAAGTGACAGCAAGCGTCGTCGCCGCTATCGAGCCTTCGCTGCGCCAGGCCGAAATCGACCGGGCCCGCCGCAAGCCGACGGAGATGCTGGACGCCTACGATCTGTACCTGCGGGCGCTGCCGCATTTTTACATGCTGACACGGGAAGGCGTCGACCGGGCGATCGAGCTTCTCGATCGGGCCATCGCGACCGATCCACACTTTGCCCTGGCGAAGGCGCTGGCAGCGCGCTGCTATGCCTGGCGGAACCCGCAGGGCTGGGCAGCCGATCCGGAAGAGGAGAAAGCAACGGCCGTCCGGCTGGGGCGGGAGGCGCTTCGCGACGGCGCGGACGATCCGACCGTACTGTGGATGGTGGGCTTTGTGCTGTGGCAGCTGCGCGTCGATCTGGAAGCGGCCCTCGAGCTGTACGACAGGTCGCTCGCCCTGAACGCCAACTGCGCGCAGGCGCTTACCCTGCGCGGCTGGGCGCAGGCGACGGCCGGTCACCTCGACGCGGCCGTTGCCTCGCTGTTGCAACCGCTCCGGCTCAGCCCCGTCGATCCGGAGGCTTTTTTTACGATGTCGGCTCTGGGATGGACGTACGTGGTGGCCGGACGCTTCGATGAGGCCCTCAAATGGACCTTCTGCGCCTTGCGGGAGCGGCCGACCTTCGCGCCTGCCCTGCGCCTCCATGCGGTCTGTCTGGTCGAGCTCGGCCGGCTGGAGGAGGCGCGTGCCACGATAGCGCACCTGCTGCAGTTCGAGCCCGGCCTGACGACGTCGAAGCTTCGCCAACGGGTTCCGATTTTCGACGCGAAGCTGATGGACGCTTTTCTGCACGGCCTTCACAAGGCGGGATTGCCGGAATGATGGGCGTCCCCTGTGCGTCGTCGCACAGGCGCCACTAGCGTGGTGCTGTCCGAGAGTATGTCCATGCCCGCGATTGCAGCCCGGTCCCTTCCAAAGGAGATCGCGCGCGTCCGGCGCAGCACTCAAAGTGATTCCCTGGATCCTCGGGGCGCCGGTCGGGCTGGCCGGCCTTGCGGAGCGCCGTCGTGAAGCTTGCATTCGGAGAACACGTGCTCGATCCGGAGCGGCGAGAGCTCAGCTACGGTTCCGAGGCGGTCGCAGTCGGGCCGCAGGTGTTCGATCTGCTGGTTCATCTGGTGCGCAACCGCGAGCGCGTCGTCACCAAGGACGACCTGATCGAGGTGGTCTGGGGAGGGCGGGCCGTCTCGGATTCCACTCTCACAAGCCATATCAATGCGGTGCGCAAGGCGATTGGAGACAGCGGCGAGGAACAACGCCTGGTCCGCACGATCGCGCGCAAAGGTTATCGATTCGTAGGCGAGGTGCGGGAGATCGCGGGGTCGGAGAGTGCAGACTCTCGCAGCGGCGCTGAGCCGCTGGCGCAGCCGCCGACGCTTCCGGACCGGCCTTCCATCGCCGTGCTGCCCTTCCTCAACCTCAGCGGCGATCCCGAGCAGGAGTACTTCGTCGATGGGGTGGTGGAGGATATCATCGTCGCGTTGTCGCGCATTCGCTGGCTGTTCGTCATCGCGCGCAACTCGAGCTTCGTCTACAAAGGTCGGGTGGTCGACGAGAGGCAGGTGGGTCGGGAGCTGGGCGTCCGCTACGTACTGGCAGGCAGCTTGCGCAAGGCGGCGAACCGCGTCCGGATAACCGGACAGCTCATGGACGCCAGCGCCGGCACAACCCTTTGGTCCGGGCGTTTCGAAGGCAACATCGACAACATTTTCGAGTTGCAGGATGAGATGACCGTGAACGTCGTCAGCGCCATTGCGCCGGAACTGCAGCGAATCGAAATCGAGCGCGCGAAGCGAAAGCCGACCGAAAGTCTCAGTGCCTACGACCACTATCTGCGCGCCATGGCCAACCTGCACTTTGGGACCAGGGAGGCCGTCGACGAGGCGCTGGACCAGTTCTACAAGGCGATCGAACTCGATCCCGAGTACGGAGCAGCCCATGGCCTGGCGGCCTGGTGCCACGTCTGGCGCAAGGTCAACGGCTGGGTCGATGACCGCGCGCTGGAGATGGCCGAGGGAGCCCGTCTGGCCCGCCGGACTGTCGAGCTGGCCAGGAACGATGCGGTCGCGCTGACGCGCGCCGGCCACGCCCTCGCCCATCTCTCCGATGACGTCGAGGGCGGCATTGCCCTGCTCGAGCGGGCGAAGGTACTCAATCCGAACCTGGCGGCCGCCTGGTTCCTCGGCGGATTCCTCCAAGTCTGGCACGGCGATCCGGAGGGCGCGATCGAGCAGTTCACGCAGGCGATGCGCCTGAGCCCGCTGGACCCGGAGATGTATCGCATGCAGGCCGGCATGGCGGCGGCGCATCTCTTTGCTGGACGCTTCGACGAAGCCTCGGCCTGGGCCGCGAGATCGTTCCGCTATCTGCCCACATTTCTGATGGCGGTCGCCATCATCGCGGCGAGCCACGCACTCGCTGGACGGGCCGAGGAAGCGCGGCGCGCCGTGACGCACCTGCGCCGGCTCGATCCCGCGCTGCGCCCCTCTAACCTGAGGGACTACCTGCCGATCCGCCGCCCGCAGGACCTTGCCGTGCTGTCGGACGGACTGAGGAAGGCCGGGCTGCCGGACTAGATCAGATCGCGATCCGCCCTAGCTGCCGCTCCGCCAGCGCCGCCCGCGAACGGTTGCGGCGGTGCCTACACCGCTGGTTCAAGGGGCCCGCAGGAAGCGCCACGACGCCACAAAAGCTACGGCTGAAAAGCTCACTCTCTCAGTAGGTTGCGCTCTATCGCCGGAGCCTGTGCGTTTCAGCACATCGCTGTGGCGGGCTTCTGCGTAAGTATACAGGAAGAGAGCAGAGCGACGGCCCGCCCGCGGGCCCGCCAAAAGGGGACCAGGACCATGTCGGACAATCTGAAAGAGACTTCCACAGGCGTGTCCGTCGACCACTTCCTCGCCGGCCTGGCTGTCTGGGTCGCGGCCATGGTGGTCTTCGTCGTCGTCCTGTAAGTCATGAGCGCCGGGCCCGGGCGTGCGCGCCCGGGCGCGCCGGAACATCCCAAGCTTTCAACCGGAACGTCTCGCCACAGCGCCAGGCTCGCCCCGCGGAGGAAGCCCGCAGGCGACCCCACCCTTGCAACTGCGCCGCTTTCCCGCAAGCTGTCCCTTCGACAAAGTTTCCGAAAGCGACAGCGGGCGACGATGCGCATCGGCGTGATCTCGGACACTCACGGGCTGCTCCGCCCCTCGGCTGCCGCCGCCCTCGCCGATGTGGACCACATCGTCCATGCCGGCGACATCGGTGCAGCTGAGGTGATCGAGGGGCTGCAGAAGATCGCGCCGGTCACCGCCATCAGGGGCAACGTCGACAGCGGCGACTGGGCGAGGGCCTACCCGGAGACCGCGCTGCTGCGCCTCGGCGGGCGCGAAATCTTCCTGCTGCACAATCTGAACGACCTCGACTTCGATCCGGCCGCGCACGGCATCGACGTCGTCGTCTCCGGCCACTCGCACAGGCCGCGGATCGCGCAGGAGAACGGCGTGCTCTACCTCAATCCCGGCAGCGCCGGACCGCGCCGCTTCACCTTGCCGATCGCGCTGGCCACGCTGGCGCTGTCGGACGCGGCGCTGGCCCCGCAGATCCACGAGATCGCGGCATGAGGCCGAGGCATGGCCGTCGTCGGGCTCACTCCGGGCACTCGGCGCCGGTCTCGATCCAGGCGGCGACCAGCGCGCCGAACTCGGCCTGGGAGCCGGGCGCCGGCGTGCGGCCTTCGCCGGGGTGCCAGGCCCAGGCGACCAGGTGGTCCTCGCCCATGTGATGCACGAGATCCGCGAACGAGCGGTCGCCGTTGCGCGCGGGGTCCTTCACCTGCTGGCAGATGCCGCCGACGGTCAGCCCCTGCCAGGCCATGCTGGCGGGCGCCAGCAGCCAGGGCTCGGCGCCCGGGATGGACTTGAGGCGGCTGCCGACGATCGTGCGGTTGCCGGCGCCGTGGCAGGTGGTGCAGTTCATGCCGTCCGGCCCGAAGCCGCTCTCGCCGGCGTTCATCGGCGGGATGTGCGCGTGCAGATCGTCGCCCTGGGTGGGCTGACGCGTCGCCGGGTGGCAGTTCATGCAGCGCGGATGGGTGAGCACCCGCGCCGCTTCCTCGAAGAGCGCCTTGGAGCGGGCGCTGCGGTCGGCGATGCCGTCGAAGGAGGCCACGCTGCGCAGCGAGTCCGCCGTGCCGGTGGCACCGGCATGGACCGTGATGCCGACGGCGAGACCGATCGCCGCGAAGGCGATGCAGAGGGCGGGCAAGGCGCCCGGGGTCTTGAGCGGCATCGTCACACCCTCCGCAGCTGGCTGGTGTCGACCGGCAGCGAGCGCAGGCGCGTGCCGGTGGCGGCGAAGATCGCGTTCAGCAGGGCCGGGCCGACGCCGGGGGTGCCGACCTCGCCGATGCCGCCCGGCGCCTCCGCGCTCGGCACGATGTGCACCTCGATGCGCGGCATCTCGTTCATGCGCAGCACCGGCGCATCGTCGAAGTTGCCTTCCACCACGGCGCCGTTCTCCACCGTAATGCGGCCGTAGAGCGCGGCGCTGAGGCCGTAGACGATGCCGCTCTGGATCTGCGCGTCGACGGTGTCCGGGTTTATAACCTGGCCGCAGTCGACGGCGCAGACGATGCGCTTCACCCGCAAGGCGCCGTCTTCGGCCACGCTCACCTCCGCCACCATGGCGGCGAAGCTGCCGAAGTCCTCCATCAACGCGACGCCGCGCCCGCTGCCGGCCGGCAGGCCTTGCGACCAGCCGGACTTTTCGGCGACCAGCTCCAGCGCCTTGAGCAGCCTCGGCTTGCCCGCCAGCAGGCGGCGCCGGTAGTCGACTGGGTCGGCGCCGGCGCGGTGGGCGAGCTCGTCGATGACTCCTTCCATTGCCGGCACGTTGCGGGTGGCACCGACGCCGCGCCAGTTGCCGGTCAGCATGCCGTCGGGCGCCTCGTGGCGGGCGAATTCGGTGAGCTTGTTGGGGATGCCGTAAGGGCTTTCGGCGCCGCCCATGCTGTCGAGGTCGATGCCGTTCCGCGTGAAGGCCGGCAGCCAGCGGGCCATGACCGAGGGGCCGATGACGCGGTGGCGCCAGGACCGCGGCAGGCCGTCCGGCCCCAGAGTTGCCGTCACCTTGCTGTAGTTGAGGTAGCGGTAGCAGTCGTGCCGGGTGTCCTCCTCGCGGCTCCAGGTGATCTTCACCGGGCCCTCCACCTGACGGGCGATCTGGGTGGCGAGGATGACGCCGTCCACGTCGAGCCGGCGGCCGAAGCCGCCGCCGAGGAAGTGGTTGTGCACCACCACCTTATCGGTCGGCAGCCCCAGGATCTCGGCGACCGCCAGCCGGGCACGGCCCATGACCTGGGTCCCCGTCCAGACCTCGCAGCCGTCGGCGCGGACGTGCACCGTGCAGTTCATCGGCTCCATGCAGCTGTGCTGCAGGATGGAGAGGCGGTAGACGAAGGTCTCGGCCGGGCCGTGCTCGGACTCGGCCGCGGCGACGTCGCCCTCGTTCACGTGGGGCAGGGCGGGGCCGTCGATGGCCGCCTCGATGCGCCGCTCGAGCTCGGCGGTGGTAAGGCCGGCGCTGGCGCCGGGATCCCACTCGATGGCGAGCGCCTGGAGGCCCTTCATCGCCGACCAGGTGTTGTCGGCGACGACGGCAACGGCGTCGGGCAGCCGCACGACCTGCTTCACGCCCGCGACCTGCAGGGCAGGCGCCTCATCAACGCCGCGCAGCGTCCCGTTGAAGTGAGGGCAGAGCGCGACCGCGGCGTAGGAAAGCCCTGCGGGGCGGGCGTCGATGCCGAACTTTGCCGTCCCGTTCACCTTCGCCGGCGCGTCGAGCCGGCGCACCGCCTGGCCGATCACCTTGAAGTCGGCGGCGGGCTTCAGCGGCACGTCCTGCGGCACCGGCTCGCTGGCGGCGGCCTGGGCCAGAGCACCGTAGCTGGCGCGGCGGCCGCTGGCCTCGTGCAGCACGAAGCCAGCCTCGGCGCGGCAGGCGGCGGGGTCGACACCCCACTGGCGGGCGGCCGCGCTCACCAGCATGGCACGGGCGGTCGCGCCGGCAGCGCGCAGCGGCTCATAGATGCCGCGGATGGCGAGGGAGCCGCCGGTGATCTGGTCGCCCAGCAGCGGGTTCGCGTAGCGCGACGGGTCGGCCGGCGCGTGCTCCAGGGTCACCTGGTCGAGGGGAACCTCCAGCTCCTCGGCGATCAGCATGGCCATCGAGGTGTAAACGCCCTGGCCCATCTCCACTGACGACATGACCAGGGTGATGTTGCCCTCGGCCGGAATGCGGATGAAGGCGTTGGGCTCGAAGGGGCCAGCGGCCAGGCTCGGCTGCGGGGCGGCGATGCCGATCAGCAGCGCGCCGGCCGTCGCCGACGCGCCGACCAGGAAGCCGCGGCGGGAAACCACCGCTGTGGACCAGGTCTCGCCGGATGGTGCCTGGACGGTCATCTCAGCCCTCCCGCGTTTCTGCCGGCAGGCCGGCGGCCTGGCGGATCGCCGCGCGGATGCGCTGGTAGGTGCCGCAGCGGCAGATGTTGCCGCTCATGACAGAGGCGATGTCTTCGTCGCTCGGCGCGGGGTTCACCGCGAGCAGCGCCGTCGCCGACATGATCTGGCCGGACTGGCAGTAGCCGCACTGCACGACGTCGAGGTCGAGCCAGGCCTGCTGGACGCGGGCGCCTTCCTCGGTCGCGCCGATCGCCTCGATGGTGGTGACCTCGCGATCGGCGGCGTCGGCCACCGGCGTGATGCAGGACCGCACCGCCATGCCGTCGAGATGGACGGTGCAGGCCCCGCAGAGGGCGATGCCGCAGCCGAACTTGGTGCCGGTGAGCCCGAGCGCGTCGCGCAGGACCCACAGCAGCGGCATCTCGGGGTCGCCGTCGAAACGGTGTTCCGTCCCGTTCACGGTGAGCGTGATCATGGCTCCTCTCCTGTCCGCCGCTTCGTCCCTGCGGGGGGACTCATGTTGCGCCGGCGACCGCTGGCGGGGCGGACCGCTATTCGTTGTGACGCAAACGAGTTCGCTTCCGGTGTTTCCGGGCCTGTCGCTGCGGCAAATCTTGTTGTGAAGCGGTTGCCGGAGCCAGGGACGCAATTGCTGCTTTTTGCACGTTCGTGCTAAATTTTCCGCGGGTTGGATGGGGGCTTCGACCCGGTCTTTCTGTCGTGGGACGCGGGCGATGAGCGAGGAAGCGTACGGCGAGCGCCTCGGCAGGCGTGTCGGTGCGGAGATGCAGGCAAGCCTCGGCCTGGACCTCTTCCCGCAATCGAAGATCGCCATGACCCGGGTCAGTTGGGACGCGCGGCGCGAAGCACTCTATGCCAGCATGCCGCAGGACAATGCCTTCATGGTGTGCCTGCAGCTGCGCGAAATTCCCAGGCATCCGTACTGGGTTGACGGCAGGTCCACAGACATCCCTCCGATCAAGAGGGGCACCTTCTCCCTGTTGGATCTAAGGCTGCACCACGCCTCTGAGCTCAGCTGCGCCCTGGACTGCGTGAACGCTTACATCCCCGCGTCGGCGCTCAAGAGCTTTGCCGACGAGCACGAGGTGCCGCCGATAGGGGGATTCCGCATTCCTCCGGCCCTGGCGATCGACGATCCGGTCGTGCGCAACCTGCTCTGTGCCCTCCTGCCGGCCATGGAGAAGCCGCAGGAAGCCAACCGCCTGTTCCTCGACCACGTGGCCCAGGCGCTGCTCGCCCACATGACCGCCACCTACGGCACCGCCCCCTCCGACAAGCGCCGCGTCGCCCAGGGCGGGCTAGCCGCGTGGCAGGAGCGGCGTGCCAAGGAGGCGCTGCTGGCCAGCATGGACGGCGCCGCCGTGGGGCTGGCGGAACTCGCCGGGATCTGCGGCCTGTCGCGCAGCCACTTCGCGCGCGCCTTTAAGCGCTCCACCGGTCAGCCGCCGCACCGCTGGCTGCTGGCGCGCCAGGTAGAGAAGGCCCAGGATCTGCTGCTGACCTCGGCGCTGACCCTGGAGCAGATCGCCCAGCGCAGCGGCTTTGCCGACCAGAGCCACCTGTCGCGGGTCTTCACCGCCCTCGTCGGCGCCCCGCCCGGTGCCTGGCGCCGCCAGCGGCGCGGGTAGCCTCACCCGCTTCCCCAGGCTATGAAAGGAGCGCGCCGCGAGCGGCTCCGCTGCGGCCCCGCTCCACCATTACCCCCGCTCCACAGATCACCAGGGACACGACGGAAATCATGGCTAGAAGCGAACTGCTGCGCATGGACAACGTCGGCATCGTGGTCGAATCGCTCGACGACGCCGTCGCTTTCTTCACCGAGCTGGGCCTGACGCTCGAGGGGCGGGCCATGATCGAAGGCGAATGGGCCGGACGCATTACCGGGCTGGGCAACCAGCGCGTCGAGATCGCCATGATGGTCACGCCCGACGGCCACAGCCGCCTCGAGCTCTCGCGTTTCCTCGCCCCGCCTGTCGTCGCCGATCACCGGACCGCGCCGGTGAACGCCCTCGGTTACCTGCGGGCCATGTTCACGGTGAGCGACCTCGACGACACGCTCACGAGACTGCAAAAGCAGGGCGCGCAGCTCGTCGGCGAGGTGGTGCGGTACGAGGACTTCTATCGGCTCTGCTACATCCGCGGGCCCGAAGGGCTCCTCATCGGACTGGCAGAACCGCTCGGCGGCAGCCGTTAGCGATTAACTTTGTGTACAAAGTAACTGGCGAAATCAGGCGGTTCGGCGAGTCCCTGCGGGCGGGGAAGCCATTTGATTGCAAAGCAAATGCTGGAATTCTCGCCGGCTGCCCTGCTCTCCATTGACCGATTGCCAGTTACCTTGCATACTAAATAAAAAATTGAACTCACGGGACAGGGAGAGTTCGGCAGGTGGGGTCCAGCCTTCGCCCGCGCTATCTTCGCCCGCGGCGGCTCGAAGAGGCCGTCGCCGCCCTGGCTGACGGCAGCGTCACGGTGCTCGCCGGCGGCACCGACCTCTATCCCGCGCGTGTCGGCCGCGGCCCGGGCCAGGCCGGCGACGACGACATCCTCGACATCTCGGCGCTGACTGAACTGCGTGGCATCGCAGACGCCGGCGAACACTTCCGCATCGGCGCACTCGCTACCTGGACGGACCTGCTGCGCAAGCCGTTGCCGCCGGTCTTCGCGGCGCTGAAGGCGGCGGCGCGCGAGGTGGGCGGGATGCAGATCCAGAACGCCGGCACGCTGGCCGGCAATCTCTGCAACGCCTCGCCGGCGGCCGACGGGGTGCCGCCGCTGCTGGCGCTCGACGCGGAGGTGGAACTGGCCTCGCGCGACGGGCGACGGCGCCTTCCACTCGACGCCTTCATCCTCGGCAATCGCAAGACGGCGCGCCGGTCCGACGAGCTGGTGACGGCGATCCTGGTGCCCAAGCCGTCCGCGCGGGCGCGCTCCAGCTTCCTGAAGCTCGGTGCCCGCAAGTATCTCGTCATCTCCATCGCCATGGTGGCGACCACGCTGGACTTCGATGCCAAGGGCCGCATCGCCACGGCGCGCATCGCCGTCGGCTCCTGCGCCGCGCGGGCGCACCGGCTGCCGGCGGTGGAGGCGGCGCTGACCGGGCAGCGGCTGGA
>Ga0207773_100593_pt1 | contig 13131 bp, 8 predicted proteins | sample TtaePargueraPR_2_FD_187281 | JGI IMG/M metagenome (GOLD analysis project Ga0207773, IMG submission 187281) | Aerobic enrichment media microbial communities from Bioluminiscent Bay, La Parguera, Puerto Rico - Tt and M1 (3) (SPAdes) | ecosystem: Environmental > Aquatic > Marine > Unclassified ...
ACTTACTCAACACCATAAAGTGGGGACTTTATACATTGGGTTTTTTTTTGATCCTCTATGGCACCATAGGGATGGCCTTACCTAAAACTTCCTTATACCTATATAAATTGGTTCTGAGTCTGCTGCTATTGTGGCAAGTGGGTCTGATAGCTTATTTTTCCAAGACACTGGTTCCACTTGGGGCGGACCTTTTCACCTATTCCTTTGAGGATATTATAGAGACCGTTCGCGCTGCAGGTGCCTTAAACGGCTATAGTCTTATTGCTTTTTTATTAGTTACTGCCACCTTCTATTTTCTACTGGGCTTGGGAAAGTTTATCCAATTCGGTCAGAAATCCATATTCTATATTTCTGTCACAGCCTATGTGGTATTGGCCGGATTATTTATTGTTCCGGAAGCCAAGCCTTCCAATCTTACAAGTTTGGAAAACAATCTCAGCATCAATAAATCCCTTTATTTCTATGAGGAGACCTATAATTATTATTCAGCCTATCAAAACATCTATTTTGACTTCTACTTGGCCACGAATGGGGATAAAAATGCCTTGGTAAACAAAAACTATGTGGATCCGAGTTACCCTTTCTTACATGTAAACGAGTACCCTGATTTGCTGAGTCCATTTTTCCATGAATTTGACTCGGTTCCTGATTTGGTTTTTCTAATCGTGGAAGGACTTGGCAAGGCCTATTCAGGGCATAATGCGTACTTGGGCAGCTGGACTCCGTTTCTAGATTCCCTTGCCACCAAAAGCCTCTATTGGGAAAATACACTTTCTACAACCGGCCGAACTTTTGGACTGTTACCGGGGCTTTTTGCATCATTGCCATTTGGTCAAAGTGGCTTTATGGAAGAAACCCCCTATCCGAGACATAATAGTATGCTAAGGATACTTAATGAAAATGGCTATCAAACCAACTATTTTATTGGGACAGATTCCAAGTTTGACAATGCTTCCCAGTTTTTAAGACAACAAGGGATCAACCTTTTGGTTGATATTGATGATTTTGATCCGGATTTTGAAAAATCCCCTTCCGTTACGGGGTTTTCCTGGGGATATGCCGATAAGGAAACCTTTGCCAATGGTATAAGAAAACTTCCTGAATCAGAAGGACCTCAGATAAATATTTTCCAGACTATATCTTCCCATTCACCCTTTATTGTTCCTGATCAGGTTTACTATGACCAAAAATTCCATCGCCTTTTGACCAAAATGGGAGGACATAAATCAGGTCTTGACCTTAAAAATTACCAAAAGGAATTGGCTAGTATATTGTATGTGGATGATGCCATAAAAGAATTCTTTGAGGCCTATATGAGATTGCCAAAAGCACAAAACACCATTTTTGTCATTACTGGTGACCATAGACTTCCAGAGATTCCGATGTCAACCAAGATAGACCGTTTTCATGTACCCTTGATTTTATACTCACCCAAACTCAAGCGCTCCAAGAGTATGAAAGCAGTAAATACCCATTTGGAAGTTACTCCTTCCATGTTGGCTTTTTTGGAAAAGAATTATTCCATCAACCTACCGGACACCGTTGCATGGCGCGGTTCTGTTTTGGACACTGCCGCTGAATTTCAATCCCATATCAGTCATGCTTTGATGAGGAATAAATATCAGTTTGGCGATTATATTGATGGTGAATATTTTATCTCTGATGATCAGTTATTTAAAGTTATGGACAAGCTATATATAGAACCGATAACAGATCAAGTAAAATATGATCAGTTAAGGTCATCTTTTGAAGACTATAAAGGAAAAGATGCCTATGTGGTAAAAAATAATGCTATACTTCCAAACTAAGAGGATTAATATGCGTTTTCGTTGAGGATTTTACCGGCCAATGGGTAAAAATAATTCCAGTAGAAGGAGGTTCTATTAGAATAATCCGAATTATCATTTATCAGTTTCTTAAGTGTAGGTACTCCCCAAAAAGGGGCTGAACCCATGTCAATCGGATTATCAGAAAAATCCCCAGTAAAATAGTAGATTTTGCCTTTTCCATTTAGCTTGACCATGGCTGCGGGAAAATAACGCGGTAGTCCCATATCCTGCAATTTTTTCAATCCCGCTTCCGTGGGGTTCAGATCAAAGTAAGAAATCACTTCGAAGGCCTTGTCTATCCTGACTATTTCAAACCAATAAGGGTAATTGGTTTCAGAAGGCAAATTATAATTTTGTTGGCTTTTTAATGTGGAAACGATTTTGGGAAGTTGCTGACGTATGTCTTTTTGGGTTTCCAGGATTTCGATTTTTCCTGACTCGCTTACAAAAACCTGCCCGGCCCCCTTGAATGGCCAGTTTGCGTTATGCTGCGCCTTATAATTTGCCACCAGCCATTTAGGAAGGTCTGTATTGATCAAAGTGTCGAGTTCATCAAAATACCTACTTATCCATCCGGTCCATTTTAGTCCCATCACTTCCTCAAATTCCTTCCTGATATTTGCCGATGTTGGGGCACCCATAGTATTGAATTCCGCTATTAATAACTTTTCATGCTTAATGGCATTTTTAATAAGCCGAAAATCATTTTCCGAAAGTCCTCCATATATTTTTCTGGAAAATTCCCATTTATCCTTTTCCTGGAAATCAGCCTCATATACACCATAAGTGTCTGCTATGTATAAGGCATCAATGGATTTTGAAATGGAGTCAAGGGCAGATTCATCAAAGTTTTTTAAACTTTTTGTCTTATGCAATCCATTGTCATCAGGATAAAACCCGAAGTAGTCCTTATCATATTGGTAAAATTCACCATCTACCCTCTTGATCTTGAGATGTTTCAGCATCCAAAAGAGTGACCTGTGCTCCAGTCTTTCCTTATCAGGAACCGTTTTGTCCATAAAGACGATATCCAGTTTCTCAGAAGGGGAAACTTTCCAGGCCAGGTGGCTCAAACCGGGTATAATGACCAAGGGGGTAATCACCAGCAGAAGTACAATAAACTTAAAGCTTATTTTTGTTTTGGTGAACTTATATATTGGGCGCTTTGAGGACATTAAAATCTAAATTCGGTTCCAATAGAAATATTAAGGTTATTTCGGTGCCGATCGGGACTAAGTTCATCATATGAGTACCCAACAAATGCATAGCCTAACCATCGTGGAGTCCATAACTGCTGATAACCCACACGGCCTCTATAGGAATTTAGCAGTTGGTTTTGGAAGTCTCTGTCCTGTTCATCAGGAGAAACACCTGAACTGACCTGGAATACTAAATAATCTTCAGCCCCCTTATAGTAATACCTGGCCTGAAAATTACCGCTTATCGAGCCTCCTTCCTCCGAGGGAACATGGTTTGCCCTGAAATTAAGCCACCAATTGCCTGTATATTTCCCGACCGAAGCGGTATAAATATGCGTTGCTTCAGAAAACTGGAGGCGCCTGTAGCCAACATCGAACTCAAAGGCCTTTGGAAGACTCCAGTAGATGGATGCGCCAAACCTGTAATCCGGAAAAAAGGAAGCATTTGAGAAGCCTACGTTTACATAGGCATAGGAATTCTCCCCCAAGCTTGGATAAGCATCCAGCTCAAACATGGTTCCATTATTGTCGAAACGGTGGGAATGGGTAGCTCTTCCGATCACTTTGCCCAAAACACCTATCCTGGTCTTTGCAAAAAAGGCATAGGTCTGCCATGGAGAAATTTGACCTTGAAAACTATCGTGATCAGCCGTTATCCCAACAGCACTTTCCCTTATCAGCAATTTAATCCGGTTGATATATGCCAACAAACCGTCGATTTTAGCGTCGCTTTTATAAATTTCCTCGGCTATGGACAGGGCAGATTTGTAATCTTCTTGATAATAGGCCAGGCGGGATTTGCGGTACTGTATAGATGAAGAGCCTTTTCCAAATTGCTTTTCAGCCCTTTCCAAAACATTTGCAGCAGAATCATATTGATCCGCCCAAAAAAGATTGTCCAAATAGCCAATATAAGCATCTTCGTAATCAGGACTCTCTTCAATGGCCCTTTCAAAATAGGAAGAGGCGGAATCATATTCCCCCTCCCAACTGTGGATCCTTCCTAATAAAATCCACACATCAGAATAACCGGGATATTTTTCCACGATTTTTTTTGCCAAAGCAATGGCTTCCTTTCTTTGGCCATTAATAGCCATATCCCTGGCTTCAAAAAACTTTTCGTCAGGATCAAAAGTCTCTTGCGCCAGTACGTTCAAAGAAAAAGACATCCACACAATTGGTAAGAAAATTAATTTGTTTCCCATAAAGCTCAGTTTTCTTTTTTGGACATGTTGTTGAACCCAGCGCGTACCATTTCTCCCCAGCCCCCAATGCCTTTCATAAAATTCCAATGACCTTTTATGCACCAAAACATAAGTTTGGGATGGATGAAAAGGGGTTCCTTAAGAATTGTAAATATTAGCTTTCTGAGATCCCCTTTTTCCTGGTATTTGTTAAAAGCCAATTCTTCAAAAAGAACGCTGAATGATGATAGCATGGCAGAAAAGAAGTATATCAATATAAATAGACCCACAAAATAAAGTCCGCTGAAATCTCCCATTGCTATTAACAAGATGGTATATAGTGCTCCCAGAAGTTCAATGATCGGGGCATTTTTTTCAAATAATGACCAAAATGGAAAGGAAACCATACCCGTAAACCCATATTTGGGATTAAAAAGCATGGACCTGTGAAGTTGCAGGGTCTCAATTGTCCCTCTCATCCATCTATTTCGCTGTTTGGAAAGCACTTCTTCAGATTCTGGTACCTCTGTCCAACAAAGCGGATCAGAAACAAATGCCACCTTATAGGGTAACTTTTGTTCTTCCATATATCGACGCATCCTTACCACAAGTTCCATATCCTCCCCCACGGATCTCGGGAAATACCCCCCAACTTTCAATACCAGTTCTTTATCGAAAAAACCAAATGCCCCGGAGATAAGCAATAAGCCATTGACTTTGGACCATGCCATTCTCCCGAGCAAAAAGGAACGGAAATATTCTATCACCTGAAAGCGTCCCAATAATGTTTCAGGTACTCGGTATTTTACCACTGTACCATCCTTGATATCGCAATTATTGGCAATCCCTATCCCACCGCCAACAGCGATAACTTTTTTATTGGTTTCTTCCAAAAAGGGTCGCAACATTCGAACGATGCTATCCGGCGCCAAAATACAATCAACGTCTATACAGGCTATCAATTCCTGACTTGAAATATTAATGCCAACGTTTAAGGCATCTGCTTTCCCTCCATTTTCCTTGTCCACTACAATGAGCTTACTGAAGGAGGGGTTGTTGGATTTATAAATAGCTCTTACCGGCTTGGTATCTATTACAGGGTCAAAAGCATAGGCAGTTTTCTTTAAGTCAAAGTTGTCAATCAGTATTTCCATTGAATTATCCTTGCTCCCATCATTGATGATGATCACCTCAAATTTACTGTAGTGAAGGGACAATAAGCTTCTGACATTTTGAACCAATGTTTTTCCTTCATTATAGGCTGGAGCTAGGATTGAAACCCCTGGGCCTACTGGAGTGGTAATTACATCATTATAATCGATGAAATTATTTTTCTTCAACTGTTGTCTTAATTCTATTCCAGAAAAAATGGTGATTAGAAGATACACGATTATTACAGCAAACCCATACAGCAGGAAAAATATACCTGCTACTTGCAAAATAAAATCAAAAAGAAGACTATACATAGGTCAGCAAACTATCTTTAATATGATTACGGATTTGGAAAATATGTTCCTTATTCATTTCTTTCACCGTCCTTTCGAATTTCTCCTCATCCAGCATATATAAACTTGTCAATACGTTTTTTTCAAGTTGGAAATCATCAACTTCAAATAACCTTTGTACTAAAAGATCAGCTGATTTTTCATTTCCAATGTGCCCCAATAAAGTGGCCGATAAGGCAGATAACTTGTAATTAGGGTCGAAAAGCGTTTTATGTACCAAATCAACTTCTCCAAAGGCCGTTAATGCTTTGAAAGTGATCAAAATCTCACATTTTTCTGGGAGACTAGCTACTGAAAACATTTTGGATAATGTTTCTATTAGTTCCATTTTGCCCAAAAGCCTCACCAGTTTAATTCCAAAAACCCTAATGCTACTGTTATGGGATTCGAGCAAGCTAGTAATGTTCATGGACTGGTTATTGGACTCATTTTTCAAAACCCTGTAGAAAGCCATCTGTTGCCATCTGGAAAGCGGATATTCCTGATTGGCCAAAAAACTTAAGTCTTTCTGTTTTGATAGATGCAACAGGGCCCTCACGGCATTTGTCCTAACAATAAAGTTTTTACTGGAAATCAAATTTTGGATTTTGCCGATGGCATAGTCGATATTCATTTCATATAGTTCTACTATGCCTGAACTCTGTACCTCCCATTTTTTGCTCTCTAACTTCGCTATGGACAAATCATCAAGTCTAAGTATAACATAAATTTCCTTGAGCTTATCTTTAAAATCCCCCTTTAAATTTTTATTGATATTGATGATTTCCTTTATCAGGGTATTTATAAATAATTCTTTCTCGAAATGTTCGTTTGAAAAACGGCTTTTCAACGTTTCATATTCCATTGAGGAGATTTCCTCGTAAGTATTTTCAAACAACAGTTCTGATAATGGGGCTTGGCAGATTGCTTTGTATTCCTTAATTATTGCCTTCCTTTTTCTGTTTTTGGACCTCACAATGAAGATAAAGAATAACATGGCCAAAAATGTAAATAAAAACAGACCCAAGATACTTAATATGAGCACCAGCTTGATATCACTGAAAATACGGCTTTTTAAGTCATAAAAGGGTTCAAAAGCCACCCTGTTGGCAGCAATAATAATATTTTCATTATTGTCTGTAGCTGCAGAATTAGGTATATAGAGGTCATTTTGTCTTACTATAGAAATGTACTCTATGATACTTTTAAAGTTTTTTTCATCATCAAAAATAAAAAACCGGATACTTGCATCCACCCCTTTATTGATAAGAGAGTCTTTTACCAGTTCGGCTGAGGAATAATTATAAAATGTTTGTTCAAAAGGAGTTTGGTTTTCAGCTTCTGCGTTTCCTCCTCTGTGTGCAGCAGAATTTGGTGCGCTTACTTTAAAGGACAAAGATTCCACCCTGTCCACTTTCTTTAGAAAATTGACAGTAGTTATGGAATCATTGCTTTGGAATCCTTTTGCTGTAAAAGCAAGGATCACAAAAAAGAAACACAGTAAATACTTACAATAATTTCTATACACGTTTATCCAAATTGATCAATTTATCAATCTTTTCACTCTTATGGCCAACTCATTTGGATTAAAGGGTTTTGGCACAAAATCCGATACTCCCATATTGAAAGCTTCCATTACGGTACTCTCCTCCTCCCCTAATGCGCTAAGAACGATAATGGGGCAATTGGGGTATTTAGATCTGGCAAATTCAATGATTTCAATCCCGCTCTTAAAAGGCACCATGATATCAGTGATGATCAGGTCAGGCTTATGATCATTCAATGCCTTGACACCTTCATTTCCATCCTCTGCCAGCGTGACCTTGTGACCTTCCTTTTTGAGCCTAAACTCCACCATTTTCAGAATTAACTGGTCGTCCTCAATTACTAATATATCTTTCATGGATAATATCTTATTCCTCTTATTGGTAAAAATATATACTTTTATTTAGAATTCTATCCACGAAAACCATTCATATAAACCCGTTTTTTTACCGTTTATTTTCAAATAAACAAAAACATTGTTCATATAATAAATATTGTATTTAGATTTAATTTTTGACCAATAAGAAAATTGTAGTGTGCCGAAAATAAATCTTTTGTTAGCTTACGGTTTATTAAAAGAATAATGCGTATCCCAAATTTTATGATTAAAAGGTTAAAGATTTTATTAATTGTACTTATATGGCCTGGTTTGCTGTTCTGCCATTCGGCCATTGCACAAAGTGACAATTCTGGTCAAAGGAGGGTGACTGGAACGTATGCCATTACCAATGCAACGATCATCACAATGCCAGGGTCCATCCTACCAAATGCTACCATAATTGTGCGAAATGGACTTATTCACATGGTAGGTACTGATATAAAACCCCCAAAGGACGCATTGCTCATTCCCGGAGATTCCTTGTTTGTTTATCCTGGATTTATAGATGCAATGGGTGATCAAGGGGTGTCTGCCCCGGCTAAAATTGACAATCCCAAAGACATGGATCCTTCTGATCCACCAAATGACATTGCAGGTATCAGTCCCGAAAGAGATGTGCTGGATTATTGGGATGCGAAAGCTAGAAGTGTTGAAGAATGGAGAAAAGTTGGATTTACGATTTCAGAAATTGTCCCCAAAGGAGAAATGTTACCGGGAAAATCGGCTCTCGTGATTTTTGGCAATGAGGGTTCCAGTAATGTAATCACACGAGCTAATGGACTGTACGCACAATTTGAAACCCCTAGGAATTTATATCCCGGTACGATCCTGGGGATAATGGCAAAGTGGCGGGAATTGTACCGAAATGCAGAACTGAAGTCAAAACATGCCTCTCTATTTGTCTCATCGGCCAATGGAATCAGCAGACCGGAAAAAGATAAAACCTTAGAGGCGTTATATCCGGTGATCAATGGTCAGATCCCAGTAATCTTTAAAACAAAGGACGAACTGGAAATTAGAAGGGCACTAAAGTTACAACAAGAACTAGGCTTTAAAATGATATTAGCTGGAATTGAGAGCGGAAGCCGCTTAATTGAAGACATTAAAACCTCATCCAGCAAAGTGATTCTTTCATTAGACCTTCCAGATGACGAAGCATCTAAACTAGACATAGAGGATGCCAGTGAAGAGGTCAAAATGGCCCATGAGAGGGTCGTAGATGCCTATAATAAAGTATTGGCAGAAGCAGGGGAGTTTGAGAAGGCCAAGGTTCCCTTTGCCTTTGGCTCAGCTGAAGCCAAAGACGGTGAATTCTTCAAAAATATGCGATTACGGATCAAAAATGGACTTAGCGAAGAGGCTGCGTTAGCCGCACTAACTGTCCATCCTGCTGAAATTTTGGGGATTAAGGATTTTGCTGGAACACTGGAAAAGGGCAAGCTGGCCAATCTTGTGGTCACTACGGACAGCCTATTTAAAGAAAATACAGATGTGAAATACGTAATGGCAGATGGGTATCTTTTTGAATATGATATAGATAAAACCAATAATGGAAATGGAGAAGTGAAACACATCCTGGGCACCTGGAAATATGTTTCCGAAACCCCTGGAGGCAGTTCTGAGGGCACCATGGAATTTAAAGAGCACTCGGGAGAATTGTGCGGGAATATTGTAGTAGATGATCCTGATGGAAGTGGGAAAATCACCCGGGAATTAAAAGATATTCACTTTAAAAGTAATAAGCTTTCCTTTTCATTTTCAGTGATGGTTGAAGCGCAAAAACTTTATGTGAATGTAAAAGGGGCAATTGAAGGTGGAAAGTTTGATGGAACCCTGAATATCAAAGATATGGGGAGTTATTCTTTCAAAGCCACCAAGGAGCCGGATTTTAAATTCTAATAATGAAATCAATGAGAAAAATAACATACGTCATACTTTCTACCTTGTTATTAGGGACGAATATGCTCCTTGCACAAACTCCTAAAGGAAGTGTGTTGATTCAAAATGCTACCATATTGACTGTCACTCGAGGAACTTTGGAAGAATCCGATGTTTTGGTAAAAGATGGTATTATTGAGAAAATAGGAAAAGATCTCTCCGCTCCAAAAGGGGTCGAGACTATAGATGCATCGGGCAAATACCTTATGCCGGGGATCATCGATGCCCACTCCCATCTGGCCTTGGATGTGATCAATGAAGCTACCGCCCCAATTACAGCCCAGGTAGCTATGGCTGATGTGGTCAACCCATTTGATGTGGGAATTTACAGGGCTTTGGCAGGAGGAACAACAATAGCGCATGGCTTGCATGGATCGGCCAATGCAATTGGAGGACAAAGCATCACCTTGAAATACCGGTATGGTACAGATAATCCAGAAGATCTTTTCATGAAGGAAGCACCTAGAACGATCAAATTTGCCTTAGGGGAAAACCCTACCCGTGTACATGGCAGGGGTAAAAACATCCAGCCAAGAACCCGGATGGGTGTTGAAGCGATTATTAGGAATGGTTTTGCTGAAGCCCAGCAGTATAAAAAAGCCTGGGAGGAATACAATGCAGTCAAGGACAAGAAGAACAACAAAGCCATTCCTCCGGAATACAATTTAAAATTACAGACCCTAGCGGATATTCTTGCTGGGGAAATTATCATCCACTGCCATTCCTACCGAGCTGATGAGATCTATATGCTTATTAATGTTTGTAGGGATTTTGGTGTAGATAAATTGGTGTTTACCCATGTAAATGAAGGGTTTAAGGTGGCCCCGGAATTGGCTAAATATACCATGGGAGCATCTGTGTTTAGCGATTGGTGGGCATATAAGTTTGAGGTTTATTATTCTACGGCTTATAATTCCGCCATTTTGCTGGAAAATAATGTAATCACTTCCATCAATTCTGATTCAGATGAACTGATACGGCACCTTTATCATGAAGCAGCAAAAACACAGCGGTATGGAGGACTAACGGATGACCAAGCATTGTCCCTGATAACTATAAACCCCGCCAAGCAACTGGGAATAGATCAATATGTTGGGTCGATTGAAGAGGGTAAACAAGCCGATTTGGTTATTTTCAATAGTCACCCCCTTTCCGTATATGCAATACCCCAAATGACCTTTGTGGATGGGGTAAAGTATTTTGATATCAATACAGACAAGAATGATCAAAGATTAAAGGTGAGCCCTACTGAGATGGTGGAGCCCGTTTACCTTCAAGGTGAAGGAGAAAGCTGTATGCATGGAGTCGAATTCTTCACCAATGAGGAAGCCAGCTTTAACCATTCCCACTAATTATTATTTACTGATATAAAAGCAATTAGCGATCTAATGAGAAAAAAAAGTTTAATCATATATATACTGCTGCTACTTCCCATTTTGACTTATGGGCAAATAGAGGGCGAAGTTTTAAAGCCTCAAGGGGGCAAATTTTTACTCAAGGGGGCCACGTTAGTGACGGTAACAAATGGAAATTTGGAAAATACCAGTGTATTGCTTTCCGATGGTAAAATTACGGCTATTGGCCAAGAGCTAAATGATGCGGAAGCGAGGGTAATTGAATGTGATGGCCTGTATATATATCCCGGCATGATTGATAGTGGTACAAGGTTGGGCTTGGTAGAAGTGGGGTCCCTTGCAGAAACACAGGACTATGCGGAGATCGGAAATGTTACGGCCAATATGCAGGCATTGACAGCAATCAATCCTAATTCTGTATCCATACCAGTGACCCGGGTTAGCGGGGTAACAACGGTACTTTCAGTGCCATCTGGGGGCCTTTTTCCCGGAACGGCCGCATTAATAAATCTGAATGGTTATACCCCTGATCAAATGTACACGGGTTTCAAAGGCATCCCGATGAACTTTCCTAGTTCTGCCCGAAGGGGCAGATGGGACAAAAGATCCGAAGAGGATATTAAGAAGGATGTGGAAAAAGCCATGAAGGAAACCAACGACATTTGGGAGAGAGCGAAGAATTATATGAAATTGGAGGATGCCGGTGCGGAATTGAAATATTATCCTGAAATGGAGCAATTGGCAAAAGCCGTCCGAGGAGAATTGCCTTTACTAATTGAAGTGAACAAAGCTGAAGATATAAAAAATGCTCTTAAATGGATCAAGGAAAAAGAAGTAAAAAAGGCAATCTTAACAGGGGTTTCTGAGGGATTCAGAGTAGCAGATGAAATAGCTGAAGCTGAGATACCCGTGATTACGGGGCCGGTATTAGCTTTACCGTCGAGAAATTCTGACCGGTATGATGCTGCCTATACCAATCCTTCTAAAATGCTGAAAGCAGGAGTAAAAGTTGCATTAAGGACCTCTGATGCTGAAAATGTACGAAACCTTCCCTTCAATGCCGGTTTTGCCGCTGCCTATGGTATGAGCAAAGAGGAAGCCTTGAAGGCCATTACCATTGTTCCTGCTGAAATTTTTGGTGTGGATGATCATTTGGGCTCTATTGAAGAAGGCAAAAGTGCCACCTTATTTATTTCTGATGGAGATCCTTTTGAGCCCAAAACGCAAATAAAACATGTCTTTATTGATGGGTATAAAATCCCCATGACCAATAGACACATCAGACTTTACCAAGAGTTTCTGGAAAGAAGCCCAGGTTTGGTACAATAAATGAAAATCACCCGTAAATTTGCTGGGGATTTATTCTATTTAGTCCTAGATATCATTATAGCTATTGACCTTCAATGAATAATAAAAAGTTAATTTCAAGTTCAATTTTATTGTCGTTTTTTGTGCTGCTACTTGCTTGTAATGTGCAACAAAAGAACGACATCACTCCTGTCTTAAATCAGATAAGGGACCAGTTTGCTCCGGACAAGCGGGTAGCCCTATTTGATATAGAGTGGTCGGGTGATTCTCTAAAAGGAGAAACCAACCTTCCCAACGCCTTGGCGGCTCTTTTGGAAAAGTTAGATAGCGCAGGTGTGGAGTATGTGAATTCGGTAAAAGTGCTTCCAGATAATTCTTTAGATGGCAAAACCCATGGTATTGTCACCATTTCCGTAGCCAATATCAGAAGTGCACCAAAGCATTCCGCTGAATTGGCCACACAAGCCACCATGGGAACACCAGTGCGGGTCTTGAAGAAGGAAGGAAGTTGGTATTTGGTCCAAACACCTGATAAATACATTTCTTGGGTAGACGCAGCGGGTATTGAGTTAATGGACAATAGCAGCTTTGAAAACTGGGAGAAGGCCCAAAAAATAATCTTCACAGGTCTTTTGGGCTATGTATTTGAGGATGATAGTGAATCCATGATGGTCAGTGACCTCACTGCTGGCAACCTATTAAAAAAAGTCGCGGAAACTAACAGCCATTTCGAAGTGGCTCTTCCTGATGGACGTATGGGTTTTGTAAAAAAAGAAACTGCCATCCCCTTTATGGAGTGGGTAAAAAGTAGGGCTATGACAGATGGAAACCTTATCAGCACCGCGAAAAGCATGATGGGAGTTCCCTACCTTTGGGGAGGGACATCTATCAAAGGGGTTGATTGCAGCGG
>Ga0207773_100595_pt1 | contig 13124 bp, 13 predicted proteins | sample TtaePargueraPR_2_FD_187281 | JGI IMG/M metagenome (GOLD analysis project Ga0207773, IMG submission 187281) | Aerobic enrichment media microbial communities from Bioluminiscent Bay, La Parguera, Puerto Rico - Tt and M1 (3) (SPAdes) | ecosystem: Environmental > Aquatic > Marine > Unclassified ...
GAGGTGAACTTCTCCGCGACCCGCCGCAAGCCGGGTTCGCTGATCGCCGCGCGCCAGTCGGCCGCGCCGGTATGGCTCTCTGACGGAGCGGCTTGGCTCTCACTGGAGCTCGCCGAATTATCGCTCATGCTCGGTCCTTCATGTTGGTTCGCTTGTGCTGAGTTGGCGTCATCGGTTCAGCCCGCTCTACAGGTTGTCGGCACGGCTCCACCGGCGCGAAACGCGCCTCGACTTCGCCGCAATCGTGTTGCAAGCTGGGGTTGAACAGGGGGAGAAACAGATATGAAATCGCGGTGCCTCGTTAGCCTCGCCTGCCTGCTGCTCGCATCCCCGGCGTTAGCTGGCGGCCTTGAACAGCCCGCCGAGCCTTTCGAGCCGATCGACGCCCAGGCCTTGATCGACGCCTGTTGGGAAATGACCTACGAGCAACGCCTGGCCAGCAATGCTGACGCACGAGAAGGCATCTTTCTCAGCGCACTTTGCCTCGAAGAGCGCATCCTGGACCAGCTTGACGCTCTCTTTGATCCCGAAACCCTGTCCAGACAGGAGGCAGCCGCACAGCTGAAATCCATACGGGATTCCTATGCCGCCCTGACATGGAAACTCTACAACGAGCACGAGGGCTGCCCCTTCGGCCACTGCGGAACGATCTTCTACACAGCTCACGTCAGCGCGGTTGCCCGCTTTATGGAGGATCTTCTGCGGAAAGCCGTGGATCAGCGCAACAGATACGAGCTTTAGGGGCTGGTCGACGGCTGGTGCGGATGCTGGGCCGCCGCAAAAAGCAGAAATCGATGCGGGCTGCCGCCTCCTACTACCGGCTTTCCCTTCACGGCGTTCCCACCTGGCCAGAAGGTGGTACTGGCGTAATTCGGAACGACTCCGCCCGTGGCAGCCAGCCGGGGTTGCTGGGGAAATCCGAATGCGCTTGCATGTAGGCGCGGCGTTTGTCGACCATGAGGTTGTTCACTTCTACCATCTTGCCTGCGAGCACGGCCTGCTCCGCTACCCTACGCGTCTGGGAGCCAATGATGCCGTCATAGTCCGACTTTCCGTCGATCTGCGTTCGCAAGTCTGTGCCCATCACCTCGTCGAGCGCCTGCTGAAACCATTTGCCGGCATCGAGAATCCCGTGCAGCACTCCCGCGTCAAAGATCTGCTCCACGAGCTGCGGTGCTGCAGCCCATAGTCCAGGCACCTGCGCCAGGTTCCAGATCTGCGGGCGGTCGAACTTTTCGGCTCTGTAAATGGAGTCGATCTCGGCGCCTGTTAGCTTGCGCGGATCATCCGGCAGATGCGCGTATTTCTTTAGCCTTCTAAGCTCTTTGAGAAAGGTCGCGGATAGACCTCTATTGGTGACTCCGCCCTTGTCCGCATGCCGCGGCCTGTTTGCGATGCCGCCTTCGCGCGGCCCGAGGTTCTGGAGAAAGAGCTCGAAAAGTTCGACTGGTGTCGCAGGTGGTTGAGCGGCTTGTGCTGACGTCGCTGAGTTTGCGGTCACAGGCGATCCTTGCGGCGCCTGCGACGGTGCCGTGGGCTTCGGTGCTGGCAGCGAGGTCGGCGTGCTGATGTGGCCGACGAGGACGTCTTCCCCGCCGCCGCCGAAAATCTGCTCGTTCTCGTCCTCCTCTGAATCCTGATTCGGCACCACGTAGAGGAGCCCGAAGTCGTTGCGGTCGCGCACCCAGAAGCCGCCTCTGGCCTTCGGGTTCTCGGCCTGAATCTTCCGCCCCTCCTCCTCGGCGACCGCGGCGATGCGGCCGGTGTCGATCAAGGTGGTGCGGCCGTAGCGCCGCGGCACCGTGAAGCTGTCGTAGACGTGCTCGCGGCTCCAGATGGCGTCGTAGAGGCCGCGTCTCGCCGCGCCCTCGATGTCGCTGTCCTGCTCCCAGTGCAGCTCGCCCAGGCGCTTGGCGATCTCGATCCTGTCGCCCGGCTGGCCGATGAGCTGCCCGGCCGCCTTGCGCAGATCCTGCGTCCGGCGATAGCCGCGTTTGGCGCGCGGGTCGCGCACCCACGGCGCGACCGGCGCCAGGTTCGCTTCTTTGAAGGGCATGTGCCGCCCCTTGCCCTCGGCGTCGCGATAGGGCCTGGCGCCGAACGCCAGCGCCTGCGCCATGCCCTCCTCGCGCATTTGCCGCTCCGCCGCCGTCGCCGGCGACACGCGGCGCAGCGCGAAACCTTTCTCCGTCCCCTCCTTCACATCGTCGCGCATGCCCTACTCCTCCGCCTTCTCCGGTGCGCCCGGCTCGGCGTTCAGCGTCATGAAGATCTTCAGGCCGATGTTGCGCTCGCCGTCGCGCCGGTAGGTCTCATGCGGGTCGCCGGGGGCGCTCACCGGCCGGAACAGCCGGCACCAGCAGAGGATCTGCCACAGCACCCGCTTGCCCTGCTCCGGAGTCGAGCTGCCGAAGAAAACGGCGCGGAAGTCGCGGTAGCGGTCCTGGGCGCTGTAGCGCTCCCCCACCGAGGCCCGCCGCAGCGCCGCGAAGAAGGCGTCGGGATCGGGCTCGCCCGCGTGCCGCCCCCGCCACCACCACCTCATCGCGGCGCCCCGCCGGTCTGCAGCAGCGACTGCAGCGCGCCGGCCGCCGCCTGGGCGTCGCCCGGCAGGGCCGCGGCCTGCTGCGCCTGCTGGCGCTCCTCGCGGCGGCTGTCGACGGCTTCCTTCGGGCGCAGCCAGCGCTGCGGCAGGCCGAAGATCTCCGGCGTGTCGCGCGCGATGGCATCGCCGTCGAAGTTGTCGAGGATGGCCGGGTCGGCCCGCACGAAGGGCGCCAGCAGCTCGACCGACCGGGCCGCGCCCGCCGCCTCAATCTGTCGGCGCGCCTGCTCCACCGGCGAGGCGTAGTCGAACACCACCTCCTGGCCCCGCAGGACGTCAGGCGGCTCGGGGAAAGCGCCGGCGCGCAGCAGGATGTTGAAGCCGCGCTCCACCACCTGGCCGACGTAGTCGCTCTCCAGGCGGCCGAACACCGGGCCGATGGTGCGGATGAACTCCTCCTTGCGCTCCAGCACCTCGGTCGCCGTCATGCGCGGCGCGTCGACCGGCAGCTGCAGCACGTTGCGGAAGAAGGCGGCCCAGACCTGGTCGCGCGCGTCCTTCTGCATGTCGCGGCCGAGCGGCAGGTTGAAGCCGGTCTGCAGCGGCTCGATGGGAATGCGGCCGAGGTCGCGCGCCGCCTGCATGTCGAAGGTGGTGATGCCGCCGGGGAAGGTCTTCGGCGTGCCGAGCACCGAATCGTCGCCGACCAGCAGCGGCGGGTCGACCGCCTTGTGGCCCGCCACCAGCAGGGTCTTGCCCATCTGCTGCAGGGTGTTGGCGTCCGGCAGCGCGATCATGCCGGGCGAGCGGCCGTAGACCTCGCCGCTGCTCGTGTCCCAGCGCGGCACCGCGAAGGGGAACTCGTGGTAGCCGCTCTCGCTCACCAGGTGCTCCGACTGCACATCGACGATGACCGAGGCGTAGGGCAGACTGCGGCTGTCGCGCCGCCGAGCGTCGTGGTCCTCGCGCGGCATCACCGCCTGCAGGAAGATGAATTCCTTGTCCGCCTCGCCCGCCTTCAGCGCCTCGCGCGTCTCCCGGCCCAGCGCCGCCTCGCCGAAGCGCTGCGCCGCCTGCCGCGCGGTGAGCCGCAGCGTGATGTAGAGCGTGTCGATCTCGCCGTCGCCGTTCTCGCCCAGCACCACGTCCTTCAGGTGGAAGGATCGGAACAGCAGCCGGTTCAGCTCGCGCCCCTCGCCGATGAACAGCACGCCGGTGCCAAAGGTCACCAGGTCCTCGTCCACCTCGCCGGAGCGCTGGATGAAACGCGCGCGCCGGTTATAGATCGCGCGGTAGAGGCGATCTTCAGCGGCCTCCAGCCAGCGCTTCACCGCCTCGTCCTCGCCCAGCCGGTCGTCCAGCGTCCGCACGCGGAACCAGCGCGCCGTCTTCGGCTTCAGCAGGCCGTCGATCGCCGCCGCCAGTCCGCGCCGCGCCAGCATGGGCGTGCCGTCGAACAGGTGCTCGCTGCGCCGCTCGCCGGCGATACGCTCGGTCGTGAAGTCGGCCCGCCGCGGCAGCATGACCTCGGCCAGTTCCTGCCAGTGGCTTTCCCAGACGCGGCGCTGGTCCTTCAGGCGCTTGTGGCGTTGTAGCAACTCTTCGATTTCGCGGGGCATGGAGGCTTCCTGTCGGTAGAGGGGGCGTCAGCCGAGCAGGGTCGGCTGCTGAAGCTGCGGCTGAGTAGGATCGCCGAGCCCGCTGGTGAGGATCGTCGCCTGGCGGCCGCGCCGCCGGCGCGCTGCCTCGCGCTCGCGCCTGCGCGCCTCCTCGATGGCCGGGTCGTCCGGCTCGGGCGGCGGCGGGGGTGGCGGCGGGGCCTTCGGCTTCGGCGGATTGAAGATGCTTCCCATCGCGTCTTTCTCCAGTCGTCGGTAGAGTTGGTAGGGCGTCCAGACGAGCAAGCCGTGCAGCCCGAGCACGCGCTTGACCGCCTCGACGCAGGTGAAGGCCCAGGGCGCGCGATAGCGCCGCCTGTCGCTCCGTATTGCAGTCTCGATCGCGGCATAACCGAGCGCGCGGTAGTGACCGGCGAGGTCGTGATCGGCCGGTACGTCAGCGGCGAGACGCAGGCCGTCGCCGCGTCCGTCCAGCTCGATCCAAGCGCGACCGTCGCTCACGGCGACGAAGCAATGCCGGAAACCCGGCCGCCCGCACAGCCACGGCCAGAAGCCGCAGCCCTCGCCGTGGAACACGACGAGCGCGCGCCGCGGCACCTCGTCCGAACCATTGTCCATGGCAGGAGTCCGTCAGTAGCAGAGATGGATGGCCGGCGCTGCGGCGTGAAGCTGCGCAAGCACCGGTTGAACTCGCGCGCCCCAGCGCCTACATTGCCCAGGTGCCTCGCTCCCACGGTGGGACGACCAAACGTAGGCCCACCGTGCGTAGGCCCAACGGAGTACGAACCTCCCTGGGTTCACCGAGGCACACCCTTCTAGCGTGACGCAAAGCTATCGGCTCCGCTGGCACTGCCACGCAATCGCCGGTTGAACCAGTGTGCCGCAGCGCCTATATTGGACACGTGCCTCGCTCCCACGGTGGGACGACAAAACGTAGGCCCATCGTGCGTAGGCCCACCGGAGTACTAACCTCCCTGGGTTCACCGAGGCACACCTTACCTCAGTTCGCCTTGAAGAAGATCGGCGCGTTGAGCTGGCTCAGGTCGAAGTTGATGTCGCTCACGCCTGTCTTGTAGCCCGTCAGCAACCACGTCTCGCGTTCTTGGCCGCGATAGAGGCTGAGGACTACTTCATGGCCTCGATGGAGCAGCACGATCCTCTCGCCTGTACCCTGGCCCCGTTGTTGAATCGGAATCCCCTTCGCGATCGTCTCGACCATATCATCGAGCACCTCCGGCCCATGCTTGGCGATGATGTGAGAGAGGCCGCCGCCTTTCCTGTACTTCTTGTCCGGGACACCCGGCTTGCCGAACAGGAAGGTGATCGGCCCGACGTCGCGGCGATTCATGGCGTTCACCAGTACACCCGCTTCGCCGCGTAGTGCCTGCTCGATGACCACGTCCACGGCGGCGAGCCCACGCTGAACGTTCTCGATCGGCGTGCGCGGCGGGAAGTACGTCTTGGCCAGCGCCTGTGAAGCGCTCTGCTCGAGGAACCCCCCAGGCAGGTTCCGCCGTGCATGGACCCTGATCTGGCGCAGGCGCCCCGCCTCGTTGCGGCCCGGCGTCTTCTCGAGAACGACCTGCAGAGGCCGGCGCGACGGTATGCGCTTCGCCTTCTTCGCCACCTCGCTGGCGCGCGCGAAGCGCTGGGCCGCGTCGGGCAAGCGCCCGGCCCGGCCCGCCACGGGGATGGCGCCCGCAAGGCCGGTAAGGGTGTCAGCCGCCGCCTGCCGTGCACCGGCGACGTCGCCGGCGCCCAGCCGCTCGACAAAGCGGTTCGCAGCCTCGTTGTAGTCGAGAAGCGACTGCGCCTCGCCGCTGCCGGGCAGCAGCGAGGCGGCGATGTCCGCCAGCTCGCGTGCGCTGGGAACGGCATCGTAGAGGTCGCGCAGCTCCGGCGGGACGTAGTGCCGAATGCCTTTCTTCTGCAAGCGCTCCCACTCGCGCTCGAAGCCCTGCGCGATCGCCTCCAGCGTGTCGCGCGGGACAGGGCGCTCCAGCCGCGTCGAGGTTGCCTCCTTGAGAGCATGAACCTTGGAGCCAGGCAGCGTCGGTGCGTCGACATCGACGCCCAGTTGGCGAAGCAGCTCCAGCTCCGCGACTGGTGGAAGCTGGAAATCCTCCTCGCTCACGTCATCGGGCTCACTGTTGCCCGCTTGATCAGGGATGGCTGCTGGTGAAGCCGCATCCGGAGCGGCGACTGCGGTCACCGCCTGTCCAGGATCATCGGCATCGCCGACAAGCGCGACGTCGCCCTCCCGGCCGATGATCTGCCGTTCTGCCTCCTCCTCCGGGTCCGCATTCGGCACCACGTAGAGGAGGCCGAAGTCGTTGCGGTCGCGCACCCAGAAGCCGCCCCGCGCCTCCGGGTCCTCGGCCTGGATCTTGCGGCCCTCTTCCTCGACGACCGCGGCCACGCGTCCGGTGTCGATCAAGGTGCGGCCGGTGCGCCGCGGCACGGTGAAAGTGTCGTAGACGTGCTCGCGGCTCCAGATGGCGTCGTAGAGGCCGCGCCTGGCGGCGCCCTCGATGTCGCTGCCCTGCTCCCAGTGCAGCGCGCCCAGGCGCTTGGCGATCTCGATCTTGTCGCCCGGCTGGCCGATGAGCTGCCCCGCCGCCTTGCGTAGTTCCTGCGTGCGGCGATAGCCGCGCTTGGCGCGCGGGTCGCGTATCCAAGGCTCGACCGCCGCCAGGTTGGCCTCCTTGAAGGGGATGTGTCGCCCCTTCCCCTCGGCGTCGCGATAGGGCCTGGCGCCGAGCGCAAGCGCCCGCGCCATGCCCTCCTCCCGCGCCAGCCGCTCCGCCGCCGTCGCCTTTGGCACTATCCGTAAGGCGAAGCCGACCCCAGGCGGCGTGTCCAGGTGCGCTGGCGGCATCGCTGCCGGCGGCACCGCGGGCAGCTTGTCGGTCGCGTTCGGCATCGGTGCGGCCAGGCCGCCAGCTGTTGCGCCGGCAGCCTCGGGCGAGGCTTCATCGGTCATGGAAGAGCTCCACTAGGTGTGAAGGCGGTACCACCCGGCGGGGTGGCCCGGCGCGGTTCGGCAGGGAGGAAGGACCGAACCTGGGGGATGCGCCGGGCCGTTGCCGCCGCGGCAAGGCAAGCTACCAGTGAAGGGGATCGTAGGCCGTGTCGCTGCGCTCGGGTGCCGCGCGGCGCTCGCGGCGCACCGGCTCGGCGAAGGTCAGCGCCAGCGCGTCGCCGGCGTCGGGCGAGAGACCGAGCCGCGCCTTGATGCGCTCCTTGGCCTCCAGCAGGATCTGCTGGTTGCTGTTGATGGCAAAGCCCGGCGCGCAGAGGTGGCTGTGCAGCAGCGGATCGTCGGGCAGCTCGGCGCCGCCCGGGTCAGCCAGCCAGTCGCGCAGCGCGCCCCAGATCTCCGCCCGCTTGTTGGCGTATTGCCGGCTGTCCTGGGCGCTGCCGCCGAAGTTCACGCCGCTGATGCGCCCGCGATAGCCGAGTTCCACGAGGCGGTCATAGACCGCCGCGCCGAAGGACCCCATGTCGATGAAGGTCCTGTCAGGCTGCAGCCGCTCGATCTCGCGCGCGATCGTCCCGGCCAGCGCCATGGTGTCGGCGCAGTCGAGCGAGCGGTTCACCAGGCGTCCGGCCGCGCGGCCCTGGCGGTCGATGAGGTGGGAGCGGTCGCCGCCGCCGCGCGCCACGTCGACGCCCAGCAGCAGCGGCGCGTGCGACTGGTCGCCGGCCTCGTGGCCCTGCGCGCGCACCACCAGCTCGGGGCGGATGAGGGAAGACTGGCCGCTCACCTGAAAGGCCTCCTGCGCCGTTGCGGGGTATTCCTGGCGGAAGCGCCAGGTGAAGCTGTCGCCGGCCTCGCCGCCCGCCGCCGCCAGCTCCGCGTTCTTGCGCCAGGCCCAGTGGGTCTGGCCGCGCGTCAGGCGATGCAGCGCGGCGTATTCCTCGAAGGCCGGCGGCGCGCGCCAGCCTCGCGGCGGCACGCTCGTGTAGGAGTCGTGGCGGAACCAGGGGATGAAGATCGCCTGGTAGTCCCCGTCCCCGCGCACCGCCGCCTGCCACAGATTGTAGAACAGGCCGCCGACGCCGTTGGCCGTGCTCTCCAGGATAATTTCCGTGCCGGCTTCGCTCGGCACCGCCTGCAGCGCGCCGGCCGCGTGCTCCTCGGCATTGGCCCAGTGGGCGACCTCGGAGCCGTGGAAGAATTGGATGGTGTCCGAGCGCCCGACGCCGGCCGCCTTCGCGGTGCCGACCTGGTAACCCGAGTCGAGCTTGCCGAAGATCAGCTCTTTCGCGTTGCTAGCCTTAACGGCAGGCCGCACGAAGGGTGGGACACGGTCGTGAAACCGCTTCGCCATGGCGAAGAGATTGGCCGTCGCCTGGTCGCGGTGCGTCAGGATGAAGGCCCGCAGGCCGCGTCCGTGCGTCACCTTCCAGAAGAAGCGCGCGCCCACGTAGGTGGAGACGCCCGGCTGCCGCGCCTTCAGGATCAGTGCGCGCACGCGGCCCGTCTGCCTGCGCTGCGTCTCCAGCCGGTCGTGGATGTGTTGCTGGACGGCGTTCAGCACCAGGGGCTCGATCCTGCCCCGCTTGCTGCGGATCTTCAGGCAGGTTGCGGCGTAGTGCGCCAGGTCGTCCTTAAGCCGCTGCCGCTTCGCCTGCTCCGCCGCGGCCCTGCCGTCATCTGACGGCGCGTCACCGCTCACTCGAGCTCCTCGAGCGCATCCTCGTGGCGCAGCCCGAGGCCGCCGTGCTCCACCGTCTGCAGGCGCGGGTGGAGATAGGGCGCCGCCTTCTCCGCCGCCCACTTGCGTTCGGCCGGGCTTGCCTCGGGATCGCGCAGCACCTGGAGCATGTAGTCGAGCGGCGTCAGCGCGGCGGCCGTCTCCTGCGACGGCCCAGCCGCGGTCGCCGCGCGGCGTCGCGTCGCCATCGCGTCGTTCCTGTCGTGTCTGCTGGGGGTGTGAAAGACCTGGGCCGGCGGAGGCGGCGCGCCCTGCGCTGCCACCTCGCCGACCCTAGGCTTGGATCATGCCGAAACTGTGCGGACTGTGCAAGAGAAAAATTGCGAAATACGCAATATTTCTACATCGAGATTCGCAGGTTGGAGATTTGAACGGCGATGTCGCGAAACGCGTCCTTCAATTCGGCTCCGGTTGACGGGAGATACACGTGCTCCCCCGAGGTCGCGCAATCCTCAACGAACTCCGCGGCCGACCCGGTGGAGGCATTCGCAAAGCCTATCGTGTAAACGATAACGCCCTCCGCCTTCATATTGGTGCAGAGCGTCAACGCCTGGGTAAAGGCGTTGCCGTTGGTGGCGTTCTGATTGATCTTCTCCGAAGAACTCCCGCTGCCGGTGCCGGAGTTCTTGGCGATCACGCCGCTGTTGTAGATGGTGTTGAACTCGCCGTCAGTCATGATGACCACGACCTTCATCACCTCCTGGCCCAGGTGGATCTCGCCATAAGCCTTTGGCCGGCTCTCAGCGGGCCAGAGATAGCCGAAGTTCGGAGAGACCATGTACCAACCCCAGGCAACGCCGATCTGACCGGCCGTTGAGCCGCCATAGTTCAGATCGTTGATCCTGTCGTGCAGCTCAGTCTTGTTGCTGGACAGCGGCAGGATCTCGTACGAAAGACAGCCATTGCCCGATCCCAGATAGGCACGGCCGACCGGAGCCGCGCTTGGCGCCGCATCGGTATAGGCCTGGGCGCCGGTCCGCTCTGTCACACAGGTAGAGATTTGATGCGTTGACTTCTTGATGTCCCAGGACTTTGAGTTCGCGTTCTCGAACTCGAAGTAGCGGCAACCCGGCGTAGTGCAAGTCCCCGCACTGTAGCCACCGCGGATAGCTTCCGCATAGTCACCGACGTTGACCGCCGCGGAATACGGAACCAGGGCCACCTTCGAATAGAAGGGTTCCTGCAGGTCCTGCACAACGATATCGACCAGCTCGTTGGCGGCGTCTCTCAGATCGTCCATGTCATCGTCCATCGATCCGGTGACGTCGAGCACCAGGGCCACCTCGACGTCGCGCGAGGACAACGTTGCCTGGCCAGAAGCGGCGACGTCGGTCGACTCTGGGCCGAGAACCCGCATGAAGAAAGTCGGGATCGTCGCCCGCGCCGTCACCGTGACGGTGCGCGCCTCGTTGTCCACCGCGATCTCGAGGGGCTCCACGACCGAGCCCATGTAGCCCTCGTCGAAGTTGGCATCGAAGAAGTTCTGGATGTCCGCATTGCGGTTCGGGCTGGCGAAGGCGCGCGCCCCGGCGAGCGCCGCGGCATCGACCGCCGCGCTCAGCTGCTCGCGCACGTTATAGGCAACCGAGGTGTCGACCGCGACGCCCACACCGCCGACCAGCGCGATGGCGCAGAAGCCGACCATCACGGCGAGATTGCCGCGTGTATCGCGCAGAAGCTCCGTCCAGCCGCGCCAGCTCCGCCCGACCGGCTCCGCCGGCAGGCCCGGAGCGCGGGCTGCGCCATCAGCCATGGCCTTGTCATCCGAGTTCATGACCGTCTCTCCCTCGACACGGCTCGTTCTCATCAGGGAAACTCGACCGTGGTGCTGCGCCGCGGCCGCAAGACGGCTGTCTCCTCGATCGTCGCCGCGCTCATGACGAAGTCGAAGAAGATCGGCGTGTAGCTGTAGGTCACGCGCACCACCACGACGCCCTCGCCCGGCGGCCCGAGGCCCGTGGCCAGCGCGAGCGCATTGGGCACGCTGCCGCCGTTCTTGCTCCTGCTCCAGTCGACCTCCGGCACGCCGGTGGTGGAGTTGAAGCGCACACCGGCGACGCCGACGCTGTGCGGCGCCGCCGGGAACGGCTCGAAGATCAGCTCGGCCGCCCGCAGGATGTCGTTGAGCTGCGCATCGTTGATCGTCCGTCGCTGGCTCACCAGGTCGGCCGTCGTCTGGGCCGCGGCCACCACCTTGCGGTCCAGCCTCAGCACGTTGGTCGCCTCGACGACGCCGATGAACAGCATCACCAGGATCGGCAGCAGGAACGCGAAATCCACCAGAGCGCTGCCGCGCTCGTCGCGGACGAAGAGGTGCCACCGGTTCATGACCCGCTCAACGCGTTCAGGTTCACGTTGTAGGGCTCGTTCTGGAACGCCACCGTCGAGATGATCATGTGCCCCCCGAGGCCCGCCGGCAGGACCTGGCTGATCAGCGGCGTGATGAAGTTCCAGCGATAGATCGACCGGACGACGGTGACGGCGCTGCTGCCGCCGGGGACGAAGCCCATGTTGACGACCTCGCCGTCCTCGTCGACCTCGATCGGCATCGAGACGGCCGAGAAGCTGGCGAAGGTCTGGACGTTGAAGACCACCTTGTTGCAGTCGATGACGTTGAACAGCTCGGCGCAGAGCTTGGTGCGGAAGGCGGTTTCCGGATCGGCGGACTCCTGCACCTGCCCGGTGCGGATCTGGCGCGCGGCGTCCTTGGTCGCGCCCTCGATGACCGAGTCGGTGAAGAACATCACCGCAATCTCGAGCGTCCCGACCAGCAGCAGCATGAAGGGCACCGCAACCAGGGCGAATTCGATCTGCGCGACGCCGCGCTGGCACTGCAGCGCGTCGCCGAGCCGTCGCGCGACGGCGCGCAGCGGCCGGATCGCCGGCTGCAGCCCGCACGCGGCGCGCGCCAGGCAGGCGCGGCCTGCCCGATCGATGAAAGCCCTGTTGAGCATCGCTAACCTCTCTCGCGGAGGCTCACGGCGTCGCATAGCCGCCGCGAGTCCTGATCCTCCCGCCTGACGATTCGACGCTTTTCCGCTTAAGAAAGGCTTAAGTGCGCCGCCTCGGGCGGCCGTGGGGCCGGGACAGGAAGGGCACGAGAGAAGCAGCGCCGCCGCCGACGCATTGTCGGGCGGATTCAAGGTTCTGGGACTGCCCCGCAGCCGCCCGCCGCCGCCTGCTGCCTTGCGTTCGGCACAATTCCGAAGCGATTTTCCCGCCGGCTGCGACCGGCTTCCTGCAGCAGGGGGCTTGCCTCGCCGCAACGGCCGCGCATATCAATGATTAGCGGCAAATTGCGTCCACCAGCGGAGAGGGTTGCCGTCATATGCGAACGGCCAAGTTTCAGATCGGTCAGATCGTCCGCCACCGATTCTTTCCCTTCCGTGGCGTGATCTTCGATGTCGATCCGACCTTCTCCAACACAGAGGAGTGGTGGCAGGCGATCCCCGAGGCGATCCGCCCCACAAAGGACCAGCCGTTCTATCACCTCCTGGCGGAGAACGAGGACACGGCCTACGTCGCTTACGTGTCCGAGCAGAACCTGGTGATCGACGAGACCGGCGCCGCCGTCCGCCATCCGCAGGTCGAGGAGCTGTTCGACGGCATCGAGGATGGCCGCTACGTCCTGAAGCAGCAGCAGGCCAACTGATCCGGCGTCAGCGCAGCTGCCGGCAATAGCCGCTCTGCTCGCGCAGCCATCCGCAGATGCGGGCGATGCCGCGGTCGCGCACATCATAGATCGTGCGCCGCCCGCAGCCGATCTTGCGCCGCAGAACGACGACCCGCAGCCCGCAGGCCAGCCCGAAGAGGATGGCGAGGTCGCGCTTCGGCTGCGCGCCGGCCGCCTTCGGCAACCACGCGAGGACCGTGTCCAGACGATCGATGGCGGCGCCGCCGGTGGGGCTGCGCCTGACCCGCGCCGCCTCCGTCCCCTCGTTCAGAAAGTCCGGCCAATGGCCGCGCGAGGCAGCCGTCAGCCAGCCGCGCTCGCGGTCCGGCAGCCGGCTCAGCGTGTCGCCCGCCTCCAGCAGCAGTTCCCACACCGCATCCTGCAGGCGCGGCGCGGCGCAGCCGGCATGCTGCGCACGACGCAGGCCTTCGGCCACCGCCGCGTCGATCCGTGCGAGGTCGTTCGTGGACGGCATTTCTTCCAGAAGGGTCGCGTCAGACATCGGTCGACCTCCCCCAGGCGCTGAGGTGCAGCACCGGCCGCGGCGGCCGGCCGGCCGCTGCCGG
>Ga0207773_100596_pt1 | contig 13124 bp, 11 predicted proteins | sample TtaePargueraPR_2_FD_187281 | JGI IMG/M metagenome (GOLD analysis project Ga0207773, IMG submission 187281) | Aerobic enrichment media microbial communities from Bioluminiscent Bay, La Parguera, Puerto Rico - Tt and M1 (3) (SPAdes) | ecosystem: Environmental > Aquatic > Marine > Unclassified ...
TCGCCGTGACGTTGCAACCCGCCGCCTAACCCATCCCTCCCCGCTCCACACCGACTGCCACCCCGACAGTCGGTCAGGTCCGTGCACCCAAACCCGCCGTGGCACAGGTTATTTACCGGTCAGATCGTCTGCCGCCAGGCCGGACCGCCCGGCTCCGCGCGTATGGCCGCGATCGTGTTGACCAGCTGAGCCTGACAGGCGGCGGTCACCCGGTCGCTGTTGCGCAACAGGGTGATCAGCGAGGAGCCCACCACCACGGCGTCGGCGACGGTGTAGTCGTCCTCGCTGAGCGACGGCGCCCGCACCCACTCGGTCGGCACCCCCTCGGCAAGGAACCGGCGCATGTACCAGACGTTCCACTCGTCGAACGAGATCTGCATCCGCTTGCTGCTCCGGGTCTTGGCCCGGACGTGGTCACAGGTGGCCACGATGTCCCCGATGAATCGGTCCATCTCCACCGACGACGCCAGGAAACTGGTCAGGTCCCCGTCCTGCTCCTCGAAGTAGAGATGGGCGGAGACGTAGTCGACCTGGTCGTAGGTGTGTTCCAGGACGGTCGCCTCCCAGGCCGCGAAGGTCGGCATGGCGGGACCGGAGCTGCCACAGACGACCAGCTCCAGATCGGGGTCGATCATCCGCATCCCCCGGGCCGTCTCGGCGGCCCGTCGCCCGTACTCGTCGGCGGTCTGATGGCCCAGCTGCCACGGCCCGTCCATCTCGTTGCCGAGACACCACATCCGGATGTCGTACGGGGCCTGCCGGCCGTGCGCCCGGCGCAGATCGGACAGCTGGGTGCCGCCCGGATGGTTGGCGTACTCCAGCAGGTCCATCGCCTCGCGCGGACCCCGGGTGCCCAGGTTGACCGCCAACATCGGCTCGACCCCGGCGGACCGCGCCCAGCTGACGAACTCGTCCAGCCCGAAAGCGTTGGTCTCGATGCTGTGCCAGGCCGGGTCGAGCCGGGTGGGACGCTGGTCCCTGGGCCCCACCCCGTCCTCCCAGCGGTAGCCCGAGACGAAGTTGCCCCCCGGGGTAGCGGACCACCGAAACGCCCTGTTCCCGGACCAGGTCGAGCACGTCACGGCGCAGTCCACGCTCGTCGGCGGTCGGATGGTCGGGCTCGTAGAGCCCGGTGTACACGCACCGGCCCATGTGTTCGACGAAGGATCCGAAGGTACGGCGCCGGACCGGTGCGACCACGAACGCCGGGTCGATGTGCACCGTCACCGGGCGGGGCACTGCCGGGTCGACCATCGTCATCGGGGCGTACCTCCGCAGCAGGTGCACGGGTGCGGTCGCAGGGCGACCGGCCACGGGCATCGACGGTCACCCGCCGGCGCCCCGGGCTGTCGGACGCTAACACGCGCGGCGTGGCCCTGTCTGCCGACAGATCCGGTACGGCAAGGGTGCGGCGGCTACGACAGCGTACGGGACGGGCGCGGCGGGTCAGGGTTTGCGGGCGACGCCGCCGACGAAGGTGTAGTAGGTGTCGGTCTGCTCCGACGGCTCGTCGTCAGGGTCCGGACGCCACTGCGCAAGGGGCACCAGGCCCGGTTCGAGCATCTCGAAGTCGCCGAAGTACCCGAGGATCTCGTCGCGCTGGCGCCACCGGCCGGTACCCAACGTCTGGTTGAAGATCTTCTCGACCACGAGCGCCTTGCGGGCGGCCTCCGGCTGGCTGTCACCTGGGTTGTGGAAGTGGGACAGGGCCAGGTAGCTCCCGCTCGGGACCGCGTTCCGGTAGACCGTCGCCACCCCGGCTGGATCCTCGTCGTCACCGAGATGGTGCAGGATGCCGAGCATCAGCAGACCGACCGGCTGATCCAGGTCGATCATCGACTGTACGTCGGAATTGGCCAGGATCTGCTCCGGGTCGCGGGTGTCCGCCTGGACGACGGTGGTCATCGGAGAGCTGTCGAGCAGCGCCCGACCGTGTGCCAGCACCATCGGATCACTGTCCACGTACACCACCCGCACCTGCGGGTCGACATGGTGGGCGATCTCGTGCACGTTGCCCTGGGTCGGCAGGCCCGAGCCGATGTCGAGGAACTGCCGCACGCCGGCCTCGGCGACCAGGTGCCGCACCGCGCGGCGCAGGAAGCCGCGGTTGGCCCGGGCGGCCAGCGGACCGTCGGGGGTGACCTGCAGCGCCATCTGGCCGGCCTGGCGGTCCACCGCGAAGTTGTCCTTGCCGCCGAGCATGTAGTCGTACACCCGGGCGACGCTGGGACGGGTGGTGTCGACCCCGACCGGGGCTCGTTCCTCAATGCTCACGGCGGAGACCTCCGGGGGTGCGGCCGACCAGGATCCGTGATCGGCTGGGAGCGCTGCCGTGGTGGAGTCTAGAGGATGCCGACGACCACCGACGGCCCGCCCGGTGCGGGTCGTCAAGCCGCCGGCCGCAGGGCGTTCAGCACGAACCGTTCCAATGTAGTCGTCTCGACCCCGGCGGCGACAATGGCCTCGGCAGCGGCGCTGGGACCGCTGCGGACGATCGCCAGCAGAATGTGCTCGGTGCCGATGTGCCGATGCTTGAGCCGCAGCGCCTCGCGCAGCGACAGCTCGAGGATCTTGCGCGCCTGCCGGTTGAAGGTGCCACCCGGCTGACGACGCCACCAGGACCGGCGGGGCGGCGCGGGCGGCTGCAGGGCGCCGGACCCGAACACCCGCTCGACCGCCACGCGGACCGCGTCGAGGTCGATCCCGATCTCGCGCAGTGCCGCAGCGTCCGCGGTGCCGAGGGGCACGGTTGGCCCGGCCGCCACGGACATCGCAGCCACCGAGCGGTCGCGCAGCTCGGCAAGGTCCGCGCCGGCATCGCGCAGGACGCGTACGGCGAGACTGTCCTCGTCGGCCAGCAGCGCGACAAGGAGGTGCTCCGGACCAACGGCCGGGTGTTCCCGGCGACGGGCCTCGTCCGCGGCGACGCGGACCAGGGTGCGGGCGCGGTCGGTGAACCGTTCGAACATCACGCCTCCTTCGAGGGACCGGCCACCACGCGGCCGGCGTGCTTCTTGTGGACGCCCTGCCGACTGACCTCCAGGACGTCGGCGATCTCCTGCCATGACCAGCCGTGCCGGCGCGCGTTGTCGACCTGGATCACTTCCAGGGTCTCCAACAGCCGACGCAGCGCGCGGACAGCCCGCAACCCGACCCGAGGGTCGGAGCTGCCGGCTGCGGCGGCGAGCTCGGTTGCCTGACTCATGCTGTCAACTTAGATTGACAGCATGAGTTTGTCAACCCCGGTTGACGCTCTGTCGACGGTTAGCCGGCCGGCCGGCTAACCGTCGACAGGCCTGCTCGTCACCACCTGTAAATGCCGTGCGGCCTAACGCGCCTCGTCGGCGAGGGCGAGCACGCGGTCGACCGTCAGCTCGTCGAGGCGGTCGACGACGAGCGCCACGCCGGCCAGGGCATCGGCCGCCGGCGGGTACCCGGGGTGCGGCACCGCGACCACAACCAGACCGGCGGCCACGGCGGACCGCAGCCCGTTGCTCGAATCCTCCACCGCCAGGCACCGCTGCGGCGGTACGCCGAGCAGCCGTGCCGCCACCTGGTAGACCTCGGGGTCCGGCTTGCCGGCCGCGCACTCCTCGGTCGACACGGTCGCCCGGAAAGCCTCGGTGAGCCCCGCCGTGGCCAGCACCTGTTCGATCAGGCGGCGGGGGGAGGAGCTGGCCAGCGCGAGCGGGAACCGCCCGGCGAGGTCGCGGACCACCTCGATCGCGCCCGGGATCAGCGGCAGCTCGGCCCGGTACCGCGCCGCCATGGCGTCGATCACCTCGTCGGCGACCCGGTCGGCGCCGCGCCCGACGCCGAGGTCCGCGTCCAGGTAGCCGGCCCACTCCGGGGTACTCATCCCCATCAACCGCTGCTGGGCGTCCGGCAGCCACCGACCACCGGCGCCGGCCACGTAGTCGCGCCGGACCTGCTCCCAGACCGGCTCGGTGTCGATGAGTACGCCGTCCATGTCGAACACCACCGCCGAGATCATGACCCCCATCCTGCCCGGTCGACCGGAATCGACCCGGAGCGGGGTCACTGAGCGCTATCCTCGCAGGTGAGCTCCCCTTTCTCGATCCGACCCGGGTCGCTGCAGCGGCCCATGCACCGGAACAGAAGCGGTGAAAGGAGCAGTGATGTCGGAGCACGCCGCACCGGCCCGCGACCGGATCGTGGCCGGCGTCCACGACTCGGCATCCAGCTGGGCCGCCGTCGCCCTGGCCGCCCGGGAAGCCGCCACCGCGCACCGGCCGCTGCGGCTGGTGCACGCCCTCAACTGGATCCCGGACGACCTGTCCGGCGGCGACGAACCCCAGCCGGACGCCTACCAGCTCGTCGAACGCGCTGTGGAGATCGCCACCCGGACGGCCCCCGGAATCGACGTCACCACCGAGGTGTCCGAGAACGCCCCGGCCACCGCGCTGCTGCGGGAGTCCCGGATGGCGTCGTTGATCGTGATCGGCGACGGGGATCTGGCCCGGTGGACCTGCCTGCCGCTGGACGCACTCGCCGTACAGATCGCCGCCCGCGCCGACTGCTCGGTGCTGGTCGCCCGGGCCGGCTCCGAGCCGGCCCCCGAACCGGCCGCGCCGGTGCTGGTCGGCGTGGACGGCTCGGCCGGCTCGGAGCGGGCGCTCGGCTTCGCCTTCGACGCCGCCGCCCAACGGGGCAGCGACCTGATCGTCGTGCGCAGTTGGGAGAGCGAGTCGAGCTGGGCAGACGCCTCGGCGGCGACCGCCGACGAACTCGCCGCGGCGGTGACTCCGTGGCAGGAGAAGCATCCCGACGTCGCGGTCCGCCAGCAGGTGGTGAACGGCCCGCCGGCCCGGGTGCTGATCGAGCGTTCCACCCAGGCCGGGCTGGTGGTCGTCGGAGCCCGTGGCGACCATCCGCTGCGGGTTCCGCTCGGCGCGGTCAGCCAGGCGGTGCTGCACCATGCCGGGTGCGCGACGGCGATCGTCCGCGAAGGTGGCCCCCGGCCGCCCGCCGGCGACTGACCGGGACCTATGCCCTGGGAGGTGGCCCGACCGGCCCTGCCCCGCCTGTACCCGCCGCTGCTACCACGGAAGGAGAAGGATTCGCCGACCAGTGCAGGAGGCGGGCGCCATGCCGAAATTCGTCTACGACTTCATCGAAGGTAACCGCGAACTCACCGACCTGCTCGGCGGCAAGGGCGCCAACCTGGCGGAGATGACCCGGCTCGGCCTGCCGGTGCCGCCCGGCTTCACCGTCACCACCGTCGCCTGCCGCGCCTACCTCGCCGCCGGCGCACCGCCGGCCGGCATGTTCGACGAGGTCAACCGCCACCTCCGGGGCATCGAGGCACGGTTGGGCAAGCGGCTCGGCGACCGGCACGACCCGCTGCTGCTCGCCGTACGGTCCGGTGCCCGCTACTCCATGCCGGGCATGATGGAGACCGTCCTGGACATCGGGCTCACCGACACCACCGTGCACGGCCTCGCCGCGCAGAGCGGCGACGATCGCTTCGCCTGGGACTCCTACCGCCGGCTGGTGCAGATGTTCGGCCGGACCGTGTTCGGCGTGCCCGACGAGCTGTTCACCGCCGAGTTGGAAACGGTCAAACGGACCGCCGGGGTCACCGCCGACTCGGCGCTCGACGCCGACGACCTGCGCGCCCTGGTCGAGGCTTACCAGAAGGTCTTCCACCAGCACACCGGCCGGGACTTCCCGCAGTCGCCGCACGAACAGCTCGACCTGGCGATCCGGGCGGTCTTCGAGTCGTGGAACGCCGAACGCGCGGTGCTCTACCGCCGACAGGAACGGATCCCGGCCGAGCTGGGCACCGCGGTCAACGTGATGGCGATGGTGTTCGGCAACCGGGGCCCGGACTCCGGCACCGGGGTGGCGTTCACCCGCGACCCGGCGACCGGTGCGCGCGGCGTGTACGGGGACTACCTGGCCAACGCCCAGGGCGAGGACGTCGTGTCCGGGGTCCGCAACACGGTCCCGTTGCAGGAACTGGAGCGGATCGACCCGCGCAGCTTCCACCGGCTGATGACGATCATGGACACCCTGGAGCACCACTACCGTGACCTGTGTGACGTCGAGTTCACCATCGAACGCGGCACCCTGTGGATGCTGCAGACGCGGGTCGGCAAGCGGACCGCCGAGGCCGCCTTCGTCATCGCCGCGCAACTGGTCGACGAGGGCGTCATCGATCTCGACGAGGCACTCGACCGGGTCACCGGGGCCCAGCTCGGTCAGCTGATGTTCCCCCGGTTCGACCCGGCCAGCGCGCCCACGCCGCTGGCGGTCGGCGTACCGGCCGCTCCGGGCGCGGCCGTCGGCCGGGTGGTGTTCGACTCCGAGGCGGCGGTCGCCGCAGCCGGTCGGGGCGAGCGGGTCATCCTGGTGCGTCGGGAAACCAACCCGGACGACCTGCCCGGGATGATCGCCGCCGCCGGGATTCTGACCAGCCGGGGTGGCAAGACCTCGCACGCCGCCGTGGTGGCGCGGGGCATGGGCCGTACCTGCGTCTGCGGCGCCGAGGCGTTGACCGTCGACACGGCGGCCGGCCAGCTCACCGTCGCCGACGGTACCGGGGCGGCACCGACCGTGCTGCACGCCGGGGACCTGATCTCGATCGACGGGGCGACCGGCGCCGTGTACGCCGGCGCCGTCCCGGTCCACCCGTCACCGGTGTTGCGCTACATCGAAGGCGAGCTGGCACCGGAGGCGGATCCGCTGGTGTCGGCGGTGCACCGGTTGCTGAACCACGCGGACGTGGTGCGCCGGCTCGCGGTGCGGGCCAACGCGGACACCGCCGCCGACGCCCACCGGGCCCGGGCGTTCGGTGCCGCCGGCATCGGCCTGTGCCGGACCGAGCACATGTTCCTCGGCGACCGGCGGGAACTGGTCGAACGGCTGATCCTCGCCGAGACCGACGCCGACCGCGAGGCGGCGCTGGCCGCGCTGCGCCCGCTGCAGCGGCAGGACTTCGAGGCGTTGCTGGCCGAGACCGACGGCCAGCCGGTCACCATCCGGTTGCTGGATCCGCCGCTGCACGAGTTCCTGCCCGCCCTCGACGAGCTGACCGCCCGGGTAGCCCGTGCCGAGGCGCTCGGCGAGGACCCGGGGCACGACGGGCAGCTGCTCGCGGCGGTCCGCCGGATGCACGAGGCCAACCCGATGCTCGGCCTACGCGGTGTCCGGCTCGGACTGATGGTGCCGGGTCTTTTCGCCACCCAGGTGCGGGCGATCGCGGAGGCGACCGTCGCCCGGCTACGGGCCGGCGGCGACCCCCGTCCGCAGATCATGGTGCCGCTGGTCGGCGCGGTGCAGGAGCTGGAGGCGGTACGGGACCAGGCCGAGGCGCTGCTCGCCGGCTTCGACGGTCTGCCGCCGATCCCGGTCGGCACCATGATCGAGGTGCCGCGAGCGGCCCTGACGGCCAGCGCGATCGCCGAGGTGGCGGACTTCTTCTCGTTCGGCACCAACGACCTCACCCAGCTGGGTTGGGGCTTCTCCCGCGACGATGTCGAAGGGGTGTTCTTCGGCCGCTACCTGGAGCTCGGCATCTTCCCGGTGTCGCCGTTCGAGTCGATCGACACCGCCGGTATCGGACGGCTGATCCAGATCGCGGTCGCGGACGCCCGGGCCACCCGGCCGGACCTGGAAATCGGCGTCTGCGGCGAGCACGGCGGCGACCCGGACTCGGTGCGGTTCTTCCACGACGCCGGGTTCGACTACGTCTCCTGCTCGCCGTACCGGGTGCCGCTGGCCCGACTGGAGGCCGGACGTGCGGCGGTGCGCCTGACCCACCGGTCCGACACCCGTTGATCAACCGCCCGGTGGGCCGGAGCGCGCTCCGGCCCACCGGGCACCGTCGAGGAGGTCCACGATGATCACAGCCCCGGTCAGCCGTACCCGGTCAGCTCCCCCGCCCGGTCCGGGGGCCGTCGTCGCCGGTCCACAGTCCGGTCCGTTCGGCCCCGTGATCGGCACCGGAGGTCCCGATCCGGCCGTGCTCATCCCGGTGAGCAGCGGCGGCCGGCCGCTCGGCGCGTTCGTGTGCACCGCCGGCCGGGTCCGCTACCGGCCGGTGGTCGCCGCCGACCGGGTCGCCGCGGCGGCCGCGGCGGTGGTGGTCGCGACGGTGAGCGCGGCAGCGGTCGCGGCGGCGGCTCGCCGCCGTCGGTACGGTCACCATGGGACCAGGCGGTTGGGTCAGCTTCAAAGGGGTGCCCGGTCCGGCGCCACGGGTCGTCGCCGACAGCCGTCGGCCCTGGTGGGCCCGGCTGCTGCGGGCCCGACGGTTGAGTCGGTGAGCCGGCCCGCCCGGTCGGGACACGGCAGCCCGGCACGGTCGGGACACAGCGGCCATGTGGACGATGTTCACGTATTGGTACTCATATGATTACGCTGTGACAACCCCCGACACGTGGCGCCTTCCGCCCTGGACCCTGCTCAGCAACCACGGACACGTCCTGCTCGCCATCGCCCGCGACCCACGGGCCCGGCTGCGGGACGTGGCGGCGCGGGTCGGGATAACCGAACGCGCGGCGCACACCATCGTCGCCGACCTGGAGGAAGCCGGATACCTCGCCCGGCACCGGGTCGGCCGGCGCAACGAGTACACGGTCAATCCGCACGTGCCGTTCCGACATCCGGCCGAATGCGACCACCTGGTCGGCGAACTGCTCGCGCTGTTCACCGGCGGCCAGCCGGCATCGGCCGGACCGCCGACGCCGACGCCGACCGTATCGCCGCCGGCCAATCCGCATCCAACCCCGGCCGGGCCGCCGACGCCGGCCGGTCGACCGACGGGACCCCAGTCCCGCAACGGCGGGTCCTTCGCACCTGTCCCCCAGCCGTCGACGGAGGTGGACTGTAGTCAGGTGCAACTGAAGGAGTGAGGACCATGAGCGCCAGTCACCTGATCGTCGTCGGTGTCGACGGCTCCGAGGGCAGCCGCCGGGCTCTCGACTGGGCCGCCCGGGAAGCCGCCGAGCGGGGCGGCGCGCTGCGCGCCGTCGTCGCCTGGCGGTGGGACGGTGGAACCACGGTCAGCCCCATCGAGGAGCGGCAACGCGCCAGCGAACTGCTGGACCAGGAGATCACCGCGCTGACCACCCGGGTCGGATCGGCGACGCCGGTCGTCGGCGAGGTGGTCGAGGGCCGCGCCGCCGACGTGCTGACCACCGCCGCCCGCGGCGCGGACCTGCTGGTCCTGGGCAGCCACGGGCACGGCCGCCTGCAGCACACCGTGCTCGGCTCGGTCAGCGAGGAGTGCATCCGCAAGGCCACCTGCCCGGTCGTGGTGATCCCCGTTCCCGCGCTGGTCTCCTCGGCCGCCGACCCCACGAGCTGAGCCGGAGGTGATCGCCGTGATCAGGCCGATCGTCGTCGGGTACGACGGCTCGTCCAGCGCCGACGCCGCGGTCAGCTGGGCGGTCGCCGAAGCCGTCCGGACCGCCACCCCGGTGGTCCTCGCGTTCGCGTTCGAGTGGCCGACCGGGACCGGTCCGCTGGCCCCCGTGCCGACCAGCTGGCCGAACGCGGCCTCCCGGCGCGACGCGGAGACGATGCTGCGGGTCGCGGCCGCCGAGGCCGCCGAGACGCACCCGGACGCCGACATCAGCACCGTCGTCCTCGACGGACCCGCTGCCCTGCGGCTGCGCGAGAAGTCCCGGGACGCGGCGCTGCTGGTGGTCGGCAACCGGGGGCACGGCGGCTTCGCGGACCTGCTGCTCGGGTCGACCAGCGTGGCCGTCTCCGCGCACGCACACTGCCCGGTGGTGGTGGTTCGCGGTGCGGCACACCCCACCGCCCCGGTGGTGGTCGGCGTGGACGGCTCCGAGCCGTCGCTGGCCGCGCTGCGCTTCGCCGTCGAGCAGGCGGCCAGCCGGCTGGTGCCGCTGCGGGTGCTGCGTGCCTGGCACCCACCGGCACAGCGGTGGCAGCCACCGGCCTTCGACCCCCGGGAGATCGTGGCCGCCGAGCGCGCCCTGCTCGACGACGAGCTGACCGGGTGGCGGGAGAAGTACCCCGACGTCACGATGACCGCCGAGGCGGTCGGCGACAACCCGGGCCGGGTCCTGGTCGACGCGTCGCGTACCGCCAGCCTGGTCGTGGTCGGCTCGCGGGGCCGGGGCGGCTTCACCGGCCTGCTGCTCGGCTCGGTCTCGCAGCAGTTGCTGCACCACAGTCACAGCCCGGTCGCGGTGATCCGCGACACCATCCCGGCCGACGTGCCCTGAGCCGGCGCGCCGACGACCACCCCCCGCCGACGCCTACCGCGCCGACGACCACCCGCCCGGCGGGCCGTCCCCGACCCGCCGGGCCTTCCACCCACTGGAGGCTGACGTGTTCGCCGAGCAGATCCACGATCCGTGGCGGACCTTCCAGGGACGACGGTGGCGGGACACGATCGACGTGGCCGCCTTCGTCCAGGCCAACTACACGCCGTACACCGGCGACGCCGGGTTCCTGACCGGCCCGACCGACCGGACCCGGGCGGTATGGGACCGGCTACGGGACATGTTCGTCGAGGAACGCCGTCGGGGCGTCTACGACATCGACGCCACCACGCCGTCCACTATCACCGCGCATGCTCCCGGCTACATCGACAAGGACCGCGAGCTGATCGTCGGCCTGCAGACCGACGCGCCGCTGCGTCGGGCGATCATGCCGCACGGCGGGCTGCGGATGGTGGAGAACGCCCTCGCGGCGTACGGCTACCCGGCCGACCCACAGGTGCACCGGATCTTCACCACGTACCGCAAGACCCACAACGACGCCGTCTTCGACGCCTACCCGGCCGACGTGCTGCGGGCCCGCCGCTCGCACATCGTCACCGGGCTGCCGGACGCCTACGGGCGGGGGCGGATCATCGGTGACTACCGGCGGGTCGCCCTGTACGGGGTGGACCGGTTGATCGCCGACCGCCGGGCGCAGCGCGAGGCGCTGGACCTGGTCCCGTCCACCGACGATGTGATCCGCGACCGGGCGGAGTTGGCCGAGCAGATCCGGGCGCTCGGTGAGCTGGTCGAGATGGCTGCGGCGTACGGCTACGACGTGACCCGGCCCGCCGCCGACGCCCGAGAGGCGGTCCAATGGCTTTACTTCGCCTACCTGGCCGCCTGCAAGGAACAGAACGGCGCGGCGATGTCGCTCGGCCGGACCGCCACGTTCCTCGACGTCTACCTGCAGCGCGACATCGACTCCGGGCAGCTGACCGAGCTGGCCGCGCAGGAGCTGGTCGACGACTTTGTGATCAAGTTGCGGATCATCCGCTTCCTGCGCACCCCCGAGTACGACGAGCTCTTCTCCGGCGACCCCACCTGGGTGACCGAATCCCTCGGCGGGACCGGCACCGACGGACGGACCCTGGTCACCCGGACCACCTTCCGCTACCTGCAGACGCTCTACAACCTGGGACCGGCGCCGGAGCCGAACCTGACCGTACTCTGGTCGCCCGCGCTGCCCGAGGGATTCAAGAAGTTCTGCGCCCAGGTGTCGCTGGACACCAGCGCCATCCAGTACGAGAACGACGACACGCTGCGGTCCTGGTACGACGACGACACCGCGATCGCCTGCTGCGTGTCGGCGATGCGCCTCGGCCGGGACATGCAGTTTTTCGGGGCCCGGGCGAACCTGGCCAAGGCCCTGCTGTACGCGATCAACGGCGGCCGCGACGAGGTCACCGGCGAGCAGATCGCCCCGGTGAGTCAGCCGGTCGGCGGGGAGATCCTCGACTACGACGAGGTCCTCGCGGCCTTCGACCGGACGTTGGACTGGCTGGCCGCCACCTACGTCACCGCGCTCAACGTCATCCACCACATGCACGACCGGTACGCGTACGAACGGTTGCAGATGGCGCTGCACGACTACCCGGTGCACCGGTTCCTGGCCTGCGGGATCGCCGGCCTCTCGGTGGCCGCCGACAGCCTGTCGGCGATCCGGTACGCCCGGGTCAAGGTGCTGCGTGACGAAACCGGACTGGTGGTCGACTACGTGGTCGACGGCGACTACCCGGCCTTCGGCAACAACGACGACCGGGTGGACGAGATCGCGGTCTGGCTGGTCGAGACGTTCATGGCGAAGCTACGCCGGCAGCCGGCCTACCGCGAGGCCGAGCACAGCCTGTCGGTGCTGACCATCACCTCGAACGTGGTGTACGGCAAGCACACCGGGCACACCCCGGACGGCCGGCGGGCCGGCGAACCGTTCGCCCCGGGCGCCAACCCGATGAACGGCCGGGACCGGCACGGGCTGGTGGCCGCGGCGATGTCGGTGGCGAAGCTGCCGTACGACTGCGCCCGCGACGGCATCTCGCTGACCACCACGGTGACCCCGGCGGGCCTGGGGCGCACCCCGGCGGAACGGGTGGCGAACCTGGTCGGTGTGCTGGACGGCTACACCGACGCCGGCGGCTTCCACCTCAACGTCAACGTGTTGGACCGGGCCACGCTGGAGGACGCGATGGCGCACCCGGAGCGGTACCCGCAGCTGACCATCCGGGTCAGCGGGTACGCGGTGAACTTCGTGCGGCTCACCGCCGAGCAGCAGCGCGACGTCATCTCCCGGACGTTCCACGGAGGGCTGTGAGGTGACCACCGGGGCGGTCCACTCGTACGACGTGTCGATCGGGGTGGACGGCCCCGGTACGCGGTTCGTCGCGTTCCTCGCCGGCTGTCCGCTGCGCTGCCAGTTCTGCCACAGCCCGGACACCTGGTTCCGGCGCGCCGGCACCCCGACCACCGACGACGCGCTGGTCGCGCAGGTACTGCGCTACCAGCGGTTCATCTCGGTCGCCGGTGGCGGGGTGACGCTCAGCGGCGGGGAGCCGCTGATGCAGCCGGATTTCGTCCGCGCGGTGCTGCGCCGGTGCCACGACGCCGGGCTGCACACCGCGCTGGACACCTCCGGGTTCCTCGGCGCCCGCGCTGACGACGCGCTGCTGGACGCCACCGACCTGGTGCTGCTGGACATCAAGTCGTCCGATCCGCTGACCTACCGCCGGGTGACCCGCACCGGGCGGCTCGACCCGACGCTGCGGTTCGCCCGGCGGCTGGCCGACCGGGGCACCCCGATCTGGGTCCGGTTCGTGCTGGTGCCGGGGCTCACCGACGCCGAGTCGAACGTGGCCGGGGGGGCCG
>Ga0207773_100597_pt1 | contig 13113 bp, 18 predicted proteins | sample TtaePargueraPR_2_FD_187281 | JGI IMG/M metagenome (GOLD analysis project Ga0207773, IMG submission 187281) | Aerobic enrichment media microbial communities from Bioluminiscent Bay, La Parguera, Puerto Rico - Tt and M1 (3) (SPAdes) | ecosystem: Environmental > Aquatic > Marine > Unclassified ...
CGGTCGAACGCCGGGTATCGGGGCCGGGGGCGAGTTATGTGATGGCGCCGTTTGTCCATTGTTCACCCTATCGCCCCGGCCGGTTTTCCGATGGCACATACGGGCTTTATTATGCGGGGGATGGCCGGTCTGTGGCGATTGCCGAAACCGTGCATCACCACGCGCGGATGATGCGGGCGACCGATGAGGAACCGGGCTGGACATCGCAGTTTCGCGAGCTGGTCGGGCGGATCGATCATGTGTTTGATGACGTGAGCGATCGGGCGGATTTGCTGGACCCCGATGATTATGGCGCATCGCAGAAATTTGGCGCGGAACGGCGGGCGGCGGGATCGGACGGGATTTACTGGCCGAGCGTGCGGTTTGACGGCGGGCAGTGCATTGCGGCGTTCTGGCCTGATGTGGTGCCGATCCCCGTACAGGGGGATCATTTTTCCTATCACTGGAACGGGGAGGCGGTCGATTATGTTCGTAACCTTGCCAGTGGGGAGACTTGGCGGGTTTTCTAGAGGCAGGTGGTTGTGAGGATGCGGCGCGGAGGACTGGATTCCCGCGTTCGCGGGAATGACGGGTTTTGGGAGACGGGCTTTCTCACTCCCTCGTCACTCCCGCGAAGGCGGGAGTCCATGGGGCTGCGGGCGCGGTGGCTGCACCTTGGGTGCGATGCAGCCACCGGGTTTCAGGCGTTATTTAAGTGTGACATGGGCGTGGTGCGCGGCGTGATCGGCAAGGGCTTTGGCGGCGTCCGCCCATGAGGTATCAGCCGGATCAAGCGCGGATTTGAGGTAGGCCAGCGTCATGCGTTGGGTGATGGCGAGGCGGTCGGGGTCTTCGTCATCGGTTTCCTTCGCATCATAACCGGCAATGCCGCCAAGGCCGTGTTTGCCGCCAATGAGGGTCAGCAGGGCGTCGGCACCGGGGCTGTGGTGGAACGGGTCGGTGTGCCAGGCGGGGCCGCGCGTCGTCAGGTGCGGGTTGTCATCGGCGTCGCCGGCAACGACGAGGGTTTTTGTCGTCAGGTGGCTGAAATCGGGGTTGAGCGATGTGTAGTTTGCACGGGCAAAGTCGCTGAGGCTATCCCCGCCCTTGCCGGGGGCGGCCAGCAGCACGCCGGCCGTGATGCGCGGTTCGATCAGATCGACATTCTGTGCGGTCGGGTCGTTGATATCGGTCAGACGCGCACCAAGCAGCATGCCGACGGTCTGCCCGCCCAGCGAATGGCCGATGGCAGCGATTTTGGAACGGTCCAGCCGCCCGGCGATGGCGGGAAACTGGTCCTCTATCGCGTCAAGATGATCGAGGATGAGCTTCATATCCAGCACGCGCGAGCGCCAGAAGAACGGTGCGCCCGGTGCATCGGCCGGAAGGCCCGCGACCTTGGAATTGCCATGGGTCGGCTGGATCACGACAAAACCGTGTGCGGCATAGAAATTCGCAAGCGGCGCGTAACCATCCTTGGACGGGATATAAAGCGACGGCCCATGCCCGTGCGACAGCAGAAGGATCGGAAGGTCGCGATCATTCGAGGGCGGGGTGAGCGGGGCGGTGATGCGCAGTTCAAGCGGTTGGCCGCGATCCGGGGCCGGGAGGGTGACGGGATTGAGGCACAGGGTCGGAAAGGACGGGCCGGTCGGGATATGGCGGGCATCGGTAAGCAGATTGTTCATGACTTGGTGCCTTGTTTTGCTTGGCGAAGGCCGGGGGCTTCGCCTATAAAAGAAAAACGGAACGTTGATCCGATAATAAACGGAACTTTGTTCCACTTGATAAGATGTATATACGGAACGTTGTTCCGTATATCAAGGGTAATTGCGAGCGGGGTCTTTGGGCCGGCGGCGATAGGGAAGATTTGAGTGACAGACGACCCGACAAAACATGACCTTGAAGGCGAGGCTCCGAAGCGGCGCGTGCGCGCCGATGCCAAGCGTAACGAGGACGCGGTGCTGGAGGCCGCCAAGGCGGTTTTTGCGACCGCGGGCGTCGATGCGCCGGTGCGCGAAATTGCCACGAAGGCCGGGGTTGGTGTTGGCACGCTGTATCGCCGTTTCCCGACCCGATCCGACCTTGTCGCGGCGGTTTTCAGGCGGGAGGTTGATGCCTGTGCGGCGACGGCGGAAACACTTGCGGCGGATTATCCGCCGGGCGAGGCTTTGGTGCGCTGGCTTAATCGCTATACCGATTTTATCGCGACCAAAAAGGGGCTGGCGGCGGCATTGCATTCCGGCGATCCGGCGTTTGATGCGCTGCCCGATTATTTTCGCGCGAAATTCGAGCCGGTTCTGATGTCGCTTCTGGAAGCCGCCGCCACGGCGGGCGAGGTGCGGCGCGATATTGCCGCCTATGACCTTTTGCGCGCGATCGGCAACCTTTCGGTCGCCGGCGTGGGGGACGAAGCGGGGGCCGCACATACGCGCAGCATGGTGGAGCTTCTGGTCGACGGGTTGCGGTTTGGGGCGGTGAAGGCGGGACGGTAGGGGCGGAGGCCTTCGGTTTTATGCGACGGTTTTTCCACTCTGCCGTCACTCCCGCGCAGGCGGGAGTCCATCGGGCCGCGGGTCCGGTGGAAGGTTTTGAGGCTGTTGCGCGAAGGACTGGATTCCCGCCTTCGCGGGAATGACGGTTTATTGAGATACGGTTTCCACCTGTTTGTCACTCCCGCGAAAGCGGGAGTCCATGGTGCGGCAGGTATAACGGGACAGAGGCCGGATGGCCTTTATGCGTTCAGGCTGTCGAACAGGTCGTTCCAGTCGGGATTGTGTTTTTCGATCAGGTCGAGCTTCCAGGCGCGGCGCCATTTTTTAAGGCGCTTTTCGCGCAGCATGGCGTTTTCCATGCTGTCATGCAGTTCAAAATGCACGAGTTGCCCGACATTGTAACGTTGGGTGAAGCCCTTATCCGTGGCTGTCCGATGTTGCCAGATGCGGGCGCGCAGATCGGCGGTGACGCCAATGTAAAGCGTGCCGTTGCGGTTGCTGGCGAGGATATAGACGCAGGGCTGTTTCATCGTGGAAGGATAGCAGGATTTGGCCGGATGGCGGAGCTTTTGGTGATGCTGACGGGTGGTTTTGGTTGCCGGGTTTGAGGATGCGGCACGAAAGACTGGATTCCCGCGTGCGCGGGAATGACGGGTAAGGGGAAGCAACAGGTTTTGTCTCTCCCGCGAAGGCGGGAGTCCATGGTGCAGCGGGTTGAGCGATGAGGGGGCGGGCATGGCGCAGGTGATTGATCGGGGGCGGGCGAGGTGTGCCGGGTTTGGCGAGTTTGTCTGGATCTGGAATGCGATGATGGGGCTGGGGTTGCCGGGGCATCATCGCGATATGGCGGCGTGGCTTGAGGCGTGCTGGCAGGCGGGAAAGGGGCAGCTTTTGCTGATGGCGTTTCGCAATTCGGGCAAGTCCACACTGGTCGGCCTGTTTTGCGCGTGGCTTTTGTATCGTGATGCGGATTTGCGCATTCTGGTTCTGGCGGCTGATCTGGGACTGGCGAAAAAGATGGTGCGCAATGTCAAGCGCGTGATCGAACGCCATCCGTTGCTGGCGGGGCTTCTGCCCGAAAAGCGGGTCGATTGGGGGACGCAGCGTTTTACCGTCGAACGACCGGGCGTATTGCGCGATCCGTCGATGCAGGCGGCCGGTATTGGCGCCAATATCACCGGATCGCGGGCCGATGTGGTGATTTGCGATGATGTCGAGGTGCCCAAAAACAGCGACACGAACCATAAACGCGCCGAACTGCGCGAAAAACTGGGCGAGATTGCCTATGTCCTGTCGCCCGATGGCACGCAGATTTATGTCGGCACCCCGCATAGCTATTATTCGATCTATGCCGATGAAATCCGGGCCGAAACCGGGGAGGTTACCCCGTTTCTGGCGGGATTTGAGCGGTTCTGCCTGCCGATCCTGGATGATCAGGGGCAATCGAACTGGCCAGAGCGGTTCCCGATCACCAAGATCGAGGACATCCGAACCCATACCGGGGAGCGGAAATTTGCCAGCCAGATGATGCTGGAGATGCTGGCCCCCAGTGACGGGATTCTCGACCCTGCGCGGTTGCGCCGTTATGGCGATGACGCGGTGATCGCGCAGGCCAATGGGGCGCTTCGGCTGTCCATCGGGGATCGGCAGATGATGGCGGGCGCGTGCCATTTTGATCCGAGTTTTGGCAAAAGCGGGGGGGTGCCTGGTGGCGCAAATGAGGGCGATGGCGCGGTGATTGCGTGCGTTTATGTCTGTGATCAGGGGGAATACTGGCTGCATGATATGGCGTGGCTGACATTTGATGCGACGCGCCTGCATGAGGCCGATGAAGCCAGCCAGATCTGTGCCGGGGCGGCGGCGTTCATCAGGGCGCATCATTTGCCATCCGTCCGGGTGGAGACCAATGGGGTCGGGCGGTTTTTGCCCAATATCCTGCGGCGCGCCTTAAAGCAGGCCGACTGGGCGGCAAGTGTGGTCGAGCATCACGAGGCAAAAAACAAGGATGTGCGGATCGAGGATGCATTTGGCGCGGCGTTGAGTGCCGGGCTTTTGCATGCGCATGCGCGTATCTGGCAAACGCCGTTCATCCGTGAAATGCGCGAATGGCGTCCGGGCGAGGGCCGGGGGCGCCGCCGGGGCAAAACGGGGCAGCATGATGACGGGCTTGATGCGGTGGCGGGCTGCCTTATTCATGAGCCGGTGCGCCTGCCGCGGGTGGAAAAAGCCCGGTCGGAGGGCGACTGGCGGCCATCCGGGGCGGCATTTGCGGCGCAAAAGACGTTTGAACCGTAAAATATTCCGTGAATTCACAAATGCTTATGCACATCGTCGATCACAAAAGCGCGATATTCATGGAAAATTCAACTTTCATGCTTACGTTAACTATATGAAGGAATAGTTTTACGGAAATTTATCTATACCAAAGGCGTATATTTGACGAAATGATTTGCCTGCCGGTGCGATTGGGCCGGACCTATTTCCGCTCTGCGGCGTTGGTCAATTTATAGACTGGTTTACAAGTTGCTCCTGATTTCAACCGGAGCGCGCCGTCTGTGATCCCTTGAAGGAGGGCCTGACCATGAGGAGCATTCCAAAACTCATCGCCGTGACAGTTGGTGCGATTGCGGTCGCAACCCTGCTTGCCATGCCAGCCAATGCCGCATCCCCTGTCTGCGGAGACCGGACCAAGGTGCTTGACAGTCTGAGTGCCAAATATGCTGAGGAACCGGTTGCGGTCGGCGTGACCGCCAATGGCGGCGTGATCGAGGTGCTAAAAGCCCCCGATGGCAAAACCTGGACCATCCTGTTTACCTCGCCCAACGGGGCAAGCTGCCTTGTGGCATCGGGCGAGGCCTGGCAGGAACTGGAAGTGAAACTGAACGGGCCCCATGCCTGAACCGGTAGCGCGGCAAGATCGCTGCGTGACGGCTTCAAAAGCGCATTCGAGCGCGCATGGTGCGGCCTGTGTCGGGATGCCCGCCGGCCGATTGTGGCCGGGGTGGTGCAGGTGATACCTGAACCTGAACCCCGAACCCCGAACCCTGAATTCGGATGACATTGCGCCTTTTGAGTTTCGACGAGTGACCTCCTTGACTGACCCGCAAGCCTTTCGGTTTGCGGGTCTTTTTTGTTTCGGGGCGGAAGGATGATGCCGGGGATGTGGCACGAAGGACTGGATTCCCGCCTGCGCGGGAATGACGGAGGTTGAGGCGGAGCTTGAGGCGGGCGATGTTTCCCCATGTCGTCACTCCCGCGAAAGCGGGAGTCCATCTGGCTGCGGGTTTGGTGGATGGTTTTGAGGGGGTTAAATTTATGAAAATGCGGTTCTTTTTCGTGTTGACCTCAATATTGGTTAAGGTTGCAGCATGGCCTTCCTGCCCCGGAACGGGGCGCCCCATCAGGAGGAAAGACGGATTATGGAACAGATTTTCATGAAGCCCCGGCATGCCGCGCCGCCGCGTGTGATTGACGCGATCCTGCAAAGCGGGTGGCTTTGGCTGCTCGCGCGGATATGTCTGATGATCATTTTCATCGCGTCGGGTGCGGCCAAGCTGATCGACTTTGACGGCGGGATGGCGGAAATGGCCGCCGCCGGGCTTTCGCCCGCATGGCTGTTTAACATTCTGGTCGCGGTGACCCTTCTGGTCAGTGCGGTTCTGGTGCTGATGGACCGGGCGGTGTGGCTGGCGTGCGGGGCGCTTTCGGTGTTTCTGCTTCTGACCATCGTGATCGTGCATGGCTTCTGGAACATGGAGGGGCCAAAGGCGCAGATTTCGATGTTCTTTGCGCTGGAACATATCGGGGTGATTGGCGGGTTGATGATGACCGCCATGGTCAGCCGGTTACGCCGCCTGATCAGGAATGTCGGGGTCTGAAACAAACCCGGCAGTAACGAAACAACAAGAACCGGCCCGCATGGCGTGACAGCGATGCGGGCCTTTTTCATGGGCGATTTATGCAAAGGGGCAGGAGGATGTGATGAGCGGACCGGTTGATCTGATCTGGTGGATTACGGCGGTGGAAATCCCGGCGGTGGCGGGGCTTTTCTGGCTGACCTGGCGGATGCGCGGCGAGTTTTCCGACCGGCTTGAAAGCCTGCGCGCCAGTCACGATGCGGAGATGATCGAACTTCGCGACGGGTTGGCGGATTTCAAGCTGGATGTGGCGCGAAACTACGTTTCGATCCCGTACCTCAAGGATATTGAAAAACGTCTGACCGCGCATCTGCTGCGGATCGAGGCGAAGCTTGATCACAATGCGCCAGAGGCATGAGGCCGGGCGCAAAACAGGATAAGGAAACAGCGATGAATGATGTTCTGACGATGGATGCGATCACCGACCCGCACATTTTGCCGGTCGGTGATGTTCTGGCGCGGACCCTTTATGGCGAGGCGCGCGGCGAGGGTTTGAGCGGGATTGAGGCGGTGGCCTGCGTGATCCTGAACCGGGTGGCATTTGCCAAAGCGCGCGGGCGTTATTGGTGGGGCAGTACGGTTTCGCAGGTGTGCCTGAAACCGGGGCAGTTTTCATGCTGGAACGCAGGCGACCCGAACCGGGCGAAGTTGCTTAAACTCAGCGCGCGCGACCCGGCATACCGGCTGTGCAAGCGGGTGGCGACCCGCGCCCTTGTGGGGGAGATTGCCGATATGACCCAGGGGGCGACGCATTATCATACCCATGCGGTTGATCCCTATTGGGCGCGGGGGCAGGTGCCCTGTGCGGAGATCGGGGGGCATGTGTTTTTCAAAAACATAGGGTAACCCGATGGTCGTTATTGCCATCATGGCGGGCTGCAAAGCACCCCTTCCTGCGCTTCCGGTGCTCACGTACCTGAATGTACGCTGCGCGCCGGTTCTCGGTAGCGGTGCTTTTCGCCACACCATGCCGACAGTCCCGGCCATCGGGTGGATCCAAAGCCCCACCTCAATTGGCGATAAAGGCCCCGGACCACATATGGGCGATGTTCTGGAACGGGACGGGCTGGGTGAAATAGGACAGCGGATCATTGATATAAAGCACTGCTGTCGGCCCCATCGGGGTTTGCACCCATGCCATCCCGCGCAGCACCACGACATGCCCGGAAAAGGGAGTGTTTTGCAGTTTCAGGATAATCGGACGCCCCGATGCCAGGGTGTTGTAAAGCACCATCGGATGGGCGGGCATGCCATAACCGGCGACATTGTTGCTGACCATGCTCAGCAATTGCATGATTTCCGGGTCGTGTCCGGTGCGGATGCATTGCTGTGCCAGCATCGGGTTGGACATCACGAGCGCTGAATTGCAGCAGGTCGATTGCGACATGCCGTTTGCGACAGAAACAAGCTCGCACTGATGCGGGGATGTATTGGGATGGGTCTGGTTTTTCCAATGCGCGATCTGTTCAACCACGGCGACCCAGCACCAGACCTGAGTCTGTTGCGGGATATTGATGATGCCAAGGTCGATTGGTGGCGGGAGCTGCTGCGCATTGGCCTGATTCATCCCCAGAAACAATAGCATTGCGGCAAGAAATCTTTTCATGACGGCCCCCTGATATCCCCTGCATTCAAACGCGAACATTAGATTTGATAAATAAATCTATTGGTTTTTTATTTTCGCGTCAATTTATTCAGGGTTGTGTTGGCGGGCTGAGTAAACCGGCATTTTTAAAAGGAAGGAGGTATCACGTGATACCAGCATTACTGGCACAGATCGGCCTGCCGCTTTTGATGAAGGCGGTTGGGGCTGGGCTTGACACCATTGATCATCCGGTCGCGAAAACCGCGGCCGAGGGGCTTAAACAGGTGGGCGATGCGGTGACAAAGGGGGATGTCACCCCGGCGCAAATCATGGAGGCCAGCCGCCATTCCGAACGCATGGCGGAAATCGAGCTTTCGCGGGACCGGGGGATCTTGACAACCATCAACCGCACCATCCGGGCCGAGGTGCAAAGCGAGGATGCGTTTGTGCGCCGCTGGCGACCGAGCTTTGGCTATGCCGTGGCACTCACCTGGATCATGACCATGGGATCGATTGCAGCCGCCATCATCTTAACGCCGCTTCAGGCCCCGGCGATTATTGCGGCATTGGTCAATACCAGCCCGATCTGGGGCATTGCGCTGGGCGTTCTGGGGGTCAGTGTGGTGAAGCGGAGTGCGGATAAGAAACTGGGTTGATCCGGGGGCGGGAGCGTGCGGCGGCATGGACTCCCGCCTGCGCGGGAGTGAGGGAAGGGGATGAGGCCCGTCTATCGCCGTCATGCCCGCGGAGGCGGGCATCCAGTTTGTGCTGAGGTTTGGTTCGCATCGCTATGGGGAGGGCAATATCACTCTGGAAATAGATTGAGCGACCTTCTAATCGTTGCAATGATTTCACTTCCAAAGCTGGCTGTATCTTCTAATGACCAGCAAACTGTGGTGCAGTGATTGGTGTCAAAGTGGGTTTTGGCTTCCTCAAACTTCTTTTTCTCACAAAGATATATTACCGGTTTTCCCAAGCCTTCGGCGTATCCTGCTTCCCAGTACGCACCATAGTTGTCGTGCGTAAGATCAACCAGAACAAAGGCCGCGTCTCTTATCTGGGCGCGCATGATGTTATCGATGATGCCTGCGCGCGCGACGTTTCTTAAATCAACGAGGTCGTAACTGATTGCGTCTTTGATCAATGGTTTCAAAATATTGTCGACGAAAGGGTCCAAATTCGGATCGCCAAATTTCATAGCGATGAAACCGTACTTTCCGCTGAATCGTCCCTTTTGTTCCGCCTCGTAATGTTCCCATCCAGAGAGAGACAGGCCCACATTCAGCAAATCGTCATTTGCGTCTATGCACGTTAGCAGCCCGCGCTTTTCCAGTTCTAAAGCCAGTTCAATGGCAAACTCTTGGTTGGGAGCTCCGATAATTGCGTAAAATCCTACAGGGAGATTCTCAATCTTAGACCCGCTGTTTAGGAGGTGGTCTCCGACGAAACGGATAATGTTCTCGGCTTGTATCGCGGGATTTGGCAATTTTGCTTGTGAAACAAATGTCCTGAACCAATCCGACATTAACAAGGGCGGGTTGTCCGGTGTTTGGTTCGATCTTATGAAATGAGAGAGCGATGCTCGTTGGATTTTGGTTAGCTCAGGGTTTTCTGGATGTAACTGAGAAGCAAGTAAACTGCCAGATACTCTGAATATCCCGCAAACATCACATTGGAGAGTTCGCTGATCTGAGCCGTCATAAGGCATGGTTCTGCATGAGCCACCTTCTTCATTCCTGCAAACAGGACAGGTATCCATTTCAGTGCTCCCCAATAGGCTGACAGTAGCGTTAGATATTGATCTTAACGAATAAGCGGAATGGAATGTACGGAAAAGCGATTAGAGGGGCGGGTGAGTGGTCCGAGGTAGTGATCTGCTTAGTGGTTAATACCAGCCTGATCTGGAGCATTGCACCGGGAGGGGAGGTATTGTGAAGAAGTATAAGAGGTAAAATACGCTTCAAAAAAAGTGGGTCGTCTTTTGTGTGCTTGTTAAATGTTTTCGGCCTTCCAATAATCCTGCCGCCCATGCCGAACATGCAGGATTGAAACCTGATCTTCCTTGATGCAATAAAACACCCGCCAAGGTGTTCCGCGCCCATAGAGCAATTGCCGGATTTCGACGTCAAAGGCGTCACTTTCCGGGGCGATTGCGTGAGCAAAGGGGAAGGTTTTCAGCTTCGTTATGGCTTCTTGCAAGCCCTTCCGCCACTGGTCGGCATAGAGCGGGTTTTCTTCATGCAGCCAGTCATAGGTCGCGGTAATATCCGCTACGGCTTTGGGCGATATGACGACCCGATAATGCTTCATTTATGCCGGATGGAGAGGTCGTTAAAGAAGCTTTCCGCGTCCTGTCCCTGACCGTCGGCAATCTGGTTCAGGCCCGTGCGGATGCCCGCAACCGTCTCGTTATATTCCAGACGATTTTGCATGTCCTGCCACGCCTTTGCATCCATCACCACCACCGAGGCCTTGCCATTGACGGTCAGGATCGCGGGTTGCTGCGTTTCACGCAGGCGTTTGGTGAAGGTCGCCGTATCGCGTTTGAATTCGGTCAGCGGACGAATATCCTTGGTGATATCCATATTTGCACCTTTAAAACATCGAATTGAATGCGAATTTAGCATGTTTTTCGAGGTTGTGCGACAGAATTACCCATGAAGCGGGGTATCATCACTTCCTCCTTCGATCAGCGTCATTGAACGGATCGGTATCCGGAAAGGCTCTTTTCTTTCTGGCCGGTCCAATTTTGTCCAATGATCACATCAAAGGAGAAAAGTGATGAGTATGATCGGACGAATTGCAATGGCGGTGTTTGCCCTTGGGGCCTTTGCCGCCTTGTCGCCTGCACCGGCATATGCCGCGTGCGTTGATGCAGACCTGTGCACGGAACAGGAATGCAATAATCGTCAGGCGGTGGTGCATCCGACCTGTGATCAGCCGCGTTCCTGTGGTGCAAATAACCTTACACAGGATGAGTTGCGCGCCCGTCTGGCGATCAATCAGGCCTGTCTTGCGGCACGTCAGAATGTCCAGGCGTGCTTCAGTGCCCCGGATGCTGGCCATAACGACTTCATTACCGGTGTGGAGGGTGTTATCGCGGTCTGCGAAAGCAAGATCACCGGTTAAGTGCGAGCGTATGTGATTTGACGTGCGGGAACGGGGATGCCCCGTTCCCGTCCTTTGGCGGATTGGAAGGAGAATGGTCATGGTTTCGGATTATGCAGGCTGGCGGCGGTGGGTGTTTGATCATCCGGTTGCGGGCGAGGGTGAACGCGCGTGGTATTTCGCGGGTGGAGAGATGGCGTTTGACCCGGAAGCAGATATGGAAAGCGTGCTTCTGTGGGTGACGAGGCTGTTTGACGAGGCAAATCTGTTGCCCGATGATTTCAGCATGGCGCAGATCGGGCAGGGGCTTTGGTTTCTGATTGATCCGTCGGGATCAAGCCATATGTTTGCGCTTACCAATCCGGCGATACCCTTTGCCAGACGCGCCAAGGGCATTGCCAGCATTGCAGCCCTTTATCAGGGGCTTTTTGATCCGAAATGCAGCCGGGCGACGGGCGGGCGGAAGCTTCACAGTATCTGTGCGGCGTTCTGGAGTGTTGCGCCGTTTGCCCCAATGGGATGCGAAGCCGCACCGACAGAGCAGGATCAGGCTTTTCTGGCGGTATTGGAAAAGATTGCGGTGCTTGAAAATCCGGTTTGTCGCAAATCGGTGCTTGAGGCGCTTGATTTCTGGAAAGGGCCCTATCCAGAACGGACGGAAGCCATTCGTGCAAGTCTTGCCGGGTAATGCCCCACCCACCAAACTGCATGGCATAAAAGATTTTTCTGATATCATGGTCGGGAGAGTTAATTTGCGGGCGGGCTGAATTTCAGGGGGATGTTCATGCGTGTTTGGGGCGGGCTGTTTGCCTTGGTGATGGCGTTGTTTCTTGTGGCCGGGTTTGCCGGGGCGGGGATGGCGCAAAGCAAGGTCAAATCCTATGACGGGTTTGACAATGTCGTGATCGAGGGGGCTGGCAAGGGCGGGGTTAGCCTGCACAAGCTTGCGATGGCCGAGGATGTTGCCAAGGGCAGGGCGGCCGAGGATGCGCAGCGCCAGTGCAAGATCATGAACGGGTCGGTTCTGGACAGCTATCGCGAGATCAAGGCGACGGGCGGCTGTTCGTGCAAGACGATCAGCAATGGTGAACATATTTGTGAATGCCGGGTCAATGCGACCTGTGCGAAGCGGATACTGAGCGTCGAGGAAAAGGCGGCCCTTGATATCATGTCGCTGTATGTCAAGGACTCCGCGGGTAAGATGCGCGAGATGCTTAATCAGGCGAAGGCCAACCAGAAAGCCGGTCTGGTGACGGTTGAATATCTGAACCGGGTCCGGGACCTGCAAAAGAAGTTCGACCGTCTCAAACAGGGGCTTGGCGGGATTACCAACCCGAAAATCAAACGGGTCTATGTGCAGGATTTATCCGCCCTTTATCTTGAATTGCAGGAAGCCGGGATTTAGGCCGCCTGCCAGCGCCGCCTGAAACAAACCCGCCGACCCCGCGTTGCAGGGGCAACGTGATTTTGCAAACAGGCAGCGAGGGTTGGCATGACGGACACAGGGCCGGGTTCTGTGGGCGGGATTGTGGCGCGGATCCGGGATCGGGCGGCGGGGCGGCGCGCGGTTTCGGTCGAGGATATGGTGGCCGTGCTGGGGCGGCGGAGTTACGGACCGTTCCTGTTTGTGCCGGGCCTGATCGGGGTGACACCCCTATCGGGTATTCCGATGGTGCCCGCGATCCTTGCAATCATTGTCGCGCTTTTTGCCATTCAGATCGTTCTGGGGCGGTCGCATTTGTGGTTGCCGGATATCCTGGGCCGCCGGTCGTTTGACGGGGCCAGCGTCGCCGATGCGATGCGCCGGATCGAACCGGTGGCGGGGAAGCTTGATCGCTGGTTTTACGGGCGGTTGCCAGCCCTGACCGGGCGGCATGCGGTGCGGGTGGCGGCGGTGATCTGCCTGCTGCTTTCGGCTGTGGTGCCGTTTTTTGAAATGATACCCTTTGCCGGGATCGCACCGATGAGTGCGATTGCCGCCTTCGGGCTTGCGATCCTTGTGCGTGACGGGGCCTTGATGCTGTCGGCG
>Ga0207773_100599_pt1 | contig 13102 bp, 15 predicted proteins | sample TtaePargueraPR_2_FD_187281 | JGI IMG/M metagenome (GOLD analysis project Ga0207773, IMG submission 187281) | Aerobic enrichment media microbial communities from Bioluminiscent Bay, La Parguera, Puerto Rico - Tt and M1 (3) (SPAdes) | ecosystem: Environmental > Aquatic > Marine > Unclassified ...
ATGCCCATGTCCCGACCTTCGGCGGCTCGACATCGTCTGGAACGTCATCGGGTTCGGGTGGCGGCGAAGGACTCGCCTATATTGTCCTCGGGATTCTCGGCATTGTTGCCGCATATCATGCCGTCATCTTCCTCACCCAGGTCTACCTCCACGGCGTCTCCTCTTATGTCTATTTCTTCAAGGCCCTGACTGAGGCGCCGAGCCTCGCAGTGCTTGGCTTCGCTCTGGCGTTCCTCGCCGCGCAGGTTGTTCCGTTCTTCCTGCTTCTGCGCCCGCCGACGATTCTGAAGGCGTGCCTCTACGTCCTGTTCCTGCCGGCGGCCACCGTCGCGATCGCAACTGCCGCGGGCCTGGCGATCGATGCCCTTGCGCCGATCCAGGATCTACGCCCGGCCTTCCGGGCAAGTGCAGGCGGTCTCCCGACGGACGTGCGGCTGCCTTACGGTGTGCGTGCGGCGACGATTGCCTCGGCAATGCCGGTCTACATCGCCGGCGTGGTTGCCTTCCTGGCATTGTTCTTTGTCCTGCGCGCGGTGCTACGGTTCCTCGTTCGCGTCTTGTCGGCGCTGCTTCGGCGGGCGAATGGCGGGTTCCTGCGAGCCTGGAGTTCGCTTCCCGGACGTATTCTGCTGACGGGGTTGGCGACGCTCTTCCTGATCCTGGCCGCGACGCTGGTGGTCCCGCCCTTGCGCATGCCGCTTGCGATCCAGACGGCGCCCGTGGTCCTGGTCGGGCTGGTCTGCGGCTGGTGGATGGGTGGCATCGCCGTCGCCTTGTGGCTGGCAGCGGCACTTGTCGGACTGCCGGTGCTCGCGGACGACACGTTCGCTTCGGGGCTGGGCGGACCCTATGCCGGCTTCTCCCTTGGCCTGGTCGCGGCCGCGGCGCTGGCCGGACTGCGGCGGCGAGATCCGGCCTTCGGCCATGTGCTTGGCCTCTCGCTCGGCGCCAATGCCGTCTTCGTCGGCGCCGGGATGGCGTGGCTGGTCTATTCGGACGGATGGCGGCTGGGTGAGCTGTGGAACGGCGTGATTGACCCGGCTCTGTTGGGGCTCGCGGTCAACATCGCTGCAGCGCCGATCATCTTCTCCCTGGGCTATGCTCTCGCCACGCTGCCGCCGCCCAAGCGCATGCCCGCATAGCACCTGCCGGCGCATCGAACCGCCGGGCTGCCCACCCTCCGCGCGACTCGGCTAATCTCCCGCCCACCGTCCGGTTGGAACTTGGGGAGGGCGACTTGGCATTGGCATATATCCTGTCCTCGCCGCAGGGGCGCATTTCTCGCAGCGAGTTCTGGGCCGGCTTCGTCGTCCTGGCGCTGGCCGCGGTGGCTGCCGCGTCAGTGATTCTGGCGACGCTCGGCCGGACGCCGGCCGGCCGGATCGGGCTCATCCTGCTGGTCCTCGTCCTGCTCTACCCCTGGTTCGCCGTCTTCGCCAAGCGCTTCCAGGATCGCGGCCGCCCGGGAAACCAGGCGATCTACGCCGTCGCCATCGGTGTGGTCGTGGCCGTGCTCTGGATCGCCGGTCTGTTCCATCCCTCCGTCTCCGGATGGCTGCTGGTGGCGGCGACCGTGGCCGTGGTTGGGTGGTACGTGGTTGATCTCGGAACGATCGCCGGTATGCCCGGCCCCAATCGCTATGGCCCCGATCCGCGCCATACCCGGACCTGACCCCGCCGGCGCCGGTTCGGGGCGCCAACCACCGGCGTGCTAGGATGAGACGGCCAATTGAGTCGTCGAGGGAAGCAAGGAGAGGGCGATGGAAGGGTTTCGCGGTTTCATTATTCGCACGGCCGAGATGTTCGTGCTCATCCTGGTGGTTGTGGCCGCTTTGGGGGGAGCGATTTCCGGCTGGGGATCGGGGATGATGTCGGGCGGGGCGCTGGGCGGCATCATTGGCCTGCTGCTCGGCGGCGCCATCGGCTTCGTCCTTGGTTGCGTCGGTGCGGCCTACTTCTTCCTCTTCCTCGAGATCGCGCAGAACACCCGGGCGATGCGCCGCTACTATGAACAGCCGCCGCAGTAGTCCGCCGATCGCCCGGTCCGGTTGACACTGCGCGTGCGGGCCGTAGGGTCCGGCCGCGTCTGGGGTCAGCCGGGTCGTTGCGATGAACCCCGCCGGGGTCGATGCCTTCGCAAGCTTCTACTTCAAGCCAGCCGGGCGTATCGCCCGGCGGGAATATGTGCTTGGCCTGGGACTCATCCTGGCATTGAGCTTCGCCGGGGTGTCGCGGCTGCTGGCCGGCGACGCACCGATCGTGGTGGTGGTCGCGATGTCGCTGCTCTGGTTCCCGTTTCTGGTCGCCGAGCTCGTCCTCGTCGCCAAGCGCTGCCATGACATCGGCCTGCCGGGCATCTATCTCGTCCTTGTTTTTGTCCCGATCCTGGGCTTGGCATGGCTGGCGGCACTGGCTGTGATTCCGGGAACGGCGGGACCCAACGCCTATGGCCCGGCGCCGCGCTTCACCGCTGGCTCCGGAGAGAGCTGAACCAATGAGTCTGACGTTCCCCGATCCCGTCGACGTCCTGAGCCGGCTCGTTGCCTGTCCCTCGGTAACACCTGACGACGCCGGGGCCTTCGCCTATCTCGAGGGCGTCTTCGGGGCTGCCGGGTGGCGGACCGAACGGGTCACGTTCTCCGCGCCCGGGACCGCCGACGTCGCCAATCTGGTCGCGACCGCCGGCTCCGGCGCCCCACACCTGGCATTCAACGGCCATGTCGACGTGGTGCCGCCGGGCGATGCGGCGCTATGGAGCCGCCCGCCGTTTTCCGGTGAGGTCGCCGATGGCTGCGTTCACGGTCGCGGTGCGGTTGACATGAAGGGCGGCGTCGCCGCGTTCCTCGCCGCCGCCGTGCCGTTCGTCGCGGGGCGGGCGGGAAGGCCGGGCACGGTGACGCTGCTCCTCACCGCCGACGAGGAAGGGCCTTCCGTGAACGGCACCGTCAAGCTGCTTGCTCATGCGCAGGGCGGTGGCATGCACTTCGATGCCGCGATCGTCGGCGAGCCGACATCGCGGGCCCGGCTCGGCGACATGATCAAGATCGGGCGGCGCGGCAGCCTCTCGGCATCGCTCCGGGTCGGCGGACGCCAGGGCCACGTCGCCTACCCCCATCTCGCCGACAACCCGGTGCCGCGGATCATCCGCCTCGTCCACCGCTTGACCACACTGCGCCTCGACGAGGGCTCTTCCGACTTCCAGCCCTCGAACCTCGAGGTCACCAGCGTCGACGTGGGCAACCGCGCCACCAACGTCATTCCGGCCGAGGCGACGGCCCGGTTCAATGTCCGCTTCAACGACCGGTGGTCGTCGGACAGCCTCCTCGATTTTCTCCGCACCGAGCTCGATGCGGCATCGGAAGGGGAGCCCTACGAACTCAAGGTCCGGTCGAGAAGCGAGTGGTTCCTGACCCGCTCCGACGGGCTGATTGCCCCGCTCGCCGCGGCCATCCGCGACGTCACCGGCATTGATCCGGAGCTGTCGACCAGCGGCGGCACGTCCGATGCCCGGTTCTTCAAGGGGGTCTGCCCGGTGGTCGAGTTCGGTTTGGTCGGCGACACCATGCATCAGGTCGACGAGCGCGCCCCGGTCGCCGATGTGGTCGCGCTCGCCCGCATCTATCGCGGCTTCCTCGACCGGTACTTCGCCTGATGCTGCGCCGCGAGGAGATCATCGCCTCGCTCACCGGCGCCTGGGAGCTGTTCCTCGACCGGCCCGGGGCTATGCGCCATTTCGACGTCAGCGTCGATGGCTTCTGGCGCTCGTTTGCGGCGATTCTGCTGGTCCTGCCTTCCTATGCCTTCTCCCTCCTCGCCGATCGCGCGATGTCCGCCGCGCTCGATCCCGCAGCTCCGGTCGAGGGCGGCATGGCCCTTGCCGTCCACGGTATCGTCGGCCTTGGCATCGACTGGGTGACGCTGCCGATCATCCTCGCCCTGCTGGCCCGGCCGCTCGGCATCGGTCGGCACTACGCGGCGTTCATTGTCGCGCGGAACTGGGGGGCGGTGATCGCGGCGCTGCCATTCGGGCTGCTCGGCCTCCTGGTCGTGCTCGGCATCTTCGGCGCAGAGCTCGGCAGCACCTTCATGTTCGCGGCGCTGGTCGTCGTGCTGCGCTACAACTATCTCATCGCCCGCCGCGCCCTCGACGCCTCCGTCGGCTTCGCCATCGGCATCGTCATCCTCGATTTCGTCGTGAGCCTGACGCTGACCCTCGGTCTCGACGCGATGTTCTCGTCTCAATAGTCCACGGCGACCAGGTACAGCCCCTCGGGCGGTGCCACCGGCCCGGCGCGGCGGCGGTCGCGCGCGGCGAGCGCCGCCCCGACCTCGCTCACCGGCCAGCGGCCTTCGCCGACCTTCTTCAGCGCCCCGGCCATTGACCGCACCTGGCTGTGCAGGAACGAGCGGGCGCTCGCCCGGATCGCGATCTCCGCCCCCTCGCGCGACACGTCGAGCCGGTCGAGCGTCTTCACCGGCGAGCGCGACTGGCACTCGGCGGCGCGGAAGGTGGTGAAGTCGTGCTGGCCGACGAGGGCCTGGGCCGCCGTGTGCATCGCCGACGTGTCGAGGCGCGCCGGCACATGCCACACCCGGCCGGCATCGAGCACCGCCGGCGGTCGGCGGTCGAGGATCCGGTAAAGGTAGTGGCGTTTCACCGCTGAGAAGCGGGCGTCGAAGTCGTCGGCCACTAGGTCCGCCGAGAGCACCGAGACCGGCGCCGGGCGGAGATGGGCGTTGACGGCGTCGCGCACCGTGTCGCCGGCCCACGTGCGGCCGAGGTCGAGATGGGCGACCTGGCCGAGGGCATGGACGCCGGCGTCGGTGCGGCCGGCACCCTTGACCACGACCGTCTCGCCGGAGAAGGCGTGGACGGCCTCCTCGAGGGCCTGCTGCACCGACGGGCCGTTGGCCTGGCGCTGCCAGCCGACGAACGGCCCGCCGTCATATTCGATGGTCAGCTTGTAGCGCGGCATCGCTGGCTCAGCCGAGGACCGGCGGCATCTGTCGCACGCCGGCAAGGAAGGCCTCGGCCTTGACCGGCGACTTGCCGGCGCGCTGGACGTCGGTGAGCCGGATGGCGCCGCTGCCGCAGGCGACGGTGAGGTCCTTGCCGATCAGTGTGCCGGGCGCGCCCGAGCCTTCGGCCAGCGTCGAGCGGAGAACCTTCACCCGCTCCGGCGCGCGGCCGAAATTTGCCTCGAACCAGGCGCCCGGATCGGGCGAGAGGCCGCGAATGTGGTTGTGGACGGCTGCGGCGTCGCGGCTCCAGTCGATGCGGGTCTCGGCCTTGTCGATCTTGCTGGCGTAGGTGACGCCGTCGTCGTCCTGGGGGGTGAAGGCGAGGCCGCCGCGCGAGAGGGCGGCGAGGGCGCGGGCCATCAGGTCGGCGCCGAGCCGGGCGAGACGGTCGGTGAGCTCTCCGGCGGTGGCGTCAGGGCCGATCGGCACCCGTTCGGCCATGGCCACCGGGCCGGTGTCGAGGCCCGCCTCCATCCGCATCACCTCGACGCCGGTCTCGGTATCGCCGGCCATGATCGCCCGGGCGATCGGCGCGGCGCCGCGCCAGCGGGGCAGCAGCGAGGCATGGAGGTTGAGGCAGCCTTCGGCCGGCGTCTGGAGAAAGGCGGTGGGAAGGATCAGGCCGTAGGCCACCACCACGCCGACGTCCGGCGCGAACTCCGCGAAGCGCGCGGCCTCCGCCGCGTCCTTGAGGCTTCGCGGCGTCAGCACGGGAATCCCGAGTTGCGCCGCAGTCTGGTGGACGGGAGACTTCCGCTCGGCCATGCCGCGGCCTGCGGGACGGGGCGGTTGGGAGTAGGCCACGACGACGTGGTGGCCCTGGCCGACGATCTCGGTGAGCGTCGGGACGGCGAAGTCGGGCGTGCCGAAGAAGGCGATGCGGAGAGTCATGGGCGGGGGATAGCCTCAGCCCGCCTGCCCCGCAAGCAAAAGCCCCCGCGCGGTCGGCGCGGGGGCCGGATGCCTGTCGCCCCGCCTAGCGGCAGCGCTCTCTGTAGGTCTTGCCCTTGTACCTGTAGGTGCACCAGCCGTTGGTTGACTCGACCAGAACGGCACCGGCCAGGGCGCCGACCGCACCGCCGACGAGGGCCCCGCCCCACGTTCCGGTGGCAAGGCCGCCCACTGCCGCACCCGTGGCGCCGCCGACGACCGCTCCCTGGCCCGTGGTGCACGCGCTCAGCGCCATTCCCGACGCGGCGACCGCCGCAATCACCGTCATTCTCATTGTTTGAAACTCCCCGACTTTGGGCGCGCAAGCCGCGACCGGCCGCATCCTGCCCCACGTGGCAGAAATGCGAAAGTCGGAGAAATGTTCCGAGTGACGCAGTTCACAGCCGGCCCCTCAAAGGGCCTGTGGTTTTCCCGAGATCTTCGCCTGTTTGGTGAACTTCCTGATCACCATGTCGCGCTTCAGTTTCGAGAGGTAGTCGATGAACAGTTTCCCGTCGAGGTGGTCGACCTCGTGCTGGATGCACGTCGCGAGCACCCCGCCAGCCTCGATTTCGCGGCTCTTGCCGTCGCGGTCGAGGAAACGGAGGCGAAGGCTCGCCGGCCGCTCGACCTCGGCGTAATACTCCGGAATCGACAGGCAGCCTTCCTCGCGCACGGACATCTCGTCCGAGCGGCTGAGGATCTCGGGGTTGATCATCACCACCGGGTCGCGCTCGGCAGTCTCGTCCTCGCGCTGGGCGACATCGAGGACGATGAGCCGTCGGGGCACGCCGACCTGGATCGCGGCAAGGCCGATGCCGGGGGCGTCGTACATCGTCTCCAGCATCTGGTCGGCAAAACGGCGGAGGTCGTCGTCGATCCGTTCGATCGGATCGCTGACGAGGCGGAGCTTCCTGTCTGGAAGGGTTATGATGTCGAGCGGCGCCACGAATGTCAGATATGAAAGCGCTTTGACGCGGTCAACCCTTCGGGAAACGCCATGACTAAGAAGCGCAAGCCGGTCGCGGGCAAGCCGCCTCGCAACCCCCACGCCAAGGCTCTCCGCAGCGGCGCCTTCAAGCCGAAGGTGCTTAAGCCGAAGGACCCTGCGGCGCGGAAACCCCGCTACCGCAAGCCGCTGGTCGAGGTCACCGAAGAGGAGGATCGGTCGTAGGGGATTTCGTTCATGTTTTGTGCTAGGGTCGCCGAATCGGCATGAGAGCGGGCGCATGAACGGAACCTTCGAGATCGGCAGCACTGTCCTCACCTATGCGGAAGCGGCGCTCGCGGCCTCCGCGCTCGCCGTGACGATCCTTGTCGTGATGCTTCTGGTCGCCTGGCGCCGTGCCGTGGCGCGTTCGGAACGGGGGCGGGTGCTCGAATCGCAGTTTGCCGAACTGGTTCGCGCCCAGAGCGAGATGCAGGGCCGCATGCAGACCATCGCCGAGGTCTTCGGCTCGCGGCAGTCGGACCTAGTCAAGGGCCTGTCGGAGCGCATGGACGGGCTCGGCCACAAGCTCGGCCAGTCGCTGACCGACAACACGCGGCGCACCCATGACGATCTCTCCCGCCTCGCCGAGCGGCTGGCGGTGATCGACAAGGCGCAGCAGAACATCACCTCGCTGTCGAGCCAGGTGGTCGAACTGCAGAAGGTGCTCTCCAACAAGCAGACCCGCGGCGCCTTCGGCGAGGCGCGGATGCAGGCGATCATCCAGGACGGCCTGCCGAACGGCGCCTATCGCTTCCAGGCGCCGCTCTCCAATGGCAACCGGCCCGATTGCCTCATCCTCTTTCCGAACGGCGCGCCCTCGCTGGTCGTGGACGCCAAGTTTCCGCTCGAGGGGTGGAACGCCATCCGCGCTGCCGAGAGTCCCGAGGCGGCCAAGGCCGCGGAGACCGCTTTTCGCCGCGACGTGGTCAAGCACGTCCAGGATATCGCCGCGCGCTATCAGATCGTTGGCGAGACCCACGACACCGCGTTCATGTTCGTGCCGTCGGAGTCGATCTTTGCCGATATCCACGAGCGCTTCGAAGACGTCATCCAGCGCGCCCATCGCGCCCGGGTGGTGATCGTCTCGCCGTCGCTCTTGATGCTGTCGGTGCAGGTGGTCATGTCGCTGCTTCGCGACGTGCGGATGCGCGAGCAGGCTCACGTCATCCAGCAGGAGGTGGTCAAGCTGCTCGACGACGTCTCCCGGCTCGATGACCGCGTCCGCCGCCTCCAGACCCATTTCGCCCAGGCCAACAAGGACATCGAGGAGATCTCGATTTCGAGCCGCAAGATCCAGAAGCGCGGCAACGACATCACCGACGTCGAGATCGAGCCCGAGAAGCCGTTGGCGCAGAAGCGCCAGTCACCGGCCAACAGCGATGGCCCGCCGGAATTGCCCTTCCATCGCTACGGCGAGGTCTAGTGGAGCGAATTTGACATTTGATAACCGCCCGCAGCGAACTCTCGGTCAAATGTCAAATTCCAAAGCTCCACCAGAATCATAAACTTGCTAGTGGTCCTTATGATTCCGACATTTGCTCGGTGCTCACGGGCTATGGGTAGCAAATGTCGGAATCGGACCACTAGAATCCCCGGCCGTCCTTGAGGAACTCGATCTCCTCGGGGGTCGATTCGCGGCCCAGCACGGCATTGCGGTGGGGAAAGCGGCCGAACTTCCGGATGATGTCGCGGTGCTTGGTGAAGTAGTCGAGATTGCCGCGGCGGCTCTCTTTCCACGAGTCGGGCGCGGAGACCGCCATCTGCGCAGACAGCATCAGGGCGTAGTCCTGGTCGGCGATATCCTCGCTATGCTCGAACGGCACGGCGATGAAGGTCTGCTCGAACAGATAGAACCGGTCGATCCCGCGGGCGGCCAGCTGTCCCGCGATCTCCCGGGCCTTGGCGTCATAGGCGAAGGCCTCGCCGGACTCGCGGAAGATGTTGCGCGGGAACTGGTCGAGCAGGACGACCAGCCCGACCTGCTCCTCACGCGACAAGGCGTCGAGGTCCCAGTCGACCGTGGCGGCGAGCGGGATGTATCGGCCCCAGGTCTCGCGGATATGGGCATCGGTCTCGTCCGATCGGCGAAACCAGATCTCGGCCTTTTCCGGATTGCGGTCGGTGGGGGACTTCAGTTCGCCGAACCAATAGCGGTGGATATCCCGGAGGACGGGCTGGAGGGCGGTCTGCTCGGCTGACGGCATGTCGGGAGGACCTCGATCGTTCGCTGCACTCTCCCTTTGTATGGCACATTGGCCCGGGCTCAAGGGCCGACCGTACGGCCGGCCCTTGCGCGTGGATCAGGTCGCGGCCGCGGCCTCGGCGAGCAGGCGCTCGAAAGTGTCGTGGTCCGGCACGGCGAAGCTGCCGCCCAGCAGGGCGTCCTGGAGATTGCGCGTCAGCCGCCGGGTGACGCCGCGGGCCACCGGCAGGTGACCCGAAACGATCGCCGTCGGGTCGAGCCGCTCGATGTTGCGGAGGAGCTCGCCGAACTTGGCGGCGTCCGCGGTCGCAAGCCACGGCGCGTCGATTGCCGCCCAGCTCAGCATGCCGTCGCGCAGCGCATCGGGGACGACGGATGCCGCCTCGGTCTCGGGCGCCTGCAGGAGCGCGCCGAAGGCGTCGGCACTGAACAGCACCCCGCTCTTGGTGTCGAAGAAGCCGGTGGTCTCCGGCGCGTCGTAATAGGGCGGCTTGAGCGGCACCAGGTTGCGGTCGCCGAGGTCGATCGTGCTGCCCGGCTCGATCAGGGTCACCCGGGACAGGTCCCGCTCCTGCAGCATGAGCTTGGCCATGCCCAGGAAGTTGGTGAGCACCTTCGCCTGCGGTGCCAGCGCGAGCACCGCATCGAGATTGCCGAGATGGTCGGCGTCCATGTGACTGAGGAAGATGTAGCGGAGATCGGCAGGATCGATCGCCTCCGAGAGGGCGGCAAGGAAAGGCTCCCGCAGTGCCGCCGCGCCGGTGTCGACCAGCATCGGCTGTTCGGCCCGGATGACGAAGGCGTTGACGGCGAGGACGCCGAGATCGGCGACCGGCATGAACGACGAGAGGGATAGGGTGTCGGGCGCGACGGTGTCGGCGCCGAGCATGATCGGCATTGTCATTTGGGGTCTCCTTGTGGAGCGAGTGGTCGCATATTGGATGAACAGTAGTGTTACGATAGGTGCCGCTTATCTCGCCCTTCGGCCCTTGTCAATGATCCAATGAACAGATATGTATCGCGAATGGCGAAGCGCACTTACCGGATGACGAAGCGGGCGGAGTCGCGCGATGAGACCCGTGCGAGGATCGTCGATGCGGCGATTGCCCTGCACGAGGAAGTCGGGCCCAAGGATACCACGATCAGCGCCATAGCCGAGCGGGCAGGCGTGCAGCGCCTCACGGTCTACCGTCATTTCCCGGATGACGAGACGCTGTTGCAGGCCTGCTCGTCCGGCTGGATCGCGAGTCATCCGCCACCGGCGCCCGAGAGCGTTGCCGGCGAAGGGGTGCAGGCGTGTCGGGGCGGGCTAGCCGCGCTCTATGCCTACTATTCCGATACCCGTCGGATGTGGACGAGCATCCTCCGCGACGAGGGTGACGTGGAGGCGCTTCGCGGCCCGCTTGGGGGCTATCGGCAGTACCTCGATCGTTACGCAGAGAGGCTTCATGGCGCGATCGTGCCTGGCGACCCCGGTCGCGACGTCCGGGTCACGCTCCGTCACGCGGTCGACTTCTCCACCTGGGTGTCGCTTACGGCGCGCGGCCTTTCCGATTCCGACAAGGCGGACCTCGTCATGGGCTGGCTGGGCGCGTCCGGACTCGCCCCTGTCCCGTCGCGCGGCATGTGACCGTCGTCACAATAGAAGAACAAAAGTGATCATCGAATATTGACGGCCAGCGCCATCTCCGCTAGGTCGCGCCTATCGTATGAACGATAGTGTTCATTGAAATGGAGACAGGAAATGACCGACTTCAACCGCATCGACCGCAACCGCCGGGTGGCCGAGGAGTTCATCTGGGGCACCCACACCGGCAATCTCGACGTCATTGACCGCACCGTCGCCGACACGCTGGTCTGCCACGGATTTCCCGGCGGCAACCCGACCGACCGCGAGAGCTACAAGGCCTGGTTCGCGAGCTTCGGTTCCGGTTTCTCGAACATGGGTTTCGAGGTGCTGTCAACCGTCGCCGACGAGGAGAAGGTCGCCATGCGTTGGCGTGTCTCGGTCGACCATACCGGCCCGTTTGCCGGCGTCGATGCGACCGGCAAGCGCGTCGTCTTCGACGGCATGGTGCTCTACCGCATCGACGACAGCGGCCGGATCGCGGAGACCTGGCTTCACATCAACGAGCTGTCGCTGCTCGGCCAGGTGGGGGCGCTGATGCCGCTTGCCGCGTGACTCCGAAGGACGCTGCCCACGGGCAGCGTCCTTCCCCTCCGCCGCGGATTGGTCGGGGACCTGATTGCCGCCAGATTGGCGTCGGCCGCAGCATCCGTGACGATTTCGAGCTACCCACTACGGACTGTAGCCGCCGTTTCCTTTCGCGCGCGCCGGCACTACATCCTTGGCCTCATGAAGGCCTTTGCCACCCTCCTCGACCGGCTGGTGCTGACCCCGCAGCGGAACGTCAAGCTCCGGCTGCTGGTCGACTATTTCAAGGCCACGGGCGACCCCGATCGCGGCTATGCCCTCGCCGCCCTAACCGGCGATCTCGACATCCCGAGCGTCAAGCCGGCGATGCTCCGTGCCCTCGTGACGGAGCGCGTCGACGATGTCCTCTTCGCCTATTCCTATGACTATGTCGGCGACCTCGCCGAGACCGTGTCGCTGGTCTGGCGGCCGAAGGCGGGCGGCGGCGCGCGGACCGAGGCCGGGGACCTCCGCCTCGCCACCGTCGTCGAGCGGCTGCGGCTCGCGTCGCGGAGCGAGGGGCCGCGCCTCGTCGAGGCCTGGCTCGACCGGCTCGACGCCAACGGCCGCTATGCGCTGATCAAGCTCGTCGCCGGCGGGCTCCGCATCGGCGTCTCGGCGCGTCTCGCCAAGCAGGCCCTCGCCATTCTCGGCGGCCGTGCCGTCAACGAGATCGAGGAGGCTTGGCCCGGCCTCGAGCCGCCCTATGCCGCCCTGTTCGCCTGGCTCGAAGGGCGCGGCGAACGCCCCGAGGCCGGCATCCTGGCGCCGTTCCGGCCGGTGATGCTCTCCCATGCCCTTGCCGATGCCGAGCTCGCGCTGATCAACCCGCGCGACTACGCTGCCGAGTGGAAGTGGGACGGCATCCGCGTCCAGGCGGTCCGCGAGCACGGCGTCGCGCGGCTCTATACCCGCACCGCCGACGACATCTCCCGCACCTTCCCCGATCTCGTCGAGGCGCTCGATTTCGACGGGTCGATCGACGGTGAGCTGCTGATCGGCGCGCGCGAGGACGCGGGTTTCGCGCTCGGCTCGTTCTCCGACCTCCAGCAGCGGCTCAACCGCAAGTCCGTCTCGGCCAGGCTGATGGAAAGCCATCCTGCCTTCCTCCGCGCCTATGACTGCCTGGCCGACGGCGACGAGGATATCCGCGGCCAGCCGTTCCGTGTCCGTCGCGCCCGGCTCGAGGCGCTGGTCGGTCGCTCGCTCTCGCGGCGGATCGATCTCTCGCCGCTCGTCCCGTTCGCCGACGGCGCCGGCCTCGCCGCGCTCCGCGCCGCTCCACCGGATCCCGTGATCGAGGGGCTGATGCTGAAACGCTGGGATTCGGTCTACGAGCCCGGTCGTCCCAAGGGGCCATGGTTCAAGTGGAAGCGCGACCCGCACACCGTCGACGCGGTGCTGATGTACGCCCAGCGTGGTCACGGCAAGCGCTCGTCCTACTATTCGGACTACACCTTCGGCGTCTGGTACGAGGGCGAGGCGGGCGAGGAACTGGTGCCGGTCGGCAAGGCCTATTTCGGTTTCACCGACGAGGAGCTGGTCGAGATCGATCGCTTCGTCCGCAACAATACCGTGAACCGTTTCGGTCCCGTGCGCGAGGTCGTGCATGGGCCTGCCGAGGGGCTGGTGCTCGAGGTCGCCTTCGAGGGGCTGCAGCGCTCGGCCCGGCACCGCTCGGGCATCGCCATGCGCTTTCCCCGCATCGCGCGCCTGCGCTGGGACAAGCCACCGTCCGAGGCGGACCGGCTGGAGACCCTGG
>Ga0207773_100600_pt1 | contig 13093 bp, 11 predicted proteins | sample TtaePargueraPR_2_FD_187281 | JGI IMG/M metagenome (GOLD analysis project Ga0207773, IMG submission 187281) | Aerobic enrichment media microbial communities from Bioluminiscent Bay, La Parguera, Puerto Rico - Tt and M1 (3) (SPAdes) | ecosystem: Environmental > Aquatic > Marine > Unclassified ...
ATGTCGGCTCGCCTTTCGTCGCGACGGACGAGGCGAATGCCGATCCGGCCTACAAGAAGATGATGGTGGCCGGCGGCGCGGAGGATGTGCTGACTTCTGCGCTCTTCACCGGCCATCCCGCCAACTACCTCAAGGGCTCTCTCCGCCGCGTCGGGCTTGATCCGGAGAAACTGCCGGAAGACTGGGACGTCAGCGTCATGCCGGACGACAGCCCGAAGCCGAAGGCCTGGCGGGAGATCTGGGGTGCGGGTCACGGCATCGGCGCGATCAAGGCAGTCGAGCCGGCCGGGCAGGTCGTCGACCGCCTGGAACGGGAATACAAGTCTGCTCTCGAGCGGCTGCGTGCGGAAATCTGTTAGGGGGATCTGATGGATCTTGGAATGACCGACCGGGTGAAACCGCTGATCGAGCAGGTGCGGCAGATGGTGAAAACCGAAATCGCGCCGCTCGACCGGGAATATCACGAAGAGGTCGGCCGGCATCCCTCCGGCGACCGTTTCCAGATGACCGATCGCCAACTGGAGATCCTGAACGGTCTCAAGACAAAGGCGAAGGAGCGGGGGCTGTGGAATTTCTGGCTGACGGACAGCGACAAGGGCTTCGGGCTGACCACCGTCGAATATGCCTATCTGGCGGAGGAAATGGGCAAGGTCGGCATTGCCGCGGAAGTCTTCAACTGCAACGCGCCGGACACCGGCAACATGGAGGTGCTGGAGCGCTACGGCACGGACGCACACAAGGCACGCTGGCTGAAACCTCTTCTGGAAGGCGAGATCCGCTCTGCCTACCTCATGACCGAGCCGGACGTCGCCTCGTCGGATGCCACCAATATTGCATTGACGGCAGAAAGGGACGGGAACGAGTGGATCCTCAACGGCGACAAGTGGTGGGCGACGGGGGCGGGCGACCCGCGCTGCGCGCTCTATATCGTCATGGCGGCAACCGACCCTGAAGCCGGGAAGCACAGCCGCCATTCCATGTTCCTTGTGCCGGCGGACGCGGCCGGCATCGAGGTTCTGCGGCCGATGCATGTCTTCGGCGCCGACGACGCGCCGCACGGCCATATGCATATCCGCTTCACCAATGTGCGCGTGCCGGCGGAGGACCTTGTGCTGGGAGAAGGCCGCGGCTTTGAGGTGGCGCAGGGCCGGCTCGGCCCGGGCCGCATTCACCATTGCATGCGCGCCATCGGCCAGGCGGAAAAGGCGCTGGAGATGCTGTGCAGGCGTGCCATGAGCCGCGAGGCCTTCGGCAGCAAGCTGATGGATCTCGGTGCCAATTACGACATCATCGCCAATGCGCGCATGGAAATCGAAATGGCGCGGCTCCTCTGTCTCAAGGCCGCCTGGGTGATGGACACGCAAGGAACGCGCGCCGCCCAGCCCTGGATCAGCCAGATCAAGGTGGTGGCGCCCCTGACGGCCCTGAAGGTGGTGGACGAGGCCATGCAGGTCCACGGCGCGGCCGGCATCAGCCAGGACTTTCCGCTTGCCGCCATGTGGACGCACCTTCGCACCCTCCGCTTTGCCGACGGCCCGGACGCCGTCCACCGCCGCCAGGTGGCGCGCACGGAGCTCAGGAAATATTCCAACGGGAAGCTGTGATGGGGGTTGCTCCTAGGCTTCGAAAGAGGAAGGTCTACCGTAAGCCCGTCCCTCCTCACAGCCTCATCCTGAGGAAGCGCGAAGCGCTGTCTCGAAGGATGGGCGGCGCACTCGGAGCCAGGCGGCCCATCCTTCGAGACGCGAGCAAGCTCGCTCCTCAGGATGAGGGGAGAGCAAGTGACAAGGATGGTCCGAAGGGTGAGCAAGCCCGGATGGCGGAGGGAAAATCTTCCCGATGACTGGCGCTACGGATCTCGACTTCAACGCCCTGACCGTCTGGCTGGAGCAGCACCTTCCCGGCTTCAAGGGGCCGCTCAGTGCGGAAAAATTCGACCGCGGCCAGTCGAACCCGACCTTTCTTCTGAAGGCGGCTTCCGGCGCCTATGTGTTGCGCCGCAAGCCGCCGGGCGTTTTGCTCAAATCCGCGCATGCGGTCGATAGGGAGTTCCGGGTGCAGCAGGCGCTGGCCGGCTCGGACGTTCCCGTTGCCCGGATGCATGTGCTTTGCGAGGACGAGGCGGTCATCGGCTCGGCCTTCTACATCATGAAACGTGTCGCCGGGCGCAACTTCGACGATCCGCGTGTGCCCGGTATCGACAAGGAGACGCGGGCAGCGCTTTATGACGAGATGAACCGGGTTCTGGCCGCCATTCACGGCATCGACCTCGAGGCGCGCGGTCTTGCCGATTTCGGCCCGGCCGGAAACTACTATCGCCGCCAGATCGACCGCTGGACCAAGCAGTACCGGGCGAGCGAGACCGGGTCCATTCCGGCAATGGACGATCTGATTGCCTGGCTGGATGGCCACGTGCCGGAGGAGGACGGCCGCCGCACGCTCGTCCATGGCGACTATCGCATCGACAATCTGCTCTTTGCCGAAGACGGCCCCGCCTGCGTCGCGGTGCTTGACTGGGAGCTCTCCACCATCGGTCATCCGTTTGCCGATCTCGCCGCCCTCGTCATGCAGTGGCAGCGCCCGACGGGAACCGAGGGAAGGGGGCTTGCCGGTGTCGACCGCGGCGCGCTTGGAATACCGGAAGACCAGGCATTCATCGATGCCTATTGCGCCCGCACGGGCCTCGCCGGCATTCCGGAGTTCGGCTTCTATCTCGCCTTTGCCTTCTTCCGCATGGGCGCCATCCTGCAAGGCGTCAAGAAACGCGCCCTCGACGGCAATGCCTCCAATCCGGAGCTGGGATTGAAACTGGGAGCAAGCGTGCCGGACTACGCTGCAGGCGGGCTGGCGGCGACGCAGGGACGCCGGTAACCCACCGGTGCCACCCTGGACGGAGCGAAGCGCAGATCCGGGGTGACGCCTCAAATGCATCGCAGGCCTCCCCCTACTCGTTCATCTCCGCAAAGGTCCCGCCGCTTTCCGCCATTTTCCTCAGCAGTTCCGGAACCTGCCAGTAATAGGCGTCTTCCTTGGCGTAGTCCTCGATCCGCTTGACCAGCTCGGCGGCGCCGATCGTGTCGGCGGTGTGCATCGGACCGCCTCGGAAACGGGGAAAGCCGTAGCCGTTGAGGAAGACCGCGTCGATATCGATGGGGCGGAGCGCAATGCCTTCGCCCAAGACGCGCGTTGCTTCTGAAATCATCGCCGTCATGAAGCGGCTGACGATCTCCTCGGCTTCGAAGCTGCGCGGTGTGACACCCGCCTTGGCACGTTCCTCGTCTATGATCGCGAGCGCGTCCGGGTTGGGCCGGGGACCCTTGTCGTCATAGATATAGAAGCCCTGGCCGGTCTTGCGGCCGAACCAGCCGTTTTCGCACAGCCTGTCGGCAATCGGGATGTAGCGCTCTTCGGCCGGCCGCGTGGCAGCGCGGCGCTTGTTGGCGGCCCAACTGATGTCGAGGCCGGCAAGATCGGCCACCTGATAGGGGCCCATGGCAAAGCCGAAGCCCCGCATCGCCGTGTCGATCTCCTCAGGCGACGCCCCGTCCATCATCATGTAGTCGGCGGCCTTCTTGTAGAACGTCATGATGCGGTTGCCGATGAAACCGTCGCAGACGCCGGAGCGCACCGCGATCTTCTTCAGCTTGCGCGCCAGGGCGAAGCCCGTAGCAACGACATCGGCACCGGTCTTGTCGGCAACCACCACTTCCAGAAGCCGCATCACATGGGCGGGCGAGAAGAAATGCAGGCCGATGACATCCTCAGGCCGGGAGGTCGTTGCAGCGATCTCGTTGATGTCGAGATAGGACGTGTTCGACGCCAGCACGGCACCCTCTTTGCAGATCTTGTCGAGCGCCCCGAAGATCTCGCGCTTGACGCTCATCTCCTCGAAGACGGCCTCGATGACGAGATCCACCTCGGAGAGGGCGGCGAGATCCGTCGAGGTGTTGAGCTTGTTGGCCAGAATATCGTCACGTTCTTCGGCCGACAGCTTGCCGCGTTTGACCGCGCCTTCCAGATTGCCGGTGATGGCCTGAACGCCGCGGCCGAGACCGCCCTCGTCGCGTTCGGTCAGGATCACCGGAAGGCCCGCCAGCAGGGCCGCGGTTGCGATGCCGGAGCCCATGGTGCCGCCGCCGATCACGCCAATGGAGTTGATTTGCCGCGGTTCTGCCGAGGCTTCCGGGATCTTCGTTACGGCGCGTTCGGAAAAGAAAGCGTGAATCAGGCCCGCACGCTGCGGGCTCTTCATGCATTCCTCGTAAAGCCGGCGCTCTTCCTTCATGCCTTCTGAAACGGGCAGATGGCAGGCTGCGACCGCATCGACGCATTTATGCGGTGAAAACAGCAGCGGCTGCGTTTTGGCAAGCTTCGCCCGCATCGTATCGATGGCGGCAGCGTCCGGGGTCGCAACGAGGTCGCCGGTCCGGCGGTGAGGCAGCGATCCGTCCCTGAGATCCTGCGCGGCAGCCAGGGCGACGGCACGCGGCTCGCCATCCGTGATCCGGTCGATCAGGCCGTGCTCAAGCGCCTCTTCCGCACTCACCTGCCTGCCGGTGGTGATCATGTCGAGCGCGTAGGAAATGCCGGCAAGGCGCGGCGCGCGCTGGGTCCCGCCTGCACCCGGCAGGATGCCGAGCGTCACTTCCGGCAGGCCGACCTTCGTGCCCTTCAGCGCCACGCGGGCATGGCAGGACATGGCAACTTCCAGTCCGCCGCCAAGCGTGGTGCCGTGCAGGATACAGACGATGGGCAAGGCCGAGCCTTCGATGAAATTGCAGAGTTCCGGCAGCCAGGGGTCGGCCGGCGGCTTGCCGAATTCGCGGATATCGGCTCCGGCGATGAAGGTCCGGCCCTTGGCATAAAGGGCGAGCACCTCGACGCCGTCAGCCTTCTGCAGCCTTTCAACGGCCTGCCAGAGACCGGAACGCACCGCGTGCGAAGCCGCGTTGACCGGCGGATTGTTCAGCGCGATCAGGCCGATGCCGTCATTGATCTCGATGGACACGACATCGTTGACGGCGGTTTCGCCGGCAAGGGGTTCTGTTGGCATGAAGTCCTCCCAGTGCCGCTACTGCGTGCGGGTTTGCGGCCGGATTGTCGATTGTAATGTTGCCTGGTCAAGCTGACCGAAGGGTGCAAGTTGATCCCGGTCAGTTTTTCGGCGGCGCTTTCGGGCTGAAGGCGCATCTGTCGGGTTTCAGGTCGATAAGCGGTGTGCCGTCGAGGCAGTCAAGACCGCGCACGATGAGGTTTGGCCCGTCGACGGAAACAAGCTTTGCCAGCACGGTGCCGATGGGGTTCGGGCGCACGGGTGAGCGCAGGGCGAAGGTGCCGAATGTGCTGTCGCTGTGCCCCGGGTTCTGGATGACGAGGTCGCGCCGCGCCTTGTCGAGCCAGTAGAGCAGCTCGACCTGGTCGTAATCCTCGATCCCCTTCAATGCCGTCACCCACGGCTCGAATATCTCTATCCGGCATTCCGGCCCGTCCTGCTTTCCCTGGCGCGGGCAGTCCTTGCGCTCCTTCCAGGGTGTGTGGATGCGGCCGATGAAATAGAGCCGGGCGTCGTCCGGCTCGGAAACGGGAACCATGACTTCATGCGGGCGGATGTCACTCATTGTTTTTCAAGTCCATCTGATGGGAGCGGTGCGGATCATGCGGACAGCCAGCGCACAGTACCGAATGCCGCCAGATCATAGCCTCCGAGCGCGGCCGCCCTGTCCCGGAACTCGGTCGTGCGGGCAAAGGCGAGCAGCGTCTGCACCGGTTCGGTGAAATAGGATCTGCGATCGATCAGAAGATCGAAACATTCGTTCGTCAGCGGCAGGAAGTCCAGCCTGAAGGGTCTTGCCATGGCCTCGATGCCGAGTGCCGCTTCCGCCTCGCCGGCGGCGACCGCGGCCGCCGCATCGCTTTCCGTGTGAACTGGAGAGCCGCTATCGGCAAGGTCGGCTTCCTTGAGCCCTGCCGTTGCAAGGAGCTGCGAAAACAGGAGCGCTGCGCCGGCGCCCGGCTGGCGCAGGGCCACGCGGCGGCCTTTGAGGTCTGCAATGGAACGAATGGAACCGGAGACTTCCGGCGAAACCAGCAGGCCGCGCTTGCGCACCGTCCAGCCGATGAGGACGGCGTCGCGTACGCCGCGGCCGCTGACGGAGGCAATGTTCCAGCCGCCGTCTTCCGGCAGATGCAGGCCGGCGAGCGCCGCCGCGCCCGCTTCGAACTTGTCGAGCCCGTCGCCGCTGCCGTTGCACAGCATCGCAAGGCCGCAGCCGGAGGCATGGATCGCCCAATCGAGCAGTGGGTCGTGCGAGCCGGCAAGAACGTCGGGACGGATGCTGGAAGCAGGGTTGTCGGAACCCGCGATCCAGGCCTGGAGTTCGCCTGCCGGGAACAGGAGCTTGCCGGTGATTCGCCGGTGCGGGATCTCGTTTGCCGCGGCAAGGTCGTAGACCTTCCGCTCCTTGACGCGCAGCAGACTGGCCACTTCCTTCGTGGTCAGGAAAGCGGGAGGTGGGGACTGGGTATCGGACAATTCAGTTCCTGCTTTTAAACCAGAAATTTAGCGAAGATACCCGGGAGGCACAAGGTGAGGTACAATACGGCCGGCATCCACCGCAGCCGGGGAATCGCCGGCCTTCCGCAAGGAGGCATAGCGCCTCCCAGGGAATTTTTGGGCAAAATGCAGTTGCCACGAAGAATTTTTCCGCGAAACTGTGAAAAATCGAAGGAATCTATTTTTCTGAAACGGGTCTGCCGAGAGGAATTGTCTCTCCCGGCGCGACTTGCTAATGAACTCTTAATGAAGGCCAAAAAGCCTCGCTCAAAGAAGCGGCAAAGGCTTCCGGGGGACACTAAAAGAAAATGGACTACTTTCTTCAACAGCTGATCAACGGCGTGACGCTGGGGTCGATCTACGGCCTCATCGCCATCGGCTACACGATGGTCTACGGCATCATCGGGATGATCAACTTCGCCCATGGCGACATCTTCATGGTCGGCGCGTTCATCGCGCTCATCTTCATCGTGGCGCTCGGCATTACGGCTTCCTTGCCGGTCGCGCTTCTGATCCTTGCGCTGATCGGCGTCCTGATCCTGTCAATGGCGCTGACGGCGGTCTGGGGCTGGTCGGTCGAGCGGATCGCCTACCGGCCGCTACGCGGATCGTTCCGCCTGGCGCCGCTGATCACGGCCATCGGCGCGTCGATCGCACTGCAGAACTTCGTGCAGATTTCGCAAGGCGCCCGCAACAAGCCGCTGCAGCCGCTGATTTCCGGCGGCTTCACCTTGAGCGACGGCGGCGCGGACGGATCCGGCTTCATCGTGCAGCTGTCCTACACGCAGATCCTGATCATCGTGGTGACCGTGGCGCTGATGATCGGCTTTACGCTGCTTATCAGCAAGACCTCCCTCGGCCGCGCACAGCGTGCCTGCGAGCAGGACCGCAAGATGGCATCGCTGCTCGGGGTCAACGTCGACCGGACAATTTCCCTGACCTTCGTCATGGGCGCCTCGCTCGCCTCCGTCGCCGGCCTGATGTTCCTGCTCTACTATGGCGTGATCGACTTCTATATCGGCTTCCTGGCCGGGGTGAAGGCTTTCACCGCTGCGGTTCTGGGTGGCATCGGCTCGCTGCCGGGCGCCATGCTGGGCGGCCTGCTCATCGGCCTGATCGAAACCTTCTGGTCCGGTTATTTCTCGGTCGAATACAAGGACGTTGCCGCCTTCTCTATCCTTGCGATCGTGCTGATCTTCATGCCCGAAGGCCTGCTCGGCAAGCCGGAAGTGGAGAAGGTCTGATCCATGTCAGCTAAATCAGAGAACCTCTTCATGGAGTCGCTCAAGGACGCGGCTGCGGGGGGCGTGATCGCGCTTGCCCTGTTCGGTGTCCTGATCGGCATGAAGGCCGAGGTCGCCAGCGGCCTCGGCGGTCAGCTTGGCATCGAATACCGCTGGTTGGCGGTTGCGATTGCCGTTGCGATCGTCTTCGTCGGCCGCTTGCTGCTCAATCTGTTTGTCTGGAAGGCTGATACGCCGATTACCCGGACGGCAAAAGGGGCTATGCCCAGTCTGCAGCCGCTTGCCAAACTCGGCAAATACGCAATGCCGGTCTTCTTGATCCTGGCCGTTGTGCTGCCGTTCCTGCTGATGTCGGCCTACGGTTCGCGCGGCTCGCGCCAGTATCTGGACCTCGCCATCCTGGTGACGACCTACGTGATGCTCGGCTGGGGCCTCAACATCGTGGTGGGCCTCGCCGGACTGCTCGACCTCGGCTATGTCGCCTTCTATGCGGTCGGGGCCTATTCCTACGCGCTGCTGGCCCAGTATTTCGGCTTCTCCTTCTGGATCTGCCTGCCGCTTGCCGGCATCCTGGCCGCCTTCTGGGGCATCATCCTCGGCTTCCCTGTGCTCAGGCTCAGGGGGGACTATCTGGCGATCGTGACCCTGGCCTTCGGGGAAATCATCCGGGTGGTCCTGCTCAACTGGTACGACTTCACCGGTGGTCCGGACGGCATTTCGGGCATCCCTCGGCCGAGCTTCTTCGGCCTCGAGTTCGAGCGCGGAGAGGGCGGCTTTGCCGAGACCTTCGGGCTGGAATACAATTCCATCCACCGCATCATCTTTCTCTACTACCTCATCCTGATCATGGCGCTCGTCACCAACTTCGTGACGATGCGCCTGCGCAAGCTGCCGGTCGGACGGGCCTGGGAGGCCCTTCGCGAGGACGAGATCGCCTGCCGCTCGCTTGGCATCAACACCACCAATACCAAGCTGACCGCCTTCGCGCTCGGTGCCATGTTCGGCGGGTTCGCCGGGTCGTTCTTTGCGACCCGCCAGGGCTTCATCTCGCCGGAAAGCTTCACCTTCATCGAGTCGGCCGTGATCCTGGCCATCGTGGTGCTCGGCGGTCTCGGCAGCCAGATCGGTGTCGTCATCGCGGCCATCGTGATGATCGGCGGGTTCGAGTTCTTCCGCGGGCTCGAGGAATACCGCATGTTGGTCTTCGGTCTGCTGATGGTGGGCATCATGGTGTGGAAGCCGCGCGGCCTCATTTCCACCCGCATGCCGTCGATAACCCTGACCGGCAAGAAGGCCAAGGGCATCAGTGCCGACCTCGTGCAGGAGGGCCACGGATGAGCTCCTGGGACAACAACCCGGTCCTGACGATCGAACACTTGACCATGCGCTTCGGCGGCCTGGTCGCGATCGACGACCTCTCCTTCAATGTCGGGCGCGGTGATATCACCGCCCTGATCGGTCCGAACGGCGCCGGCAAGACCACGGTCTTCAACTGCGTCACCGGCTTCTACAAGCCGACCGAAGGCCGGATCGTGATGAACCGCTCCAACGGCGAGCACTACCTGCTCGAACGCATGGCGGACTTCCAGATCTCGGCGAAGGCCAAGGTCGCCCGTACCTTCCAGAACATCCGCCTGTTCGGCGGCATGACGCTGCTGGAAAACCTGATGGTGGCACAGCACAATCCGCTGATGCTTGCCTCTGGTTATTCGCTTGCCGGCATCTTCGGCCTTGCCGCATTCAAGAATGCGGAGAAGAAGGCGGTCGACAGGGCACGCTACTGGCTGGAAAAGACCGGTCTCGTCGACCGGGCGGATGCGCCGGCGGCAGACCTGCCCTACGGCGACCAGCGCCGGCTGGAAATCGCCCGGGCCATGTGCTCGGGCCCGGAACTGCTGTGTCTCGACGAGCCGGCTGCGGGCCTCAACCCGAAGGAAAGTGCCGAGCTGAATGCGCTCCTGCAATATATCCGCAAGGAGCACGACACCTCGATCCTGCTGATTGAACACGACATGAGCGTTGTGATGGAAATTTCGGACCACGTCGTGGTTCTGGATTACGGCGAGAAGATTTCCGACGGAACCGCCGTCGAGGTCAAGGACGATCCGAAGGTGATCGCCGCCTATCTCGGCGTTCCGGATGAAGAAGTCGATGCGGTGGAAGAGGAGGTCGGCCTGTGACAGCCTCCGAACACCTGCTCGAGGTCAGGAACGTCGAAACCCATTACGGCAAGATCATTGCGCTAAGGGGCGTCGACCTGACCGTCAACCGGGGCGAGATCGTATCCCTGATCGGTGCCAACGGCGCCGGCAAGTCGACCCTCATGATGACCATCTGCGGCACCCCGCAGGCCACGACCGGCCAGGTCTTCTATGACGGCGAGGACATCACCCGCATGCCCACGCACGAGATCATGCGCAAGTCCATTGCGCAGTCTCCCGAGGGACGCCGGATCTTCCCGCGCATGAGCGTGATGGAAAATCTCGTCATGGGTGCGGAAATGGCCGGCAACCAGGATTTGGAAGCCAGCCTGCAGCGCAATTTCGACCTGTTCCCGCGCCTGAAGGAACGCCGCAACCAGCGCGGCGGCACCCTGTCGGGCGGCGAGCAGCAGATGCTGGCGATCGCCCGGGCGCTGATGTCCAATCCACGCCTCCTGCTTCTGGACGAGCCTTCCCTCGGCCTCGCGCCGCTGATCGTGAAACAGATCTTCGACGCGATCCGGGACCTCAACAAGAGCGACGGCCTGACGGTCTTCTTGGTGGAGCAGAACGCCTACCATGCGCTCAAGCTCGCCCACCGGGCCTATGTAATGGTGAACGGCAAGATCACCATGTCGGGCACCGGCAGGGAACTGCTTGCCCGCGAGGACGTGCAGGCGGCCTATCTCGAAGGCGGAAGACACTAGGGAAAACGTGATGGGCATTCTTTATCAGACAAATCTTGGCGTCTTCCTGATCCTCGTGTGTTGCCTGGGCGGCGGCGCGGCGTGGATGACGGGGCGCGCCTGCGCCAACACCTGGCGGCCGCTCTACGTGCTGTTCTGGTTCGTGTTCCTGCTGACTTTGGCGATCCGGTTCCTGACCTTCGCCCTGTTCGGGGGAACGTTGCTGTCTGTTCACTATCTTATTGTGGACTATGTCATTCTGCTTGCAATCGGGCTCGCGGGATGGCGGTATACCCGCACCAACCAGATGACGACGCAGTATGTTTGGCTTTACGAAAAGACGAGCCCCTTCAGCTGGCGGTTGAGGCAAGGCCAGACGGACACGTACGCTCAGGGGTAACGAATTCCAGCGGCGCGTTCTGCGCCGATGGGGAACCGGCCGGTAAGGACGAACAACAACAACGAACGTCCGAAGTCCGGCCAGAACGGAAGCAGCTGCTTCCAATCCAAGTGGTCCAGACAACTGGAACCAGGGGAGTTGATGATGAAAAAGTATCTTTTGGCTAGCGTTGCTGCAGTGGCCGGTATGGCTATGTCCACTGCGGCTTTTGCAGACATCGTGATCGCGACGGCTGGTCCGATGACCGGTCAGTATGCCTCTTTCGGCGCACAGATGAAGGCCGGTGCCGAGCAGGCCGTGGCAGACATCAACGCTGCCGGTGGCATCAATGGCGAACAGCTGGTTCTGGAAGTGGGCGACGATGCCTGCGACCCGAAACAGGCCGTGGCCGTTGCAAACCAGATGGTCGGCAAGGGCGTGGTCTTCATGGCCGGTCACTTCTGCTCGGGGTCTTCCATCCCGGCATCCGCCGTCTATGCGGAAGAAGGTATCATCCAGATTTCTCCGGCTTCCACCAACCCGAAATTCACCGACGAGCGTCCGGGCCCGGGCACCTATCGCGTGTGCGGCCGTGACGACCAGCAGGGTCAGGTTGCCGGTACCTATCTGGCAGAGGAATTCGGCGACAAGAACATTGCCATCGTTCATGACAAGACCGCCTACGGCAAAGGCCTCGCCGATGCCACCAAGGAAGTCATGAATGCAGCCGGCAAGAACGAAACGCTCTACGAAGCCTATACGGCCGGTGAAAAAGACTACACGGCGCTGGTTTCCAAGCTGAAGTCCGAAAACATCGATGTTCTTTATGTCGGCGGCTACCACACCGAAGCCGGCCTGATGAAGCGCCAGATGGTCGACCAGGGCATGGACACGATCCTGGTGTCCGGCGACGCGCTCGTGACCGACGAATACTGGTCGATCACCGGCCCGGCCGGCGAAGGCACCCTGATGACCTTCTCCCCGGATCCGCGCAAGAACCCGGGCGCTGCTCCGGTCGTGAAGGCGCTCGAGGATGCCGGCAAGACCGCCGAAGGCTATGCGCTCTATACCTACGCCGCTATCCAGGCCTGGGCCGACGCTGCCAAGGCGGCCGGTTCCACCGACTATGACGCTGTCGTCGAAGCGCTCAACACCGGCAACTTCTCGACCGTTCTCGGCGACCTGTCCTTCGATGACAAGGGCGATGTCACCCTGCCGGGCTATGTCTGGTACGAGTGGAAAGACGGCAAGTACGACTACAAATAAGCCGTAGGTTCCGACTTCAAGTCACTCCCGAACCCCGCCCGTTCATTCGGGCGGGGTTTTTGTTTGTCCGGAATGCCGCGTCTTTGGGCAGTTCGTCAGCCGGGGCGATGGAGACAGGAACGCACCGCGCGGACAGGGGTTTTGCCCTCATGCCGGAGCCAACCACTCCGGATGACGTTCCGGGAGCACTATGTGACGTTACGGGACAACTGGCGCAAGAAGTCCTGCGTGAATGTCTTGGACACGGTCAAAAAAAATCACTGTGCACTAACGGCATCTCACTCTGGTGGAAGTAGATATTCTCCGCCGGAGTCTTTGACTTGAGTAAAAGGTCCAGGATTTTTCGCGGCGCAAAATAATCAGTCGCTAACTGACTAAAAAATATTCATTTTTTTGATAATACCCCTTTTCTTGCGGCGGCTTTTTTGATTAGTTATGTCCGTCCGCACACATCGATAGCTCAGAAACGACTGGCCTTGGCCGAGAGATATTGATTGTGCATCTAAGAATATAAAATGAACCGGACTTGGGGACACTATGGCGAAAACACGGGGCGCTGCTGTTAAGTATGACAGCGTTCAAAAAAGCTATGACGGGGAAAGCCTGGTCGTAAAGAACCTCAACCTCGACATTCCGCCTGGCGAATTTCTGACCATGCTCGGCCCGTCCGGGTCCGGCAAGACCACCTGCCTGATGATGCTGGCCGGTTTCGAGCCGGCGACGCACGGCGAGATCTATCTCAACGAGCGGCCGATCAACAACGT
>Ga0207773_100601_pt1 | contig 13081 bp, 11 predicted proteins | sample TtaePargueraPR_2_FD_187281 | JGI IMG/M metagenome (GOLD analysis project Ga0207773, IMG submission 187281) | Aerobic enrichment media microbial communities from Bioluminiscent Bay, La Parguera, Puerto Rico - Tt and M1 (3) (SPAdes) | ecosystem: Environmental > Aquatic > Marine > Unclassified ...
CGACGATGGTGAGCGGCCCCGTGGTCAGCGGCACGATGACGTAGTCGAGCTCATGGCGGTGGAAGCCGGTCTCGCCGCGCGGCGGGAAGCGCCACAGCGTCACGCGGGTGCGCGCGTTGTCCTCCTGAACTTCGCCGGTCGCCTTGGCTGTCATCGCGCTGCTCCCTTCGCTGTGCGCCTGCCATTATCGCCCGGATCAGGCGGCGAGGCCAAACGCGAAGATCGCGACGCCGCCGCCGGCCAGCGCCGCCGCGCGCTGCCACAGCGGATCGCCGGCGCCGATTAGCGCGCGGCTGACGAGCCAGAGGCCGAAGCCGATCTTGCCGAGCGCGACAAGGGCGAGCAGCGGCGCCGCGTCGGGCGCAATGAGCGCGGGGTTGGCGACGAAGGCGAGCGGCACGAGGTAGAGCCCCAGTCCCAGGCGCATGGCCTGTCCGGCGACCGGCACCCAGGGAGTCTCGGCCATGCCGGCGGCGATGAAGACGGTGCCGCAGACCGGCGGCGTGATGGTGGACAGCAGGGCGTACCAGAAGACGAAGAGGTGCGCCTGCAGGGCCGGCAGGCCGAGCTGCTGCAGCGCCGGCCCGGCGACCGAGATGCAGATCACGTAAGCGGCGGTGGTCGGCACCTCCATGCCGAGGATGAGGCAGGCGAGCGCCGTCAGGACCAGCGCGCTCCACAGCTCGCCGCCCGATAGCGCGATGATCACCGAGGTCACCTTTACGCCGAGGCCGGTGAGGTTCAGCACGCCGATGACGATGCCGGCGCAGAGGATGATGGCGGCGATGGCGGCGATCTGGCGCGCCGCGTCGTTGCACGCGGTCTCGAAGCGGCCGAGGCCGTCGCTCAGCGAGACCCGGCCGCGCCGGTCGGCCGCCAGCAGCAGGGCCGCCGCGGCAATGGCGAGGCCCGCCGCGTACTGGGGCGTGTAGCCGGTGGTGAAGAGCACGCCGAGCAGGATGCCGAAGGGCACCAGGAAGAACGGCACGGTGGCGAGCAGCGTGGCGCGGTCGGGCAGCTCGGCGCGCGACAGCCCCCTCAGGCCGTGGCGCCGCGCGAAGCGGTCGACGCCGCACCAGGTGGCCCAGAAGAACAGCAGCGCCGGCAGGATGGCCGCCGCCATGATCGCCGTGTAGGGCAGCCGCAGCAGCTCCACCATGATGAAGGCGCCGGCGCCCATCAGCGGTGGCATGATCTGCCCGCCCGAGGAGGCCACTGCCTCGACCGCCGCCGCGAAGGAGGCCGGGTAGCCGAGGCGCTTCATGGCCGGCAGCGTGATGGCGCCGGTCGAGGCGACGTTGGCCGAGGCCGAGCCGGAGATCGAGCCGAAGAAGGCGGAAGACAGCACCGCCACCTTGGCCGCGCCGGCGCGGAAGCGCCCCGCCAGGCGCGTCGCCAGCGCCATGAAGCCGAAGCCGCCCTCGCCGGCGCCGACGAAGGCGCCGAGGATGACGAAGACCGCCACCACGTTCACCGACACGCCGGTGAGCTCGCCCCAGATGCCGCCCTCGGCGATGGTGAGCGTGCCGAGGAAGGAGTTCAGCGGAATGCCGGGATGGCCGAACTGGCCGGGCAGGTACTGCCCGAAGAGGCCGTAGGCCAGCGCGGTCAGCGCCACCAGCGGCAGCGCGAGCTTGATCGCGCGTCGCGCCATCTCCAGCACGGTGACGACCAGCACGCCGGCCATGATGTACTGCAGCGGCCCCTTCAGGCTGCCGTACTGCTCGTCCAGCGTCTCGAGGTTCACGATGATGGCGAGGCAGCTCGCGAGACCGGCGAGGCAGAGCAGCCAGCCCAGCCAGCGCAGCAGCGGGTTCTCCTCGCGCAGCGCGACGAAGATCCACGGCAGCGCCAGCATGAGGTGGATCGGCCGGCTCACCAGGTTCGGGATGAGCCCGGCGAAGATGAGCCAGAGATGGAAGCCGACGGACGCGATCGCCAGCAGCGTGAAGAAGACGCGCCAGGGCAGTGGGCGCCGCTGCGTGTCGGCGCCGGCTGTCGCTTCGCTTGCCACCGTTTCTGTCGGCCCGCGCCCGCGCTTCCGGTTCTTACATCAGGCCGCCGGGAATCTCGAAGCCGGCTTCCTTGTAGTACTTCACCGCACCGGGATGCAGCGGGGCGCCGAGGGTCTCCAGCATCGCCGGCGCGACACCGGTCCACCAGGGATTGGCCTCGGCCATCGCGGCCTTGCTCTCCCAGAAAGTCTTGGTCATCTGGTAGGCCGTCTCTTCGTCCATCGCGCTCGTGGTATAGGCGCCGACCGGCAGCGAGGTGGTGACCACGTCCTCGTCGATGCCCGGGTAGGTGCCGGCGGGGATCACCAGCTTTGTGCGCCCAGTTGCGGCGACCTGCTCGTCGGTCATCGACAGCAGGCGCACCTCGGTGCCGGCCGCAGCCTCCATGACGTTGGGCGCCGGATAGGAGCCCGCGGTGGCAAAGCCGGCGACCTGGCCGTTCTTCAGGGCCGGCACCGCCGAGCCCAGCTCGACATCGACCAGGTTCACCTTGCCGCCGACGCCGAAGGTCTCGAAGTTCTTCTCCGCCTCGCTGGCGCCGAAGCTGCCCTTGCCGATGATGAAATCCTTGCCGGCGAGGCCGGCAAAGTCGGTGACGCCGGAATCGGCACGCACCACGTAGTGCATGGTGAGGAAGGGAATCGGGAAGAGGCTGCGCAGCGCGTCGAACGCTGGGTCCTTCGGCTCGAACTGGCCCTTGCCGCTCATGGCCGCCTGGGCGAGCGCCGGCGGCGTGGTGAAGACGTAGTTGCCGCTGCGGTTGGCGGCCTCTTTCACGTTCTGCACCGAGCCCTGGCTCTCCTCCACCGTGACGATCACCTCGCCACCGGTGCCGGCCTTCATGGCCTCGGCGATCTGCACCGCCATCTGGTAGTAGGACGTGCCGGACTTGGCGGACTTGAAGGTGACGCGGGTTTCGGCGGCGGCGCCACCGGCGCAGACGAGGGCGAGAGCGGCGGCGAGGGCTGCGGCCGCCATTTTTGTGGCGGGCCTGTTGCGAGACGTGATGCACGACATTTGGGGGCTGCTCCCTGGTGTGGCCGCGGGGCCGTTATCTCTCCAGCGATGAATAGCCGGCAGAGCGCCGGGCGTAAAGGCCGCGGCAAACCTTGCCGGCGCCTTGCCAGCCCCCATATGCAGCCTCAGCGATAACGCCCAGGGAACAGAGGAGCGCCTGCCATGAAATGTCCTGTCGACAATGAGACCCTGGTGATGACCGAGCGCAACGGCGTGGAGATCGACTACTGCCCGAGCTGCCGTGGCGTCTGGCTCGACCGCGGCGAGCTGGATAAGATCATCGACCGTGCCGGCGCGGCAGCGGAGCCGGCCCCGCGGCAGGAGTATCGGGACGAGCGGCGGGAGGGCCGGCGCGACGACCGGCGCGACGAGCGGTCACATTACGGACACAAACCCTACCGTAAGAAGAAAGAGTCCTTCCTGGGCGAACTCTTCGACTTCTGAATCGCCTGAAACCCCTTCCGCCCGAGAGAAGTTGGTGGAATAACAGCGCGTCTCCACCGACATGTCTGCGTGGGAACGCGTCACAGCCAACGGAGGATCACCCTGGTCGACCAGTCGGTTACCGTGCGCCGCACGATGTCGCGCTCGCTGCTGATGGCGCTGCGCCGCTGCGGCGACGCCTCGGCGGTGCCGCTCGGCACCGTGCTGTCCGATCTCGGCAACCGCTCCTTCGGCTGGTCGATCCTGGTGTTCGGGCTGATCAACCTCATCCCCATGCCGATCGGCTCGCAGATGGTGACCGGCCTGCCGCTGCTGCTGCTGGCGGCGCAGATGATCCTCGGCTTCCACCACGTGCGCCTGCCGGCCTTCATCAACGAGCGCCGCGTGTCGCGGCGGCGCTTCCAGGAAGCGGTGCTGCGGCTGCGGCCGGTGCTGCGGCCGCTGGAGCGAGTCATCCGGCCGCGCCTCGCGTGGATGTTCCAGCGCCGCTGCGAGCGACTCATCGGCGGCTTTCTCTTCCTGGTGGCGGTGGCGCTGGTCCTGCCAGTGCCGCTGAGCGGCTTCATCTCGGCCTTCGCGCTCTTCATCACCGGCGTAGGCCTTGCCGAGCGTGACGGCGCGATCACCCTGCTGGGCCTGCTCATCGGGCTTGCCGCGCTCACGCTCACCACGGTCGCCGGCATCACCATCTTCCTCGGCGTACAGGCGGCGACCTGATTAGCCCCGGGGCCGCCGGCGCTTGTGGAAGGCCGACCTCAGAGACAGGCGCCGAGGGGTATCCCGTCCAGCGGGCAGCATTGAATGTCAGTCGGCGGAAAGTCCCTGGTGGTGAGGCCGGGCCCGCGCGGCCTTGCGTAGTTCGTTGCGCCGAGGATCACGGAGACCTGCCCGTCGTCGGCGCGCAGCGGCAGCATCAGGCGCTCGACGCGCGCCGTCTCGTCGCCATTCGCCAGCATCACGATTCCTTCGGCGCGGACGAGCTGGCCGCCGTCCAGTACCGCTTCCCAGCGCGGCCGGAACATGTCGAGAGCCGGCTGGCTGAACAGCGATGCGGTGTCGGTGCCGCGCCGGATGCCGCCGTGGATCGCGGTGATCGCCTCGCCGGCCAGACGGTAGCGATAGTGGCCGTCCGCGTGCCGCTCCATGAGCCAGACCATGTCCAGGCAGTCTTTGAACTGCATCGGGTCGACGGCACCGCGACGGGGAACCGCCTCCTCCTGGCGCAGCGCGAGCCAGTGCCGGATCATCGATCTGAATCGAGGATCGGCAAATCCGGACAAGAACTGATCGATTTCCAGCTCGCTCCACGAGCTCCCGCCACCCTGCATGCCCACCGCAGCTCCCGCGCAACCAACGGTTATAGAACTAGGCTGGCGGCGGTAAACACCCTGTTAACGACGGCGATATTCCTGCTTTCGAAAGGTTCTATTCGGCCGCCGCTGCGGCCGGCGTGGCGCTGCGGCCGAGCAGCACCTCCTCACCCGGGCGCGGGTGGCGCGGCACGTTCAGCGCCAGGATCAGCGAGCCGCAGGCCATGGCGCTGCCGGCGAGGAACACCGCCGCCGGCGAGGCGAGCCAGAGGAAGCCGAAGGCAGCCGGGATGACCACCGCGGCGATGTGATTGATGGTGAAGCTGACGCCGGCGGTGGAGGCGATGTCGGCCGGGTCGGCGATCTTCTGGAAGTAGGTCTTGATGGCGATGGCCAGCGCAAAGAACAGGTGGTCGACCACGTAGAGGCCGGCAGCGAGCGTCGCGTCCTCCACGAAGGCGTAGGCGGTGAACACGCCGATCAGGCCGAGGTACTCGAAGATCAGTGCGCGGCGCTCGCCCACCCGGGCAATGAAGCGGCCGATCTTCGGCGCCAGGACCATGTTGATGGCGGCGTTCAGCAGGAAAAGCAGCGCGATGGCGCCGACGTCGTAGTGGAACTTCTCCACCATGAGGAAGCCGGCGAAAACGACAAAGATCTGCCGCCGCGCACCGGACATGAAGACCAGCGCGTAGTAGAGCCAGTAGCGCCGGCGCAGCACCATGTGCTTGTGCTGCTCGACCGGCTGAGCGAACTGCGGAAAGCCGAGCCAGGCGACGAGGGCGATCGCGGCGGTGGCGCCGCCGCCGATCATGTAGATCCACAGGTAGTCCATCGCCAGCAGATCGCTGGTGAGCCACACCAGGCCGTAGACGACGATGGAGGCGAAGGCGCCGACCGAGATGATGCGCCCCAGGGTCTCCGGCGCACGCGCCTTGTCGATCCACTGCAGCGACAGCGAGACCTGCAGGGTCTCGTAGTAGTGATAGCCGAGCGACATCACCAGCGTGGTGACGTAGATGCCGAGCACCGACGGGAAGAAGCCGGTCGCCGCGGTGCCGAGGCCGAGCAGCAGCAGGGACAGCATCGCCAGGCGCTGCTCGCGGATGAGCAGCAGCAGGAAGACGACGCCGAAGGCGAGGAAGCCCGGCACCTCGCGCAGCGACTGCATGATGCCGATCTCGACGCCGCCGTAGGCGGCGCGCTCGTAGGCGAAGTTGTTGATCAACGCCTGCCAGGTGGCGAAGGACAGCGGCACCGCGGCGGCCATGAGCAGCAACAGGGTCTCAGGGCGCTGCCAGCGGGCGAGGCGGCCTGCGGCACCCGTCAGGGCGGGCGGGGGAAGCTCGGTAGCGGTCATGGCGCAGGATATTGCCGTTCCCGTCGCTGCCCGTCTCGCTATAGAATGCCAAGCGATGACGCAAAACCGCCAAGGCGCCGCCCGCTGGACGCGGCCGCCGACCGACCCGCTGCCGCCCCACCCGGGCAACCTGGACGACCCCGGCCGGCCGATCGCGCCGCTGGCCGTCGACTATGCGGGCCCGTGGCTGCGGCCAAGGCACCACCACCGGCGCGGCCAGCTGCTTTACGCTGACCAGGGCGTCATGCAGGTCGCCACCGCCGCCGGCACCTGGGTGGTGGCGCCGGAGCAGGCGGTCTGGGTGCCGCCCGGCGTCGAGCACCAGGTGGGCCACCGCTCGGACGTCGCCATGCGCACCCTCTACATCGATCCGGAGGTGGCGCGCGCGCTGCCGGGCGAGTGCTGCGTGGTGGCGGTGCCGCCGCTGCTGCGCCAGCTCATCCTGCGCGCCGTGCAGATCGGCCTCGACTACCACCCCGGCAGCGCCGAGGCGCGCATCATGGCGGTGATCCTCGACGAGCTTCGCGCGCTGAAGCCGGAGCCGCTGCATCTGCCACACCCGCGCGACGCGCGCCTGCGCCGGATTGCCGAGGCGCTTATCGCCGATCCGGCCGACGGCCGCGCCCTCGCCGACTGGGCACGCGCGGCCGGCGCCAGCGAGCGTACGCTGGCACGCCTCTTCGTGAAGGAAACCGGCCTCACTTTCGGCGGCTGGCGCGAGCGGCTGCGTCTCACCGCCGCCATCGCGCGGCTCGGCGAGGGCCAGCCGGTGACCGCGGTCGCCTACGACCTCGGCTACCAGAGCCCCAGCGCCTTCATCGCCATGTTCCGCCGCTCGCTCGGCGAAACGCCGGGACGGTATCTGAAGCGCGGCAGCGAGCGGCCGAACGAATCGACTTAGCGCGGCGCTTTCACCGGCAGCCGCTTCAGCAGTGCCTCCGCTGCACGGCGGTCGGCGCTGTCGTCGTCAAACTCGGGTGCCTCGAAGGCGTCACGCAACGGCTCGAGGATTTCTCGCGCCTCCTCGGCACGGCCCTGATCGCCACGCAGCCGCGCCAGGCTGGTCGCGGCGCGCAGCTCCCACAAACGGGCGCCCTGCTCGCGGGCCTGCTCGCGGGCCTTGAGGAAGCAGACCTCGGCGGCCGCCTCGTCCGGCTGTGAAGCGCGGCGCAGCAGCTCACCGCGGCCGCGGTGCAGCTCGGCCTCGTACCAGCGCTCGCCGGTCTGTTCGACCAGCTCCAGCGCCTCGGCGATGCGAGCGAGGCCGTCGTCGATGCGGCCGGCGCGGCCCAGCATCTCCGCCAGCACACCCAGATAAAAGCAAACCTCGATCACCTCGCCGGTCGCGCGGTGCTCAGCCAGCGCGGTCTCGAAGGTGGCGATGCCGGCGGCGAGGTCGCCACCGGTGGCGGTGACCCAGCCTTCAAACATCGAGCCCAGCGAAAGCCAGTGCGGATAGCCCTTGTCGCTGGCGACCTCGATGACCTTGCGTGCGCAGGCGGCAACGAGGGCCGGTTCGTCGCGCAACTGATGCAGGTAGCAGGCATTGCCGTGCGCGACGACGAGGTCGTACCAGCCGCCGCTAGCCTCGGCGACCTCCATCGACTGGCGGCATTGCTTCAGTGCCGTCGCCGGCCGGCCCATGACGAAGGAGGTCCAGGACAGGTAGCAGAGGTCGATGACAGGCGATTCGGGCCGGTCGGCCTCGCTGCCGCTCTTGTGCCGCTCCGGGTCGTTCAGCGCGAGGGACTCCTCCAGATGCCTGCGCGCCTCGGGGAAGTCGCCCAGCCCGAAGGCAGTCCGGCCGATGGCCATGTGGCCGCGCAGCAGCGCCCGCTCGTCGCCGAGCTGTCTGCCGAGCTCGAGCAGGGATTCGCCGAGCGCGCGCGCTTCCTTCAGCTGCGCATTGCCCTGGTGGAACAGGAAGCTGCCGTAGAGGATGCGGGACAGCACGGACTTGTTGTCCGGGCCGCAGAGCGCGCGGGCGCGCGCCCAGGCCGCGCCGGTCTCCGGTGCGCCGGTGCCTTTCACGGCGCGCAGGGCGGTGGCCTGCGCCACGCGCAGCTGCAGCTCCAGCGCCGCGTGCTCGGCCTCGTCGGTGATGGCCGGCAGCAGCCGGAGGCCGAGCTCGATCTCGGTGGCGGCCTCGGTCATGGCGGAGCGCTGGATCGCGCGCTCGCCGGCTTGCAGGCGGTAGGCGATGGCGCGCTGCAGCTGGCTCGATTCGGTGAAGTGGTACGCCAGCAGCTCCGGCTCGACGACGGCCAGATGCGGGCTGCGGTCCTCCAGGTAGGCGGCGATGGCGCCGTGAAGGCGGCGCCGCCGCTTCTTCAGCAGGCTGTTGTAGGCCATCTCCTGCACGAGGGCGTGCTTGAAGCGGTAGGTCGCCTTGGGCGGCGTGCCCGCCTGGTAGAGCAGCTCGGCTTCGACCAGCCGCTTCAGCGCGAACTTCAGGTCGTCCTCCGGCAGGGTCGAGATCGCCGCCATCATGCGATAGGAGAACTCGCGGCCGACCACCGCGCCGATCTGCGCCACCTCGCGCGCGCCGGGATAGCGGTCGAGCCGCGCGAGCAGCGAGCCGCGCAGCGTGGTGGGAATGCTGAGCGACGGCTGGTCGCCGGCCATGGCGTAGCGGTCGCCCTGCTCCACCACAGCGCCGGATTCGAGCACCGCCTTGGTGAGTTGCTCGATGAAGAGCGCGACGCCGTCGGTGCGCTCCGCAATGGTGTCGACCAGCTCCTGCGGCAGCGCCTTCTGGCGGGCGATGTGCCGGATGATGGTCTCGCTCTCCGGGCGCTGCAGGCCGTTCAGCATCAGGCCGGTGGCCGGGAAAAGGTGGCGCATCTCCGCCTCCGCCTCCGGCCGCAGCGTGAGCGCGAGCAGGATCGGCAGCCCGGCAATGCGCAGCGACAGGCGCTGCAGCAGCTCCAGCGAACTGGGGTCGATCCAGTGCAGATCCTCGATGATCAGCAGCAGCGGGCGCTTGCGCGCCAGCACCTCGATCTCGCGCACCAGCAGCTCCAGCAGGCGGTCCATGTCGGCCTGGCCGTCCGCCAGCGCCTCCTCCTCGCCGGTGTCGAGCAGGAACAGCGGCGCCATCAGGCGCAGCAGCTCTTCGGGATTGCCTGAGGCCTGCTTGGCGAGCCCGCGCAGCTTGGCGAGGGCCACCATGGGCGCGTCGTCGCTGGCCAGGCCTGAGAGACGGCGCAGCCGCTCGATCAGCGGGAAGAGCGCGCTGCTGCGGTGGAAGGGCGTGCAGTGGAAGCTGTGGCAGACGAAGTCCTGGTCGCCCAAGCGCTCGACGAAGGCGCGCAGCAGGCGCGACTTGCCGATGCCCGCCTCGCCCGACAGCAGCACGATCTGGCCATGGCCGCTGCTGGCCATGCGCCAGCGGTCGAGCAGCAGGGTGATCTCGCCGGTGCGGTTCACGAAGGGCACGAGGTCGTCGGCCTGCAGGGCCTCCATGCGGCGCTCGAGGTCGCGCGGGCGCAGCACCCGCCAGGCCGGCGCCGGCCGCGCGATACCCTTCAGCGTTTGCGGCCCCAGGTCATCGCAGTCGAAGGCGGCGCGGGCCAGGCTGTGGGTCGTGCTGTCGATCACCACGCTGTCCGGTGTGGCGACAGCCTGCAGGCGGGCGGCGAGATTGGGCGTCTCGCCGACGGCGGCGAACTCCTGCGCAGAGCCCGTGCCGATGAGATCGCCGACGATCACCGGGCCCGTGGCGATCCCGATCCGGGTGCGCAACTTGAGATTGTCCTGCGGCCGCAGCTTGCCGACGGCCTCAACGATCTCGAGTCCCGCCCGTATCGCGCGCTCGGCATCGTCCTCATGGGCGCGCGGGAAGCCGAAGTACACCAGCACCCCGTCGCCCATATAGCGCGCCACGTAGCCCTCCAGGCGCGCCACCACGCCGGCGCAGGCGTCCTGGTAGGCGCGTACGATGGTGCGCAGGTCCTCGGGGTCGTAGCGCGCGGCGAGCTCGGTCGAGCCGACGAGGTCGCAGAACATGACGGTGAGGTGACGCTGCTCGGCGCCCGCGTCCTCGCCGGGATCGCCGGTCGCGGCGGCGGGCCGCCGGGTGGCCATGCCCTCGGCGCCGGGGCCCGACAGCGCGGCGATGGCACGCAGCAGTTTCTTGCGGTCGCCGAAGGATACGCCCAGTTCGACGAGGTCGGCCTCGGTCAGCTCTGACAGCACGTCGACGTCGATGTCTTCGGCGGCGAAGGTCTCCGCGTAGCGGTCCAGACCGAGGCGCTGCAGCCAGCTGTGGATGGAACTCATACCGCGACTACTCGTCCTTCCGGCCGCACCGTCCTCCGGCGGCCGTTCCGCTCCGACGTTTGAACCCCTTACCGCCTCGGCGGCAAATCAGTCTAGCCGCCGAAATATCCGCGATCACAGACAATCTTATATGGTAAAGAAATTTCCACCGGGACGGTGGCATTTGGCTGCCGGTGACCGGTTGGCGTGTGCCCGTTCGAGAGGGCGCTACAGGGGATCGGTTGTGGGGGACTCAGCATGTCATATGCGCTGACGGTGGCCGCCTTCGTGCCGCTGGCGGCGGCCGCCTGCGCGCTGGTGGGGCTCGGCCTCGCGGCGCGGGCGCGAAGCCGCCAGCCCGCGCGCGACCCCGGCTTCGGCCGCCGGCGCTCCGCCCTCGGACGGCTGTCGCGTGGGGCCGCGCCGTCGGCGGCACAGCGTGAGCCCCAGTCGGCGTCTCAGGAGCCACGGCGCGAGGCCCAGGTTGCGCTGGCGGGCATGCCGCCGCGCGCCATCCGCACGACCATCTCCACGGCCGGCCGCCTGCCGACCCTGCTGTTTTACCTGCCGGTGCTGCTGCACTGCCTGCGGCTTGCGCTGCGCCATCGCGGTCTCATGCTGCCCTCGGTCGCCAACCCGCACATCCTCTGCGGCGGCTTCCGCGGCGAATCGAAGATGTCCTACCTGGAGCAGATCCCGGCGCCGTTGCAGGGCTGGGTTGCGCCCTCCGCGCTCTTCGTCGCCACGCCGGACCTGCGGCGCGCGGAAGGCCGCGCGCGCCTCGCGCGCCAGATCCATGGCCACGGCCTTGCCTTTCCGCTGGTGGTGAAGCCGGACATCGGCTCGCAGGGCTACGGCGTCCGGCTGGTTCGCGACCTCGCGGAGCTCGGCGCCTACCTGGAAGGCTTTCCGTCCGGCGAGGGCTTCATCCTGCAGCACTACGTCGACTGGCAGGGCGAGGCGGGGGTGCTCTACGTGCGTCTGCCCGGCGAGCCGCAGGGCCGCATCTTCTCGCTCGGCTTCCGCAGCTTTCCTCACGTGGTGGGCGATGGTCGGCAGACGCTGGAGGCGCTCATCGCGACCGACCCGCGCACCAGCCGCATGGCGCGGCGCCACCGCAAGGCGGCGGCCGCGCAGCTCGCGCGCGTGCCGGCGAAGGGCGAGCTGGTCCGCCTCTCGCTGCTCGGCAGCGTGCGCACCGGCGCGCTCTACTACGACGGCGGCGCCTACATCACCCCGGCGATGACCGCGCGCTTCGACGAGATCGCGCGCGCCATGCCGGAGTTCTACTTCGGCCGCTTCGACGTGCGCTTCCGGACCATCGAGGCGCTCGGCCGCGGCGAGGACTTCCAGATCCTCGAGGTGAACGGTGCCAGCGCCGAGGCGATTCACATCTGGGATCCCGAGCAGACCGTCACCGAGACCTACCGCGTGCTGTTCGAGCAGTTTCGACTGCTCTACGAGATCGGCGCCAACAACCGCGACCGCGGCCACCGGCCGATCAGCCTCGCCGGCTTCCTGGCGCTGCAGTGGAAGGAGTCGCGCTTGCTCAGGCGTTACCCGGCGTCCGACTGAGCTTTGCGGAGTCTGCGCGACTCCCCATATCCCTGGTCGGTAACGTCAAAGGAGCCTGCCCATGGCTTTTGCAATCCGCAACCTCGACCACGTGGTGGTCTGCGTCAGCGATCTCGAGCGCGCGCTGAGGTTCTATACCGAGGTGCTGGGCTGCCGCGAGGAGCGCCGGGTCGAGCGCATCGGCCTGGTGCAGCTGCGCGCCGGCGCCTCGATGATCGACCTGCAGCGCATCAACCCGGGGCCGGTGGAGCAGGAGCAGGGCGCGCCGGTGAAGAACATGGATCATTTCGCGCTGCGCATCGAGCCTTTCGACCCGCCCGCGCTGCGGGCCCACCTGGAGGCGCACGGCATCGACGCCGGCGAGGTGGTGCAGCGCTACGGCGCCGAGGGCGACGGCCCCTCGGTCTACATCAGCGATCCCGACGGCAACGTCATCGAGCTGAAGGGGCCGGCGAAAAGGCCATGAGGCTGCAGAGGGCGGCCAAGCTCACTGGTCCGGCTCCACAATCACCATCCAGCCGACGCCGAAGCGGTCGGCGACCATGCCGAAGCGCGGGCTGAAGAAAGTCTCGCTGAGCGGCAGCTGCACTTCGCCGCCGTCTGCCAGCGCGGTGAAGACCCTGTCTGCCTCGGCCTTGTCGGCGACCGTCAGCGACAGCGACACGCCGGCGAACTTCGGCGCGCCCTGGCAGTGCCCGTCGGAGCCCATGAGGCGTGCGCCGCCGATCTTCAGCGACATGTGCATGACCTTGTCCTCGCCGCCCGCCGGGATCGACGACGGCTCAGGGCTCTCCTTGAAGCGCATGAGCATCTCAACCTCGGCGCCCAGCGCCCGTTTGTAGTACTCGGCCGCTTCCTCGGCGCGCCCGTCGAAGAACAGGTAGGGCTCGATCTGCATGCCACGCTCCTCCGCTGGATGGGACCCCGCGGATCATGAAGACGAAATTGCCGGATGCAAGCAGCGCGAGAGGGCGCTTGCGTGATTGCTGACAGCCGCTGACAGCGGTCGCCCCCTTGGGCTACTCCACCGCGCGGCCGACCAGGATGTAGCTGAGCGGCAGCTGCTGGGGCTGGTTCTCGAAGTGGGCACGGGTGCCGAC
>Ga0207773_100602_pt1 | contig 13072 bp, 9 predicted proteins | sample TtaePargueraPR_2_FD_187281 | JGI IMG/M metagenome (GOLD analysis project Ga0207773, IMG submission 187281) | Aerobic enrichment media microbial communities from Bioluminiscent Bay, La Parguera, Puerto Rico - Tt and M1 (3) (SPAdes) | ecosystem: Environmental > Aquatic > Marine > Unclassified ...
CTCGGCGCAAACCAGATGCTTTGCGCCCCGCAGCTGCTGCGCCGCACAAACGAATTCGCAAAGAAACGACAGCTCTTCGGCAGGGTCTATTCTTGCGCCGCAGGCATCGTCACGACGGCCATGAAGTCGGGAGCGAAGTCCCGGCAGGCCTTGCCGTCACCGGATGTTTCGCGGGTCCAGTTCCTCCCCAGAGCAGGCTTTTCCGCCTTGTTTCCTCCCTATGACGCTAGTGCGTCTCAATACTAATAAATCGAACAGGGTGATTTGTCTAATGCCATCGACACGCAGAACTTGTCGCGTCGCGCGCCGTGGCCGGCGCCGTGACGCCCCCCCAATTCGGCGTGCCTGCCGCGCTCCCGGTCGCCTGACCCCTGCCCGGCCTTCTAAAGCTTACCTGCCTGTTGCAATTTGAGAATCGTTCTCACTTCGGCTAGCCTGTCTGGGGACATTGGCAGGGAGAGCGACACGCCACCGCGCCCCGGTGCGGGGACCGCTCGGCCCGGACGCCTCGGGAAGTCGACGCTGCTGCGCTGCCTTTCGGGCGGTCTCAGTCGGCGAACAGCCCTGCCGGCGGGGCTTTCAGGCGCGCGGCAGGAATCGCGACAGAGATCTCGCCGAGATCCGGGCCCGGCGCGCTTATGAGCGCCGCCGCCGCCCCGAGGAAGCGTACCGCCTCGTCCGGCTCGACAATCTCCGCGGTCAGCCGTTGGAACTTCCGCACATAGTCCTGCTGCGTGAAAGGGCGCGCGCCGCGCGGATGGGCGTCTGCCACCGCGATCTCGTCCTCCAGGCGGGTGCCGTCCTTAAAGGTCACCACCACCCGCGCGCCGTGATCCTTGTCCAGCGGCGCGGGCTCGCTGAAGCGTCGCGTCCACTCCGGATCCTCCACCGTGCGCACCTTGCGCCAGAGGCGTACCGTGTCGGGCCGCGCCGCCCGCTCCGGCAGGTAGCTCGCCTCATGCTCCCACCGGCCGTCCTGCAGAGCGACCGTAAAGATGTACATGATGGAGTGATCAAGGGTTTCGCGACTGGCCGCGGGATCGTACTTCTCCGGATCGCCAGCGCCCGAGCCCATCACGACATGGGTCAGGCGCTTCGTGTGCATGACGATCTCCTCAACCGCCTCGACGTTGGGGATCTTATCGCGCAGGCTAAAGGCGAGGTCGATGAGTGCCTGGCCGTGATAACCGGCGGAATGCTGCTTGGGATAGGTCTCCAGGATCGCGCACTTGGGCTCGCCCGGCTCCGGCAACGGCACGTTGCAGAGCATCTCGGGGCCGCCGAGCAGGATGGCTAGGATGCCGTAGTCGCCTTCGTAAATCGGCGCCGGACTGGTCTCGCCGCGCAGCGCCCGGTCCACCGCGGCGATGGCGATCTGGCCGACGTGTCCGGGCGCATTGGCCTTGTAGGAGGAGATGGTGCCCTTGCGGATCTGGCGGGTGGAGACCGAGAGGTGCGCCGCGAGATTGACCGCCTGGTAGAGGGTCGGCACGTCGAGGCGCAGCATGGCGCCGATGCCGGCGGCGACCGCCGGGCCGAGATGCGCCACATGGTCGATGCGATACTGGTTGAGGGGGATGCCCTTCACCAGGTCGACCTGCACCTCGTAGGCGGTGACGATGCCGCGCAGCAGATCGGGGCCAGAGAGCCGCTTCTGCTGGGCCACGGCAACGAGGGGACCGATGGTGTCGCCGGGGTGGCTCGAGTCCTCGGCGAAGAAGCTGTCGTTGAAGTCGAGCTCGCGGATCGCGGTGGCGTTGGCATAAGCCGCCCAGGAGCAGTCGAAGCGCTCGCTTGCCGGCAGGCCCAGCAGCGTCGCGCCGCCGGCGCGCGGATGCGCCATCGCCTGGCCGCGCGCCGCCACCACCGGCGCCCGGTTGATCGCGGCGAGCGCCACGGCGTGGTCGTCGACGATGCGATTGACCGCCATGGCGGCAGCTGCGGGATCGAGCGGCGCCAGGTCGGCGGCCGCGACGGCAATCTTCCAGGCGAGTTGGTCTTCGCGGGCCAGGCGCTCGCCGGGCCGCAGCGGTCGCACCTCGTGCAGCTTCATGCGGCCGCCCCGTCGCCTTTCCCGCCGGCGCCCTGCTTGCGCGCGCTGCGGATGTCGCGCCAGGCGGAGCCGACGACGAAGATCAGCGCCGTGATCAGCAGGCCGAGGGAGACCGGGTCCTGCAGGAAGACGATATGGTCCCCGCCGGTCAGCAGCAGCGAGCGCCGGTAGTTCGCCTCGATGAGATAGCCCAGCACCAGCCCCAGCACCAGCGGCAGGAAGGGAAAGCCGAACAGCCGCATGACGTAGCCGGCCGCGCCGGCGATCAGCACCAGGTAAAGATCGAAGAGGCTGTGGTCGATCGAATAGATGCCGGAGAAGATGAGCGCGAAGATGCCCGCCATGAGATAGGGCTTCGGCCGGTTCACCAGCCAGATCGTCGGCGTGAGGATGAGGATGCCGATGAGGAAGATCGAGGTGTTGGCGACGAAGAGGCCGCCGAACAGGCCGTAGATGACTTCCGGATGCTTCTCGAACAGCAGCGGGCCGGGCTGCAGACCGTGGATGAGCAGGCCACCCAGAAGGATGGCGGTGGAATTGGAGCCGGGGATGCCGAAGCTCAGCATCGGCACCAAAGCCGTGCCGGCGACGGTGTTGTTGGCGGCCTCGGGCGCGGCGATGGCCTCCGGGGAACCCTTGCCGAACTCCTCGGGGTTCTTGGACCAGCGGCGCGCTTCGTTGTACGACATGAATGAAGCGATGGTGCCACCGGCACCCGGCATGCAGCCTTCGAAAATGCCGATGCCGCTGCCGATGAGGTTCGGCTTCAGCAACCGTTTCTGCATGCTCCAGCTCGGCAGCTTGATGCGCGTCTGCACGTCCCCCGACTTCACCCACTCCGGCGTGCTCGCCTGCACTAGCAGCTCGCTCACCGCGAAGACGCCGACCATAACCAGGATGAAAGGAATGCCGTCGAGCAGCTCGGGGCTGCCGTAGGTGAAGCGGCTGACGCCGGAGATCGGGTCGGTGCCGACAGTGGCGATCATCAGACCGATGACACCGGCCATAAGACCCTTGATAAGGGAGCCGCTGGACAGCGAGGCGATGACGCTGAGGCCGAGGATGCCGAGCGCGAAATAGGCCGGCGGCGTGAACAGCAGGGCGACACTGGCCAGCGGCTCGGTCAGGGTCACCAGGAAGATGAGGCCGATGAGGCCACCCAGGATGCCCGCCGTCAGCGAGATGCCGAGGGCCTCGCCGCCGCGGCCCTGCTTGTGCATTTCGTAGCCATCGATGGCCGTCGCCGCCGCGGCATTGGTGCCGGGCGTGCGGATGAGGATCGCCGGGATCGAGCCGCCGTACTCCGCGCCGACGTAGGTCGAGGCGAGCAGGATGATCGCCGTCATCGGCTCCATGGTGTAGGTGAAGGGCAGCAGCAGCGCCATGGTGATGGAGGGCGAGATGCCCGGCAGCGCGCCGCCTAGGATACCCCACACCACGCCGGCCATGGCCGCGAAGACGGCCGGGGTCGTGGTCAATGCCTGCCAGGCGTAGCCGATACCTTCCATGACTTAACCTTGCTTGCGCCGGCTCAGCCCGCGAGCGGGCTGAGCAGATCGGGCCACAGGCCCGGCGGCAGCGGGATGTGGAGCAGCTTGACGAAGAAGAAATAGAAGAACACCCCGCCGAGGGCGGCGATGAGGCCGGTCTTCGCCCCAAAGCGTGCCCCGGCATAGACCGCTGTCGCCAGCATGAGCCCGCAGATGGAGAGGGTGTACCCCAGATAGGGCACCACCAAAAGGTAGCCGACGCCGATCGCCAGCACGCCCGCTGCGCGCAGGTGCTGACGCAGGTTGCCCAGATCGCTCGAATTGTCTTCACCGGCCTCTGCTGCAACAGGCTTGGCCGTGGTCACCCGCTTTATCGCCAAGCTGCGGACGATCAGCAGCGCCGCGAGCATACCGAGCGCGTAGGCGAGTGACTTGGGCAGGCCCGCCGCCGTCACCGGTCCGTCAAGAGGACTGATTCGAATGCCATCGGCCGCGAACCAAAACAGCACTGCGAAGGCGAGGAAGACGACTCCGATCCAGGTATCCCTAGTCATTCGTCGTCATCCTCGCCAGCGTTCATTCCTCACTCGGTTATGCCGTACTGCTTGAAGAACGCCTGCTGCTCCTCGGCGAACTCGTCGATGAACTTGGCATACTCCTCGTGCGGCATGAATTCCGGCACCAGGCTCTGCGCGCGGTACCAGTCCTGGAACTCGGGGTCCTTCAGCACCGACTGGATGCCCTCCTCCCACTTGGCGTAGATCTCGTCGGGAAGATTTTTCGGGCCGGCGATGCCGCGGAACTTGTTGACCACAAGGTCGATCCCCTGCTCCTGCGCGGTCGCCACGTCGGGGAACTGCTCCAAGCGGTCCTTGGTGTAGGTCGCGATGAGCCGCACCTGCTTGGCCTCGAGCTGCGCCGAGAGCTCCTGGATCTCACCGATGCCGAGGTCGACGGTGCCGTTCAGCACGCTGATCAGCAGTTCACCGCCGCCGTCGTGGGTGATCACCGGCGCCTCGATGCCGGCAAGCGATTTGAACTTCTCCATCACTTGGCGGTCGAGCGAGCCCGGAGTGGTGACGCCGAACTTGACCGAGCCCGGCTCCGCCTTGGCCTTCTCCACCACCTCGCTCAGCGACTGGAAGGGGCTCTCGGCACGCACATAGACGATCTGCGGATCGAGAAAGACATTCACCACCGGCGAGAGGTCCTTGTAGGTGTACTCCGGCGCGCTCAGCAGCGAGGTATTGATGAAGGTCGGCGTGGTGCCATAGAAGATCGAGCCGTCTGCCGGCGCGGTGGCGAGCTTCGCCATCGCCTTGGCGCCGCTGCCGCCACGCACGTTCTCCACCACGAAGTTGGTGCCCATATGCTTGGCGAGATATTTGTTCATCTCGCGCAAGAATACGTCGGTGCCGCCACCGGCAGCCGAATGGGTCACCAGGGTGACCGTGTCGACGGGGTAGCTTTGAGCGACGGCCGGCCCGGCAGCGACCGCGAAGGCGGCTACGGCGGCGGACGCGGCAAGAGATCGCAATCCTGACTTCATGTTTTCCTCCCGTGTTAGGTCGTTGGCCCCCGCGCACCTGTGGCGCCGAGCGAGGGCTTCGACGGCATTGTTGCGTCCTTTGTCCCAAGTTCCCACTGGATTGTCAATTGCCGACAATTTACGAATGCAGGGTCAGCAGTGAAGGAGGAGCAAGGATGGCGGGTTTGTCCCTTACCGAGCGCGCGGCCGCGCATATCGCCGCGGCGGCGGTCCAGCCGCTGCCGCCAGAGGTGGCGCTGCGCGGGCGGTTGCACCTGCTCGACAGCCTGGCCGCCATTGTGAGCGGCTCCCGCTTGAAGTCCGGACGCCTCGCCGCCGCCTTCGTGGCCGCCGAGGGAGGCCGGCCAGACGCCTGCCTGCCCGGCACCGGCATCGTCACCACCGCCATCAATGCCGCCTTCGCCAACGGCATGGCGGCGCACGGTGATGAGACCGACGACTCTCATCTTGCCGGCCGCTTCCACCCCGGCTGCGCGGTGGTGCCGGCGGCGCTGGCGGTGGCCGAGGCACGCGGGCGGAGCGGGACCGAACTGGTGAAGGCCGTGGTCTGCGGTTACGACATCGGCGCCCGCGCCACCATCGCCCTGGGATTCTCCGGCCCGCGCACCGGCACCCACTCGACGCACTGCCTCGGCTCGAACTTTGGCGCCGCGGCGGCGGCCGGCGCGCTGGCCGGACTCGATGCGCGGCAGTGCGAGTATCTGCTGTCCTACGCCACGCAGCAGGCTTCCGGCATCGCCTACTGGCAGCGCGATCCGGAGCATGTCGAGAAAGCCTTCGATTTCGCCGGCATGGGCGCGCGCAACGGCACCTTCGCGGCGCTGTTCGTCGCGTCCGGCGCCAGCGGCGTGCCCGGCAGCCTGACCGGCGACTTCTCCTATCTCTCGGCCTTCGCCGAGAACGCCCGGCCGGAAGCACTGGCGGAGGGTCTCGGCAGCCGCTTCGAGATTCTCGCCGCTTCCATCAAGAAATGGTGCGTCGGGTCGCCGATCCAGGCGGCACTCGACTCGCTGACCGCCCTGATGGCGCAGCACAAGCTGAAGGCGGATGACGTGGCCGCCTTGCGCGCCATCATGCCGGACGACCGCTTCGTCATCGTGAACGACCGCGACATGCCGGACGTCTGCCTGCAGCACCTGCTGGCGCTCACCCTGGTCGACGGCGACCTCACCTTCGCCTCCTCGCACGACCATGGCCGCATGAAGGATCCGGCCGTGTTGGCGGTACGCCGGCGCATCACGGCGCTTCCCAGCGCCGAACTGACGGTCGCACGCCCGGCGCGCCAGGCGATCATCGAGATCGACTGCGCCGACGGCCGCAAGCTCAGCCATCGCACCCGCGCCGTGCTCGGCACGCCGGACAACCCGATGTCGGAGGCGCAGGTCGAGGCGAAGGCGCGCGATCTGATGGCTCCCGTGCTGGGCGCCGGTCAGACCGAAGAACTGATGACTGCCGTGCGCGGGCTGGAATCTCTCGATGATGTCCGCGCGCTGCGGCCGCTGCTGCAGGCCTGAGCCGCTTCAGGGCATGTAGAGGCCGCCGCTGACGTGCACCGTCTGACCGGTCATGAAGCGGGCGTGCGGCAGGCAGAGCGCGACGATCATGCCGGCGGCCTCCTCGATCCTGCCCTCGCGGCCGAGCACGATTTCGGCGGACATCTTGGCCGACTCGCCCGAGGTCTTGGAGCGCTCACCGCCGATCTTGCCCGGTGCCACGCAGTTGACCGTCACATTGCGGTCGGCGAACTCCACCGCCAGCGCCTTGGTGAGGCCGACGAGACCGGCCTTGGCGGTCGAGACGTGGGCACGGTTCCTGGCGCCGATATGCGCGCTCACGCCGCCGATGTTCACGATGGTGCCGCCGCCGCCCGCGACCATGACCGGCAGCACGGTCCGGCACATGAGGAAGGCGCCGTCGAGGATGACGCCGATGATCTCGCGCCACTCGGCGTAGCTCATGTCGACGAAAGGCGACTGGCGGCGGATCGCCGCGTTGTTCACCAGGATGTCGATGCGCCCGAAGGCAGCCATCGCCTCCTCCACCATCCGCTTGACCTGCGCCTCGTCGGTGACGTCGCCCATGATGACGGTCGCGCGGCGGCCCAGCGCGCGCACCTCCTCGGCCACACCTTCCACCTCGTCGCGCGCGCTGCGGGCGTTCAGCAGCAGGTCGGCGCCCTCGCCCGCCAGGCCCAGAGCGGTGGCCCGGCCGATGCGGCGCGAGGCGCCGGTGATGAGGGCGACCTTACTGGCCAGAGGGCCCCCGCCTGCCTGAGCCATGTTCAGCCTTCTCCCTCGATTGCCTGAGCCCTTTTGGCACTGGTGCGCGAGAATGACTGGCAAATCCCGCATCGTCAATTGTTGACAGTTCACGGCGAAGGTGAAATCGTCGGCCCACCCCCGATCTCACCCAAGGCAAGCGGCCGGGGCGCTCCTCCGGCGGCAGGGACTCATGGAAGCGGCTGAATCGAGCGGCGCGTCGGCGAGCGCCGGCCAGGAAACCTTCTCCGAAAGCTTCGCCCGCTTCCTCGCCGGGCTCCGCCTCGCCGACGTCCCGGCCCCGGCGCATGCCGTTGCCCTGCGCGACCTGACCGACGCGGCCGGACTCTGTCTGGCAGCGCGGAACGAGACTTACATGGCACAGGTGCTGGCGGGCTGGGACAGCGAGGGCGGCTGCACCGCGCTGGGCCACGCCCGCGCGCTCGATGCGGCCGGCGCCGCGCTGGTGAACGGCGTCGCGATCCATGGCGAAGACTTCGACGACACCCTGGAAGGCGCGCCGATCCGCGTCGGCGCCATGGTGATTCCCGCCGTCCTGGCCGCGGCCGAGCGCTACCGCCTGAGCGGCGAGCGCGCCCTCGTCGGCATGGTCGCCGGCATGGAAGCCGTCTGCCGGCTGAACCACGTGGCCGCCGGACACATGCACCGCGCCGGCTTCCACCCCGTGGGCGTGATCGGCGCACTGGGCGCGGCGGCCGGCGCAGGAACGGCGTTGGGCTTCAGCGGACAACAGCTTGCCATGGCGTTCGGCATCGCCGGCTCCACCGCTTCCGGCATTATCGAGTATCTCACCGATGGCGCCTGGACGAAGCGGCTGCACCCGGGCTGGGCCGCACAGTCCGGGTACCGGGCAGCGCTGCTCGCCCGCACGGGGTTCTTCGCGCCCCGCACTGTCTTCGAAGGCGCCCACAGCTTCTTCAAAGCCTTCGCACCGACCGCGAAGCCGGACTACAGCCACCTGACGAAAGGCCTCGGCCGCGACTGGTACATGCAGCGGATCGTCTTCAAGCCCTATGCCTGCGGCACCATGATCCATCCCTACATCGACTGCACAATCCGCCTCGCACAGCAGGGCGTCGATGCCGATGACATCGTCTCGATCGTCTGCGAGACCGGCGAGGGACTGGTGCATCGCCTGTGGGAGCCCCTGGCGGCCAAGCACGAGCCCCCCTCAGGCTACGCCGCCAAGTTCTCCATGCCATACTGCATGGCAGTGGGGTTCTACGAGGGCGACGCCGGCCTCGCGCAGTTCACCGACGAGAAGGCGCGCAACCCACGCATTCTCACCCTGGCGCGCAAGATCTCCTACGTCATCGACCCCGACAATGAGTACCCGCGCAACTACAGCGGCCATATCAGAGTATCCCTCGCGAACGGGAAGATCCTCGAACTGCGCCAGCCGCACATGCGTGGCGGCCGGCACGAGCCGCTGGGCGACGAGGAGATCGTTGCAAAGTTCTTTGCCAACGCCGCCCATGGCGGTTGGCCGCGAGAACGGGCGGAGAGGCTGCTTGCCTTCTGCCAGGGGCTCGCCGACCAGCCGGACCTCGCCGGCCTCAGTCAATTCCGCAGTTGAAGGACTCCGAATGGCCTCCCGCAAACAGATGCCGACCGTCTCCGACACCCTCGCCGCCTGGGTCGAGGACCTGCGGCCGGACGACATTCCCGAGGCGGCCCGCCGCGAGACAGAGAACACCGTCATCGACACCATCGGCCTGTCGGTCGCGGCGCTGGAGACCGACTACGGCCGCGCCGTGCGCAAGGCCTTCGATCAACGCGGCGACTGCACGGTGTTCGGCCTGGATCAGGGTTTCGAGAGCGCGGCAGCCGCAGTCATCAACGGGACCTGCGGCCACGGCGAGGACTACGACAACACCTACGAGGGCTGCCCCGTGCATTCCGGTGTCGTCATCGTGCCGGCTCTCTTCGCCGCCGGCGAGAGTCTGCGGCTGCCGGCACGGGATGTCTTCAAAGGGGTCGTCGTCGGCATCGAGATCGCCTGCCGTCTGGGCCTGGTCGCCAAGAAGGGTGTGCACTCGGCCGGCTTCCACCCGACCGCCATTCTCGGCTGCCTCGGCGCAGCTGCCGGCGTGGCCGCCGCCATGGGGCAGAACCGGGCGCAGATCCGCAATACCCTGGGCGTGGCCGGCTCCATGGCCTCCGGCATCATCGAGTACCTGGCCGACGGCACCTGGACGAAGCGCCTGCATCCGGGCTGGGCGGCGCAGGCGGGCCTGCGCGCGGCGCAACTCGGCGCCGCCGGCTTTCGTGGACCCGGCACGGTCTTCGAGGGCACGCACGGCCTGTTCAGCGCCTTTGCGCCTTCCATCGAGGCGGATTTCACACCGCTCACGGGCGACCTGGGCAAGCGCTGGGAGGCCGCGCAGGTCGCCTTCAAGCCTTATGCCTGCGGCACCATGACCCAGCCCTACGTCGACTGCGCGGTGCGACTGCGGCGCCAAGGCGTGAAGCCGGAGGACGTGAAGTCGATCGTCTGCGAGGTCGGCGAAGGCACGGTCCATCGCCTGTGGGAGCCGCTGGCCGACAAGCAGCGCCCGCCGACGGCCTACGCGGCGAAGTTCTCCTCGCCTTATTGCGTCGCCGCCGGTCTCCTTCACGGCGACGCTGGCTTGGCACAGTTCACCGAGGAGGCTGTACGCGAGCCGCGGGCGCTGACGCTGGCCGGCAAGGTCGGCTATGTGATCGATCCCGCCAACGAATACCCGGCAAACTACACCGGCCACATCCGCGCCGAGCTGGTGGACGGCCGCATCGTGGAGGAGCGCCAGGGCCAGCTGCGCGGCGGCACGCGCGAGCGGATGAGCCGCGAGGACCTGCTCGCCAAGGCACGCGCCAACCTCACCTTCGCCGGCCGGCCGGAGCGGGCGGTCGAGGTGCTGGCCGCCTTCGCCACCGGGCTCTCTGGCGCGGACGGTCGTTTCGACGCGGCGCCGCTGCGCCGGGTCGGTGGCTGAGGCCTCGCCCCTTGGAAATGCTCGACGCGCTGCTGCCCGGACTGACTCCGCTGACCGCGCTGACGGCGGTTGCAGTTTGCTTCATTGCCGCCGCACTGGGCGGCATGAGCGGCGTCGGCTCCGGCATGATCGTGACGCTGTTCATCACACCGATCATTGGCCCGAAGGCGGTGCTGCCGGTCATCTCGGTCATCATGATGATCAACAACGGCAGCCGCGCGTGGTTTTATCGCCGCTACCTGGAGCCGAAGCGCATCGCGCTAATCGCTGGCACGGCGGTGCCGGCCTCCGCGCTCGGCGCCCTGCTCTACGTGCGACTGGACTCGGCGATTATCCAGGGCCTGCTCGGGGTCATCCTGATCAGCTCGGTGCCGCTGCGCCGCTGGATGGCGGGACGCATGGTGGAGCCGAGCAAGCCCACGGTCATCGCCGTCTCGGGCGCCTTCGGTTTTCTGTCCTCGGTCATAGTTGGCGCCGGCCTGCTGGTACTGCCGATTCTGATGGGCTTTGGGCTCGCCGGCCCGGCGCTGCTGGCAACCGACGCGGCGATCGCCTTCATCGTGAACCTGGCAAAAATCGTATTCTTCGGCTCGCTCGACGCGTTGACTCCGTCGCTGTTCGTCATCGCAGTAGCCATGGGCCTCTGCATGATTCCGGGCACCTGGGTCGCCGCCTGGATCGTGCAGCGGACCGACATCCGCATCCACACGCTCTTCGTCGAGGCGCTCATCGTGGTGGGCGGCGCCTCGCTGATCTACGGCAGCCTCGCGGGCTGAGCGCCGGGCCGAGAGGCCCTCTCTAATCGACGCTGCAGTCTGGCCTCTTCGCTATGCCGGGGCGGAAGCGGTGGGAGAATGGTCGGCTCAGAGCCTTCGGCAATTGATCGGTGGGCCATGGCACAGCCCTTCTGCCATCATTTGCGCTCCGGCACCTTCTCGGCCGTCTCCTCCACAACCGGGGGCGACACATCATCAGGCCGCGGCTCGGCGGACAGGCGCTCGTCACCCTCGGCGAGTTCCTCGTCCGACGCGTTAAAGTCCGGCGAGCCCCGCGGCGGGTAGCTCAGCCGGCCGTCTACCTGTTTCAGCCTGCTTGCGGAGAACCGCGGGAAAGGCAGCTCGCCGGTGCGGCGCCACTCAGCCACTCGCTTGACCGCCTTTTCCCCGAGTTCCTTGTCGAGCCCGTCGTCCCGGCGCATATAAACCGTCTGCGACGGAAAGGCGAAGCCGGTGCCGGCCTGCTCGACGATGTCCTTTATGCGAAAGAGGATATCTTCCTTGATGGCAAAGAAGTCGTTCCACTCACGCGTCTTCGCATACACCCGCACGGCCAGATCGAGAGAGCTGCCCCCGTAGCGGGAGAAGCGTACCCGGACGGTGTCGCTGTCGATACGCGGATGACCATGAAACATCTCGCGAATGCGCGCGAGAACGTAGCGGAGCTGATCGCCATCTGTCTCGTATCGCAGGCCGATGATCTCGTCGATCAGCATCTGGTCACAGCGCGCCCAGTTGATGATCTGCATGTCGGCGAACTGGGCGTTGGGAATGGAAATCGTCGTCCTGTCCAGGGCCCGGATCTGCGTCGAGCGAACGCCGATGCTTTCCACGGTGCCGCTCTGGCTTCCAAAGGTGCAGAAGTCCCCCACCCGGATCGGCTTATCCAGGAAAAGGATGAAGCCGCCGATCAGATTCTCCAGAGTCGGCCGGATCGCCAGAGCCACGGCGAGGCCGCCAATGCCCAGGCCGGCGACCAGACTGAGGACCGGCAGCCCCATCTCCTGCGCCCCGATCGCCAGGATGACGATCCCCCCTAGGGTACCGATGATGCGGGCGACGAGCCTCAGCATGCTGGAATCGAGGCTTCCCTCGGGAAATTTGGGTGTCAGGACGATCCATTCGATCACGGCGACAGCGAACAGCCAGAAGGCCCAGGTACCCGCCAGATAGATCAGCGCCGTCGCAATTCCGTCCACCAGCCTGGAGAAACGGCCGGCCACGTTTACCTGGTAAGTAACGAACTCTTGCAGCAGGAGCACGACCGCGATGATCACCAGCGGACTCAGGATCTTGAACCAGAGGTAGGTTCTTCGCCTGCCGCCGGCCATCCGCCTGACGGCACGATGCCACGCGACCAGGACGACCGCCGCCGCCACGGTGAGGACGCCAACCGTCGCGATCTTCCACAGCGGCGTGTCGAGCACCGACGACTGCCAGCTTTCCGGAACGAGCGCGACAAAGCGCGCCGGTATCATGGGCCCCGTTACCTGGCGTATCTCCGTGCTCCAGCTTTCTATCGGCAGCGCCGATCGAAGGGGCAGAAATTCGATGCTGCGGTAGAACCGGGGCGCTGCCCGTATCGTCCGTTCGCTGAAAAGGAACTCCCCTTCCCGCGGACCCGTCTCCATGCGAACGATCCGGAAGGGCGTGTCGGGAATGGCGTAGGACGCCGGACCGTCGACATCGAAGGCCTTGGCGTCCGGCACGTCAGCGATATCCGGCAGGGTTATGCGGCCGAAGATATCAAGCATGTAGCCAAGCGTCTCTGTACCCGTCTCCCTGCGCGCCGCAGAGGGCACCTGTGACAAGTCGATAAGCAAGGCAAGCTCTTCTGCGATAACCTCCACGCGTTCCCGGCGCGCGCGGTCACGCTCCGCCATCCCGTTGCCCAGCGTTACCTCGAGCTGCTCTCGTAGACGCAAGAAGCTCGCAAAGGTATGGCGGGGG